>Ga0180433_10000215_pt1 | contig 101284 bp, 91 predicted proteins | sample SS_ome_8_FD_132980 | JGI IMG/M metagenome (GOLD analysis project Ga0180433, IMG submission 132980) | Hypersaline lake sediment archaeal communities from the Salton Sea, California, USA - SS_1_D_1 metaG | ecosystem: Environmental > Aquatic > Non-marine Saline and Alkaline > Hypersaline >... | reverse complement strand
CCGCTCGATCCGTACACGCCGATGACCATCGTCGATCGCGAGCGTCTTGCGCGGGAACTGGCCGACGTCCGCGCGCGCGGCTACGCCCTCGACATCGAGGAGTTCCATCCGGGGAACGCGTGCGTCGGCGCACCGGTCTGGAGCCACGGCGGCCGGGTCGTTGCGGCGATCAGCCTGATGCTCTCCGTCGACGATCGGATCCGGAATCGAGACTGCGCCGAGGAGGCGTCCGCGGTCGTGGCGACAGCAAACGAGATCTCGAGCGATCTCGGCTACGCGCCGCCGAAGGGCGAAACGAGCTAGCGCAGTGGCCGCATCGACCCGGATCGGATGAGAGGGGGCGGATCGCGTGGCGTTCATCCTAGCCGTTGCCGCCGCCGCGTCGTGGGGCGTGGCGATGACGGTCGCCAAGCCCGGGTCGCGTCACCTCGACCCGGTCACGTTCCTCCTCGCGCGGTGGACGCTGGCGCTGGCGCTCGCCCTCGCCGTCGCCCTGATCGGCGGCTCGCTCGCCTTCCCCGGCTGGGGCGCGGTCGGCTTCGTGATCCTGGGGAGCTTCCTGAACGCGGTCGTCGGCTGGACGCTCTACCTGTCGGCGATGGAGCGCGCACCCGGCTACCAGGTGACCGCGCTCGCCAGCACGGCCCCGCTCTGGGGCGTCCTCGGCGCGATCCTCTTCGTCGGGGAGCCGTTCCGCTGGTCGGCCCTCGTCGCCGCCCTCCTCGTCGTCGCCGGCGCCTACTTCCTGGTGCGGGAACGCTCGACGGAGGGGGCACCGACGCCGTTCGGCGCGACGCTGGCGATTGCGGCCGGGATCCTGTGGGGCATCTCGGAGAGCGTTCCGATGAACCTCGCGACCCGTCTCGGGATGCCGCCGGAGACGTCGATCGTCGTCTTCGCCTGCACGGCGATCGTCGGCGTGACGCTTCTGACGCCGATCCTGCGACGCCGGCTCCCGCGACGCGTCGACCGGCGCGGCCTCGGACTCGCGGCACTGTCCGCGGTCTCGGGCGCGTTCCTCGGGTGGTTCCTCTGGCTGAACGGACTGAAGCTGGCGCCGGCGAGCCTCCTCGCCCCGGTGCGCGGCTCGACGCTTCTGTTCACGTTCGTCTTCTCGGTCGTCTTCCTGCGGGAACGTCCGTCCCGGTGGGCTATCATCGGCGTCGGCCTCGTCTTCGCCGGTGTCCTGCTCGTTTCGTTGGGAGCCTAGCGTGGGGAAGGAGAGCAAGGAATGAGTGAGCGCTACGACGTCGTCGTGATCGGCGCCGGCGTGGTCGGCACCGCGATCGCCCGGACCCTCGCGCGCTTCGACGGCACGTTTGCCATCGTCGAGCGCGCGCACGACGTCGGGATGGGGGCGAGCGTCCGCAACTCGGGCGTGATCCACGCCGGGATCAACTGCCTCCCCGGCACATTCCGCGCCCGGTTCTGCATGGAAGGGCGTGCGCTCCTCCAGGACTGGTGCGACGAGCTGAACGTGCCGTACTCGATCTGCGGGAAGCTCGTCGTCGCCCGGCGCGACGAGGAGATCCCGAGCCTTGAGCGGCTGATGGCCGACGGCGAGGCGAACGGCGTTCCCGACCTTCGGATCGTCTCCGGCGCGGAGGCGGAGCGGGTGCAGCCGGGGATCTCAGGCGTCGCCGCGCTCCACGTCCCGACGAGCGGAATCGTCTCCCCGTACGCGCTGACGATCGCGACCGCCGAGGACGCGGCCGACAACGGCGTGCGCTTCTTCCTCGGCAGCGAAGCCGTCGGGATCGAACCGGACGAAGACGGGTTCGCGATCCGCACGACGACGGGCACGATCCGGACACGATTCTTGATCAACTCGGCCGGGATCCACGCCGGCCGCGTCGCCCGCCTTCTCGATCCCGACGCCCCCGCAGTCTACCCGTGCGTCGGCGAGTACCTGATCCTCGACAAGCAGGCGGGCGAGACGATGACGACGTCGGTCTACCCCGCCCCGGGGGCGGCGAACGCCGGGCTCGGCGTCCACATCACGCCGACGACCGAAGGGAACATCCTCCTCGGCCCGTCGAGCGAGTACGTCGCCGATCCGGAGACCGTCTGCTGCACGAAGACGACGACCGACCGCCTCCTCGACGAGGCGTGCGTGATGTGGCCCGACCTCCCGCGGAACTTGGTGATCGGCGCGTACGCCGGCCTGCGCTCGAAGCTGACGTCGCCGGCAACGGGCGGGTTCTCCGACTACGTCTTCCGTCGAACGACTGAGCACCCGAACGCGGTGCATCTCCTCGGGATCGAGTCCCCCGGCCTGACCGCGGCCCCCGCGATCGCGCGGCACGTCGTCGAGGATCTGGTCTCCCCGGACGCCGGCCTCGCGCGGCGGGCACCGAGCGAGTGGCGCGTCCGCCGCTGGCCCGATCGGTTCGACGAGCTCCCGGAGGCGGAGAAGGAACGCCTCGTCGCCGCGAACCCGGACCACGGCGAGATCGTCTGCCGCTGCGAGGGCGTGACCAAGGCCGAGATCCTGCACGCGCTCGACAACCCCCTCGGCGTGCGAACGCTGGCGGGGATCAAGTTCCGCACGCGGGCGTCGATGGGCCGGTGCAGCGGCGGGTACTGCCTCCCGCGGATCGTCGAGATCCTCCAGGAGGAGCGAGGATGGTCGCCCGACGACTTCCTCCTCCGCGGCCCCGATTCGCCCGCGTTCGCCGGGCGCCTGCTGGAGGCGAGCCGTGTCTGACCGGACCCGCAAGACCGACGTCGTCGTCATCGGCGGAGGGCCCGCCGGCCTCGCCGCCGCCGCGTCGGCCGCCGACGCCGGGGCCGAGGTCGTCCTCGTCGACCGGAACCGGACCCTCGGCGGGATCCTCAACCAGTGCATCCACGACGGATTCGGCCTCCACGCGTTCGGCGAGGTGCTGACCGGCCCCGAGTTCGCCGCGCGCTACGTCGACCGCGCGCTCGACGCCGGGGTCGAGGTTCGCCGCGACACGATGGTCGCCGACCTCTCCCCCGACGGGGCACTCGTCTGCACGTCCCCCGGCACGCGCTATCGGCTGCGCGGCGAAGCGGTCGTGTTGGCGATGGGGTGCCGGGAGCGGACGCGCGGGATGCTCCGGATCCCGGGGACGCGGCCGGCCGGCGTCTACACCGCCGGCGCCGCCCAGTGGCTGACGAACCTGGCCAACGTCCGCGTCGGCCGGAAGGTCCTGATCCTCGGCTCGGGGGATATCGGCTTGATCATGGCCCGCCGGCTGACGTGGGAGGGGGCCGAGGTCGCCGGGGTCGTCGAGCTGTTGCCGTACGCGTCCGGGCTCCCGCGGAACATCACCCAGTGCCTCGACGACTACGGGATCCCGCTTCACCTGTCGCACTCGGCGACCTGCGTCCACGGCCGGGACCGGGTCGAGTCGGTCACCGTCGCGCGGTTCGACGAGCACCGTCGGCCGATCCCGGGGACGGAGTTCGACGTCGACTGCGACACGCTCCTCCTCTCCGTCGGCCTGATCCCCGAGAACGAGCTCTCCCGCCGCGCGGGCGTCGTCCTCGACCGGACGACGTCGGGCGCGGTCGTCGACGACGGCTACATGACCAACGTGCCCGGGATCTTCTCCTGCGGGAACGTTCTTCACATCCACGATCTCGCCGACTGGGCGGCCGAGGAGGGCGCGCGCGCCGGACGGAGCGCGACGGACTACGTCGGCGGCGGGCGAGCCGCTGCGGACGCCCGGATCCGGATCGAGCCAGGTGCCGGCGTTCGCTACGTCGTTCCGCAGACGGCGGCGCGATCGGCCGACGAGGTCCTCGTTTCGTTCCGCGTGACCGAACCGGGCGAAGGGAAGACGGCCGAAGTCGCCGCGGACGGGCGCGTCTTCGCCGCCGAGAGCCTCCGCCGCGCCCATCCGGCGGAGATGGTCCAGATCCGCGTCGCCTGCGCCGACGGGCTCGACGTCGACCGACTGGAGGTGCGTCTCGCGTGACGACGAAACGGATCACGTGCATCCTCTGTCCGAACGGGTGTGAGATCGAGGTCGCCTACTCGGGCGAGCCGACCGCGGAGACGATCCGCGTCGACGGGAACCTCTGCCCGCGGGGGACGGATTACGTCCTCGAGGAGCTGACCGACCCGAAGCGGACGCTGACGACGTCGATCCTCGTCCGCGGCGGAACGCAACCGCAGGCGAGCGTCAAGACGGCGTGCCCGATCCCGCGAGCGGCCCTCCTCCCGGCGCGCGCAGCGTTGCGCACGATCGTCGCCGACGCGCCGGTCGCGATCGGCGACGTCGTCGCCCGGGACGTCGCCGGAACCGGGGTCGACGCGATCGTCACCCGCGCCGTTCCGCGCGCAGTTCCCCGAACGACCGCTAGCGCGCGCCGAGCGTCTTGAGCTCTTTGGTGATCCGCCGACCGGCGTCAACGAGAATCCGGATCAGGCGCGTCCGGTCCTCGCCCTCCGCTCGGTAGGTCGGGGCCGAGATCCCGATCGACGCGAGGATCCCGCCCGACGACGCGAAGATCGGCACGGCGATCCCGTGCGTCTCCACGATTGCCTCCCCTTCGCTCTCGGCGAATCCCCGCTCCCGGACGCGAGCGAGATCGAGCTTCAGCCGGACCGGATCGGTGATCGTGGTCGGGGTGAACGCGGGTAGGCCGACGTCGGCGAGGATCGCACCCTGCACGTCCGGATCGAGAAACGCGAAGATCGCCTTGCCGGTCGCGCCGGCGTGAAGCGGGTAGGTGTCTCCGAGCTCGTGGGCCACGCGGAGGGCGTGATGCCCGTCGACCTTCTCCAGACAGACGCCGACGTGCTTGCGCAGCGCGCAGAGAATGACCGTCTCACCGGTCTCCCGTGCAACGCGCTCCATGTAGGGGAGGGCGAGTTCGCGCAGCGGCTTCCGCGACATCGTCGCCGCCAATTCGAGAATCCGTCCCCCGAGGCGGTATCCCTTCCCGTCCGGCGACTCCTCGACGAAGCCGTGCGTCCGAAGGGCGGCGACGTAGCGGTAGGCCGTGCTCCGCGGCAGATCCAAGATCTCGGCGATCTCCCCAACCTGGAGGGTCGGATCTTCGTCGGTGAACAGGGTCAGGATCTTGACGCACGTCTCGAGCGTATGCATCGACACTCCGCCTTCGGTCTCAGATAGCGAGACGACGGGGTCCCGCGATGTGAACATGCTAGAGGGGGCGACGCCCCGCTTCAAGGAGACGTCTCGTCAAGGGGCGCGACGTCATCGAGCGTGACCGCAACCCGGCCGGCCGCCGCGATCCCCGAGCGGACCGCACTCTCGATCGTCGACGGCCACCCGGTCGCCGTCCAGTCCCCGGCGAGGTAGAGCCGATCGATCGGCGTGGCGACCCCCGTGCGACACGCGTCGGCGCCGGGCGCGGGGACGAACGTCGCCCGCCGGTGCTTGACGACGAGGCGACGGACGACGCGCGCCGCCCGCGCGGCCGGCACGAGGTCTCCGAGCGCCGCAACGAGCTCCTCGGCGATGGCGTCGGTCGGTCGGTCGATCCACCGCTCGGCCGCGCTCTGAGAGAGGACGACATGGGCGCCGCCCCCGACCGAGCGCGAGTCCTCCGCGGACAAGCCGTGAAGCCGTGTGATGTCGAACATCGCCTGCAGGGGGCCGTCGACGGCGACCGCGAATTCGTCGCCGAGGACGCCTCGATCGAGCCACAGGTGGACGTCGACGATCGGTGACCACCGGAGCCTCCCCGCTCCCCGCACGATCGGGTCCAAGCGCACGTCGTCGATCAGCGGCGACAGGTCCCACGGCGGGACGGCGACGACGACCGCCGACGCGTCGAGCGTCTCGCCGTCCGACGTCTCGACCGCGGTCACACGCCCCGTCTCGATCCGGACCGCGCGAACGCCGGTCGACGCACGCACTGCGCCCCCGCGGGACTCGATGTACGCCCGCGCCGCGTCGAAGACCCGCCCGAGCGAGACGGTGAAGAAGCCGAGGCCCGCCCCGTGGCGATCGAAGAACCCTTCACGGAAGACCTTGTGCGCCGCGTGCAGACCGACCGCGTCGACGGGCGCGTTCAGTGTCGCGACGCAGATCGGGTTCCAGAAGCGCTCGACGGCACGCGCGTCCTGCCCGCGTGCGCGGAGCCACGGACCGAACGGTTCATCCGATCGCACACCAAGCCGAAGCGGGATCGCCGCTCGCAGGATCCCCAACCGCTCGCGCGGAGAGAGACAGCGGTACCCGACGAGCGCCGGCGCCAAGTGAAGGAGCCCCGGAAGGAGGAGGTTCGATCGAAGCGCCGTTCGCATTCGACCGCACAGGATCGGCACCGCCAGCTCGTCCTGATACGCGACCGCGCCGGACGCGCCGATGCGACGCAGGAAGCCGTCGGTCGCCGTGCAGCATCGCATCGTAACGTGCTGTGCGTAATCGACGTCCTCCCCGGTCGCCCGGTCGCGAAACGACGCCGCTCGTCCGCCGAGGCGTCCGCTCCGCTCGAGAAGGATCAGCCGATGCCCTTCGTCGGCGAGCCGACAGGCGGCGGCGATCCCGGCGAACCCGCCGCCGACCACGACGACGCGCTCAGACATCGTCATTGCCAGAAACTCGACGCGAGCAGACCGAGTTTCTCTCGTTTCGGAAGCGAGATGCGTTCACGGAAGACATCGTACCCGCCCGCGCGGATCCGGCCGAGGATCCGCCCGTAGAGCGCGGCAAGCAGCCACGGACAGCGCCGACCAGATCGCGGAAGAAGGGGGAACAGGCGCCGCCCCCGAGCCAGGTACTCGTCGGCGCGGTCCGCCTGGTCGGCGAGGAAGTGTGAAACGCTGTCGGTCAGCTTCCCGACCCGCAACGCCGCCTCGTCGACGCCGGCGACCGTCATCTCGTCGCGGGGGAGGTAGACCCGGCCGCGATCGAGGTCTTCGGCGACGTCCCGCAGGATGTTGACGAGCTGCATTCCGATCCCGAGGTCGATCGCCGCTGCGCGCATCGCGTCGGTCGGCGGGACCCCGTCGTTCAGGATCGGCAGGGTCGCCAGCCCGACCGCGGACGCCGCGTGGTAGCAGTACGTCCGAAGCTCGTCGAACGTCTCGACGCGCGCGAGGTCAAGATCGATCTCCATCCCGATCAGGACGTCGTCGAGGTCGGCCGGGTCGACCCCGAACCGCTCGATCGCGTCGGCGAGCGCGATGTCGGGCCCGTCGTCCGGATCGCCTGCCGCTGCCCGTGTGAGGCGCTCGCGGAGCGCCGCGAGTCCCGCCCGCTTCCGTTCGGTCCGATTCGTGCCAGTGCCACCCAACGCCATCGGCTCGGACGAGCCAGCCGGCTCGTCCGCGTCGACCACGTCATCGGACGCTCGACAGAACGCGTACAGCGCGTAGATCGCGAGACGCCGCCGTCGCGGAAGGGACAGGAACGCGTAGTAGAAGTTCCGCGCCTCGCGTCGCGTCACCCGCGCGCAGACGCGGTACGACGCCGCTAGATCCACCGCCGCCTCCCGCACGCGAGATCGACGAGCGTCGAAGCGATGAGCCGCCGCTTCGCGCGCGGACCGACGGTCGGGCGCGCGCGAAGCGTGTCGTACCCCTGGGCGCGGACCGCGTCGAGAACGGCGAGCCCGCCACGCGAGAACAGGGCAAGCTCGACCCTGAGACGTCCGCGGACGCGGTCGACGAGCGGGAGACCCTGCGCGAACAGCGCGCGCGTCCGATCGACCTCGAATCGAACGAGCGCGCGCACGTTCTCGCTCGCCCGGTTCGCGCTCAAGTCGTCTTCGGAGACGTCGAACGAGGCCCGATCCTCGGCCGGGAGGTAGATCCGGCCGATCGCGAGGTCGCGGGCGACGTCCTGCCAGAAGTTGGCGAGCTGAAGCGCAGTACAGGTGGCGTCGGAGAGCGCGAATCGCTCGGCGTCCCGATACCCATGGAGGATCAGGACGAGGCGCCCGACCGGATTCGCCGAGTGCTCGCAGTAGCCGATGAGGTCGTCGAACGTCTCGTAGCGGACCGTCCGCTGGTCGCTCCGGTTGGCCTCGATGAGACGTGCGAACGGCTCCCGCGGAAGGTCGAACCGACCGATCGTTGCGGCGAGCGCGGTGAAGAGCGGCCCCTGCCCGCGCCCGGCGAACGCCGCGTCAAGGTCCTCCTCGAATCGATCGAGCCGGGCGAGGCGATCGCCGGGCACCTCGTCGCCGAGATCGTCGACCGTTCGACAGAACGCGTAGATCGCCGCTCGATGCGGTCTGAGACGTCGCGGCGTCAACCACGACAGGACGGTGAAGTTCTCGTAGTGGCCGCGCGCGAGGCGAACGCAGTCGGCGTACGCCTCGGCAAGCGACACGGACCGCGTCGGATCGTCGCCCGAAGGCGCGTTCACCATCCCTGAACCTGGATGACGATCTCGCGCAGACGGGGACGGTCGAGCTCGATCATGAACACCCGCTGCCAACAGCCGGTCAGAAGCTCGCCGTCGGCAATCGGGATCGTCTCGCTCGTGCCGAGGAACAGGTTCTGACAGTGCGAGTGACCGTTCGGGCACTCGTCCTCGGTCATGTTGGCCGTCCGAATGACGAAGTCGTTGTGCCGGTAGTCGGCCTCGCGCGGCGCAATCCCCTCCAGGAAGCGCGTCATGTCCTTCAAGAGAAGCGGCTCGTGCTCGTTGATGACGATGGCCGCCGTCGTGTGCCGCGAGAAGACGGTCACCGTCCCCTCCCGCACCGCCGACTCCTCGACCGCAGCGAAGACGTCGTCGGTGATGTCGATGAACTCCGGCGCCGTCTCGGCCGTCCGTCGAACGACGGTTCGATACAGCTTCATCCCCACCCGTTCCTCAATCTGCGTGTTCATGTTGGTCTCTCAATCCTTCTGGATCTTGCGCGTCCCCCGCGACGTCGGCCCGACTCGGACCCCCTCGCCGGATCGCCCCAGCCTCGCCACCACTTCCTCGATCAACGCGTCGGGCGTCGACGCCCCCGCGGTCACTCCGATCTGCTCGCATCCCGCCAGCCACTCGTCGACGATCTCGTCGGCCGCCTCGATGTGATGCGCCGGCACGCCCGTCCCACGACAGGTCTCAACCAGCTTGCGCGTGTTCGCCGAGGTACGGCTCCCGACGACGAACAGAACGTCGACCGCGGTCGCCAACGTCTGCGCTGCCTGGTACCGTCGTCCGGTCTCCGGACAGGTCGTATCGACGATCCGGATCTCGGGAACGCGTCCGGCGAACCGCTTGACGAGCGATTCGGCGAACTCGGCGAACCGATCCGGATTCTTGGTCGTCTGGGAGATGACGGCGATCCCGGAGGGACCGTCGGGAACCTCGACGTCCGCCGACTGCGTCGCCACGCCGTGACCGCGCGTCCAGGAGAGGATGCCGCGCACCTCCGGATGCTCCGCCTCCCCGTAGAGGACGACCGCGAACCCCTGTTCGACGAGATTCGCCACCGTCTCCTGCGCCTTGCGCACGATCGGGCAGGTCGTGTCGACGAGACGGAGTCCGCGTCGCTCGATCTCGGCGTAGATCTCCTCGCCCGCCCCGTGCGCCGTGATCGCCACCGCCGCGCCGTCGGGGACCTCGTCGAGTCCCTCGACCATCCGCGCACCTTTTCCCGCCAGCCCGTCGACGACGTGCGCGTTGTGCACGATCGCACCGAGCGTGTACAACGGCCCATGCTCGGCGAGTTCGGACTCGATCATCTGCACTGCGCGGCGGACGCCCCCACAGAATCCGAGCACCTTGGCCATCACCACGGTCATGTCGCACCTCGGACGTAACTCCGCCTCGCGCGAACGTCGCACCGGCCCGAACTCCGATTCCCCACCCAGGAAGACATGAACGCCGTCATGTCGCACCTCGGATGCAGCTTCGCCTCGCGCGAACGTCGCGCCAGCCCGAACTCCGATTCCCCACCCAGGAAGACATGAACGCCGTCATGTCGCACCTTCCGTCGCCCGCCGGTACCGGCCGAGGGCCATCAGTGGGAAGACGTCGCGGTAGATGTGGTAGCGGATCATGAAGTCGGTCGGGAAGCCCGTTCCGGTGAAGTGCGCTTCGTCCCATCCGCCGTCGCCATTCTGCGTCAGGACGAGGTACTCGATCCCGCGGGTCGTCGCCGGGTGGTCGACCTCCCCCGCAGCGAGGAGCGCCAGCAGAGACCAGCCGGTCTGAGACGCGGTCGACGGACCGCGTCCGCGCCAGGCCGGATCGTAGTACCCTTCGATCTTCTCGCCCCATCCCCCGTCGTCGTTCTGATGTTCGACCAGCCAGTCGACGGCGCGGCGAACGTACGGCGCGCGCATGTCCTCGCCGACGGCTTCGAGTCCGGGAAGAACCGATCCGATCCCGTAGGTCAGATTCGATCCCCACCGTCCGTACCAGGCGCCGTCCGACTCCTGTTCGCGCCTGAGGTACGCGAGCCCGCGATCGACGGCGGGATCGCCGATCCGTCGGCCGAGCCGGCCGAGGCACTCGAGAATGTGGCCGGTGACATCGACGGACGGCGGGTCGATCATCTCGCCGAAGTCGGCGAACGGGATGTCGCGCGTCCACGTCTGGGTGTTGTTTCGATCGAACGCGCCCCAGCCGCCGTTTCGGCTCTGCATCGCGACCAACCACTCGATCGCACGATCGACGGCCTTCCGGCGCCGATCGGGATCGGCCTGGGCCTCCAACAGCGCCATGATCACGACGGCGGTGTCGTCGGTGTCAGGGTAGCCGTCGTTGTCGAACTCGAACGCCCACCCGCCCGGACGCGCGGCGCAGCGCGCCTGCCAGTCGCCGCCGGCGAAGATCTGCTCGCCGATCAGCCACTCGGCGGCGCGGACGAGCGTCGGATCCCTGCCGTCGACGCCAGCGTCCTCGAGGGCCATCATCGCCAGTCCGGTGTCCCAGACCGGGGACAGGCACGACTGCAGGTGGAACGTCTCGTCGTCCTCGATCGCAAACCCGTTCGGCCCGTAGAACCCGGCGAACCCCTTGGCGAGCGGGCCGTCGACGTCGAGGCGGTCGCCGAGGAGCTGAAGGGCGATCAGCGAGTAGACCCAGGGCGGCTGGATCCCGCCCCACGATCCGTCCGCCTCCTGTCGGTCGAGGATCCAGCCCTTCGCACGGCGGATCGCCACTTCGCGCAGCGGCTTCCACGGGAGACGATCGTAGAGGCGGAGGAGCCGGTCGGCGACGAGGAAGAAGCGGGCTCGGCCCGTACGCTTCGTCGCCGGCACGCGGAGATCGGCGTTCTTGCGTCCGTCGACGAACAGTTCGTCGAGCCGCGCCGACGCCGGGAGCGAAACGACCGGCTTGCGCGCCATCACGATCGCCAGAGGGACGATCGTCTGACGCGCCCAGCAGCCGAACGAGTAGATGCTGATCGGAAACCGCGCCGGGAGCGCGGTGAACTCGACCGGCAGGATCGGGAGCCCACGCCAGTCCCACTCCCCCATCATCGCCAGCCAGATCTTGGTGAAGACGCGCGCCTTCTCGACGCCTCCGCGGGCCAGGATGTACGCCTTCGCCTTCACCATCTCCGGCCGATCCGGCGCCACGCCGGCCATCTTCAGCGCGGCGTACGCCTCGATCGTCGTCGACAGCTCGGCCGGGCCGTCGTGCCAGTTGCCCCACGTCCCGTCGTCGTGCTGCTGCGACAGGATGTAGGTTGCCGCCCGGCCGGCCTCCTCCGGATCGAAGTTCCCGAGCACGTGTCGCAGGAAGACGTGCTCGGCAGTGATCGTCACGTTCGACTCGAGTTCAGCCCACCAGAAGCCCACCTCGTGCTGGAGATCGAGGAGGTGGTCGACCGCCGCGCGCACCGCGGCATCGATTCGCGTCCCACGCTTCGTCCCCACCGCCGTCGGCTCAGGCATCGGTCTTCCGCTCCCGGCGCAGATACCCGCGAACGGTGCGAACGATCTCGTCCGCGAGCTGCGCCTCCGGCACCGACACGAGAACCGGCTTCCCATCCACGTAGATCGTTCCCTGCCCTTGGCTCCCGACCAGGCCGACGTCGGCCTCCTTCACCTCGCCGAGGCCGTTGACGACGCACCCCATCAGAGCGAGTCGAATCGGATCGACGACGTCGGCGAGCTCGCGCCGGACGCGGTCGGCGACCGTCACCAGGTCGATCCCGGTGCGACCGCACGTCGGGCAGACGTGCAGGTCGATCCCGCGGGAGCGGAGGCCGAGCGCGCGCAGGATCTCGTAGGCGACGCGAACCTCCTCCACCGGGTCGCCGGCGAGCGAGACGCGAAGCGTGTCCCCGATTCCCTCCGCGAGGAGCGCGCCGAGGCCGACCGCCGAGCGGATCGCGCCCTCCCACGGCGTGCCCGCTTCGGTGATCCCGATGTGAAGCGGATAGTCGGCTTCCTTCGCCATCATCTGATTGGCGGCGATCGTCATCCGGACGTCGGTCCCCTTGAGCGAGACGACGATCTGGTCGACCCCGTGTTTCTCGAGGAGCGCAATCTCGTCGAGTGCGCTGCGCACCATCCCCTCCGCCGACGGTCGCCCCCCGTCGAGGTACGACTCGGCGAGCGATCCTGAGTTCGCCCCGACGCGAATCGGCGTTCCCGCTCCCCTCGCCGCTTGCGCCACCTCCGCGATCTTCGCCGGGTCGGTGATGTTTCCCGGGTTCAGGCGCAGCTTGTCGATCCCTGCCTCGATCGCGGCCAGCGCCAGGCGATGGTCGAAGTGGACATCGGCAACGAGAGGAACGGTCACCCGCTCCTTGATCGTCTGCAGCGCCTCGGCGGCGGCGAAGTCGGGGACGGCGACGCGGACGATCTCGCACCCCGCGCCTTCGAGGCGGCGGATCTGGGCGACGGTCGCATCGACATCGGCGGTGTTGGTATTGGTCATCGACTGAACAACGATCGGCTCTCCACCGCCGATCGCGACCCCGCCGACGACGATCCGTCGGGTCATGGCGCCTCCTTCAGCTCGGCCACGAGGTCGGCCAGCGCCCGCCCGAGATGCCGTCCGACACGGGCCGCCGACCGCGCGGTACGGATGCTCCGGATCGGATGTCGCACGAATGCCGACGCGACGGAGCGATCGGTCGTGAACGGAAGATCGACCTCGAGCGGATCGAGCACGGCGCGAAGAACCAGAAACGGGATCTCTTGCCGCCGCGACCACCGCGCGAGAGGACCGCTCTCCATGTCGACGGAGAGGCCTCCTCGCGTGGCGAGCGCACGCTTCACCGCGCCGTCGACGACGCTATCGGCACTCTCGCACGCTCCGACCCGCGCCGGGCGTGTCCCGGCGAGCGCCTCGCGCGCACGCCTCAGAAGATCCCTCGCGACGAGGATCTCCTCGCCCCGATGCCGGATCACATCGGCGAGGACCAGGTCCCCGGTCCGAAGCTCCGGGCGGAGGCCGCCGCAGAAGCCGGTCGATAGGAGAAGCGACACGGTCTCGCGCTGAGCCAGTCCGTCGAGCGCGTCGGCCGCCCGCTCGCCGATCGCCGTGCGAACGAGACGAACCCCGTCGGGCGGAACCCAGCCGCGCGTCTCGATCGGGTAGCAGGCGGTCACCGCGATCACCGGCGCCACGCTCCCTTCGCCAGTCTTGCGCGGGCGCGTGCGCCGCACGCGGATCGCCTTTCCTCAGCAAGCTGTCCGTTCCGCCTCGTCCTCACCGGCGCCACGCTCCCTTCGCCAGTCTTGCGAGGGCGCGGGGGTGGGACATCGCGTGAAGGACGCTCGCTCCCTCGAACGACGAGTGCATCATGCAGTTGATGCACCGCTTGTCCCGACCCGGCCCGTACCTCTCCCACAGCGCGCCGTCGAACAACTCCTCAATGTCGTCGGTGTGCCGATCGGCGATCGTGTAGCAGGGGACGCGCCAACCGCGAACGGTGAACGTCGGCGTGGTCCACGCTGCACAGTCGTAGGTGCTCTCCCCGCGCAGGAAGTCGAGGTAGAGCGGGTTGTTGTAGAACGGGAACCCGCGCGACGGATCGAGAACGCGGCGAAAGACGGCGATCGACTCCTCCCGTTGGAGGAACAGATCCTGATCGGGCGCGTCTTCGTACGCGTAGCCGGGCGAGACCATCAACCCCTCGACGCCGACGGCAGTCAGCTCCGCGAACAGGCGCTCGACGTCCTCGACATCGGAGCCGTGGAACAGGGTCGTGTTCGTGCAGACGCGGTGCCCCCGCGCGATCGCCTCGCGAATCGCGGCCATCGCCTCGCCGTGCGTACCCGGCCGGTTCGTCACCTGGTCGTGAATCGCCTCGGTCCCGTCGAGGTGAACGACGAACGACAGCCGGACCGACGGCGCGAACCGATCGAGCGACTCCCGCAGCAGCAGGCCGTTGGTGCACAGGTAGACGAACCGGCGTTCGTCCGTGATCGCGCGAACGATGTCGCCGATGTCGCGATGGAGGAGCGGCTCGCCGCCCGACACAGAGACGATCGGCGCGTCCGAGGCGTGAACCGCCGCGAGACACTCGTCGACCGTCAGACGACGGTCGATCACGTCGCGGTACTCGCGGACGCGCCCGCACCCGACGCAGGCGAGATTGCACGCCTCGAGCGGCTCGAGCATCGTCACCAGCGGAAACCGCCGGACCCGGCGCGCCTTGCGCGCGAACAAGTACCGAGCCATCGCCAGGTCAAGTTTCAACGGACGACTCACTTCTTCCTCCTCGTCAGTCCTTCGATCAAGCTGAGCAGCTCGCGCGTTCCGTCGTCGGAGAGCGGGAGGCGGTCGATCGCGCGTCGCGCCCTGTCGGAGTGTGCGCCGACGCCCTCGGCGACGCACTCCCGCACCCCGAGGCGCTCGAACAGCGCGACGATCCAGTCGACGTCTTCAGCGTCGACGTTCTCGCTCGCGTAGATCCGCTCGAGCCGATCGCGCTCCTCGCCCGACGACGCCGCGTATCCGATCACGACGGGGTACGTCTTCTTCCTCCGCCGGACGTCGGAGCCGATCGGCTTCCCGAACTCGTCCCCGTTCCCCCAGATCCCGAGGAAGTCGTCCTGCATCTGAAACCCGCGACCGACGGCCAGTCCGACCTCTCCGAGGGTCGCGAGCACAGGATCTGGAACGCCGGCACAGCGTCCACCGAGCTGGAACGCGCAACGGAACAGCGCGCCCGTCTTTCGATCGACCATCCCGACGTACTCCGCCTCGGTCACGAACCGCCCCTCGAACGCAAGATCGAGCGATTGCCCTTCGATCATGTCGCAGACCGCGGCGGCAAGAGTCTCGACCACGTCGCCCCCCGCCCGAAGCGCAGTCCGTAGCGCGATCGCGTGCATCAGGTCTCCGGCGTTGATCGCCTCGGCCTCCCCCCAGCGGACCCAGGCGGCCGGGCGTCCGCGGCGCACTTCGTCCCGATCCTGAACGTCGTCGTGGAGAAGTGAGAACCCGTGCACGAGCTCGAGGCCGATCGCAGCGGGAAGGGCATCCTCGATCCGGCCGCCCAACTCCTCCGCGATGAACAGGACGAGGCTCGGGCGGAGCAGCTTCCCCAGCGCCGACGTCCCCGGTCCCTCGTCGGACAGACCGACGTGGTACCGCAGAATCCGGACGAGCGCCGTCTCGCCGCGGAGAGCCTCCCGAAGACCGGACTCGATCGGGCCTCGGTATCGATCGAGCAGGGGCGTCACGACGCCGCCTCCGTCGCACTCAGCTCGAGAAGTCCGCGCCGGTCGGCCGCAGCGACGAGTGCGCTCGCGCTGCGCACACCGAGTTTCCGCATCAGGCGCGCACGATGGTTCCGGATCGTGTGGACGCTTCGCTTCATGATCGACGCGATCTCCGCATTCTTCTTCCCCTCGACGATCAACTGCAAGACCTCGCGCTCCCTCGGCGTGAGGAAGTCGGCTTCGACGCCCTCCGAAGCGAGCAGACGCTCTCCAGCGGCGACGCGACGGACGACGTCGATCAGGCGATCGGGGGCCTCGTCCTTCGTCAGGTACGCCCACGCGCCGAGACGGCCGGCGCGGGCCGCGTATCGCTCGTCGCCGTGCATCGACAGGACGATGACCCGGGTTTCGGGGGAGACGGACGAGATCCGACGGATCGCCTCGAATCCGTGAAGAAGGGGCATCGAGAGATCGACGAGCGCGATCGCCGGTCGTTCGTCCCGGACTTGGCCGAGGAGCTCACGACCATCCGCCGCCTCGCCGACGACGTCCACATCGGACGCCGTCAGAAGCGCCCGCACCCCCGATCGCACGAGGGCGTGATCGTCCGCCAACACCACCCGAATCGACATCTCATGCATTCTACGCCTCGTTCGGCTCGCCCGAAACGGGGAAAGCGCACTAATCGGGTCTTCCGTCGGACTCGGCGTCGTCCGCGAGCAGAGGAATGCCCGGCTCCGCGGACCGGATCCGACGCCCGTGAGCGACGAGGCCGGCGCGCGTGTGCAGATCGAGCTTCGCCATCAGCCGCTCGCAGTGGCCTTCGACCGTCTTGACGCGAATCCCCAGTCGATCGGCGATCTCGTCGTTCGTGCTCCCGTCGGCCACCAGCGCCAGGACCTCCCGTTCGCGATGGGAGAGCGCCCCCTCGACCGGGACGACCTCGCCTGCAGCGACGGCGCGGATCGCGTCGATCAGGGTCTCCGGCGGAGCAGACTTGCCGACGAGTCCGTGCGCTCCCCGCTCGCGAGCGGCGGCCGCGTACTCCGGCTCGGAGTGCATCGACAGCATCAGGATGCGGGTGTCCGGGGCCTCCTCGAGAACGCGCTCCGCCGTCGTTAGGCCGTCGACGTCGGGGAGCGCGATGTCGAGAAGGAGAACGTCGGGCGCGCACGCCGCGGCGAGGGCGGCGGCGTCCTCCCCCCGCCCGGCCTCGCCGACGACCTCGATCCCCGGCTCGACACCGAGGACCTGCGCGAGGCCCTCACGGACGAGGCGGTGGTCATCGACGATCGCGACGCGAATCGCCATCGCTCACCACCTCAACTGTCATCACGGTCCCACGTCCCGGCGCCGTCTCGATCGACATCTGTCCGCCGCTCACGTCGAGCCGCTCTTGGATTCCGCGCAGCCCAAGACCGCGCGGCTCGTCGGGGAGGAAGCCGATGCCGTCGTCGCGGACGGAGAGACACACGGCGCCTCTCCTGCAGGCGAGAGCGATCTCCACCCGGGTTGCCCGCGCGTGCCGGACGACGTTCCGCACCGCCTCCTGAGCGACGTGGAACAGGAGGCTCGCCACTCCCGGATCGAGGCGGGTGGTGAGTTCGGAGGAGACGTCGATCCCGATGCCCGACTCCCCGGAGACGGTCTCCGCCAGCCGCTCCAGCGACGGGACGAGTCCGAGGTCGTCGAGGAGTGGAGGACGGATCGAGTAAGCGAGCGTCCTCGTCTGCGCGATCGCCTCGTCGATCATCCCGACGGTCGCGCGGTGCGTCTCTTCGCCGAGCCGGTCTCGGACCGGGCTCAGGTGGAGCTTCACCGCGGCCAGCGACTGGATCAGTCCATCGTGGAGGCTTCGGGCGATCCGCCTGCGCTCCTCGTCCTGGGCGGAGAGGAGGCGTCGCGACATTTCGGCGAGGTCCCGCTCCCGCGCGGCGAGGGCGCGGTTCTTGCGGGCGTAGATCCCGTTGAACGTGCGAACCGTGAACGCGACGACCGCGTAAACGCCGACCGTCCCGGTGAAGATCGTAGCCAGGTTGTAGGTCAGACTCCGAGACGCCTCCCCGAAGACGGGAACGAGCGAGCGATGCGGAATCACCCCGGCGTACTCGAGCAGGACGAGACCGGCGTAGCACGCGACGACGAGGCCGGTCACCAGGGCGCCGTGCGCGGGGGGGAGGAACGCGTTGGCGTAGATCACGGTGAACAGATAGAAGACGTTCCCGATCCACTCGCTCCCGCCGACCATGTGCACCAGGACGGTGATCAGCACGATCTCGATCGCGAAGAAGCCGACGTGGACCCGATGAAGCACCCTCGCCGTCTTCTGTCGGTCGACGATCACCTTGAACGGGAACGTCAGCGCGAACCAGACGACCGGGGCGTACATCGCCGGATTGAGGTAGGTGAATCGGGTCGCGATGAGAACGATCAGGGCAACGGCGGTGAAGACGCCGAGCGTCAGACGGCGAACGAGGATCGACCGGACGACCCCCGCCTTCAGCTCCGCGAACTCCGCGACGTCAAACACGACGGCCTCCTGGAAGACGCCTACTTCAGCGTCGGCGGAAGGACGATGTTGCCGAAGTTCTTCTCGTAGCGCTGGATGTTCTCCCCGATCGCCTGGTAGAGGCGCTTCAGGTGGCCGGGGTTGAGGACCACCCGCGACGTGAGGATCGCCCGCCCCTCGTTCGACGACGGTGCCTGCGGGTCGACGAACAGGAAGTCGATGACGAACTCCTCTTTTCGGTGAGAGATCAGCGCCAGGTTGGAGTAGTGGGCGCGACGGGTTTCGTTGTCAGCCGTGATCTGCATCCTTCGCTCGGCCATCGGTCACCTCCAAATCGGAGGATGGTAGCCGTTCGGCGAGACCCGAACAACAAGATCGAGATCCGATCGGGGTTCACGCGATCACGCGACGACGAGCCCGAATCGCGAGACGAAGCGATGGCTAGGTCTTGGTCAGCTTGCCGTTGCGAGCGGCAGCCGGCACGAGGAGGCGAGATACCGGGCGACATCTTGCTGTGACGACGAAACGGCCAACGACTCCGCTCGAAGCTGGCCTGGGACTCTGAGATCCCTCATGGGACGCGAGACATCGGTCGATGCCTTGCTGCAGCGACAGAATGAGCGTTGACTCTTCTACTGGAGGTCTGCCAACGACCGCGGCAGCGCGCTCCATGCGGCCGGAAACCGCCCGACATCTTGCTGTGATGACGAAGCGGCCAACGACTCTACTCGAGATCGGTCCAGAACATCGGACGCTCTCTCCTAGGTGGCAAGATGTCGGGCGAAGAACTGCTCGATCACGGCGCGGTGTCGGCCGGGGAGGAGGATGTGGTGGTTTCCGAGCGGCGCGGTGAGGAGCGCGTCGACCGGGCCGTCGCAGCGGACGCGGACCTGGGTGCGGCAGAGGTCCTCGCGGACCGGGCACGCCTCGATCTCGCCCTCGCGCACGAACAGGTGGTCGAGGCGCTCGCCGCCGAGGCGCACGAACGTGCACGGACCGTCGGGAATCGTCCCCGCCACCCCGACGCCGAGACCGCTTTCGAAGTGACTCCGCACGGTGTACGACGCGACGAGGGAGAGCGGACAGCTGCAGTGGGCGAGCCCGACGACGCGCTCGTCGGCGTCGACCGAAGCGACGTTCGCCATGAACCCCGCGCTTCCGGTCAACAGGTAGGCGACGTAGAGCGTCAGGAGCGACTGGAGGTCCCCCTCGCACCCGGCGGGGACGCCCTCGTCGTTCAGCCGAGAGAGGGCGTAGCAGCCGGTGCTCTCGAGCCGCTCGACGAGGTCGAAGCAGCGTACGGTGCACGCCGCCAGACGGTGCTCGTCGACGAGTGCCCTCAGGGCTTCATAGATCGCGACCGCGCCGCGAACGGCGTCTCCGTCCGGCTCCTCGATCCCCGTCGCCTTTTTCGAGAACCGGCTGACCGCCCGCTTGGTCGCCTTCTCGAGGTCGATCCGCGCAATGAGTTCGTCGATCCGAAGCTCGACCAGCTCGACCGAGAGTCGTCCCTTGAGGAACGCGCGATCGACGTCGCTCGCCACCAACCAGTCCGACGGCTCGCCGATCAGGCCCACACGACTGAAGCGAAGCGCATTCCACGCCTCAGCGATCGCGATCTCGTCGCGAAGGCCGGCAGCGATCGTCTCCGGCGTCCCGAACAGGATCCTGCCCTCCCCACCGTCCTGATGGATCCGCGCCAGAATTTCGAGGGACGCCGGAAGGGAGTTGTGCCCCGGATGGGCGACGAGAAGGATCGGCGAAGGAAGCTCGGCAATCCCTTTCAGGACCTGCCGTTCAACGCCGCCGGTCAGCACCAGCACGGCGGTCAGCCGATCGGGGGACGGGGCCTCGGTCTCGGTGAGATCGAGTCCGCCGGCTGCCGCAATGCGTCGGATGAGATCCTTCTTCAGCGTCGCGAGCGCGCCGCGCTCGTGGAGCGAGGACGCGTAGACGATCACGTCGGCCTTGTTCATGCTCCGATCGTACGGCGGGGCGCTGTGATCGCTCGATCCACTCTTCGCCGCCCCGACCGGACACGGGACACGGCACCCCCCGACCGTCTGGCGGCCCGGATCGGGCGACGTCTCCGGTGAGGAGAGGACGCGTGACCGTTCGCTTGATCGGCATTGGCGATCTCGTATACGCTTCCGTAGGGATCTACCGAACCATCACGCCGGACGATCCGGCGGGAATCGAGGGACGATGAGCTTCCTAACGTCGACGTTCTACGCCAACGAGATCTGGCGATGGTTCCTGACCCTCGCCGTCATCCTGTTCGTCGGACTCGTGCTGCGCATCGTCATGCGAACGCTGGTTCGACGACTGCGGCGGTACGCCGCGAGGACGCCCGGACGATTCGATGACCTGGTCGTCGAGCTTCTGGCGAAGACGAAGTTCCTGTTCGTCCTCGTCGTCTCGCTCTACGCCGGGTCGCTCATCCTCGTCCTCCCGGAGCTCGCCGATCGCATCCTCCGGGTCATCTTCATCGTCGCCCTCCTCCTCCAGGCCGGCTACTGGGGGGACGGAATCGTCACGTTCTGGATCCGTCGTTCGGTTCGACGGAAGCTCGACTCCGACCCCTCCGCGGCAACGTCGCTCGCCGCGTTCGGGTTCATCGCCAAAGTCGGCATCTGGACGGTCATCGTCCTCGTTGGCCTCGACAACCTGGGCGTCAACATCACCGGACTCGTGACCGGTCTCGGCATCAGCGGGATCGCCGTCGCACTCGCCGTCCAGAGCATCCTCAAGGACCTGTTCGCGTCGCTGTCGATCATCGTCGACAAGCCGTTCGTGATCGGCGACTTCATCATCGTTGGAGACCAGATGGGAACGGTCGAGCGGATCGGACTGAAGACGACGCGCGTTCGAAGCCTGTCCGGAGAGCAGGTTGTCTTCTCCAACAGCGACCTGCTCGAGAGCCGGGTCCGGAACTACAAGCGGATGTTCGAGCGCCGGATCGCGTTCGCATTCGGGGTGACCTACGAGACGCCGACCGACGCGCTGGAGGCGATCCCCGAGACCGTCCGCGCGATCGTCGAAGCGCAGGCCGACGTCCGCTTCGACCGCTGTCACTTCAAGGCCTTCGGCGATTCCTCGCTCGACTTCGAGACCGTCTACTACGTCCTCGTCCCCGACTACAACGTGTACATGGACCGTCAACAGGCGATCAACCTCGCCCTGATGCGGGCGTTCGAGGAGCGCGGGGTCGAGTTCGCCTACCCGACGCAGACCGTGCACGTCCGCCGCGCCGCGCCCTCAGGCCAGGAACAGACCGACGGCGAGTGAGGCGATCAGGCCGATCGCGGCCGGTTCGGCGAGCCGACGCAGGAACGGCCCCATCGACGTCTTGAAGTACTCGACCGAGACCGACACGCACGGGTGGATCGGCGTCAGCACGTACCCGAGGAAGACGGCGAAGTAGGTCAGCGCGAACAGCGGGGCCGACATCGCCCCGTACGTCGAGACGTAGATCGGAACCACGACCGACATCGGCGCCTGGATCCGGCCGGTGATCGCGCCGAGGATGGCTCCGATGACGACGCACAAGACGACCGGTGGCAAGGTCATCGCGCTGATCCGCTCCGGCACTCCGGAGGATGTGAACACGTTCAAGAACGCGAACATCGCCAACACGATCAGCGAGTACTTCCACGGGGTCATCCGTCGCGCGATCGTCCCGAGTTGACGGAGCTTCAGTCGGCCGATCGCCATCGCAGCCACGAGGCTGACTGTGACACCGACGCTCGTCCCGATCTCGGCGACCGGGAGCGCGATCGTTCCCTTGAGCACCAGGTCGAGGATCGGCGCTGCGAGGATGATCCCGAGCGGTACGAGAAGCCCCGCCCACGAGAACGCGCCGCGCTGCGACAAGCGCCCGCCCGCCCGGCGGAGGAGGAAGACGTAGCCGGTGCCGATCGTCACCAGGAACGCCGGGATCAGGTACGGAATGGCGGCGTAGACGTCGAGGTCGGCGATCTTGGCCGACGCGATCAGCGCCGGCCCGAGCGGGTAGATGAGCAAGAGCGCGTGGCGGAACCAGACGTTCGCCGCCGCCTTGACGTCCGATGCGGTGTGCCCAGCACCGCGCTCGATGAGCGGCGCAGACAGGAGCGCGCCGCCGGGCATCGGGAGCATCCCGAGGAGGGCCGGTGCAAACGCGAGGAACGGCCGGACGCCGATCCGCAGGTTCGACACCAACCGCTCCATCTCTCCCGAAATCTCCATCGCGCCCCCGATCAGCGGGATGACCCCGACGATCAGGGCAAGGAGGAGAACCGACGGGTCGGAAATGGTGCGCCAGAGCGCGTCGCCGAACGCCGCCGGCGAGAGCGTGAACGCAGCGAGAACAGCGGCGGAGACTGCCATTCCGAGGGCGAGATTCCGTCGAGAGATGAGAAGGAGAAGAACGATCGACAGCGCGAAACCGATCCACAAAAGCACCCGAACGACCCCCAATCCGTAACCGAAGCGCGCGATAGCTTACCGGACGGGCGCCGTCGGCTCATTCCCTTTCGTCGGCGTTTCGGATGGGCCACAATCGGAGTTGGAGGTGAGTGCGTTGCCCGATCTGAAAGGCGAGATCGAACGGCGTTGCGTGGATGGACGCCTTCCCTGCGTAGCGGCGTTCGCCACCGCGGACGCCGTTGGCGTCCCCGTCCGCGAGGTCGTCGACCACGTCAACCGCGAGGACATCCGCTTCTGTCACTGCCAGCTCGGTCTGTTCGGCTACGACGCGTTCGGCGACAAGCGATTCGTCGCCCCGCTGTCCCAGGTGCCCGACCGGTTGGCGACCGCGCTGCGCCACGCGCGCATCGACGGGACGCTCCCCTGTGCCGCCGCGTGGCGGATCGCGAGTGACGAAGGACTCCCGCGATCGGTCGTCGGCTCGGCCGCCGAGACGCTCGAGATCCGGATCGCCCCCTGCCAGCTCGGCTGCTTCTAGCTGTCTCTGGACGCTAGGAAACGGGCGTGATCGCGTCCCGACCGGCGAGCACAGCCAGGACGTTGTCGACGGCAAGGCGCGCCATGGCACGGCGCGTCTCACGCGTCGCGCTCCCCAGGTGCGGGGCGAGGACGACGCGTTCGGTGAGCGCGATGAGGCCCGGATGAACCGCCGGCTCCCGCTCGTAGACGTCGAGGCCGGCGCCCGCGATCGCGCCGGACGCGAGTGCGTCGACCAGCGCCTCCTCATCGACGACCGGTCCCCGGGCGACGTTGACGAGGATCACGCTCGGCTTCATCCGCGCGAACGCTTCCCGGCCGAACAGGTGGTGGGTCTCGTCGGAGAGGGGCACGTGCACGCAGACGACGTCGCTCTCGGCGAGCAACTCGTCGAACGGCACCCACGCCGCACTGAGCTCCGCTTCGGCCGCCTCGTTCCGGGATCGATTGTGGTAGAGGACCTCCATCCCGAATCCGAGTCGCCCCCGTCGGGCGACCGCGGTCCCGATCCGACCCATCCCGACGATCCCGAGCGTCTTGCCGTGGACGTCCGAGCCGGTCAGCGCCTGATCGAGTCCCCACGCCGGAAACGCGCCGCGCCGGACGGCGGCGTCCGCCTCGGCGATTCGACGCGCCGCGCCGAGCAAGAGCGCGAACGTCAGATCGGCCGTCGCCTCGGTGAGAACGTCGGGGGTGTTGGTGACGACGATTCCGCGCTCGCGCGCCGCGTCGACGTCGACGTCGACGTTCTCGTAGCCGACGGCGACGTTGGCGACGATCCGAAGCGACCGGCCGGCGCGAAGGGCCTCGCGATCGACCCGGTCGGTCAGCAGGCAGACGAGCGCGTCGGCGTCTGACAGCTCGGCGATCCACCGCGCACGCGGAAGCGGCGCCTCGCTCTCGGGACCGACGACGCGATGCCCGGCGGCCTCGAGCCGCCCGATCTCCTCGGGGAAGACGTACGACGTGCAGACGACCTTGGCCAACGGATCTCCTCTATCTTCCTGGAATGGCGTCGCGTGCGAGCCGGTCGGCCCGCTCGTTCTCCGCGTGCCCGGCGTGCCCCTCGACCCAGTGAAACGTGACGCGATGCCCGGCGACAAGCTCGTCGAGCGCCCGCCAGAGATCCTCGTTCTTCACCGGGAGGAGGCGCTTGCCGCTCCGGCGCCGCCACCCGTTCGCCTTCCACGCGGCGATCCACTCGGTGATCCCCTTCTTGACGTAGGTCGAGTCGGTGTACAGATCGACCTGCGGAGACCCCTTCAGCGCGCGGAGCGCCTCGATCGCCGCGGTCAGCTCCATCCGGTTGTTCGTCGTGTCGCGCTCGCCCCCCGAGATCTCCTTGCGATGCTCGCCGGCGAGGAGGACCGCGCCCCAGCCCCCCGGCCCCGGATTCCCGCTGCATGCCCCGTCGGTGTAGATCTGGACTCGATTCACGATGCCAAGAGGCTAGCCGATGGAGCCCGCGCTGTCGACTTGCCGTGGACACACGACGCGCGTTCACCCTCGCCCGACCGAACATGATCTGCATGACCGCATCTCCTTTTGACGGGTACATCGAGTAGACATAAGCTGTAGGAAGAGATTACAGCTCGCTATCTGACCCCGTTGCCGCCAGGAGGACGCGTGATGAACGACGCCGAGCAGCCTGCGAAGCCTGATAGCCAACACGTACCTACCGCAGAACCTTCATCCGCCCGAGCGCGCTCGCGCCGGCTTGTCTTCATCAGTCACGACAGTCGTGATGCAGAGCTGGCTGAAGCATTCGAGAATCTCCTGACAGATGCAAGCGGAGGCATCCTGAAGTCGTTCCGGTCATCTGCCAAGCGAGGCACAACGGGTATCGAATTCGGGTCAGAGTGGTACCAGTACATCATGTCGAAGCTGGACGACGCAACTGACGTTGTCGCGCTCCTGACTGCGAACAGCCTCGACCGGCCGTGGATCTTGTACGAGGCTGGCGTCGCCAAGGGAAAGCTGAACACGCAAGTCATTGGCGTTGCGCTAGGGATCCCGTTCAATCGTGTCAACCGAGGCCCGTTCGCGCAGTTCGAGAACAGCTCTGATGATGGGGACTCCCTCACCAAGCTGGTCCTACAGCTCATCCGCCGGAATCCGGAGGCGAGTCCGCGAGAGGAGGCTGTGCAACGCCAGGTCGCAGCCTTCAAGGACGCTGTGAGCGGACTACTCGGAGAGGACGGCGATGTTGAGCCGCTCATGGACGAAGGAAGCGCCAAGCTGTTCGAGGAGATCAAGGTGATGGTGAGAGACCTCCCCGCGAGGGTGGCTTCCGCAACCCACCACGATGGGCGGCGCCTGCGACGCCTTCACCCCATGTTCATCGAGGAGCTTCTCTACAGCTCCCCGTTCCCCGGCACCGTAGGCGACTGGGCAACGCGATGGATGATGTTGATGGGCCTGGTCCGCGACGACCTTCCCTGGGTCTACGACGTCGGTATGGAGCTGTATCGTGCAATCCGGTCAGGAAGACGAGAACGAATCGTCGTCGCTAGTGAGTGGGTACTTGGGGCGCTGCAGATGACTCGCCACCCAATGATAGAGGAGATGCTCATGAGCGGCAGCAAGGATACCCACATGCTAGTCCGTCGGCTTCCCGAGATTCTTGAGGACTACCTCTCGCGCATGGGACTGGGGAACCCAGTGAAAGCCGACGCGCACCCGGCCGTCAAGGACATTGCACAATCCGCCCAGGATACGAGCGACACGGACTAGCCGGTCGTCTCCGTCTCTTGGCTGACAGCGGGACTTCGCTCTGGTTGATGGAGGCAGGCACTCCGATACTCGCACGTACACGTGGCTTCCCGCCGCGGTCCTCACGACAACGACGATCAGCGCGTCGTTCGGGATCTCGTAGAGGATGCGGCATCGGCCGCGGCGAACTCCGTGTCGCTCTCGATCGGTCGACCCGCCCCGAGGAAGCCTTGACGGGGTCGCGCGGGGCTCGTACGGTCTTCGTCGACTTCGTGAGGAGGCCAGATGCAGACGACGCACACGGGGCGGATCGCGGCGGAGCTTCGGGTCGCGCCGCGACAGGTCGACGCGACAGCCGCGCTCCTCGACGACGGGGCGACGGTCCCGTTCATCGCCCGCTACCGGAAGGAGCGGACCGGGTCGCTCGACGAGGTAGCGATCGCGTCGATCCGCGATCGGCTCGCCCAGCTCCGTGCGCTCGACGAGCGACGCGCCGCGATCCTCGCGTCGCTTGCCGAGCGGGACCTCCTCACAGACCAACTCGAGACCTCGATTGCCGCGGCCGAGACGCTCGCCGCGCTCGAGGATCTCTATCTCCCGTACCGACCGAAGCGTCGGACGCGAGCGACGATCGCCCGCGAACGCGGGCTCGAGCCGCTGGCGGAGACGCTCCTCGCCCAGAACCCGTCGACTGATCCGGTCGCCGCGGCAGCCGCGTTCGTCGACCCGGCGAACGGCGTCGACGACGCCGACGCGGCCCTCGCCGGCGCGCGCGACATCGTCGCCGAGACGGTCAACGAGTCGGCCAACGCCCGCGGCGAGATCCGGAAGCTGTTCGCCTCGCGCGGCGTCCTGCGGACGCGCGTGATCGAGGAGAAGCGAGACGAGGGCGCGACCTACCGCGACTACTTCGCGTGGGAGGAGCCGATCGCCCTCGCGCCCGGGCACCGGATCCACGCCATCCTGCGCGCCGAGCGCGAGGGCGTCGTCCGCCTGTCGGCGCGCCCGGACGACGAGACAGCGATCGCGACCCTGACGCAGCAGTTCGTCCGCGGGCGAAGCCCGGCGTCCGATCAGATCGCCGCCGCGGTTGAGGACGGCTACAAGCGGCTGATGGCGCCGTCGATCGAGAACGAGGTCCGGGCGACCCTGAAGGAGCGAGCGGACGAGGAGGCAGCCCGCGTGTTTGCCGCCAACCTGCGCGAACTCCTGATGGCCGCGCCGCTCGGGGAGAAGCGTGTTCTGGCGATCGATCCCGGCTACCGCACCGGATGCAAGGTCGTCTGCCTCGACGCACAGGGGCAGCTTCTGACCCACACCGTCGTCCAGGTCGCCGGCTCGGAGCGGGAGCGGGCGCTCGCCGGCCAGACGATCGTCGATCTGGCCCGCACGTACGCGGTCGAGGCGATCGCAATCGGCAACGGAACCGCGAGCCGGGAGACCGAGGCGCTCGTCCGATCGCTCGACCTCCCCGGCGCAATCCCGGTCGTCCTTGTCAGCGAGGCCGGGGCGTCGGTCTACTCCGCGTCCGAGATCGCCCGCCGCGAACTGCCCGACCAGGACGTCACCGTCCGCGGCGCGGTCTCGATCGGCCGACGGCTGATCGACCCGCTCGCCGAACTGGTCAAGATCGACCCGAAGTCGATCGGCGTCGGCCAGTACCAGCACGACGTCGATCCGGCGACGCTCCTTGGCGCGCTCGACGACGTCGTCGAGCACTGCGTCAACGCGGTCGGCGTCGAGGCAAACACAGCGAGCGTTCCGCTCTTGACGCGCGTCTCCGGCCTGAGCGCGCGGCTGGCGGAGAACGTCGTCGCCTACCGCACCGAGTACGGCCCGTTCCGCAGCCGACGCGAGCTGAAGAAGGTCCCGCGCCTCGGCCCGAAGGCGTACGAGCAGGCGGCCGGGTTCCTGCGGATCCGCGACGGCGAGGACCCGCTCGACGCGAGCGCCGTCCACCCCGAGAGCTACTCGACCGTCCGGCGGATGGCGTCCGACCTCGGCTGCACCGTCGCCGATCTGATGGGGAGCGCCGAGCTTCGCGATCGGATCGAGCTCGAGCGCTACGTCACCGACGCGGTCGGCCTTCCGACCCTGCACGACATCCTCGCCGAGCTCGCCAAGCCGGGGCGCGACCCGCGCGAGACGTTCGAGGCGTTCTCCTTCTCCGAGGACGTGCAGACGATCGACGACCTCACCCCGGGGATGAAGCTCCCTGGAATCGTGACCAACGTCGTCGACTTCGGGGCGTTCGTCGACGTCGGCGTCCACCAGGACGGCCTCGTCCACGTCAGCCAGCTCGCCGATCGGTTCGTCGAGCACCCGTCGAGCGTGGTCAAGGTCGGCCAGCGGGTGACGGTGACCGTCGTCGAGGTCGACGTCGGACGGAAGCGGATCGGCCTGTCGATGCGTCGCGACCCGAAGCCGCGCGATCGGAAGCGCGGGCGCGACGCCGCGTAGATCCGTTGCCGGCGGGTTCCGCGCCCGCTACGATCTTCGGCGATCTCAGCGACGGGAACAGACGGGAGACGACGATGGGCGAGCCGCAGATCCTCCTTCTGATCGGTGACGCATACCGATGCGAGCACGCGCTCGCCGAGCGGGAGGCGGCGCTCCTCGCGGCGGATCCCGCCTGCGAGCGGCACGTCCTGTTCGGCGACGAGCTCGACCCGGCGTCATTCGAGATCGAGCTCCAGTCGGCGTCGTTGTTCGCCCTCGGACGACACTTCGTCGTTCGACAGGTCGGGCGGAGCAAGGCGGCCAAGGCGGCGGCCCGCGCGCTCGACGGCGCAATCCCGCCGGAGACGTACGTCACCCTCGTCGCGTCCCAACTGAGAGCGACGAACGCGATCTTCAAGACATGCAAGGCGAAGGACGCCGTCGTCTCCCTCCCGGCGCCGAGGGGTCGCGCGGTGGCGGCGGCCGTCCGCGAGATCTTGGCCGCGGCCGGACTCGACGCGACCCCGGCCGCAATCCGGCGGCTCGTCTTCCGAAATGGAGGAGACCTGCTCGGAGTCTCACGCGAAGCGGAGAAGCTACGTTCGCTCGCACCGGAAGGAAAGCTGACGGAGGAGATCGTCGATCGACTCGTCTTCCCGTGCGCCGAACGGACCGTCTACCCGTTCTTCGATCGGCTCGGGGAGCGAAGCCTCTCCGGCGCGCTCAGCGAACTCGCGACGCTTCGCGACGACCGGGGTCGGCTTCTCGGCGGCGCGATCCGCCACCTGGCACGCCTGGCGACGATCCGCACCGCTCAGGAGGAGCAAGGCACGCGGCGACGGTTGGCGGAGGCGGTCGGCCTCCCCGATTGGCTCTGTCGGCGCCTCGCCGACCAAGCGAAGCGTCACACCCTCGACGACCTAGCACGCTCGCTCCGTTTGGGAATCGACCTCGACCTGCGGATGAAGCGTGGCGAGGTCGCCGCCGCCGACGCGCTCCTCGAGCTCGTCTTCGCCGCGACGACGGGCTAGCTGGCCTCCGCTCGGTTCCGGGAAGGACGAGCCGTCGAGCGAACTACGCGTCGGGCGCGACGCGGGCCGGAATGAACTGCGAGAAGCCGGCCTTCTCGAGGAGCATCCGACTGGCGACCAAGGCGCAGAACAGGCTTCCCACCACGCCGATCCCGAGCGTGATCGCAAATCCGCGGATCGGTCCCGTCCCGAGCAGAAGCAGGATCAAGGCCGTGATCAGCGTGGTCACGTTCGCGTCAAGTAGCGTCGACAAGGACTTCTCGAACCCGGCGCGGACCGCGGCGAGCGGCGACTTGCCCGTCCGTCGCTCCTCCTTGATCCGCTCGAAGACGATCACGTTGGCGTCGACGGTCATGCCGATCGTGAGGATGATCCCGGCGATCCCGGGGAGCGTCAGCACGGCCCGGAACAGAACGAGCGCGCCGAAGACGATCAGCATGTTCAGGATGAGCGCCAGATTGGCGACGACGCCGAGGACGCGGTAGTAGACGAACAGGTAGACGAGGATCAGGACGAACCCGATCACGATCGTCATCATCCCGCGCCGGATCGAGTCGTCCCCGAGGGTCGGACCGACTGTCGTCTCCTCGACGACGCGGATCGCGACCGGGAGGGCTCCGGCGCGCAGGACGACGGCCAGACGGCGCGCTTCGTCCTGCTCCTGGATCCCCGAGATGCTCGACCCGTCCTGCACCCCGCGCCACCCTTGCGACTGCGCAACGCGGACGATGCTCTCCTGGATCACGGGCGCGCTGTAGATCGTGTTGTCGAGGATGATCGCCAGGAACTCGCCGGCGCCGAGACGCTGGAGGATCTGGGCGAACCGCTCCGCCCCTTCCTGGTTGAACGTGAGCGCGACGGCGAATTGGCCGGCCGACTGCAAGCTCTGCCCGCCGGTCCGGACGACGGCATTCGTCAACGCGGCTCCGGTCAGGAGCACGTCGCGGTCGACGATGTACGGCACGCCGTCCCGATTGCGGAGGAGCTCCTCGCGACTCGAACTCGGCACGAGATCGTCGAGAGGGCTCTGGCCAACGCGGACGACGCGACGGAACTCGAGAACCGCCGTCTGACCGATCAGACGGCGCGCTTCTTCCGCATCGGTCGCACCCGGGATGTTGACCAGGATCCGTTCCCCGCCGAACCGGCGGATCTCGACGTTCGCCAATCCGTACTGGTTGATCCGGTTCTCGAGGATGGTGATGATCCGATCGATCGTCTCCGTCTGATCGCTCGAACTCATCTCCTCGACCCCTTCGCCCTCCAGGACCATGCGCACGCCGCCCTGCAAGTCGAGGCCGAGCTTGACGACATCGCCGAGCGGCCAGAACGGGTAGACGAGGTAGAGCGCGCCGACCGCGACGACGATGACGACAGCGAACCGAATCCAATCGTTGCGGCTCATCCCGTGGTGTGCCATCCGCGCCCTCCGCCTTTCTACTTCTCGCCCTTGCGAACGATGCTCGTCTTCGCCATGCGAAGCTTCGAGCCGTCCTCGAGCGTCAGAACCACCGACGTGTCCCCGATCGACTCAATCTCGCCGTGGATCCCGCCCGCAGTGATCACGTTATCCCCGCGCTTCAGGCCGTCAATCAGCTGATTCATCTGCTGCTGACGCCGACGCTGCGGCCGGATCAGCATGAAGTAGAAGATTCCTCCGAAGACGACGATGAGAATCAGAAGCGGCAGGAAGTCCGTGATCCCCCCTGTGCCCGTCCCCGTCGCCTCCTGCGCGAAGGCTCGGGAACCGAGGAGGACCATCCACCCGATCGAACCAAGAATTGCTCGAATCATGCTATCACTCCTTGCCAGCGCGCCAGTGCCGGTAGATCCCCAGGGAGATGAACAGGATCCCGAACACGCCGAACGCGACGGCCGCGATCGTCTCCCCGCCCGGTCCGAACCCTCTCTGGATGGCGATGATCCGTTCCAGCAGGGCGAAGAGAACGGCCCAGAGTATAGCGTATAGGCCGATCGAGATCGACGTGCGAACGACGCCCTCCGGCGCGTTGCGGGACACGAGATCGTAGGCGAGCGTGGCGATCGGAACGATCGCCCAGAGCGCGGCCAGGCGGTCCGGTTCCGGGAGGAGCGCGATCGCGAGCAGGAGCAGGAGGTGCCCCGGAAAGAGCGCAATCAGGTTCGAGACCGGTCGTCGTCCGCCCCCCGGCGTCCGCGCACGGTGGATGAGGTAGCCCGATGCGACCAGCGTCTCCGCCGCGGCAACCACGCCCAGCGGCAGAGAGAGATTCCCGACGAGGAGGATGATCCCGAGAACGGTGAGCAGCAGGGGGATCGACCAGATCGGAAGGGGCGGCTTGATCTGCGCTTCGGCCGGCGGCGTCGGTTGCGGGTCCATCAGATTCCCGGAAGGAGGAGGCGCGCGATCACGAACAACAGCCCGAATCCCAACACGTCGGTCACCGTGGTCAGGAAGATGCCCGATGCGAGCGCCGGATCCTTCCCCAGCTTCCGGACGCCGAGCGGGATCGCCACGCCGGCGATCCCGGCGACGATCAGGTTGATCCACATCGCCAGGCAGACGGCGACCCCGAGCAGAAACTCGCCCTTCCAGACGTAGGTGATCGCCCCGACCGTCGCACCGAGGAGGACGCCGTTCGCCGCTCCGAGGAGGAGTTCCTTGGCGAGGAGCTGTCGACCTTGCTGCCGCTCGATCTCCCCCAACGCGATCCCGCGCGTGACGATCGTCACCGTCTGCATCCCGGCGCTCCCGCCCTGGCCGGCGATGACGCCCATCATCACCGCCAGCGCGGCGACCTTGGCGATCGTCTGCTCGAACAGGCCGACGACGACCGCGGCGGCGAGGGCGGTGAACAGCCGCACGTACAGCCACGGAAGGCGCATCCGCAGCGACGCCCACCAGGTCGTGTCGACGCCCTCCTCCCGCGGCACTCCGGCGAGGCCGTAGATGTCCTCGGTCGCCTCGTCGCGGATGACGTCGATCACGTCGTCGACGGTGATCACGCCGAGGAGGACGTTCCCGTCGTCGACGACGGGAAGGGCGAAGTAGTCGTACTTGTCGAACAGGCGCGCGACGTCCTCGGCGTCGGCTTCGACGTGCACGGCGACGGCGTCGCGGACGACGAGGTCGCGCAGGCTCGCCGACGGATCGGCGAGCGCCATGTCGCGCAGCGAGAGGACGCCCAGGAGGCGTCCGTCCTCGTCGACGGCGTAGGCGTAGTAGACGGTCTCCGCCTCTTCGGCGCGGCGTCGCAACGCGTCGATCGCGTCCCCAACGCTCAGGGTCAGCGAGAGGGGCACGATTTCGGGCGACATCAGTCCGCCGGCGCTGTCCGGCGGGTAGGCGAGGAGGCCGGTGAGGACCTCGGCGTCGCGGACACTCAGCCGGGAGAGAAGCTCCTGCTGGACCTCGTCAGGGAGCTCCAGGAGGAGGTCGACCGCGTCGTCGGGGTCCATCCGCGCGAGGATCGCGCTCGCCTCTTCGCGATCGAGGCGGACGACCAGGTCGGCCGAGTCCTCCGGTTCCATCTCGCCGAGCGGCTCCGCCGCCGCGTGGCGGAGGAAGAGACGGTGGATCAGGTCGGTCGCCTGCTCCTCGGAGAGCTCGCTCAGGACCTCGGCCACGTCGGCCGGGTCCTGTTCGAGGAGCTCGCGCAGGATCACCTTCCGCTCTTCCATCGAACCTCCTTAACGTTGCGATTATAGGTCGCGCGCCTTCTCACGGCGGGGCGTTTGCGACATCATCAGGTCATGGCGACACGCGGGATCCAGGCGCTTCGCGAGAGCGGGATCGACCACGAGGTTCTCGTCTATCGCTACGACCGGATGGGCGCCCGGATCGCGGCCGACGCGCTCGGCCTCCCGCACGCCGTCGTGCTGAAGAGCCTCGTCTTCCGCGCCCACGACGGGTCGTTCCTGTTCGTCCTCGTCAGCGGCGACGCCAACGTCAGCACGCGCAAGGTCGGTCGCCGGGCCGGACACAAGCACGTCGAGGCTGCCGCTCCGCGGGACGCCGAACGGGTGACCGGATACCGCGTCGGCGGGATCAGTCCGCTCGGGTCACGCCAGCCTCTCCCCGTGATCCTCGACGAGACGACGGCCGCGCACCCGCACCTCGTCGTCAACGCCGGCGCCCGCGGAACCCTCGTCCGCCTGGCGACACGCGATCTCACTCGTCTGACCGACGCCACGATCGCCGACGTCCGGACCGGCTGAGCCGGCTGCCGCTACGAGAGCGCTTCCAGCTCGTCGATCATCCCCGCCAGAACGTCGAACCCGCCCTGCCAGAACGCGCGCGTGCGGATGTCGATCCCGGCCTCGTCGAGGATCGCGGTCGGCGCCTTCGATCCGCCGTAGGCGAGGATCTTGAGGTAGTCGGGCACGAACGCCTCCCCTTCCGCCTTGTAGCGCTGGAAGAGGCCGAGGACCAGCAGGAGTCCGAACGTGTACGCGTAGCAGTAGAACGGCGTAGCGTAGATGTGCGGAATGCTCACCCACTCCGACTGGAACGGCTCGAGGAGATCGAGGCTGTCGCCGAACTGCTCGCGCAGATTTGCGAGGTAGGCGCCCGAGAGTTGGTCGAGTGTCGACTTTCCCTCGGCGATCATCCGGTGCGCCGTCCGCTCGAACAGGACGAAGAACGCTTGCCGAAGGACCATCGCGTAGCTGTCGTCGACGTACTTCGCCAACAGCGCGCGGCGGAACCTCGGGTCGTCGTTCCGGTCGAGGAGCGTCTCCAACAGGAGCATCTCGGCGAAGTTCGACGCCGTCTCGGCGAGCGGGAGCGACGAGTGGAATGTCAGGATCGAGTGGTCGGCGGCCAGCATCGCGTGAACGGCGTGGCCGAGCTCGTGGGCCAGCGTCGCCACGTCGTCGGCACGATCGTTGTAGTTGACGAGGACCCACGGCGTCACGTCGGGGACGACGCCGTAGCAGAACGCGCCGGTATCCTTCCCCGGACGGGGGCTCGCGTCGAGGTGCCCGGCGGCGAGAACCCGCTCCGCCTGCTCGGCGAACGCCGGCGAGAACGTGCGGAAGCTTTCGAGGACGAGATCCACCCCGTCGGCAAACGGGTACGTGTTCTCCGCCTCCTCGAGAGGCGCGTAGATGTCGAACCGTCGCAGCTTCGGAAGACCGAGCCACTTCGCCTTCAACCGGAAGAACCGCTGGTAGAGGCCGACGTTATCCCGGCACGTCTGGAGGAGGAGGTCGATCGCCTCGTCGGGCGCATCGTTCGCCAGGTTCCGTACGGCGATCGGCGAAGCGATCCCGCGCAGCCCGACGTTCTCGTCGTGCCAATCGCCGACGACGTACGTGTAGATCTGGGCGAGTTCGCCCGATCGATCCTCGTAGACGCCGAGGAGGGCCCGGTACGCCACGGCACGGCGCTCCGGCGACGGATCCCGCGCGTAGACCATCACCTCCGACCGCGTCAGCGTCTTCATCTCCCCGTCGATCTCGACGTCGTAGGTGAACGCGTTGGTGATCATCTCGTAGAGCGTGACCATCCCCTCGACGCCGTGGACGTTCTTGACGTTGATCACCTTCTCCTCCGACTCGGAGAGGGTGAACGGCGCGAACCGGCGGAGGGTCTCCAGGTGGTAGGCCGCATCACCGGCGACAGCGAGGAGGCGCGCCGCGTTCTCCGCGTCGAGACCCTTCCACCACAGGTCGAAGAACAGGGTCCGATTCTTGATCTTGGCGAGCGTCTTGTCGACCCGCCCGCGGAGGGCGAGCGTCTCCTGTTCTCCGGTCTGCTCGGCGAACAGGAGAACCGAGTAGGCATACAGCTTCTGGCTGGCGTAGGAGAGCGTCTCAACGAGGCCGACGACCTCGGCAAACGCGTCCTCGGCGATCGTCGCGGAGAGCGTGTCGCGCTTCGACTCGAGCGCCACCGCCGCCTGCTCGACGTCGTCGAATGCCCGCTCCATCTCCGGCCCGGCCTTGGCGGGGATCAGATCGTCGAGCGACCAGCGTCCCTTCTCGTAGGTTCGTTCAGGCATCGTTCCTCCGTCTCCTAGCCGCTGGACGCGGCGAGCGACCCATCGAGTCCGAGGTCGGCCGCAACCGCCTTCATCCCGTCGATCACCTCGCCGATCAGCTCGGGGATCTCCACGCCGAGCATCGTCGCACCCTTCTCGATGATCTCCCGATTCGCGCCGGCGGCGAACGACTTGTCCTTCCACTTCTTCTTGACCGACTTCACCTTGAGGTCGTGCAAGCTCTTCGACGGGCGAACGAGGACGGTCGCCGTTACCAGGCCGGTCAGCTCGTCGATCGCGTAGAGCGCCTTTTCCATCGTGTGGGTCGGCTCGACGTCGGTACAGATCTCCCACCCGTGGGAGACGACGGCGTGGATGTACTCCTCCGGCCAGCCGCGCTCGCGCAGGATCTCCTCGGTCTTCGCGCAGTGCTGATCGGGGTAGCGCTCGTAGTCGAGGTCGTGGATCAGGCCGATCACGCCCCACTTCTCTTCGTCTTCGCCCCGCAATCGCGCCATGTGGCGCATCACGCCTTCGACGGCAAGCGCATGCTTCAACAGGTTCTCACTCTGGTTGAATTCCCGGAAGAGCGCGAGCGCGTCCTCTCGCGTCGGTCGATCCATCGAACGTCACCTCCGTAGCGCCGTGGGTGTCGCCGAAGACTCTATCCGCGGTCGGTTCACGCCGCCACATCCCGATCCGCATGATCCGGTAGACCCCATCGCGTATAGTCGATCGGTCCACGCACCAGGGAGGACCGACGTGCCGTTCGAGATCGGAACGTTCCTGACGCTGTTCTTCGCGGCGATCGCCATCGGCTTCGTCGCCAGCCTCCTCGGGCTCGGCGGGGGCATCTTCATGACGCCGCTCTTGCTTCTGGGAGGATTCGTCCCCACGCAGCCGGAGGCGGCGGGGACGAGCATCCTCGCCGTCGTCTTCACCGGAATCTCGGCGTCGATCGCCTACTTCCGACGGCGCGCGATCGACTTGCGCATCGGGCTTCTGTTCATGCCGACCGCGCTCGGCGGTGTCTTCCTCGGCACGTGGATCGTCACCGTCGCCGATCCGGCCTGGCTGACGATCGCATTCGGCGTCTTCCTCCTCTACCCGATGGGGATGATGCTCCTCGGGAAAACGCCGAAGGATCTTCGCCCGATCGCCAAGGGCGAATCCTCGCCGCTCCGGTTCTACGCGCTGATCGCCCTTCTCGGTCTCGTCGCGGGGACGGTGACCAAGCTGTTCGGGATCGGCGGAGGAACGGTCTTCGTGCCGTCACTGGTGATGTTCCTCGGTCTCGACATCGTCACCGCGGTGGCGACGAGTCTGTTCGTGATGGTTCCGACCGCGCTGGTCGGCTCGATCACGAGCGCCGTCCAGGGAACCCTACATCTCGAGTACGCGATTCCTCTCATCCTCGGGATCGTCATCGGCGCGCAGATCGGGCCGCGGATCGGCGCCCGCGTTCCGAAGCACCGGATCCGCCAGGTGTTCGGCGTCGTCCTCCTCTACGCCGCGGTCAACATGATCCTCAAGGGCCTTCGCTAGCCCAGCCGCGCGCAATGAACCCCTTCATCCCGCGGGATCCTGCCTCACGTTCTCGTCTACTGGTCCGTGTTTTCGCGCTTCCTTGACATCACGCGGACACCGATCTACACTGCAACTGGCAGTCAAGGTATGAGACTGCCAGAACGAGGAGAACGCCATGATCCGATTCGACAAGATGACCGCCGGGGCGCAGGAGCTCTTCCGCGAGGCCCAGGACCTCCTCACCCGCTACAAGCACAACCAGCTCGACGTCGAGCACATCGCGACCGTGCTCGTCACCAAGGAGGGCGTCGGCCGCGAGATCCTCGATGGGATGGGCGTCGACCGCGACGCGCTCAGCCGCGACCTCGACACGCTCCTCGGCAGCAAGCCGGCGGTAACCGGGCACGTCGCCGGCCAGCTCTACATCACGCCGCGCCTCGACGCGATCGTCCAGGCGGCTCAGATGGAGGCCGACCGTCTCCACGACGACTACATCGGGACCGACCACCTCCTCCTCGCGATGAGCCGGTCGACCGACCCCCAACTGCGCCGGGTTCTCGGGCGGCACCAGATCACGCCGGAGGCGATCTACTCCTCACTCCGCGACGTCCGCGGCGAGCAGCGGCTGACCGATCAAGAATCCGAGGAGCGCTATCAGATCCTGAAGAAGTACTCGACCAACCTCACCGAACAGGCCGAGCGGGGGGAGCTCGATCCGGTCATCGGCCGCGACGAGGAGATCCGCCGGATGGAGCAGATCCTCTCCCGTCGGCGGAAGAACAACCCCGTCCTGATCGGCGAGCCGGGCGTCGGGAAGACGGCCGTCGTTGAGGGGCTCGCCCAGCGGATGGCCGCGGGCGAGGTCGCCGACACGCTCAACGGGAAGGAACTCGTCGCCCTCGACATCGCGTCGATGGTCGCCGGATCGAAGTTCCGCGGCGAATTCGAGGACCGCCTGAAGGCGGTGATCAAGGAGATCGAGGCCCACGCCGGTCAGACGATCCTGTTCGTCGACGAACTGCACACGCTCGTCGGCGCCGGTGCGGCCGAGGGGGCGATCGACGCGTCGAACATGCTGAAGGACCCGCTCTCCCGTGGGAAGTTCCAGCTCGTCGGCGCGACGACGCTCGACGAGTACCGCGAGCACATCGAGAAGGACTCCGCATTCGAGCGGCGCTTCCAGAAGATCTACGTCCGCGAACCGACGATCGAGGAGACGATCGAGATCCTCGACGGACTGCGGGCGACGCTGCAGGACCATCACCACATCACGATCGCCGACGAAGCGATCCGCGCCGCCGCCCGCCTCTCCGAGCGGTACATCGCCGATCGATTCCTCCCCGACAAGGCGATCGACCTCGTCGACGAGGCGGCGAGTCGCCTCCGCGTCGACGGGACCGGCGAGACGGTCACCGAAGACGAGATCGCGGCCCTCGTCTCGCAGTGGACGGGGATCCCGGCCGAGCGGATGCTCGAGGAGGAGCGGGCGCGACTCACCGACATGGAGGCGGTCCTCCACGCACGGATCGTCGATCAGGACGAGGGCGTTCGCGCCGTCGCCGAGGCCGTCCGCTACTCGCGTGCCGGTCTCGCCGACCCGCGCCGCCCGGTCGGCACGTTCCTATTTCTCGGACCGACCGGTGTCGGGAAGACCGAACTCGCCAAGGCGCTCGCCGCGTTCCTGTTCGGCTCGGATCACGCGATCCTGCGGATCGACATGTCGGAGTACATGGAGCGCCACGCCGTCGCGCGCCTGATCGGGTCACCGCCCGGCTACGTCGGCTACGAGGAGGGCGGCCAGCTGACCGAGGCCGTCCGGCGTCGGCCGTACCAGGTGATTCTGTTCGACGAGATCGAAAAGGCGCACCCGCAGGTAATGAACCTCCTCCTGCAGCTCCTCGACGAGGGGCGGCTGACCGACGGGCACGGTCGGACGGTCGACTTCCGACACACGATCCTGATCATGACCTCCAACGTCGGAAGCGAGCACTTCCAGACTGACCGGGGCGAGGAAGCTATCCAGCGCGACGTTCGGGCCGAGCTGCGAACCGCGTTTCGGCCCGAGTTCCTCAACCGGATCGACGAGACGATCATCTTCCACCCGCTGTCGGAGGAGGCGATCGCCGAGATCGTCGATCTCAAGATCGTCGAGGTGAACGAGCGGCTCGCCGAGCAGTCGATCGCGATTGCGTTGACCGACGGGGCGAAGCGCGTCCTGGCGAAGGAGGGCTACGACCCCCACTACGGCGCGCGCCCGCTCGCCCGCGCGATGAAGCGTCTCGTCGAGAACCCGCTCGCCGCCAAGATCGTCGCCGGCGAAGTCACCGAGGGGGACGCCGTCGTCGTCGACGCCGCGGCGATGTCCGACGCCCTGATCCTGCGCGTCGCCGACGCCTAGGCGCTAGCCCGCCAGAAGCGAGAGCAGGGCCATCCGGACGGGGACGCCGTTCGCCGCCTGGCGGAAGTACGCTGCGCCGGGGAGCCCGTCGACATCGGTCGCGATCTCGTTCACCCGCGGAAGCGGGTGCAGGATCGTCGCCGTCTCCTTCGCCGGGGCGAGCGCGTCTCGCGTCAGGACGAACGCGTCCTTCAGCCGGTCGTACTCGGCCGGATCGTCGAACCGCTCCCGCTGAATGCGGGTCATGTAGACGACCTCGGCCGTAGGAATCGCCTCGGCAAGATTCGCCGTCTCGTCGACCGCAACCCCCTTGCCGCGCAAGCGCTCGACAATCTCCGCCGGCATCCGGAGCGCATCGGGCGCGACGAACCGGAACGCGACGTCGTAGTTGGCGAGGAGGTCGGTGAGGGAGTGGACCGTCCGACCGTGCTTGAGGTCGCCGACGAGCGCGATCTCGAGCCCGTCGACCCGCCCCTGCTCAGCGAGGATCGTGTACAGGTCGAGGAGCGATTGGGTCGGGTGCTGGCCCGCGCCGTCGCCGGCGTTGATCACCGGACGCTCGGTCGCGCGCGCCGCCTCTTCGGCTGCCCCGATCTGCGGGTGGCGGAGGACGATGACATCGGCGTACCCCTCGACGGTCTTGATCGTATCGTGCAGGGACTCCCCCTTCGCCGCCGACGTGCTCTTCGCCTCGGCAACACTGATCACCCGGCCGCCGAGACGCTCCATCGCCGCCTCGAACGAGAGGCGCGTCCGTGTGCTCGGCTCGAAGAACAGGGTCGACAGGATCTTGCCCGCCATCTCGTCGAGGACCTCGCCGCGCTCGAGAGCGCCCGCGAATCTGCGCGCGGTCTTCATGACGAGGTCGATCTCCTCGACGGTGAACTGATCGGCCCGCAGGACGTCCTTGCTCGCAAGTCGGTTCATTCGTTTCCCTTTCGTGTTCGCGTTTCCGAGCCGGCGGTCTCCGTGCGAAGGAATCGGCCTCGCCCCGGACTCCCAGTCAGCTCACCCCTCTCGGCGAGGATCTCGCCCCGTCGCATCGTGAGGATCGGCCTTCCCGTCACCGTGCGCCCTTCGTACGGCGAGTAGGTCGCGTTGGAGTGACTCGCCCGCCGCTCGATCGTCCACGCCGCCGCCGGGTCGACGACGACCAGGTCCGCGTCGCTCCCGGCTGCGATCGTCCCCTTCCGCGGGTAGAGGCCGAAGATCCGCGCTGGGGTCTCGGAAAGGACCTGCGTGAGGCGCGGGAGCGTCAGTCGTTCGTCGCCGAGGGTCGCGTGGAGAAGCAGCGGGAGCATCGTCTCCAGCTGCGGCGATCCGTACGGGGCTGCGTCGAAGTCGTCGCCGGGCGCCTTCGCCTTCGGCGCGTGGTCGCTCGCCACGGTGTCGATCGACCCGTCGGCGACGCCCGTCCACAACGCGGCCCGATCGGCGTCGGTTCGAAGGGGCGGACCGATCTTGAGGAGCGGACCCTGACGACGGAGGTCGGCGTCGGTCAACGTCAGGTACTGGGGGCAGGTCTCGGCGAGGACGCGCGCTCCGCGCGTGCGGGCCGCCACGATCGCGTCGAGCGCCAGGCCGGCGCTGACGTGGGGGATATAGATCGGACACGACGCGACCTGGGCCATCGCGATCGCCCGTCCGACCGCCTCGGCCTCGAGGACCGCCGGGCGCGTGTCGACGAACGCGTCGACCGGATCGCGCCCCTCGCTCGCGAACTTGTCCTGGAGGTAGTCGGTGGCGAGTCCGTTCTCGGCGTGGACCATCCCCATCCCGCCGGCGCGCCCGAGGATATCGAGGACGCGCATCAGCTGGTAGTCGTCGGTCATCCAGCCGAGCTTGGCGTAGGTCATGAACATCTTGAACGAGGTCACGCCTTCGGCGATCGCCGCGGGCACCTCGTCGGCCTGGTTTGCGGCGTCGAAGATCCCGCCGTGGAGGGCGAAGTCGAGGATCGAACCGCCCTCCCCCTCTTCGCGGAACCGGCGGACCGTCTCCAGCAGACCGTGTCCCGGCTTCGCGTAGGCGTAGTGGATGAGCGTGGTCATGCCCCCATGTGCCGCGGCGATCGAGCAGTCGCGCAGGTCGTCGAGGTAGACGGGATGAACGTGCACGTCGATCGCACCGGGGAGAACGAGGTGCCCCTCGGCGTCGACGACCCGATCGGCCGATCGATCGAGGTCGGGACCGATCCGGGCGATGGATCCGTCTTCGACAAGGACATCGGCGGTCGTCATGCCGCCTCCGGTGACGACAACGCCACCGGCGATCAAGGTTCTGGTCACGGTCTCCCTCCCTACCGTCGCGTTCGTCGATTCTATCTTCGCCGCCGCCCGCCTCAACCGTGGCGGCGCCCGGCCGTGTCCCCGCTCCGGCCGACCGGTATCATCGCCCGCACCGGTCGAACGAACGGGAGTCTGATGAAGAACGCGACGCTCTGTCTCATCCTGGATGAAGGCAAACGCCGGATCCTCCTCGGCCGAAAGAAGCGCGGATTCGGAGCCGAGAAGTTCAACGGTTTCGGCGGGAAGATCCAGTCCGGCGAGAGCCTTCGTGCCGCCGCCGCTCGAGAAGTCCTTGAAGAGTCGAACCTCACGATCGACCCCGCGGATCTTCGCCCGGCCGGATCGGTGACGTTTCTGTTCCCGTTCGAGCCTGACTTCGACCACCACGTTCATGTCTTCGTCGTCGCGACATGGCACGGCGAACCGCGGGAGTCGTCGGAGATGGCGCCGCGGTGGTTCCCGATCGACGCGATCCCCTACGGGTCGATGTGGGCCGACGATCGACACTGGCTGCCCCTCGTCCTCGCCGGGAGGACGATCGAGGCGACGTTCACGTTCGCCGAGGACAACGAAACGCTGAGTGCCTGGTCGATTCGCGCAGTCGAGCTCGAGCGCTAGGCGCTCTCGTCGGCCTCATCTCGGAAGCGGAACGCCCCCTCGCGGAACAGACGCACGCAGGCGTCGACAGCGTCGGCTGCGTACCGCGTTCCGCGGTGTGTCTCGATCTCGGCGAGTGCGGCGTCGATCCCGAGCGCGGCGCGGTACGGTCGGTGGGATGCCATCGCCTCGACCGTGTCCGCGACGCACAGGATCTGAGCCTCTCGCCGGATCGCGTTCCCGGCGAGCCCCTCCGGATACCCGGAGCCGTCGAGTCGCTCGTGATGCTGAAGGACGATCTCCGCCACCGGCCACGGGAAGGTGACGCGCTTCAGGATGTCGTAGGCGACCCTCGGGTGCGCGCGGATGAGCGACATCTCGAGCTCGCTCAGGCCGCTCGGCTTGCTCAGGATCTCCGCCGGGACCGCCATCTTCCCGATGTCGTGCATCAGCCCGGCCGCCCGGATCGCGTCGACGGCCTCGTCAACCAACCCCAGCTCCTCTGCGATGGTGACAGCGAGCGCGGTCACGCGCCGCTGGTGTCCGGCGGTGTACGGGTCGCGCATCTCGGTGGTCAGTCCGATCGCCTCGATCGTCCCGGCGAGCGCCGCCTGCAGCGCCGCTTCCGCCTCGACGGCGGCCGTGATGTCAACCTTGGAGACGAGGATGCGCGACAGCGACTCGCCGAATCCCGGCGCCGCGATCCAGCGAATCGATACGTCCACTTCAGTCCCGTCGAATCGTCGATCGGTGCCGAGCCCCTCGAACGACGTCTCACCGTCCGCAATCGCCACCAGCTGCGGGATGAAGGTCGGGTGCGACTCCTCGGGGATGATGGTGGCAAGGTGGCCGAGGAGGTTCTCCTTCGTTCCGGCTCGATGCAGGTCGACCGACGCCTGGTTGACGTCGACGACGCGGATCCGCTCGATGCACTCCCGGACAACGTCCGGATGGCTGCGAAGATGATCCTCCACGTCTTCGACCCCCTCCTCGCGCAAGTCGGCCAGGAGGGCCTTGGTCGCCGCGTAGTCCTCCTGCCAGAGCGAGATCGGCGATCCCTCGAACAACGTACGGTAGCGGATCTCGCTCGCGGTGAGTGCCTCCTCAGCCTGGCGCCGCTGGGCGGACTCGAGCGAGAGAGCCACGATCGAGGCTACCTCGGCCGCGAACTCCTCCTCTTCGTGGGTCCACTCACGACGCGGGCCAATGCTCTCGAAGCAAATGTCCCCGACCAGCTTGCCTCCCGTTCGCACGCCAGCGTCGAGCACGGAGAGAACGCCCTCGTCGGCCATCGCCTGGCGATCGAACTCGGCCATGCGGGGATCGTTCATCGCATCGACAACGTTCAGCATCCGAGCGTTGTCGAGCGCATCCAGATAGACGGGAAGACTCGCCACGGGGTAGTCGCGCCCTCCCTCGTGGTTCCCGTCCGCCCGAGCGTACGTGTTCGTACAGCGGAGTACTTCCGCGTCTTCGTCCAGAAGCCAGACGGCGACTCGATCGACGTCGAGGACATCCGCCGTCTTCTCCGAGATCAGTCGGACGGCCGGTTTCAGGTCGCCCTCGTACAGGAGGCTGTCGGTCGCCAGCCCGATGAGAACCTCGTTGCGACGTCGGGTCCTCTCCTCGCGTTCACGGACGGCCGCCTCTCGATCCTTGCGCTCGGTGATGTCGGTCGCCAGGTTGAGCGTCGACGGGAGGCCTCCCCAATCGACGTAGACAGGGCGAAGCTCAATCCACCTCGTCTCGCCGTCGGCGCCGACGATTCGGAACTCGGTCTCGGAAGGGATCTCTCCGCCCGCCAGCTGCCGCGCAAGCAAGTCGACGACCGTCTCACGGTCCTCGGGATGCACGATCTCGACGAACGGACGTGCGAGGAGTTGTGCTCTCGAGTACCCGGTGAGGTCGACCGTCTTGGGGTTGGCGTAGCGAAACTCGCCATCCTGAAGAACGAAGACGGCCTCATTGGCCGTCTCCACGAGGACGCGGTACTGCGTCTCGCTCGCCTTGAGCGCCCGCGTCTTGCGGTCGATTTCCTCCTCGAGATGCTCTCGGTAGCGCACGTTCTCCTCGGCGAGCCGCCGGCGCTCATCATCCATCCGCTTGACGCGCAGCGCACTCTCGACGGCTGCCTGGATCTCTACACGCGGAACCGGCTTCGAGAGGTAGTCGAACGCACCCTGCCGGACGGCGTCTGCCGCGGTCTCCACCGTCGGTTCTCCGGTCACCATGATCACTTGGGCGTCGGGGGCAATCCGACGGATCCTCTCCAGTAGCCCCAGGCCGTCCATCCCAGGCAGGACGATGTCGCAGACGACCACATCGGGCCTCGAGCGCGCGACGATCTCGAGCGCGCTCTTCGCATCGGCTGCAGCGAACGCCTCGTGCCTCATCTCCCGGACGAACTCGCCGAGCGTTTCGCGGATGCTCGGCTCGTCGTCGACAATCAGGACCTTAGCCATCGTCTTCCTCCGCCTCGCCGTTCTTCAGACGCCAGCCGTTGTCGACCGGCAGATCGAGGACGAATCGCGTGAACGATCCCTCCTCGCTCTCCACCGAAAGCCGCCCGCCGTGGTCTCGCACGATTCCGTAGCTTACCGACAGACCGAGGCCGGTTCCGCGGTCGCGTGGCTTCGTGGTGAAGAACGGATCGAACACCCGACCGAGGGTCTCCGCGGAAATCCCGATTCCCCGGTCCTCGACGACCGCCCGAATCCACCGTTTCCCCTCGAAGGTCGTCTCTCTTGTCGTGACCCGAATGAGCTTGTTCGGATCGTCTCCCGGGTACCGCTCGTTCAACGCATCGCGGGCATTGATCAGGAGATTCAGTAGCACCTGCTGGATCTGCTGGCTTCGGCACTTCACCTTCGGCAGGTCCTCGGAAACGTCGATCTCCACCCGCACGTGATCCTTCTCGAGCAGCCGCCCGACGAGGGTCATCGTTGCCGCGAGGATGTCGGCCAGTCGCGCGGGGCTGTGCGATTCCTTCTCCTGACGCGAGAAGGAGAGCAGATTGCGGACGATCTTGGCGACGCGGGCTCCTTCGGACATGATTGCCTCGGCGAAGCCCTTGAGACGCGTCTCCTCGACGCGACGGGCGATCAGCTCGGCGTAGTTGATCATGCCCGTCAGCGGGTTGTTGATCTCGTGCGCCACCCCGCTCGCGAACGTTCCGATCGCTTCGAGCCGCTGCGTCTGCTGCAGCTGGGCCTCCAGAGCCTGACGCTCTGACTCGGCCTCGCGCTGGGCGGTGATGTCCTCGACGGTTCCCTCATAGAGAAGGACGTTCCCATCGTCGTCGCGGACGGCGACCGCGTTCTCGCGGACGTGGAGCCGCTTCCCGTCCTTGCGGGTCCAGACCGACTCGAGTCCCTCGATCCGCCCGTCCCGTTCGATGCGCGCTTTGAATCGTTCGCGCGGCGCCTCGGGCTCGTAGCCTTCCTTCTCGAGGTTCCTCGACGCCAGCTCGTCGAACGAGTCGTACCCGAGCATCCGCACCATCGCCGGATTCGCTGCGAGGACCCTCCCGTCGGGCGTCGTTCGGTAGATCCCGAGCGCCGCGTTCTCGAACAGCGTCCGGTACTGCTCTTCGCTGACACGTAGCGCCGCCTCCGCTCGCTTCGCCTCGGTGACGTCGACGAGCAGCCCACGCATGCCGGCGAATCGACCCTCGCTCAGAATCGGACGGCCCGTGGTACGTACCCATCGAACGCTTCCGTCCTTGGCGACCAGGCGGTAGTCGGTGGGGCGCAATTCGGTCGTTTGCTCGAAGATCCGCTTCATCTCGTCGATCCCAGGCAGGTCGTCGCCGAACCCGAAGCTCTTGTAGGGTCTCCCGATGAGTTCGTCCGGCGTGTAGTCACCGAGCTGCCTCACCGAAGGACTCACATACGTGAGGATCCCCGCTTCGTCGGTCGTGTAGATCACCTCGCGAATCTCTTCGACGAGCGCTCGATACTTGGCCTCGCTCTCGCGCAACTCCGTCTCGGCCGCCTTGCGATCCGTGATATCCTGAACGATCACCTGAACGCCCCACTGGTGCTCCTCGCGCCGCAAGAGCGCAACGCGGACCTCCCCATGGCGCGTCGCGCCGTCGGGCTTCGTCCAGACCGTCTCGAACGGCGCCGGCGCACGTCCTCGAAGGATGCCTGCGAGCAGGCGCACGTACTTCGGAAGATCCTGTGCCCGCACCGGCGGAAGCTTCGTGAAGTGTCGACCGACCAGCTCGTCGCGCGGGTATCCGGTCATCTCCACGAACGCTCGATTGCAGGAGGTGACGATGCCCTTCAGATCGACCGTGAGGATCCCGGCCGGCGCCATCTCCACGATCGTCCGGTACCGCCGCTCCGACGCCTCGACCCGCTCCGCGGCGCGGCGCTGCTCGGTGACGTCCTTGACAAACCCGAGCATCCGCATCGGACGTCCCTCGGCACCGAGAATGAAGTTGCCGTCGTCCTCGACGTGGATGTACTCCCCGTCTTTCCGACGGACGCGGTACTGCAGATGCGCAGGTTCGAGGGTCCGGAGCAACCCCCGAATCGCCTCGTTGAACCCCTCCCGATCGTCCGGATGGATGCACTCGATCCAATGGGAGAGACCGCCGCCCATCTCGGCGCCCGTGTAGCCGAGGATGCGCTCGAGATCCCCGCCGTAGGTAACATCTCCCGTCCGGACGTCCCAGTCGTACAGGATGTGACGGCTCGCCTCGACCGCGCTCTCGTAGCGGTTCTTCCATTCGGCGACAGCGGCCTCTGCCCGCTTGCGCTCGGTGATGTCCTCGAACGCGACGACGACCCGATCCCCGGGGATTCGAAACGCGCGCAGGTGGAACGCGTTCGGGCCTTCGGCCCGATCGATCGCCACCTCTTTCTCGTAGACGCCACCCTCCCGCACGATCGTCAGCAACGTCGGCTTGAGGCGTTCCACCATCGGCTGCGGCCAGTGGCTCTCGAATCCTTGACCGATGCTCTTGTCCAGGGCGACGAACGGCGCTGCTGCCGCATTCCCCGAGGCGAGGATCAGCCGATCCGGTTCCTGGTACCGATAGATCAGAATCCCCGTCGGAATCGCCGACACGATCTCGTCCGCCGTCCGGAGCGCCTTCTCAGCAGCCTTTCGATCGGTGATCTCCTCCGAAAGCACCTGGACGCCGACGACCGTTCCGTCGGGATCCTCGACGCGGGAGTAAGTCGACAGGAACCACTTCGATCCGGTCGGCAGCTCGACCGCGTCCTCGAATCTCCTCAGCTTCGATGTCCGCGCCACGTCGACGATCCGTTGCAGATACTCTGGTCCACTCTCGCCGAACAACTCGAGGACCGTCTTCCCGGCGAAGTCTTCGGGAGCGCCGCCCATGTGCGCCGCCGCGATGGCGTTGTACTCGATCAGCACGCCGTCGGGGGTGTAGTAGCCGATCCCAATCCCGGCTCCCTCGAACAGGAGCCGGTACTTCTCCTCGCTCTCCGCCAACGCACGACGCGCTTCCGTCCACTCCGTCACGTCGCGCGCGATGATCTCGACCGCAACGAGGTTCCCCTGATCATCACGGATCGGCGTCTGCCGACTCTCCATCCAGACGACGTGACCGTCCCGGTGGATCCAGCGCACGTCGAGGACATTCGCCTCCATCTCGCCCCGTAGGAGGCGCTGGACCAGAAGGCGATCGTCCGGATGAACCACGCGAACCGCGAGCGTCGGATCGGCGTAGACGGCCTCCGGGGCGTACCCGGTGACGGCGGCGAACGCCGGACTGAGGTACTCGAATCCCGGGTCCGGACCGAGGCGGTAGCGGCAGATGACGTCGGGCGCGTTCTCCAGGATCCGGCGGAATCGCTCCTCGGCCACGGAGAGCGCGCGGTGGGCTTCGAGACGCTCGGTCTCGTCAATGCAGACGCCGATCCATCGCTTCGGTCGGTCATCCCCGAGAAGAATCGGCACTCCGCGGTCGATCCAGTGCCGCCAGCTTCCGTCCTTGCAGCGCACCCGGTACGTCTCGTGGATCGGTTCGATTCCAGTCCGATGCCGCTCGACCGATCCCGCCAGCCGCTTCTGATCGTCGGGATGGATGAGCTCGATCCAACCGTCGATCGTGCGGGGAATCTCGCCGTCCTCGTATCCGAGCGCGGCGTCGACGTCACCGAACCACTCGAGTCGGTCGGTCTCGATCTCCCACTCGTAGATCAGGTCGCTGGCCACGCCCGCCGCCAGTCGGAACCGTTCCTCGGCCCGTCGGCGAAGCGTCATGTCCGTGAGCGTCCCGATCAACGCCTTCTCGCCTCCGTACTCAATCGAGCGTGATCTGACTTCGCACGAGATCCGTGTCCCGTCCTTGGTGAGTGCCGTGAACTCCAGCGGCGGCATCCCTTCGGGGCGATCGAGCGTCTGCTGCATGTGCGCGAGAACGGCCGGATCTCCTCGCGGGTCCGTCAGGTCGAGCGGACTCGGGCCGTCGATCAACTCGGAAGAGTCGTAGCCGAGGATGCGCTCGATCGCGGGGTTCACGTACTTGAACCGCATCCCCTGCACGATGAACACGCCAACCGGAGACGCCTCCGACAGGAGACGGAACATCCCTTCGCTCTCCTGGAGCGAGACCACCGCGCGCTGCAACCCCTCCTCCGCCTCCCGGCGCAGGCCGATCTCCCGGCGCAGGTCGTCGCGGGAGGCCGTGATCTCTTGGAGATTCTCGGCCATCCGATCGAACGTCCGGGCGAGATCGCCAAGTTCGTCGGATCGCGTCGATCGGATCCGATGTCCGAACTCGCCGCGCCCGATCTTGGCCGCACCCGCCGAGATCCGACGGAGGGGATGCGTCATCCACCGTGCGAGCGTGAAGCCGAGTCCTGCGAAGACCACGATCGAGCTGGCGAGCAGGATCAGGCTAACGATCCTCGTGTGCTCGATCGACGCGAACGCTTCCCACGCGTCGATCTCGGCGAGAACCGCTACATCGTGGTCGGGCAAGTGCCGGAAGGCGCCGAGGACCTCAACGCCTCGGTAGTCGGCGTAGCGTGCCACCCCCGCCTCGCCGACGAGCGCTCGATCGATCCCCTCACTGGATGCGGGACGATGGAGGATCAGCCCCTCGCCGAATCGCGGTTCGGTGACGAAGAAGCCGTCCTGGTCCACGAGGTAGACATCCTCGGTCTCGTGGCCGTCCCGGACGTAGCGAACGATGTCAGCGATCACCGGAAGGCTCACGCGCCCGATCAAGACTGCCGAAGGTTGGCCATCTTCGCTCCCAATCGGCGTCCCCACGTGCATCGCCTCGAATTTGTTCTCCGGCACGAACCGCACGTGCCCAACGTGTGTGCCGAGACGACCTTCGTCGAAGTAGGCCTCTCCCAGTCGGGATTCGCCAACCCGATCCGGCTCCGTCGAGACGAGGATCTGCCCCGTCTCAGCGTCGGCAATCGAGAACGACTCGAACAATCCACCAACGCGCAGATGAGGCCTCAAGTGCGAATCGAGAAGGAGTGCAGCAACCGTCGGGTCGGGCGAAACCATCGCGTGCGCTTGGGCAACCAGATCTCCCGCCAGATCGACCACGAGCGGCCGTTGGGCAATCGACTCCGCAATCTGTTCGAGGCTCGCGACCCAACGTGCGAAGTCGGCCGCGCGCATCTCGACGATCGACGTGAGATGGCTCTCCAACTCTCGCAGGACGGTGCGTTCGGCACTGACGGTGGAGACGTAGGAGACGAAGGCGACGGGAAGCGTCGACAGGATGAAGAACGCGATCGCCAACCGGACAGAGTACTTCATGATTCGACGAGGTCGCCCTGCCGCAAGACGCAGAATCGACGCGCAGACAGATCGGGCCCAGCCAGGGGGTCGATCGCGTCCGCTCGCAACGCGAAGGCAGCGCACCACGTCGGTCGACTCACGACATCCTCCTTCCCATGTCAACTATACCCTGCCAGCGAGGACCGAAGACATCGCGTCCTGGAGCCGAACCCGCCGAGCCGGATACTCTCGACGGACCAACGACAACGATCCGTGGGAGCACGATGCGCAGCGCACCCGATCCGAGCCGAGTCGAAGCGTGGGCTCTCGCCGCATGGCCGACCCTGGAGCAGGTCGACTACGACGGCTGGGCTCTTCGGTTCGCCGGAGGGCATACCAAGCGATCGAACTCGATCAACCCGCTCCGCCGATCGACGATCCCCGTGGAGGAGAAGATCCCCGTCTGCGAACGTGCCTACGCCGAGCGCGGACTCCCGACGATCTTCCGTCTGACGCCGCTCGCCGACCCGACGCTCGACGACGCCCTCGCCGCGCGGGGCTACGACCGAATCGATCGGACGCTGCTGATGACGCGACCGCTCGACAACCCCGCACCGTTCGCGCCACACGCCGCGGTCCGTTCCGTCGACGCGTCGACGTGGCTCGACGCGTTCGCGTCGATGGACCTTCTCCCTCCTCCGCAGATGGATCTGCGGCGTCGGATCGTGGCAGCGATCCCCGGCGAGATGATTCCTCTTCTCGCCGGTCCGTCGGATCGGCCGACGGGGATTCACCTCGGCGTCCGCGACGGCGCCGGCGTCGGTCTGTTCGCCCTGTTCGTCGCCGAGCGCGCGCGGCGTTTGGGTCTCGGGCGCGGACTCGTCGAATCCGCGCTCCGAATCGCCGCAGAAAAGGGCGCAACGACGGCCTATCTTCAGGTCGAGGAGGCGAACGCGAACGCGAGATCGCTCTACGAGACGCTCGGGTTCGCCGACGCCTACGTCTACTGGTACCGGATTCGCCGCCAATGAACGATCGACGGAAGCTGTTCGACGATCAGGCGGATCGGTACGACGGGTTCGTCGGATCCGGCCCGTTTCCGCTCGCCGAGTACGACGAGATGCTCGACCGACTCGTCCGGATGGCGGCTGTCGAGCCCGGCGAGCGAGTGCTCGACGTCGGGGTCGGCACCGGGAACCTGTCGCAGCGAATCCACGCGCGCGGCTGCGAGATCTGGGGAATCGACTTCTCACCACGGATGCTCGATCGAGCGCGCAGCAAGCTTCCGACAGCGCACCTCGTCTGCGCCGATCTCCTCGACGGCTGGCCGCCCGAGGTGAGCGGGACGTTTGATGCGATCCTCTCCGCCTACGTGTTCCACGAGTTCGACACCGCGGGCAAGCTGCGCGTGATCGCACAGCTCAGCGAGCATCTCGCCGGCGGCGGACGCCTCCTCATCGGCGACGTCGCGTTCGAGACGGGCGCTGAGCTCTCCGCCGCACGCCAGACGTACGCCAAATGGTGGGAAGACGAGGACTACTGGGTCGCCGAGCGCGATCTCCCGCGACTGACCGAGCGCGGCTTCGACGCATCGTTCCACCGGGTCTCTTTCTCCGGCGGCATCTTCCGGATCGCGCCACGCCGCTCGGGGGCGTCACCCGAGACCGATTGCGGGGTTGACCGAAGCCCGCCCAACCCCTAGCCTCACGTCGGCCGCGGCCGCGCAAACGGAGGAGGAACCTCGATGCGACGAACGAAGACGGGCCTTCGCCTCGCAGGCCTCTCCGTGATCCTGACCTGTCTCGTAGCGGTCTCGGCCCCGACCGGAATCGTCTTCGAGACGACAATCACCCACGTGCTCTCCGAGGGGATCGGCCCGATCGCCGTCTGCGTCCGCGCCCCCGCCGCGCCGCGCTATCCCGACGGCGCCCCGGTCGTCGTCAACGTCTCCGGCTTCTTCACCGGCTCGACCGGATTCAAGTACGAACTCGATCCGGATGCGCTCGGCGCCGTCTACGTCACCTACCTCTGGCCGGGGAAGGTCGATCCGCGAACGGGTGCCGCGAGCGGCGGCACGTTCGACTACGGCGGGCCGGACTGCCTGCGCGCGCTGCGCGACGTCGTCCGCTTCGCAACCGGCGAGTCAACCGACGTCGACGGACGCTCCCTCGACGAGCTCGTCGACGTGCCCGTTCTCGACGACGTCGCGGGGCTCTACGCGTTCTCCCACTCGGGGATCGCGGCGACGAACGCGCTCGCCCTCCACGGCGAGGAGCTCGGCCGGGTGCGGTTCTTCGTCGGACGCGAGAATCCGACGATCGACGCGCTGTATCCACTCGAGGCAGGGCATTGGGACGACGCGACCGGGCAGCCGATCCACAACCCGTTCTACGATCCGGCCGGATACACGCCGACGTCGATCGCGATCGACTACTCGACCGTCACCTGGTCGGCCGAACACGGGCGACCCGCCTTCCGCGACGACCGGGAGAAGATCGCCTATCTCTGCTCGGCCAAGCACCCCAGGATGTGGGGCAAGGACTACTGGTCAACCGACCTGCTGCGCGCGCTTCTCGACAACGACGCGCTCACCCGGGCAACGTGGCCCGAGACGCTGGCCACGCCGGAGGAGGCGTCCGCGCACTGGCCGTTTCGAACGACGGTCGGCAACTACGCACGCCTCGGCGACGTCCTCCCCGATCTCAACGTGATGCTCGTCTTCGCCGACGACGACCACGTCCAGACGGCGATCGACAAGCCGCACATTCATCACGCGTACGACGGGTTCCACGAGACCGCCGGCCTATGGTGCCGGCTGAATCCGGATCGCGCGTACGTCGCGGCGTTCGCCGGCACCGATGTTGGCGCGATCCCCGACAACCCCGCGAACCACGAGCCGGCGTCGTGGATGACCATCCGCAGCTGGGGGTACCGCCCGCCGAAGGGGATCAATCTGAACGTCCTCGTCCCGCTGGCAGCGGTCGCCGAGATGCTCGATCGGGCGTTCTACTCAGTCTGGGACGAAGACCTCGATGCCGTCCTCGGCGTACGCGCCGTCAGCGGTGCGCTTTGACTCGGTGACGACGTGAGCTGCCAGCAAAGGATTGTCCGCTTCCCCGACGGGACCGAGGTCGCCGCCGCCCCGCTCTGCGCGCGCCGCGAAGACGACCCGAGCCGCGACTTCGGCCTCTACTTGGATCCGCGATGGGCGCCGACCTGGGACGCGGTCGTCGTCGATTGGCCCGACTTCGGTCTACCGACCGATCCGGAGACCGCAGCGGCGCAGATCCTGGCCGCGTTCGAGCGGGCGAAGCGCGGCGAGTCGGTCGAGATCGGCTGCGCCGGCGGCCTCGGACGGACCGGAACCGTCCTCGCCTGCATGGCGATCCTCGCCGGCGTCCCGGCGGACGGTGCGGTCGCCTGGGTCCGCACGAACTACGATCCCCGCGCGATCGAAACCCCCGACCAGGCGGCGTGGGTCGCGTGGTTCGCAGGTCGGGTTACGCAAGCCGACGGAGACTAGCGTCGTTCGGTTCGGTAGTCGGGCCCCTCGATCCGCACGCGCTCGCACGACTCGGTCCAGCGTGAAATCGCACGCCACCCGTACTTCTCGACGATCGCGCGATCCTCGAGGTTGGTGGCGACCGCGATCGGTCGACGGTCCCGATAGCGCCAGTCGACGATCCGATCGAGCTCCTCTCGCACGAAGTCGGTCGCCCGTTCGGCGCCGAGGTCGTCGATCACGAGGAGATCGCACGTGCGGCACCGTCGCGAGAGTTCGAGCTCTCCCGCCTTGATCTCGGCGCGAAGCTCGCTGACCAGATCGAGCATCGGCCAGAATTCGACCTCCGGCTCGTGAGAGCGTTCCGCCGCGTCGAGGATGACCGGCTCGACGACATCCTCCTCCGGTTGCTCGGCGACGAGATCGCGAACGTGAGGGATCTCGACGAGATCCTCCTCCGCGGGCGCAGGGGCGCGATGCGCGGCGAACGCCTTCACCAGGCCGACGAGGAGATGCGTCTTCCCGACGCCGACCGGACCGAGAAGGAAGACGCCCTCCGCCTCTCCCCGCGCCAGCTTCCAGCATGCCGCGTGCCCGGCCGCGTTGAACCGGGTCGTCTCGAAGTTGTCGAGGGTGCAGTGTGCGAACCTCGCTCCGATCAGCGCTCCTCGGATCAAGGCGTCCCCCCTTTCACGTGCGCGCTGTAGGCCTCGAGCCGTCGGTCTCCCGCGCCCTCCTTCGCCGCACCGCCGAGAAGCGACGGCCGCCCGTCTCGATCCCACTTCCGCGCTCGCACGAGGTACTCGGGGAAGTTCTCCTTCCCGAACAGTGTCTTCGGACGGATGTAGGTCTCCATCTTCGCGTCGCCCCACCACATCGCGCGACAGAAGTCGATCACGAGGAGGAGATCCTCGAGCGCCGCTCCGGACTTGATGCGCTCTTTGATCGACGTCGGAGAGGTGAATCGCGCTGCGCCCGTCCGTTCGGTGACCGCGTTGAGGTGGTCGAGAGCCTCCAGCGCGATGCCGTCGGCCGGATCGGCCGGCATCTGTTCTTCCTCCCGGCCTGTCTCCCGCCGTGCGTCGGCTTCGTCCCCAAACAGGCGCAGTTGCGCCGGATTGCTCGTCCCGTCCCGTGAGCCCATGTGCCGCGTCCTCGCATCCCCTCTTCGGTCGCGTCCTTCCTTGTACCCGGTTTCCCCGCTCGCCCTCAAGCGCGGTCGACCCGCTCGGGACCGCCCACGCCTTCGGCGACGAACGCCGAGGACGCAGGCGCCGTCTCCTGCGGAGGCAGGACCTCGTGCGCGTCCGCCACGTCCTGGATGGTCGTCGTTTCGAGAAACCGAGCGACGCCGTCCCGCGCTGGCTTCCAGATCGGGTGAAACGCACACTCTCTCTCGCACGCACACGCGGACAGATGGAGCGGACAATCGGAGAAGACACCCGGTCCGTCGAGGGCGACGACGACATCCCGAATCGTGATCTCGTCCGACGGGCGCGCGAGGCGAACGCCTCCGTTCTTCCCACGAAGAACGGCAACGAGCCCGTCCGTCTTCAGTCGAACGAGGATCTTGGCGAGGAGGGAGTACGGAACGGATGCTTCCTCCGCCACAACCTTCGTCGGGACTGCACCGTCGGGGGCCCGACGGGCGATCTCCGCCAGCGCCAGAACGGCGTACTTGACTGTCTTCGAATAGAGCATCTCGATCACGCCCGCAGGCCCTCCCGAGTCTAGGGCGCCGCGGCCGGATTGCAACCCAATCGCCCCGGCGAAGCCGCTCAGCCCGTTCTTGCCGGACGACGCGATGTCACCCCGAGAGGCGCCGCCCGAGCCAGTGCCAGCGGGAGATCGCCTCGAATCGGCGGTCGGCCAATGCGTCGAGAAGCGAGGTATTCGAAGGTCTCGTCTCGGTCAGGACGGGAGCGGGAGAGACCCCCGCGAGGGTGCCAAGCGCTCGATCGACGAGGGGCACCGCGAGGTTCGACAGGTGATCCGGATCGATGACCGCGTCGAATTCATGCGTCCGGCCGCCGTCGACGTCGGCGTGAACGGCCAGCGTCGCGACGAGTCGACCGCCGCACTCGACGAAGACGTGATCGACACGCCGGCCGGAGAGGCGGGCCAACGCCGGCGCCACGACCCGAGCGAATCCGGGGCGACGAACCTGTGATGCCGCGACCGGCAGGATTCGCTGGACGGCCTCCGGCGTCTCCCGGCGCGCGAGATCGAGCCGGTCGCTCCACGAGCGGAACCATTCCGCACTCGACGCCGCGCGGAGACGGTACCCGTTCACCTCCGCGTCGGATGAAGGCTCGATCGCGTCCGCGCGAAGCTGCCAGGTGCTGTCGTAGTGCTCGAATCCGAGATCCTGGTACAGAGCGTAGGCCGCTTCGTTGTCGGCGCGAGCCTTCAGCGTGCAGACCGAGCCGCCTCGATCCCGAATCGCGACGACCGCCCGCTCGACGAGTCGTCGGGCGAGGCCGCACCGTCGGTGGTCGGGGTGGGTCGCGACGGTCTCGATCGACCAACGATCTCCAGACAACCCAACACGCGCAAAGCAAACCGCCGAGACGATCCGCCCTCGATCCTCCCAGACGTACCCGAGTGACAGGTCCCGCAGCCGGGGGAAGATCCTGCCCAGGAGAGAGAGAGCCGCGACGACCCGTCGTTCCCGCTCCACTCCAGCGCTCGCACGCCGTCCGATTCGAGCGTAATCCGCAGCATAGGCCACCTCCGCCAAGTCGCACAGGCTTTCCAAATCCCGGCGCGCATCGTACGCGCGCATTCGCAGACTCTCCATCGGTTCCGCCACCTCCGAGGCGACAAAAGGAGCGATATCGAACCCCACTCTACGGCAAGTCGCGCCTCATGTCAAGAATAAGGTGTGACTAAAGTGCCCTAATTCGGCGAGCCCAATTGAACCGTTCTCGGGCACGAGCTATACTAAAGGTCGAATCACATGCCTTAGGGAGGTCCGAATGGCACTGCGCGCGAAACTCAAGCTCATCCTGACCGCCGATGACGTAATCGTCGCCGAGACGGAGGACCCGCAGATCTGGCAAGCGGCGTTCCTGGCGATCCAGGGCGACGCGTCGGGCCTCACCCGGCCACAAGACGAGGACGCGACCGTCGAGTGGGTCCCCGAGGAGGAACGGGTGGCGATCAAGGCGCTCGCCAAGGAGCTGCGCGTCGAGGTCTCGGATCTGATGGCCGCTTGCCACCCGAGACCGATCCCTCCGTACATCTTCCTCAGCAAGCACCACTGGGAGGCGTTCAAGCGGAACACGCCCGAGCGCGGTCGCAACGCGGTCAGCAACGCGGTGCTCGCGTTGACCCTTCTCCTCTTGTGGGCGGAGAAGGCGCACGTCGACCGGATCACGACCCGCGACGGCTACGCAGTCTTGCGCGCCATCTCGACCCGCGACGAGCACGCCAGCCGCGCGATCGAGAACTGCCCCTGGCTGCAGACGGGGATGGGAGGCGTTCATCTCAATCCGGAAGCGATCTCCAGGGCGATCGCCGTCGCCCGCGCGTTCTGCCTCAAACAGGCGCCAGAGCCGGATCCGGGCGAGGACGGCGAAGACTAGCAACACGCCGTTGCCCCAGCCCGCGCAGTTCCCGTACGATCGGGGATTCCGCATTCGAGGAGGCACGGATGGGAACCTCCGAGTTCGACCAAGCCAAGGTGCACGCGTTCTTCTCGGCTGACTGCTTCAACAACGCGTGGGGCCTGATCGACAAGGACGACCGGACGCCCGAAGAGGACGAGCAGATGCTCCTGCTGGCAATGGCTTCGCTCTGGCACTGGACGCAGCGCGAGGACCACACGCTCGGCAATCTCTCGGTCGGCTACTGGCAGGTATCGCGCGTCCACGCGCTGCTCAGACGAGCCGACGAAGCCCGGCGCTACGGAACTCTCGCCCTCGACGCGGGGCAGCGCGGGGAGGCAGACGCGTTCACGATCGGCTACGCCTACGAGGCGCTGGCCCGCGCCGAGGCGGTCGCCGGGAACGAGACCAAGGCGAGCGAATACGTGACCGCAGCACGGAAAGCGGCCGACGAGGTGACCAACGAGGAGTCGAAGACGTGGCTCGTCGACGATCTGGAGACGATCGGCTAGTTCTCTTCTCCCGGCAGCGTCGATCGTGACGCCCGCGTTCGATGCGAGGAGGCAGTCCATGTCGAAGTGGCTCGTTCCGCTCGTCGTCGTTGGCCTCGTCGGCGTGCTCCTGTTCGGCGCCTCGATCCGATCCCCCCGATCGCCCGACGTGAGTCCGACCGCGGCGCCGGCCGCCGAGGAGGTCGAAGAAGCGCCGTACGCACTCCCGCCGTCGTGGGACGGACTCCCGCTCGGCGCGTTCCTCGAGCGCGCGAGCGGGGCCCTCGTTGTGCGGAACCCCGAGACGGTGACGAGCCTCGGCCTCGGCGACGTTCTCGGCATCGGGAACGGGGAGCTGACGCCGCTCGGTCGTTCGTACGCGCGGGAGACCGAGCGTCTGCAGGCCGCGGTCGTCGAACGGCTGCGGACCTACGATCTCGCGAGCGCGTCAACCGTCGATCGTCTCGACGCCGAGGTCTACGGCTGGTTTCTCGAGAACCTCGTCGCAGGGCATCCGTTCGCCGACCACGCGTACACCGTCCACCCATTCATCACCAGCTACCCGCAGACACTGGAACGCTTCCTCGTCGCCACCCACCCGATCCGAAGCGACCGGGACGCGGCCGACTACCTCCGCCGCCTTTCGCAGGTCTCCCGACGCTTCGACGAGCTGATCGCGAACAGCGAGCGAAGCGCCGCGATCGGCGCGATCCCCCCGCGGTTCGTCCTCGAACAGACGATCGAGGAGCTTCGCCAGTCGGCGAACGTCGATCCGACCGCTTCGCCGCTCTACACCGCGTTCGCGTCGAAGTTCGCCGACCTCGACCTCGCCCGGCCGCGACGGGAGGACCTCGCGGAGCAGGCGGCGGACGAGATCGAGCGCTCCGTCCTCCCCGCCTACCGAAGGCTCCTCGCGCACATCGAGGACCTCGTCGAACGCGCGAGCGAGGAGGGCGGCGTCTGGCGACACGTCAACGGAGACGCGTACTACGCGTACCTCTTGCGAACGTACACGACGACTGACCTGACGGCCGACGAGATCCACCGGATCGGGCTCGACGAGGTCGCTCGAATCCGTGCCGAGATCGCGGACGTCGCGGCGGCGGCCGGACTCGATCCCGAGTCGCCCCTCGTTGATCTCTACGCCGAACTTGCCGATCGGGAGGGGAGCGTCTCCGGCGAGGAGGCTCGCGCGCTCTGCGAGGGGCTGCTCGACGGAATCTCGGCCCGCGTCGAGCCGGTCTTCCGGCGGATGCCGAACGAGGGGCTTGTCGTCGTCTCCGGATCGTCGAGCGCGTTCTACTCGCCCGGGTCGCTCGACGGCTCGCGCCCCGGCCTCTTCTACGCGCCGACGGAGGTCGACACGCCGCGGCACGAGATCCCGACCCTGACGTATCATGAAGCGATCCCCGGCCACCACTTCCAGATCGCCACCGCCCACGAAGCGGAGATCGCGATCTATCGCTCCGGGCTCTCCTTCACCGCTTACGCCGAAGGGTGGGCGCTCTACGCCGAGCGACTCGCGTGGGAGCTCGGCGCGTACGACGACGATCCCGCCGGCGACCTCGGGCGGCTTCAGGCGGAGATCTTCCGTGCCGCTCGTCTCGTCGTCGACACCGGGATCCACGCCCACCGCTGGACCTACGAGCAGGCAGTCGAGTACTTGCATGAGAACACGGGACTCGATGAGGCGTTCGTCCGCAGCGAAGTGGTTCGCTACATCGTCCTCCCCGGACAGGCGACGGCATACAAGATCGGGATGCTCAAGATCCTCGAGCTGCGCGAGCGCGCGGAGGCGGCGCTCGGCGACGCGTTCGAGCTCGCCCGGTTCCACGACCGGGTTCTCCGCGAGGGGAGCGTCCCGCTCGGCATCCTCGAGGCGCTGATCGACGACTACACCGCCCACGGCGGGTGACCTGCGGATCCGTCTCAGACCGGGAGACGGATCGGAGACGTGAACCCGGCATCGTCGACGCAACTCGACCGACCTGAGGAAGGAGAAGACGTGTTCGATCTCCGCACGTTCGACCGCGCGTGGCGCGAGAGGCTTTCCGACGAACTCGACGGGGTTACCGGAAGCGAAGTCCGCGCCCGGATCCTGGGCGACCAGAGTTCTCTCGACGACACCGCCGATCCGGAGGCGATCTACCGCTGGACCCTCGGGATGCTGGAGCGGATGGACGCGCGCCTCCCCGAGGATGACCGGAAGTGCGTGCTCAACGCGTGCGGCTGCTGGATGGGCAAGGACGAGCTGCGCGAACTCCGTGAGCTCTACGAGCGAACCGACGACCTCGACACCGTCCTCGACGCCGCCGGCGGCGGTCTCGATCGGTTTCTCCGCGGGTGCGGGGTGAGTCAGGCGGTCATCGACGAGGTCAACCACCGTGGGTGGGGGTGGCCCGGACGTCGCGACGGCGAGACGATCCACGTCACCAAGATCCCCTACGAGGGGACGATCGAGGCGTTCTTCGCCGAACAGGATCCGGCGAAGCGACGCGCGCTCAACTACTGCCACTGCCCCCGCGTCCGCGACGTCCTGAAGACGGGCAAGCGCCTTCCGACGACCTACTGCCACTGCAGTGCCGGGTTCTACAAGAAGAACTTCGAGGAGATCCTCCAACAGCCGGTCGACGTGGAGATCGCCGAGACCGTCCTCTCCGGCGGCGAGGTCTGCGCGTTCGTCGTTCACCTGCCCGCCGACGTCTAGCGGCACGAGGCTGTGCGCTCGCCGTGGGTCGACCGTCGTCAGGATTCGGGCAGATCGAGGAGTCGCACGAGCGTCGCCACGGTAACATCCGCAATGGGACGGCACCGCTCCAGGAACAGCTCCTCGGCAATCGCGCGCTGCCGCTCATCCGGATCCCCGAGGTCCGCACCGAGAATCCCCGTACACAGGATCGATCCGGCTGCAGCTTCGACCTCACCTATCAGCTCTCGAACCGCGCCGTACGCGCGTTCCTTCGTCGCGACATCGTTCGGATCGGACCGGCCGATCGCCGTGCCGAGGACGATCGCCGCGCCGCTGACGAGTCCGCAGACGTTCCCGGTGCATCCCAGCCCGGCGCCGAACGGCGTTGCCGCACGAACGAGCTGCTCGTACGACGCGCCGACGACGGCGGCGAACGCAGCGACGATCGACTCGGCGCAGTTGAAGCCCGCATCCAGCCCCTCGTGAACCCGCTCCGCGTATCCCACCGCGACATCGCCTCCCTCCCCGCAGCCGCGATGATACGCGCAACGACGTCGGCGAAGCACCGTGAAGGTGCAGTTCGAGTCGGACGCCGGTCCGTGGTGCGCGTTCGTCGAGACCGTAGAGTGGACGAGCGGCCTACCCGGTCCGATCGAAGAGAGGAGAGCGACGTGGCGAAGGTCAGAATCACGGTCGTCAAGCTGCCGGTCTACGAGGACTTGGTCGACCAGTACGTCAGCAAGGAGCGGTTCCCGGACGGGTTCGGCCCGTGTCCGCTCTGGACGCTCGGACAGGCGTTCGTCATCGAAGGATGGCCGGCCAAGCCGGACGACTTCCCGTGCGATTGGGCGTGGTCCGACATCCAGCGCGACGTGGCGATGGTGATGTTCGACGCGAATCCGCCGTGGATGGCGCAGAAAGGGCAAGCCCTCACCTGCTGCACCGACGGGTTCCGCCCGGTCTCGTTCCTCGTCGAGCGGATCGAGGACGGGGCGTGAGATGACCCGAGCGCGAGTCACGGTGATCAAGCGGGCATGGCACGGAGACATCACGGAGGAGTACCTCGACCGAGAGTTCTCTCCTGCAGGACTCGGGCCTTGTCAGGAGTTCAGTGAGGGAGACGCGTTTCTTGTCAACGGCACCCCGGGACCCCAGAAGCCAGACGACTTCCCGTGCGACTGGGCTTGGGTCGATCTGCAGAGGGCGCTCACCACGATCCTCCTCGGCGGCGATGCGCCTTGGATCAACCGTCCGGGATCGACGGTAGCCTGTTGCTCGGACGGCCTGCGTCCGGTCAGCTTCCTCATCGAGCGAGTTGGTGAATCGGAGTCCTGAAACGAGAAGGAAGGGATGGTCATGTCGAAGGTGAGAACCACGGTCGTCGAGCGATTGGAGGACGGCGCCTCGAATTGACCCGCTCCGAGCCGAACGGCGGCGGCCGCTGCCTCCTCGCCTCAGCGCGGGAGCAGACCTCGCCGACCGTTGCGTAACGATGTTACGTAGACTACACTCTACCTTCCCAGGAGGTACCCCCATGCGCTTTCGCCGACCCGCCGGGATGTTCGGCTTCACCCTCGTCTCGCTCGGCCAGTTCGTCTCGTTCGTTGGGACGGGGATGACGCGATTCGCCCTCACGTACTGGGCATGGGAGGTCACCGGCCAGGCGACGGCGCTGGCGATGGTCGCCTTCTTCTCGTTCGCACCCGCGATCGTGTTCAGCCCGATCGCCGGCGTCATCGTCGACCGCGTCAGCCGGAAGGCGGTGATGATCGCGAGCGACCTCGCCGCCGGACTGTCGACCGTCGTCATCCTGATCCTGCACCTGACGGGACATCTGGAGATCTGGCACCTGTACGCAGCCGGGTTCTTCGCCGCGACGTTCGAGTCGTTCCAGTTCCCGGCCTACTCGGCGGCGATCACGACGATGGTCGACAAGAAGCACTACGCGCGCGCCAACGCGATGCTCGGACTCGCAGCGTCCGCGTCGGGGATCGTCGCACCAGCCCTCGCCGGGCTGCTGTTCGCCTTCCTCGGAATCGACGGCCTGATGGGGATCGACATCGTCACGTTCCTGGTAGCGGTCGGCGCCCTCCTCCTCGTGGCGATCCCGAATCCGAAGGAGACGGAGGTCGGCCGAGCGAGTCGCGGGGGGATTCTGTCCGAGGCGCTGTTCGGCCTGCGCTACATCGGCGGGAACCGGAGTCTGCTCGGCCTGCAGTCGGTCTTCTTCGCGATCAACTTCGTTGCGACATTCGGGTTCACGGTCCTCGCCGCGATGATCCTCGCCCGTACCGGGAGCGACAAGGTGATCCTCGGAACCGTCCAGGCGGCGTTCGGCGTCGGCGGGGTGGTCGGCGGCGTGATCATGAGCGTCTGGGGCGGCCCGAAGCGCCGCGTCCACGGGGTGCTCCTCGGCATGGCCGGCGGGAGCCTGCTCGGACACGTCGTCCTCGGCCTCGGACGCGGGCCGCTCGTCTGGTCGGTCGGCGCGTTCTTCGCCATGCTGTTCATCCCGCTCATCAACGGGTCGAACCAGGCGATCTGGCAGGCGAAAGTCTCGCCGGACATCCAGGGGAAGGTGTTCGCGGCGCGGCGGATGATCGCCCAGATCAGCACACCGATCGCGATGCTCATCGCCGGCCCGCTCGCCGACCGGGTCTTCGAGCCGGGACTCGCCGCAGGCGGAAGCCTGGTCGGCCTGTTCGGGCCGATCGTCGGAACGGGGCCCGGCGCAGGGATGGGGATGATGTTCGTCTTCGCCGGGCTGCTCGGAGCGGTCGTCGGTCTGGGCGGGTACCTGTTCCCGTCCGTCCGGAACGCCGAGGATCTCCTCCCCGACCACGACGCGGCAGCGAACACAACTCCGGCCGAGGAGGCCGGGAGCGCATAGCGCGCCGCGACACGCTCCCTTCACGCGAGGAGGAACCGTTGAAGCCGTTCCACGATCTGACCCACCGCGGACAGGGACGACGCCTTCGGCCGCACGCCGTCCGCGCGCTCGTCGCGTTCGGCGTTCAACGGGCTCGCTTGCAGCAGCTGACCGCTGCCACCAACGTCGTCTTCCGCGTCGACGCCGACGACGGCCGACGCCTCGTTCTACGAATGACCGCGCCGAAGAGCGCGCACTCGATCGAGAACGTCCGTGCGGAGATCGCCTGGCTACGCGCCCTCCGCGAGGAATCGAACGTCGGCGTGCCCGAGCCCATCCCCACGAGAGACGGTTGGTTCGTGCACACACTGAACGCGCCTGATCTTCCCGGCACGTGGTACTGCACGCTCTGTGGGTGGCTCCCCGGCACGATGCTGAGCGAACGATTGACCCCACAGAATCTCATGCGCCACGGCGCCCTCGCGGCCAGACTCCACGAGCACGGCGAGCGGTTCTCGCCGCCGGATGCGCTCGGGATCCGAACGTACGACTCGCCATTTCCCTACTCCGATCCGACCTTCCCCAATCCGGAGCCGATCGTGCTATTCGACCGATGCCCCGATGACGTGATGCCCCCCGGCCGCGTCGCCGTCTTCCGGGCAGCGTGCGACCGAGTCCAGGCGGAGATCGACCGCCTGTTCGAGGCCCGGCCGCCGCACGTGATCCACAACGACCTTCACCTGTGGAACGTTCTGGTGGCGCGGGGGCGCGTCTTCGCACTCGACTTCGAAGACCTCCTCCTCGGTCACCCGATCCAGGATCTGGCAACGACGCTCTACTACTACCGATATCGAGACGACGGCCCCGAGCTCCTGTCGGCGTTTCGCGATGGGTACGCTGCCGTGCGGCCGTGGCCCGAGGAGCGGGACGGGCAACTGGAGACCCTGATCGTTGGGCGGAACCTCCTCCTCGCCAACTACGTCGCCGCGTCGCAGGATGCCGCCGACCGCGCGTTCGCCCCCGAATACCTGGCGCGCACCGAGAACCGACTGCGACGATTCCTCGCCGCGCCCTACTAGCCGCACGGCGGGCGACATCGGTCGGAAGCGCCGATCGCACCGCAGATTCGTGTCCATCGGACCTTCAACGCCTGCACACAGGCTCTTCACAGGACGGGGGTACCTTTCACAACGTACGAGAGCAAAGCGTTGTACCTCCTACAAGAGATACGCCGACCACCACCAGGAGAGGGGCCCCGACGGGGGGCCTCTCTCCTTTCTGGAACACAATCGACACGAATCCCGATCGGCACAGACTCGCGCCGGCAGCTTCCGTCCCGTATCCTTCGTCGATCGAAGTCGGGCCACTCCTGTGGTCCACGGACGGAGCGAAGGAGGTAGGCAGTGATTGCGAGAGAGACGAGACTGCCCGCCGCTTCGCTCGGTCAGGCCTAGGCCCATCGTCTGGGCCATCCCAAGGAACGAATCCTTCATCAGGGAAGACGGCGGGCGCCAACCCTCAATTGGCATCCCAACCGTCCCATCGGTGAAGGAGGATCCTTGGAGTTCGCTTCAGAAGCAGTCCGCATCCTGGAACAGCAGGCCCCGGCGGAGTCGCTCGGTGTTCCCGAGCTCGAACCGTTCGCGAGTCGGGGACTGGTCACGCGCGTTCACGCGACCCTGACAAGCGGCAAAGAGGGAACCGTCTACTGTTGCCGGGCACACCCGTCGACACGGCGGAAGTTCCTGGCAGCGAAGGTCTACCGCGAACACGCCGCCAGCTCTCACAAGTGGAGCCAGACGTACTTCGAGGGGCGCGAGCGCGTCCTCGAAGAGAAACACATCCGCGCGATCCGAGCGCGCACTCGATACGGCGTCGCGCTCGCTCGCGAGCTGTGGGTGTCCGCGGAGTACGAAAGCCTACGGACGCTGCACCTCGCCGGGATCGACACGCCGGAGCCGATCGCGCTCGGCGAACGAGCGGTCCTGATGGAGTACATCGGCAACGGCGCCGGCCCCGCGCCGCACCTGCGCGGCGTGCGCCTGTCGGAAGAGGAGGCTCAACGCCTGTTCGGCCAGATCCTCGACAACGTGGCCCGCATGTTGCGCTGCCATCTCGTTCACGGAGATCTGTCTCCGTACAACATCCTGGTCTGGAAGGGACGTGCGGTCATCATCGACGTCCCCCAGGCGGTCGACGTGCGGTTCAACCAGTCGGCGTTCGACCTCCTGCGGCGAGACCTGGCGAATGTCTGCGCCCACTTCGCACGCGCCGGAGTCGCCGCCGACCCCAACGCCCTCGCCCTCGCCCTGTGGAACCGCTACCAGAGAGCCGACCTGTGAGTGTCGATCCGCTTCGGACCACGCCCGTAGGAGGAAGAGGCGGACGGCGGCGTCCGGGGCGTCCCGGTCGCCGCCCGGGCCCGGGACGAATCGTCGCCCCCGCTCGCAAGCGGACGCTGCGGTCAACCGCTCGATAGGAGGGCGATTCCGCCGATCGTCAACGCCATTCCGATCAGGGCCTTCGCGGTCACTGGCTCGCCGCCGAACGCCATCGCCAACGCCACGCCGAAGAGCGGAGAGGTGAACGCGATCGGCATCACCTGGCCCAACGAGCCCCCCTTGATCGCCGCGTAGAAGCAGAACATGCCAACGGTGCCCGCTAGGACCCCGCCTCCGAGAATCACGTACAGGAGCGGCCGGGTCCCCGCGCTCAGAACAGTCTTCCAGTGTGGAGCACTGATCGCCCCCAACAGCAGAACGGCCGTCGCCGTGCGAAGCGTGATCCCGATCTGTGGCGAGAGACCCCCAAGCAGGAGTCCCCGCTTCTCGAAGTAGCCTCCGATCCCCCAGGCCGCCGCAGTCAGGATGGCGAACAGATACGGTCGCATCGACCCTCCCCTTTCGTCGCGGATGCGAACAGGCCTGGAGGGTAGAGAATCCCGCGGCATCGGTCTACGCCGCCTGTCCGTTCGAGGAGTGCGCGTCCATCCCAGGGGACGACCTCGTCCGCGCCCCGCTCCGACCCGGCCCCGCCAAGGAGCTGCGGGCGAAGCGATGCCGCGATGCAGCGGCCGCCTTGCGATCTCGGCGAGAGTGCGGTATGGAGAGGGATGAGGACCGAAGCGTCGAAAGGAGCACCGTGCACTACTACAGGATCGACGACCTACCGTCGACCGAGATGCTCCCGGGAGTCGACCGACGCGCCGTTTGGCTCGACAACGTAATGCTCACGTTCTTCACCTTCGAGCCCGGCGCCGCGGTCCCGGAGCACGCGCATCCGAACGAGCAGATCACGGTCGTCGTCGAGGGAGCGATGGAATTCACCCTCGGCGAAGAGACGCAGACGCTGCGCGCCGGCGAGGGCGTCTGCATTCCGCCGAACGTGCCGCACAAGGCGCACGTCCTCGACGAGCGAACCGTGGCGTACGACGCGTGGAGCCCGACGCGCGAGGACTACAAGACCTAGCGTCAGGCAACGCAGATGATCCGGCAGCTCTCGTCGATGTCGTACGCCGTCCCGTCGAGGGGGGCGACCTCGCGAGATCCGGCCGCCGTCAGCAGCCGCTCGTCGTCGTCGCGCAGGAGCGTCCGGGACTCGAAGCAGTCGACGTGGAACGACGTCTCGCCGTAGTCGATCACCATCAGCCGGGAGCGATCGCGGTCTCGGATCGCCGGGAGGGCAGTTCCCAACGCAGCGTTGACATCGCGCGGCGGACGTGCTACCGTGGCGCCAGTTCATTCTGGAGGCGAGGCGATGAGTCCAAGGAGGTCTGTTTGGCTCGGCTAGCGCCGTAGTCGCCCCGCGTTCGCACCTTCTCCTTTCAATCCCTCCGATCAAGCATTGGTGGCGTCCTTTCGCCTGAGGAAACCCCTGCCGGACCCCCGTCACGCGAAAGGAGACCCCGTGAAGACCCGATTCGACCTCGATCAACACGACCTGCCAACCACCTGGTACAACGTACTCGCCGATCTCGACCGCCCATTGAAGCCGCCGCTCGACCCTCGCACGAACGAGCCGATCGCTCCGGAGGCGCTCGCCGCCCTGTTCCCGAGGGCGTGCATCGAGCAGGAAGTCGCCACCGATCGGTTCATCGACATCCCCGAACCGGTTCTCGAGGTCTATCGCCGATGGCGCCCGACGCCCCTCCACCGCGCCGTCCACCTCGAACGCGCACTCAGGACCCGGGCACGGATCTACTTCAAGTACGAGGGCGCGAGCCCGACCGGCTCGCACAAGACCAACACCGCCGTCGCCCAGGCCTACTACAACCGAATCGAGGGCGTCGAACGGCTGGCGACCGAGACCGGTGCCGGCCAGTGGGGGAGCGCGCTCGCGTTCGCCTGCCGAACGTTCGGCCTCGACTGCGTCGTCTACATGGTGCGGATCTCGTTCGAGCAGAAGCCGTACCGGAAGACGATGATGCGCACGTTCGGCGCCGAGATCTTCGCCTCGCCGACCGATCGGACGGAGGCCGGCCGACGGATCCTCGGAGCCGATCCCGACTCGCCGGGCTCGCTCGGAATCGCCATCTCCGAAGCGATCGAGGAGGCGATCCGAAGCACAGCGACCAAATACTCGCTCGGAAGCGTCCTCAACCACGTCCTCCTGCACCAGACGATCATCGGCCTCGAAGCGCGGAGACAGATGGAGTCCGCCGGGGAGACGCCGGACGTCGTCGTCGGCTGCGTCGGAGGCGGCTCGAACTTCGCCGGGGTCGTCCTTCCGTTCTTCCACGAGGCCAAGACGCGATCGCGACCGATCCGCTTCGTCGCCGTCGAGCCGCGCGTCTGCCCGACCCTCACCGGCGGGGAGACCCGCTACGACTTCGGGGACACCGCGCAGACGACGCCCCTCCTCTGGATGCACACTCTCGGGCACGACTTCGTCCCGCCTCCGATCCACGCCGGCGGACTGCGCTACCACGGAGTGGCCCCGATCATCACCCATCTCGTCGAGGACGGCATCATCGAGCCGGTTGCGTTCGATCAGACCGACGTCTTCGAGAGTGCGGTCCTGTTCGCTCGGACCGAGGGGATCCTTCCTGCGCCCGAGACGGCCCACGCGGTGCACGCGGCGGTCCGGATCGCACGCGACTGCGCCGCGCAAGATGAGGAGAAGGTAATCCTGATCGGGTTCTCCGGGCACGGCCACTTCGACATGTCGGCCTACGCCGCCTTCCTCGACGGCGCGCTGTCGCGGGCCACGACGGGGGCCGGCGCCTCCACCGCGCAGCTCGGCGAGAGCCGGCTCTTCTGCTAGACGCAGCGCTTCCGCACCGATCGGGAGGGGCGGCGCAGACCGTCCCTCCCGACCCTCCCGACGTCTCAGTTCGGTCGAGGAGGCCTCCGAGTACACTCCTCCCATGGATCGCAAGGAGGTCGCCGCCTGCTGGGAGCGAAACGCCGACGCGTGGACGAAGCTCTCCCGCGCCGGCTACGACATCTATCGCGACAGCTTCAACACGCCCGCCTTCCTCGAGCTTCTGCCCGACGTCAACGGTCTCGACGGTCTCGATATCGGCTGCGGCGAGGGGCACAACACCCGATGTGTCGCCCAGCGCGGCGCACGGATGACGGCGATCGACGTCGCCGAGACGTTCGTTCGCCACGCGCGCGAACAGGAGGCACGGGCGCCGCTCGGGATCGACTACCGCGTCGCCGACGCAACGAGCCTCCCGTTCGACGACGAGCGATTCGACTTCGCGACGGCGTTCATGAGCCTGATGGACGTCGCCGAGCCGGAGCGCGCGATCGCCGAAGCCCACCGCGTCCTCCGCCCGGCCGGGTTCCTTCAGTTCTCGATATGCCATCCGTGCTTCGACACCCCGCACCGCCGGAACCTGCGCGACGAGAGCGGCGCGACCTACGCCATCGAAGTCGGCGACTACTTCCGGCGTCTCGACGGCGAGATCGCACGATGGCTGTTCTCCTCCGCTCCGGACACCGCGAAGAAGGATCTCCAGCTGTTCCAGGTCCCCCGATTCACGCGGACCCTCGCCGACTGGACCGACATCCTGCTCGGCGCGGGATTCGCGATCGAGCGCCTCGCCGAGCCACGGCCGAGCGACGCAGTGGTCCGCGCCTGTCCGGACGTGCAGGACGCTCAGGTCGTCGCCTACTTCCTCCACGTGCGCGTCCGCAAGGCGTAGCGCAAGTCCGCCCGGTTGCGCTCGAATCCACTCCGGCAAGGTACAATCCTGAGCCGTACGCCCTCGAGGGAGCTGATCCACGTGACCTTCCTTCCCAACGTCTCGTCGACCCTGCTGTTCGCCGCAGCCCTCTCGACGGGGGGCGTCGGGCTCCTGCTCTGGCGGAGACGCCGCATTCCCGGCGGGAAGGCGCTGGCGTGGATGTTGTTTGCCGTCTGCGGGTGGGCGACCGTCGCCGGCCTCGAAGCGGGCGCGACAGAACTCCCGGCGAAGATCCTCTTCTCGAAACTCGAGTACGTTGGATCGGGAAGCGTCGCGCTCCTCCTGTTCACGTTCGCTCTGCGGCACGCCGGCGCAGGACGATGGCTCACCCGACGCCGCCTCGCCCTCCTCACCACGATTCCGATCGCGAACCTCGCGCTCGTCTTCTCCAACGACTGGCATCGGCTCGTCTGGACCGGATTCACCGCGGGGCCGGCCGGGAGTCATCAGATCGTCTACCACCACGGACCGGTCTTCTTCGCCATCGTTGCCGCGCTCTACGCGATGATCCTACCGGCGACGATTGTGCTCGCGAGAACCGCGCTCCGGGAGACGATCACGCACCGGCGTCAAGCGCTGGCGATCCTCGTCGCGAGCGTCGCGCCGTGGCTCGGCACGCTGCTCTACCTCCTCGACCTCGAAGCCTTGGCCGGATTCAACCTCGTGCCGATGAGCTTCGCGGCGACCGGGCTGATCCTCTCCCTGTCGGTGATCGGCCTCGGCCACTTCGATGTCGTCCCGATCGCACGGAGCGCCCTGGTAGAGAACATGAGCGATGCGATCCTGGTGCTTGACGCCAGCGGTGCCATCGTCGACGCCAACCGATCGGCCGGCTTCCTCCTCTCGTCTTCGAAGCGTCTCGTCGGCAGGAACGCGGCCGACGCCCTCGCGCCGTGGCCGGCGATCCTCGAGCGGTGCCACGGCGCCGAGCCGTGCCACAGTGAGGCCCTGCTGGGCGAACAGCCGCTCTGCTACGTCGACATCCGCGCGACCCCGCTGCGCGACGCCGACGACCGAATTCACGGCCGCCTCATCGTCCTGCGCGACATCACGTCTCGGTACCAAGCGGAACGGGAGCTCCAACGCGTCAACAGGCGATTGCAGGAACAGATCGTGGAGATCGAGCGCCTCCAGGTGGAGCTTCGCGACCAGGCGATCCGCGACCCGCTGACGAATCTGTTCAACCGGCGCTACCTCGAGGAGACGCTCCCCCGCGAGATGGCCCGGGCGGGTCGCGCGGGTGCGCCGCTCGCCGTTCTCCTCCTCGACGTCGACCGATTCAAAGAGATCAATGACACCGACGGTCATCACGCCGGAGACGCGGCGCTGCAGTCGCTCGGCGGCCTCCTCGCCACCGAGACGCGAAGGGGAGACATCGCCTGCCGATACGGCGGGGACGAATTCGCGATCGTCCTCCCGAACACGACCGTCGATGCGGCGGTGGAACGTGCCGAGGAGATCCGAAGTCGGTTCGCCGCGGCGAAGCCGGCCCGTCGGATCACGCTTTCCGTCGGCGTCGCCTCGTTCCCGTGGGACGGCCGCACGGAGGCCGAGATCCTACGCGCGGCGGATCGCGCCCTGTACGCAGCCAAGGACTCGGGGCGAGACTGCGTTCGAACGGCCTAGACGCCGCCATTCCGAGGCGGCATGCGTCCCGCCCGTCTCACACCGAAAGGCCGCACACCACAGGGCGCAGTCACGCATCCCTGGACTGCAACTTGGCACGATCCTCGGACTCGGCATCGTCTGCAGTGCCTCGCGTGCTGATCTGTGCTATCCTCCGCAACTTGCGAAGATCCGTCTTCACGAGACGATGAGCAGTTCCAATCGAGATGTCGAACTCGAGGGCGATCTTCCGGTAGCTCTTGCCGCGGCGATGCAGGGACTTCATGCGTTGGATGCGATCGATCCGATCCTCGTCCTCCACGAGCGTTCCTTCCCGCACCGTGAAGCCAAACGGCGGTCGGCCAGGCCAGGCGCGCCACGCCTTTCGGCTCTTCAAGCGAGCACGCGTCTGCTCGTAGTCGATGCTCCGCTGAAGCGCAGCGAGACCGCGAATGAGGGGCTCCGCGTTCAGCAGCTGCGCGTCCGACGAAAGATGCAATGGCGCCCCATCGAAGAAGTCGGCGCACTGAAACCTGATTCCTTCATCGAGCCAACGTTCGAGCGAATTCGACGCGTCTCCTGCTGATGTGAAGATGTGCTCTGGTCGCCACACGAGGATCTCATCAGCGACTCCGCCTCGCAGTCGCTGCATGACTTCGCGACCTACTTGGCGGTCTTCCAGAGAACGTTTGGTGCGCGTGTCCGTCTCGACAAGGAAGCCAACGAACGTCAGATCGTTGAGACGGCAGTATGCCCGAAGGTCGCGTTCGACACCTGTACGTCCTGTGCGATCGCTCCCGATCCTCGTCCAAGGAAACGGCCTGTAGTAGCCGACAACGCGCATCCTCATCCTCTCAAGCATGCTTCCTGCAGGGACTCCTTTGCCAGCCTTGAAGTCTAGGCACCGCTAGCACATCCCGTCAAGAGTGAGGCGGGCCGCCATGTGCGGCCCGCCTCTTCGTTGACCGTCCAGAGAATCCGAACGCTCAGCGAGAATCTGCTAGATCAGTCCCTTCTCGACCAGCCACTCACGTGCCGCTTCTTCCGGCTCCAGGAGGTCAACATCGACACGAGCGTTGAGGGCAGTCATCTCGGCTCGGGCTTCGGCTGGATCGCTCGGGAATGCCGCCACGAGGTTGTTCAGGAGGTCTTCGATCCCCGGGTACTCGTCCAGGATCTCCTGTCGAACCACGGGCGAGAGGTCGTAGGGGGGCCAGAAGTTCTTGTCATCCTGGAGTGCAACCCAGTTCTCCTTCGCAACGATCGGGTCCGTCCCGAAGACGATGGTTCCCTCGACCTCTCCGTTGATCAGCGGCTCGAACGTCAGTCCGGCAAGGACCGTCTTGACTGCCTGCGGCTTGAAGGCGAAGTCGTAGTGCAGCTGGACCCCGAGGAGACCGTCCGGCCGAGCGTAGAACTCGAACGTCGTGCAGAACGGAACGTCCCCTTCATTGGCATCGACGTAGTCGGCGAATGCGCTGACCGTGTAGACACCGTTTGCCGTAGCGAACCCGTTGGTCACTGCGATGGCGTAGGTATTGTTGCACCAGATGGGCTCGAGCCAGACGAGGCCATTGGCTGCGTCGTGATCTCGCGCCTTCTCGTACATCTCAAGCTGCGTTTCGCCGGCGTACGCGTTGCCACCTTCGGGGAACAGCAGCCAGCCGTTGCCTGTGTAGCTCATGGCGATGTCGACTTCGCCACTGACCATGGCTTCACGCATGACGGTGGTAGCCATGCCCTCGCGGAGTTCGACGTCGTAGCCGTTCTCTTCGAGCAGGATGGCAATCAGATTCCCTCCAATGTACTGCTCGGTGAAGTTCTTCGCCCCGACGACAATGTCCGCCGCCATGGCGGAGAGCCCCACTCCGACAGTCAACAGCATCAGAATCGCAATCTTCGTACGCATCTGTTCCTCCTTGTGCTCTCTGCGCTCGGCCGGCAATCGACTCGCGAGCCGGCAATGTGCTTTCCCCGTTCGACCGGGCTGTGTTGAATCACGTTCTCGCGCGCAAGCGCGGCCTAGGTCAGCCCTCGCGCCGGCTTGGCAGTCTGCCTTCCGACGCGAGGTGCGTCTTTGCGGAGGCCTCTCGGCGTCATCCAGCGCTCGAAGAGGCCAAGCGCGGCATCGAGCAGGATCGCCAGAGCAGCTGCCGGCGCGGCTCCCTGGATGACCAGCTCGAAGACATTGACGGAGATCCCGATGGTGATCAGCTTGCCAAGGCCGATGCCACCGATCATGCCGGCCACGGCGGCTGTCCCTACGTTGACAACCATCGACGTTCGAATGCCGGCGATGACCACCGGACGGGCAAGCGGTAGCTCGACGCGAGATGTCAGTTGCCATCGAGACATGCCCATCCCTTGCGCTGCTTCCTTCACGGCGGGACTCACCGATTGGATGCCCGCGTACGTGTTCCGAACGATCGGAAGGAGCGCGTAGACCAGCAGTCCGACGACTGCCGCTCGGAATCCGGATCCGAGAATGATCGACGTCAATGCCAGAAGCGCCAGCGTCGGAATCGTCTGTCCGATGTTCGTCAGCGCCATGAGAGGAGCGCCAATCCACCGTAGCCCTCGGCGCGAGACGACGAACCCAATCGGCACTCCGATGAGAATCGCAAGTCCTTCAGCTGCCAGGACGAGCTGTATGTGTTGAAACGTCGCTACCAGAACCTCATTCCAGCTTGGCATCCGGTAGATGCCGACCGTTCCCAGCGATGTCATCCACGCAGTGATGCCGATCAGTGCAGCGGCCAGGATGAATGGAACAGCTAGCCGCCTCATTCGTCCTCGCTCTCATCTTCGATCGCCAGTACGTCTCGGATGGCACCAAATGACAGGAGTCCGACGAGCTGCTCCGTGTCGTCCAGAACGGCAACCGCTCCTGTCGCGCTTCCGAGCATCATCGACAGCGCCTCGTTCAGCGGCGTGCGCGGCGCGGCCGTGGAGACGGCCGGCGTCAACGCCTCAGCGAGGCTCGAGGCTGACTCAAGATCCTCCCGCTCGATCCATCCGATGAAACGTCCGTCGCGCTCAAGCGCCGGCATCCAGCCGCGGTCCCTCTCATCCAGGATCTGGATCGCCCGCTCCACTGACTCGTCAAGCTGGATTGCGAGCTTCGGCGTCCTCATCACGTCGCGGGCGCGAAGCAGCCGGAGCCCTTTGAGGACGCGATCCGCGCCGACGAAGTCACGGACGAACCGATCCTTCGGTTCAGCGAGGAGCGTCGCCGGGTCGGCATACTGGATTAGCTCTCCATCCTTCATCAGGGCGACGGTGTCGCCCATCTTGATGGCTTCATCGATATCGTGAGTGACAAAGGCGATCGTCTTCTGCAATCGCTCCTGAATCTTGAGGAACTCCTCCTGAAGCTTGTGCCGTGTGATCGGGTCGATGGCGCCGAAGGGTTCATCCATCAGCAGAATCGGGGGATCGGCTCCAAGGCAACGCGCGACTCCCACCCGCTGCTGCTGGCCGCCGGAGAGCTCCGATGGATATCGATCGATGAACGTCTCCGGCGGCATCCCGACCAACTCCAGGAGCTCACGAGCCCTTTCGCGCTGCTGATCGCGCGGCCAGTGCTTGAGCATCGGAACGGTCGAGATGTTCTGTGCGACGGTCAAATGCGGAAACAGCCCGATGTTCTGAATGGCATAGCCGATGTCTCGTCGCAGCTCGTTCACGTTCTTCTGCTGCGTATCGACACCATCGATGTAGATCTGCCCGCTCGTGATCGGGATCAGGCGATTGATCATCTTGAGACTGGTCGTCTTCCCGCATCCCGATGGGCCAAGGAAGACGCAGAACTCCCCCTCAGCGATCTCAAGCGACAGATCCTTCACGGCCTCGGTCCCGTCAGAGAAGACCTTCGAGACGTGCTCCAGTCGAATCACTGCGTCCTCCCCATACGAATCCCCTTCGGGGTTACAAGCTTCTCCACGCCAGTCATGACCAAGTCGGTGAGAACCGCGAGCACGGAAACCACGATCGCCCCAGCCAGAACGAGATCCTTTCTGTAGTTCGCCAGTCCGCGGAAGATCGGCTGCCCGAGACCACCGGCGCCTAGGTAGGAGCCGATGGCGGCGATTCCGATGTTCATGACCATTGCCTGACGCAACCCAGCGAGGATCACCGGAACCGCAAGCGGCATCTTGACACGCAACAGAAGTTGCAGTCCGCTCATGCCCATCCCGCGTCCGGCTTCAATCATCGCCGGGTCCACCTCGCGGAGAGCCGTGTGCGTGTTCCGGATGATCGGCAGCAGTCCGTACAGCGTCAGCGCGATGATGACGGGCAACATGCCGATCGATGGCAGTGACATCGCGTAGAGCACACCCATGAGAATCCCAAACAGTGCCAGCGAAGGGATCGTCATTAGGATGCTTGCCGCGTAGATGACGCCGTCAGCGATGTGCTCTCGGCCTTTGCCGGACACCCACATGCCGATCAACACACCAAGCACCACAGCGACCGCATTCGCGATCAGAACGATCTGGAGATGTTGCCATGTCCAGCCAAGCAGCTTGTCTGGGTAGTCGAGCATGTATTGCCATGCCTGTTGGAACATCGGGCTTGCTCCTCTTCGCAATCTCGAGGATTCAGGACTGATAATTGCAGCTGCAATAACGCTATACTAACCTTCTGAACTGGATTTTTCAACAGTGGGCGTTCATGGAGATGATAAAATGAACGACTCTGGGCGCAGCCATACGTCGACCGTTTGTCGCAGCGATCCACCGTCCAGCGAGGATTGGCTCAGTCAAGCCACCCAGACCTACCGTAGGTGAAGACAACCTGGTCTCAGCCTCAGGTTCTGCAGTTCGGATGTTGGAGATTCGGGCATCCATCACTACCCAGCAACGCACGAACGCGTTCCGTATTCGGCCCGCAAGGATCCACCTTTGACCCTTGCATGCAGGCGCAATTGCGGGCACGGTTCGGCCATGAAGGCCCTCGGGATTCTCCTCCTCGTCTTCCTCTACGAGGTCGGCACGGCGCTGTTCCTTCCCACGCCGAGCGAAGTCCCGATCCTCGGGGTGACGTGGATCCCGCTCGGATGGGCGTTCGCCTTCGCCGTCGCCGGCAAGATCGTCGGATCCTACCTGATCTTCTTCGTCGGCGATCGGGCAAAGGGGACCGAACGGTTCCAGCGTTGGGTGGCACGGTACGGATGGATCGCCGCGATCATGCAATGGAGCGAGCGATTCGTCGATCGATACGGCGTGGTCGCCGTCTTCTTGCTGCTGAGCATCCCCGGATTCCCGGACACGCTCTCTCTCTACCTGTTCGCTGTGGTCGGGAAGCGGCCGGTCGTCTTCGCGCTCGCGGCCGGGCTCGGAACGGGCGTTCGGATGCTCCTCGTTCTGTTCGGAGTTCGGCTTCTCCTTGGACCCGAGGCAACGGCGTGAACGGGGATGTTCTGCTCCAGACAGCTGGATGGTCTTCCGATCGAGATCCTTGTTGCAGGATCGGGGCTCACTGCGTAGGCTCTCCTTGTCTGTGCCCTCTCGTTCGAGAAAGGAGATCCCATGCGGAAGCGTTCGAGAGGCATCGTCTGGATCCTGGCCGCGACGATCGCCGTCGCCACGGCCTGCGGGGCAAGTACCGCGAGCGAGCACCGCGTCCTGTTCGTCCTCCCCGCCGTACCCAACCTGTACCTACCCCATCTCCTCATTTCGCAGGAGCTGTTTCCGGTCGTCGACACCCTCGAAGAGAACGGGGTTCTGGTCGAGTTCACCGGGCCGGAGCCGGCCGTCTACTCGCTCCCGCTCAACGAGGCCGGCGACCGGCGGCGGGAGATCCGCGTCGAGACCGGCGCCGACCAGATCGATCTGGATCGGTACGAGATCGTCGTCACCGCGGGAGGGCACGCCCATCAGTATCTGACCGTCATCGTCGAGCCGATGCTCACCCTGTTCGTCGAGGCCTACGAGCGCGGGATCACGTTGGCCGGCCTCTCCCACGGCGTCCTCGGACTCAGCGAAACCGGCCTGTTCGCCGGCCGCACAATCGCACGCTGTCCGCCCGCGATCGGCATCGTCTACTGCCACAACACGATCCCGGCGTTCGAGAAGAGCGGGGTGACATTCTCGGATGACCAGTGCCTCGTCGTCTCCGAAGGCAACGACGGCGAGTCGACGCTAATCACCGCGACCTACCGCTGCATCTACTCGTTCGCCCGCGCGCTCCTCGCTGACCTCGGACTCCACTAGAGCCAGCCCTCAACCGACGTGCGGCGGCCTTGCCGCCGCGCGTCCCTCGTGATACGCTGATCTCGGCGCATCCGCGCAGCCTCCGACTGCGAACCGCGCCCGCACGAGATCTGCCAAGAACGAGGACGGCAGAACGGCCGTCCGAAGAGGAATCGAACAGACGAGAGGGCGTCCGGGCAGTTCGCCGCCTCCGCTCTCGCACGCAACAGCACGGTTGGAGGTGAGACCCGTGGGGACAGACGACAGCTTAGCACCCGATGGACCGAAGGACTCGATCGACGGTCTCGACCGCGCTGCCCGTGGCCGAGTCCGTTCCGAGTACGCCGCCGGAAGGCGGACGGGTTCGTCATTCTTCCGACCGCGTTCTCGGAGGGGCGGCTCTCCCGAGAGGCGTGGCGCGCGGTAAAGACCTGCCTCGGCTCGGTGCAATCGGCGCAACGACCAACCGGCTTCTCCCTTCGCGCCGTGCTCATCGATGAGGCGCGGAATCGACCCGTTCATCCCTCGATGGAGATCCCGATCCGCGCGACGTGGGTCGAGGTGTGGCGGACGATTCATCGCGTCCACAGCGTCGGAGCGCGGCGGGGAGGGATGACGCCACCCGATCTCGACCGCCTCGGCGTCGCCGTCGAACCGCTCCCGAGGAACGGACGGCGGCGCGAGAAGCCTCCCGCCTAGAGCGAACGACCGCCGAACGGAACCTTCAGCTGACGGCAGAGCGCGCGGACGGCGCTTCTGCCCATCGCCGCACATCCGGGAAGGCCTCCGCCGCCCGCGGATTGGCCGACCCAGGCGAACCGTCGGAGCTCCGGAATCAACCGCGGCCGGGAGAAGAGCATGTCGAGCGACCGCTCGGGCGTCGGAGTTCGCCCGTTTCCGGTGAACCGTTCGGTGGTGATCGGCGTGGCCACGTCGACGGCCTCGATCTGACTCGACAGACCGGGGAACCGCGGCTCGAGGAGTGCGACGATCCGGCGGGCAACGGCGTCCTTCGCGTCCGCGTAGCGCGCCGGGTCGTCGCGGAGCGTCCTCCAGCGGCTGTAGCTCGTGTCGAGGAGGACCTTGATCACGCCCTTTCCGGCGGGCGCGAGACTCGGGTCGAACCCGTACGTCTCGACCGACAGCCGATCGATCGTGCGGTCGGCGACGACAACCGGTTCGTCGAGGAGCAGCACGAGTGCGTGAGGCTCTCCCGCCAGGTCCCGGTCGACACCAAGCGAGACGTGGATCCCCATCATCATGGCGTCTTCGGGTGAGAGCAGGCGCGCGCGCGTCCGATCGTCGACGAACCGTCGATCGAGGAGATCGAGAAGCGTCGTCCGCTCGAACGCGTTGGAGACAACGGCGTCGGTGCGATGCTCCGATCCGTCCTCGAGTTGCACGCCGACGGCGTGATCGCGGTCGGTCAGGATCCGCTCGACGCGGTTTCCGTAGACGATCTCCCCACCGAGGCTCCGCACCCGCTCTGCGATCGACGCAGCGAACGCGCGCGATCCCCCGGCGGGAAAGCCGTAGTTGCCGGCCGCACACTGCACGAGCAGGTTCAGGTGAACGATCGCCGGGAGCTCGGTCCATCCGTACTGGATCGTCGGGAATGCCCGTCGCAGGAACGGGTTCCGGAACCGGGCACCGACTTGAGACATCGTTGCACTCCCCCACCGAGCGAGCGTCGGCGCGATCGGCAGCTGGGCGAGCAAGCCGCGGGATCCACGAAGCGGGAGCTCGAGGAGATCGTGGCGTTCGAGACGCCGTAGAGCCCGGATGTACCCGGCGACACGCCTCGAATCCTCCGGAGCGAGGTCGCGGAGGTGGGCTGCGAGCCGGTCGAGGTCGGTGAAGACGGTGAACGTCTCTCCACTCGGTCCTTCGACCTGGGTCAGTTCCTCAGGGAAGAGGACCGCGCGCGGCATCGCCCCGAGCTCTTCCCACATCGCGTAGAGCGGGCTTCCCGACGCACAGCCGGCGAGATGGTGGATGCATCCGTCGAACGTGTACCCGGCGCGATCCCACGCGGTGCAGAGTCCGCCGGGAAGCGCGTGGGCCTCGAAGACCCGCGTCCGAAGCCCCGACAGAAGCGCGTAGCAGGCGGCCGACAGCCCGCCGATCCCCGCACCGACGACGATCAGTGACTTCTCGCTCGACACCCCTCCTCCTTCGCCGCGTCGCGCGGGCGCGCGCGGGCGAAAGAGAGTCTACGACATCGGACCGCGGTTGACGGAGTCGCGAAGCCCGCCGAGTCAAGCGGTCGGCGTGCGCGCCGAGACGAGGGCCGCAGAACGCGTGTAGGCAATCCTCCCGTCGTCATCGCAGTGCTCGGCGAGAAGGTCGAGTGCGTCCCGCTCGAACGCGGCACGAGCGGCATCATCCGCCCGAATGCGTCCCAGCTCCTCCTCCCACATGTAGCCGACGCACGCCATCCACTCCGCGGGATCGGCGAACGTGTAGCCCCCGTCGAATCGAGTCGCGCGGACGTCGTCGAAGCCGACGCTCTCGAGGAGGTCGACGTAGCCGGCCTCGGTCGCCGGGAAGTATCCGCGCTTGACGCAGCCGGGAAGGTGTCGGCGGACGAGCTTCCCCATCCACTCGTTGTCGTCCTGCCAGAGCCAGTTGCTGTTGTAGGCGCACGCGCCCGGCGTGAGGACACGAAAGATCTCGCGCAGGAGGCGCGCGCCGTCGATCGCCACACCCGTCTCGAAGTCGTAGTCCTCGTCGAGGCCGACGAGGCCGACGATCGCCGCATCGAACGAGGCATCGGGGAAGCGCATCGAGTGCCCGTTCATCAGGTGGTTCTCGGCGTTTCGGATCCCGCGTTTCGCGATCTCCTTCGACAGCCACTCGACCCAATCGTCTTCGACCTCGATGCCGACGATGTGCCCGCTCGTGCCGATCCGATCGAGTGCGGGGAACATCGTCCCTCCGCCGGCCGATCCGACGTCGAGCACGCGCATCCCCGGTCGCAGGTCGGCGAGCGCGAGGAGTGCGTGCGCCGTCTCCTCCCAGTACGCCGGCTCCACGTACGTCCCACCCCACAGATCCTGCGTCACGGTCAACCTCCTCGCCGGCGGCGTCTCGGCCGAATCCTCTCTCGATCGCGTCTTCCGCCCGTCTCGTGATCGCTGATGACGTGCAACCGACAACCGCATGCGTTTCGAGCGGGGGATGCCTGGCACACGATCGCGGATGGGTTTGACCACGCGCCAGCCGCCGCCGAGCGAGAAGGGTCAACGTCGGACGGCACGAATGCGGTCGCGCCCTGCGGTCAGCCGATCCCGCGCCGGCCGTGCCCGTGCCCCCGTCGGCCACCCCATCTTGGGCCTATGCACACGTGATCGGCGTCGGCGAGGGAGAGCGCTTCCCCTTCGCTGATCGCCCGCAGGAGCTTCTTTCGACCGGACTGGAGGAGGCGCTGCACGGTTCCGCGCGAAACGCCCATCGCATCCGCCGCTTCTCCCTGCTGCTTGTCCTCGAGATCGCAAAGACGCATCGCCTCGAGTTCGTCGAGACCGAGCTCGATGATCTCGAGCTGCGCCAGCGGGATCCCCGACGGCTTGAACAGATTGAATCCGTCGACGCTGCGACAGTAGCGGAGCTTCTTTCGGCGCGGCATGCTTCCGCCAGTATAGGCGGTCGAGCGAAGGAGTCCAACCGATCCGTCCACTTGCATTCGGCGTGCATATGCACATAATTTGACTCCGTCACGATCACGTGATCGAACAGGAGGTTCGCCATGCCAGGATTCGACGGAACGGGACCCCGAGGAGAAGGGGCGATGACGGGAGGCGGCCGCGGCTACTGCGTCGTCGGCTGGAACGGCGTCAGACGGCGAGGAACCGGTTTCGGAAGAGCGCCGCGACGGGGCGGCGGGTTCGGATGGAGAAGCGCTCCGGCCTACGACGAGGCGCCGGCCTCGAACGTCGACGCCCTCACTGCGCAGATCGAGCGGCTGGCCGAGCGCCTCGACGCCCTCAACGCGCGGCTCGATGCGCGCGATCGGAGCGACCGATGACGATCTGCCTCACCGCCGCGGGCGTGGACTGGGATTCGGCGACGCAGCCGAACTTCGGGCGCGCCGCGTACTTCCTGTTCATCGACGTGGACGCGGAGGCGATCGACGCCGTGAAGAACGCGCCCGGGGCACACGGCGCCGGCGTGCAGGCGGCGCAGACGGTCGCCTCCCGCGGTGCCACCGCCGTCGTCACCGGGAGCGTGGGACCGAACGCGTTTCAGGGTCTCTCGGCCGCGGGGATCGAGGTCTTCGTCGGCGCGACGGGCACGGTCCGCCAAGCATTCGACGCTTATCGCGCCGGGGAGCTGCAGCGCGCGGGGGCGCCGACCGGGGGCCGGCACGGAGGAGGACGACGATGACCAAGGTCTGCGTGCCGACCGCGGGGCCCGGCGGGCTCGACGACCGGGTCGGCGAGCACTTCGGCCGCGTGCCCACCTACACGATCTACGACGCCAAGACCGAGAACGTCGAGGTCGTCGACAACTCCTCGGAACACGCGGGGGGGACAGGCCTCCCGGCCGACATCCTCGCCGGCCTGGGGATCGATGTCCTTCTCTGCAGCGGCCTCGGTCGACGGGCGATCGGCATCCTGACCGAGCACGGAATCGAAGTCTGCGTCGGGCAATCGGGAACGGCTCGTGACGCGATCGACGCCTGGAAGGGCGGTCGTCTCTCCGGCGCATCCGACGCGGACGCCTGCCAGCAGCATGCGTTTCGCGATCGACACGGATGAGAATCGCGATCGCCAGCGGCAAAGGCGGAACCGGGAAGACGACCGTCGCGGTCAACCTCGCTGTCGCCCTCGCCGAGCGGGAATCGGTGCAGTTCCTCGACTGCGACGTCGAGGAACCGAACGCCCACCTGTTCCTCGATCCGCAGTTCTCCGATCGCGAAACGGTCTCGAAGCTGCTCCCCGTGATCGACGAAGCGGCGTGCACCCGGTGCGGCGCGTGCGCCGAGGCGTGTGAGTTCGGGGCGATCGCCGTTCTCGCGGAGACGGTCCTCGTCTACCCGGAGATCTGTCACGGGTGCGGCCGCTGCCGGATGGTTTGCCCGGCAAACGCGATCCGCGAGGAGCCGCACGAGCTGGGGGTCGTCGAGTCGGGGCTCGCTCGCGGGATCCCGTTCGCTCACGGTCTGCTCACGGTCGGAGAGGCGATGGCGACGCCGATCATCCACCGCCTGAAGGAGCGGATCGACCCCGAGCGCACGGCAATTCTCGACGCGCCCCCAGGGACGGGGTGTCCGACGATCGCCGCGATCGCCGGAGCCGACGTCGCCCTCCTCGTCACCGAGCCGACCCCGTTCGGCCTGCACGATCTCAAGGCGGCCGTCGGCGTCGCTCGCTCGCTCGACGTGCCGACGAGCGTGGTGATCAACCGCGACGGCGTCGGCGACGATGGCGTCGAACGCTACTGTCGCGCCGAGGGGATCCCGGTCGCCCTGTCGATCCCGTTCGATCGAGAGATCGCGTCCCTCTACTCGAGCGGAACGATCCTCGTCGACGCTCGGCCCGAGTGGAAACCCCGCTTCGTCGGCCTCGCGTCGCAGCTCAAGGAGATGGCGAAATGAAGAGCATTCTCTTCCTCTCCGGCAAGGGTGGAACCGGGAAGACGTCGCTCGCCGGGGCGTTCGCGGTCCTCGCGCAGGACAAGGTCCTCGCCGACTGCGACGTCGACGCCGCCAACCTTCACCTGCTCCTCGCGCCAGAGATCGTCGACGACGGGATCTACCAGGGATCGAAGCTGGCGGTCAAAGACGAGGCCGCGTGCGTCGCCTGCGGGCGATGCCGCGAAGTCTGTCGGTTCCACGCCGTCTCGGAGAGCTGCGCGATCGACCCGTACCTGTGCGAAGGGTGCGGCGCGTGCGAAACCGCCTGCCCGGCGGACGCGATCGAGCTCGTCGTCCAGGACACCGGACGCTGGTACACGGCGAAGAGCCGCCTCGGCCCGCTCGCGAGCGCCGAGCTCATCCCCGGAGAGGAGACCTCGGGCAAGCTCGTCGCCGAGGTGAAGGAGAAGGCGGCCGCGCTCTGCGCCGAGGCGAAGGCGGAGCGACTCCTGATCGACGGATCCCCGGGAATCGGGTGTCCGGTGATCGCCTCGGCGAGCGGCGTCGACACCGTTGTGCTGGTGACCGAGCCGACGCTCTCCGGCCTGCACGACCTCCGTCGGATTCTCGGCGTCGTTCGACACTTCGGGATTCCGGCCTACCTGGTCATCAACAAGCGCGATCTGAACCCGACAGTCGCCGAACAGATCGCGGCGTTCGCGGCCGAGGAGGATCTCCCGATCCTCGGCGGGATCCCGTACGACCCGAAGGTGACCGAAGCGATGGTCGCCGGGAGAAGCGCGGTTGAGGAGGAGGGAAGCCCCGCCGGAGACGCGATGCGTCGGGTCTTCGACCGGCTGATGAACGCGATCGCCTGACCGGCGCGGACGAGAGGGCGCGCCGAACGAGGACGCTGACCGGAGAGGATCGATGAAGGTCTATCTCGACTGCCTGCCCTGCTTCTTCCGCCAGGCGCTCGACGCGGCGCGTCGGGCGACCGGGGACTAGCGTTCACAGAGCGCGGTCCTCGATCGCGTCGCGTCAGCAGCCCCGTCGTTCCCGCTGGCGGTAACCCCTATCGACGTCGGCCGGGAGGTCTACCGAATCGTCCGAGAGGTCACCGGCGTCGACGACCCGTACCGCGAGACGAAACGCGCCGACAACGAGCGCGTCACCGCCCTTCTCCCTCGACTTCGAGAGACGGTCGAGCGATCCCCCGATCCGTTGCGGTCGGCGCTCACGCTCGCTGCGGCCGGGAACCAGATCGACTTCGGCGCCCTGCAGGAGGTCGACGTCAATCGGGCAATCGAGTGCGGGCTGGAAGACGGCGCGGGAATGGTCGACTATCCCCAGCTGTCGGCGCGGCTCGCGTCAGTCGACGAGATCCTGTACCTCGGAGACAACGCGGGAGAGATCGTCCTCGACCGACTGGTGGTGGAACGTCTTGCCGACCTCGGCAAGCGCGTGACGTTTGCCGTCCGCGACCGCCCGATCATCAACGACGCCACGGCCGAGGACGCCGCATCCGTCGGGATGGACGACATTGCGGACGTCGTCTCGAGCGGCTCGGACGGACCGGGGACCGCACTGCGCGTCTGTCACCCGGCGTTCGTCGACGCCTTCCGGCGAGCGGAGCTGATCCTGTCCAAGGGGCAGGGGAACTTCGAGGGGCTCTCCGACGAGACGGCCCCGCTGTTCTTCCTCCTCACGGTGAAGTGCCCGGTCGTGGCGCGGGAGCTCGGAGCCGAGATCGGCGCGACCGTCCTCCGAGCGCGCGAGGGCCTGACGAAGCGCAGCTGAGCGAAAGGGAAGAGGGAAGACAAGATGACGAAGACATCCGGCGAGGATCGAACGCAGGAGAGAGACCAGGCGGAGCAGGTGCTCGCACAGACGCTCGAGCGAATCGGCACCCGGATCGTCGTTTTCAGCGGAAAGGGCGGCGTCGGGAAGACGACGGTCGCCGTCAACCTCGCCCACGCGCTCGCCGGACGCGCGCTCCGCGTCGGGCTGCTCGACGCCGATGTCACCGGGCCGAACGTCCCCCAGATGACGGGGGTCGACGAGGCGCCGCGCGCGGACGGGCAGCGCCTCCTCCCGCACGAGCGCGACGGGATCAAGATCGTCTCCCTCGCGTCGATGCTCCCCCCGGGCACCGCCGTGATCTGGCGCGGGCCGATGCGTTCGAAGGCGCTCGAGCAGCTCCTCGGCGAGACCGAATGGGGAGACCTCGACGTCCTGATCGTCGACCTTCCGCCCGGCACCGGCGACGAGATCCTGACGATCACCCAGAAGACGGCGCCGCAGATCGCGATCGTCGTCACGACGCCGCAGGAGGTCGCCCTGATCGACGCCCGCCGCGCGATCAACTTCGCCGAGAAGCTGAAGATCCCGACGATTGCGATCGTCGAGAACATGTCGGGCTTCGTCTGCCCGCACTGCGGCGAGCAGATCGACCTGTTCGGAGCCGACGGGGGCCGGCGTGAAGCGGATCGACAGGGGATCCCGTTCCTCGGCGCCGTGCCGATCGATCCCGCGGCCCGCGAAGGCGGAGACGCCGGGCGACCGATCGTCCTCACCGATCCGACGGGAACCGTCTCGCAAGCGTTCGACGGCATTGCGGGCCGGATCGAAGGGATGATCTCGACCGGCCGACCGTCGGCAAGCGACGCGTAGCCGTCGGGCGAGAGGGAACTCCATGTCGTCCGTCGAGAGAGACGAATCGCTCGCGATCACTTTCGGCCCCGTCCCATCCCGTCGGTTGGGGCGAAGTCTCGGGATCAACAACGTTCCGCCGAAGACGTGCAGCTACGCCTGCGTCTATTGCCAACTCGGCCGGACGACGACGATGCAGACCGAGCGACGCGCGTTCTACCCCCCCGAGGCGATCGAACGCGCGGTCCGGGCGCGCGTCGACGAGGTGCAGCGTGCGGGGGAGGCGATCGACTACCTGACCCTCGTTCCCGACGGCGAGCCGACGCTCGACGCCGGTCTCGACGAAACGATCGAGCGCCTCAAGCCCCTCGGGATCCCGATCGCCGTCATCACCAACAGCTCTCTCCTCTCGCACGCCGACGTGCGTCGCGCCCTCTCGTCCGCCGACTGGGTCTCGGTCAAGGTCGACGCGGCCGACGAGGCGACCTGGCGGGCGGTCGACCGTCCCCACAAGGCGCTGGCGTTCGACGCACTCCGAGCGGGGACTCTCACGTTCACGGACGCGTTCGACGGATGTCTCGTGACCGAAACGATGCTCGTTCGCGGCGTTAACGATAGCGAGGACTCCGTCGGTCGGATCGCCGCCCTCGTCGGGCGCCTGAACCCCGCGATCGCCTACCTCGCCGCGCCGATCCGCCCCCCGGCGGAGGGGTGGGTCGAGGTCCCCGACGAGGCGTCGATCGTCGGCGCGTATGCCGCGTTCGCCGACCGCGTCGATCGGGTCGAGCTCCTCATCGAGTACGAGGGGGATGCGTTCTCACTCGCGGGCGGGATCGAGGAGACGCTCCTGGCGACCGCGTCGGTCCACCCGCTGCGAGAGGACGCGGTCGACGATCTCCTGACGCGAGCGGGAGCGACGTGGGACGCCGTCGACCGGCTCGTCGCCGACGGACGCTTGGTCCGGCGCGATCACCGGGGACACACGTTCTTCGTCCGGCGTCAGCCGGGGCGCTGACGGTTGCGCGGAATCACCGCCCGTCGCGAGCGAGCCACGCGGCGTACAGCTCCGGGCGGCGATCGGGGAGGAACAGGCGCCGCGCGTGCGACGCGTCGGCCGCGGTGAGGTCGACGTCGCAGACGAGCACCTCGTCCGCGCCGGACGCGGCTCGAGCGATCACGTTCCCACCCGGATCGCAGACGAACGACTCCCCAGCGAACGTCAGCGCCTCCTCCGCTCCGACGCGGTTGCAGAGGGCAACGAAGAAGCCATTCTGGAACGCGGCGACCCGCATCTCGGCCTCGAACAGCCCGTCCGGCCACTCGCCGACCGCACCCGCTTGGGGAACGAGGACGACCTGCGCCCCATCGAGGGCGAGGGACCGCATCGCCTCCGGGTAGTGCCTGTCGTAGCAGATGGCGACGCCGACACGTCCGACGGCCGTCTCGTAGACGGGGAGGCCGCGATCGCCGGGCGCGTAGTAGCCCTGCTCGTGGAATCCGGCGTAGTCGGGGACGTGGACCATCCGCGTCGCGCCGAGAAGGCGGCCGTCGACGTCGATCACGGGCGACGTATCGAACGTCCGGTCTCCGTCCCGCTCGAACAGGTTCGGAACGAGGACGATCCCGAGCTCCGCCGCGAGCGTGCGGAGCCGGTCAATCGTCGGCCCGGGGATCGTCTCCGCCCGCTCGACCGCATCCGGGCCGGCCGGCGTCTGCGGGTAGAACGGCTCGAACGCCAGCTCGGCGAGACAGACGAGGCGGGCACCGTCCGCCGCCGCGGCGCGGATCGCGGCGAGGCCGCGCTCGAGATTCTCCGCCTGGTCCGCCGTCGCGTGCTGTTGAACGAGTGCGATCCGCATGATCGTCCTTTCGGTCTTGGCCCGCGCGGATTCTACCAAACGTCGCCGCCCCACCGGGTAGACTTGACCGGTCCCGAGCCCGAAGGGAGGCACCATGACGGACGGCCACCACATGCATCCCGACGCGTTCCGCCGGCACGCGCACGACCTCGTCGATTGGATCATCGACTACCAGGAACGCCGGGTGAACGAGCTTCCCGTGCTGTCGCAGGTTGAACCGGGCGCAATCCGCGCTCGCCTTCCCGAGGCTCCACCGGAACGAGGGGAACCGTTCGACGCGATGCTCCGCGACGTCGACGCAATCCTCCTTCCTGGGATCACCCACTGGCAGTCGCCCGACTTCTTCGCGTTCTTCCCGGCGAACACGTCGTACCCCGCGATCCTCGGCGAACTCCTGTCGGCCGGCCTCGGCGTGCAGGGGATGCTCTGGGCGACGAGCCCGGCGTGCACCGAGCTCGAGACCCACGTCCTCGACTGGCTCGTCGGAATGCTCGGACTTCCGGAGCGGTTCCGATCGACCGGGGCAGGGGGCGGGACGATCGAGGATTCCGCGTCGAGCGCGACCCTCTGCGCCCTCCTCGCCGCGCGCGAACGGGCGACCGGGTTCGCGTCGAACGAGCGCGGACTCGACGCGCGCCTCGTCGCCTACGCCTCGACCCAGACGCACTCGTCGGTCGCAAAGGCGATCGGGATCGCCGGGATCGGGAAGGAGAACCTGCACCTCATCGACGTCGACGAGACGTTCGCGATGAAGCCTGAGGCTCTCGCTGAGCGGATCCGCGCCGACCGCGCCGCCGGACTCGTCCCGTTCTTCGTCTGCGCCACCGTCGGGACGACCTCGTCGAACGCGATCGATCCAGTCTCCGCGATCGGTGCGATCTGCCGGGAGCAGGGGCTCTGGCTCCACGTCGACGCGGCGATGGCGGGAACGGCCGCCGTCTGCCCCGAGTTCCGGTACCTTCACGACGGACTCGATCGCGCCGACTCGTACTGCTTCAACCCGCACAAGTGGATGTTCACCAACTTCGACTGCGACTGCTTCTTCGTCGCCGACCGCGCCGCGTTGATCCGAAGCCTGAGCATCCTCCCCGAGTACTTGAAGAATCGCGCCACTGAATCCGGCGCGGTGATCGACTACCGCGACTGGCAGATCCCGCTCGGACGCCGGTTCCGGGCGCTCAAGCTCTGGTTCGTTATCCGCCACTACGGGATCGAGGGGCTCCGCCACCACGTCCGTCGGCACGTCGAGCTGGCGCAGACGTTCCGATCGTGGGTCGAGGCCGACGATCGGTTCACGCTCGCGGCGCCGGCGCCGCTCAACCTCGTCTGCTTCCGCCACCGAGGCGGCGACGACGCCAACCGGGCGATCCTCGACGCAGTGAACGCGTCCGGCGACCTCTACCTGACCCACACCGTCCTTGACGGGCGATTCACCCTCCGCCTCTGCGTCGGCCAGACGCGAACGGAAGCGGAGCACGTCGAGCGCGCTTGGGCACGGATCCGGGGCGCCGCCGACGTCGACATCGAAGGGGGAGGCTCCGATGCTGCGTGAGATCGCGGAGATGATCGATCTCCTCGACGACCCGACCGTCGACGGTGCGGCCGTCCGCCGCTGGCTGCGCGAAGCCGGCGCGGAGGACGTCGTCGTCGAACGCGTCGAGGAGGAGCGCGGGGCGACCGACTTCGTCCGGGTCTCGCTTCCGGGCGCGAACACCGGCCCAACGCTCGGGATCGTCGGCCGGCTCGGTGGGATCGGCGCGCGACCCGACCGCCTCGGCCTCGTCTCCGACGCCGACGGAGCGATCGTTGCGATCGCCTGCGCGACGAAACTCGCCCGGTCGGCCGCGCGCGGCGACCGTCTCCCCGGACGCGTGATCGTCGCGACGCACATCTCGCCGTGCTCTCCGGTCATTCCGCACGAGCCGGTCCCGTTCATGGGGGCGCCGGTGTCGATGGAGACGATGAACGCGCACGAGGTCGATCCGACGATGGACGCGATCCTGTCGATCGACACGACGAAGGGAAACTGGATCGTCAACCGGCGCGGGTTCGCGATCACGCCGACCGTCAAGGAGGGATACATCCTCCCCCCGAGCACCGACCTCTTGGAGGTCGCACGCAACGTCTCCGGCGAGCCGCCGGTCGTCCTCCCGCTCGCGACCCAGGACCTCACGCCGTACGCAGCCGGGTTCGACCACGTCAACAGTATCCTCCAGCCGTCGACGGGAACCGCGGCGCCCGTCGTCGGTGTGGCGACGACCGCGTCGACGCCGATCCCCGGCTGCGCGAGCGGGGCCAACGATCCCGCCTCCCTCGAACGCGCGGCGCGGTTCTGCGCCGCCGTCGCGGTCGCGTTCACCGCCGGTCGTTGCCGGTTCTTCGACGAGGAAGCGTTCGCGCGGCTGGTGGCGACGTACGGCCCGATGACCCACCTGCAGGGACTCGGCCGAAGCGTGGACTAGCCGTTCGATCGATCGTCCCACGACGGATCCCACCCGGCTCGACGTAGAACCACATCCCGAGGGCGTAGCGCATCGACCGGCCGTCGCGGTCCTGGGAGACGCGTGCGGTGCGAGGAACGCATCGGTGATGCAGGCGAGAGGCAGCGGCCGTCCTTCCCTCGCTCACGCCGGGGAGAGCGCCCGACGGCTCGCCGGGGGGGCACGCCGAAAGCTGGCGAGCGTGCTAGAATGAATCCGGCCGAGGCCGACGAGGAGGAGTCGATCATGCGGGATCTCGTGGCCGAGCCTCGCCGGAGCACGCACGAACCGTCGCGCCGCAGCAAGTCGCGAGACGGCAGTGGGGCCCGAGCCAAACCCGAGAACGCCGAGGGAGCCGCAGCTCCATGAAACCAACGACCGCGCACGCCCGGATCGCACGCCTCCTGTCCCCACCCTCGTTCGAGAGCGAAGACCGAGCCCGCATCGCGAAGCTGGTCAACGGCATCCTGCTCGTGATCGCCGCCGGCGCCGTCCTGTTCCCCATCGTGTGGACGGTCACCCACACGGCAGAGTCGAGACTGCTCGTCTACGTGCTCTCCCCGTCGATGCTCGCCTTCGTCGTGGGGCTGAAGCTCCTTCTGATCCGCGGGCACGTTCGTCCGGCGGGGACGCTCTTGTCTCTCGCCGTCTGGGCCGTCTTCTCGATACCGGTCGTCCTGTTCGACGGAATCCGTGACGCCTCGGTGGTCGGGTACTTCCTCGCCATTGTCATCGCCAGCCTCGTCTCGCGCGGGAGCGTGGTCGTCGTCCTCGCCCTGCTGGCGTCCGCCTCGCTGATCGGCGTCTACGCGGCCGAGACGAGCGGCGCCCTCGCGATCTCGCTCGCCGACTCGCCCGCCACCGCCGACCTGATCACGCTCCTTCTCTCGCTCAACATCACCGCACTCCTCGCCGGCCTCGCCATCCGCACGATGGCCGCAGGCGAAGCATCGCTCCGCCAGGAGCGGGATCGGGCGCAGAGCTACCTCGACATCGCCGGGGTCCTGATCGTCGCCCTCGACGCCGACGGCCGCATCACGCTCGTCAACCGGAGAGGCGCCGCAACCTTAGGCAGGACGGAGGGCGAACTCCTCGGACGTGACTGGTTCGACACGTGCATCCCCAAGCGATGCCGTGAGGACGTCCGGGGGGTCTTCGCTCACCTGATCACCGGCGAGCGCGCCGTCGACGAGTACTTCGAGAATCCGGTCCTGACCGCGACGGGTGAAGAGCGGCTGATCGCGTGGCACAACGGCCTGCTCCGCGATGCGGCGGGGGCCATTGTCGGCACGCTGAGCTCGGGCAACGACATCACCGAGCGAAAGCGCACCGAGGAAGCGTTGCGCGAGACGGAGCGGCAGCAGCGGACGCTCCTCGGGAACCTCCCCGGAATGGCCTACCGCTGTCGGAATCACCGCAACTGGACGATGCTCTTCGTCAGCGAGGGGTGCCGCCGTCTGACCGGATACGCGCCCGAAGAGCTGGTCGAGGATCGGGACGTCGCCTTCGGCGACCTAATCCACCCTGAGGACAGGGAGGCAGTCTGGGAGAGCATCCAACAGGCCGTGCGTGATGACCGTCGGTTCGAGATCGAGTACCGGATTCTCACCAAGGAGAGCGAAGAGCGATGGATCTGGGAGCGCGGCACGCGCGTGGCCCGTGAGGACGACGGGACGGAGGTCCTCGAAGGGTTCATCTCCGACATCACCGAGCGCCGGGTTCTCGAGTTCCAACTTCGTCAGACCCAGAAGCTCGAGTCGATCGGAGCCCTTGCCAGCGGCGTGGCCCACGAGATCAACAGCCCGCTGATGGGGATGATCAACTATGCAGAGCTGATCTCTGACGATGTCGAGGACCCGAAGCTCGCGGAGTACGCGGCCGGGATCGTCGAGGCGGGCGGGCGTGTCGCGACGATCGTTCGGGACCTCCTCGCCTTCTCCCGTCCGGAGCGAGAGGCGAAGGCTCCCGCCGTCGTTCGAGAGATGATCGACGCCTCGCTGTCACTCGTCGCCGCCGTCCTGCGCAAGGACCAGATCACCGTCAAGGTGAACGTACCCATCGACCTTCCCCTGGTCGCCTGCCGGAGTCAGCAGATCGAGCAGGTCTTGATCAACCTGTTCACCAATGCACGGGACGCCCTCAATGATCGTTATCCAGGGTTCTCTGAGGAGAAAGCGCTCTCGGTTGTCGCGAGACCGATCGAACGGGACGGCACCCGATGGGTCCGGATCACGGTCGAGGACCACGGATCGGGCATCCCCGAGGAGGCCGTCGACCGGATCTTCGATCCGTTCTACACGACCAAGCCGCGGGACGAGGGAACCGGCCTCGGCCTCGCCGTAAGCTACGGAATCGTGGCGGAACATCACGGAGAGCTGACGGTGGAGAGCGAGGTCGGACGCTTCACGCGATTCCACCTTGATCTTCCAATCGACGTTGAGTCAGCGTCTTCAGGAGACGATGCGCTCGCGCCGCCGGGAGAGGAGGTCTAGGGTGGCACGGATTCTGATCGTCGACGACGAAGAGAGCATCCGGGCGACGCTCGCCGCGTTTCTCGCCAAGGATGGCCACGCGGTCTCGTCGGCTCGCGACGCCGCCGAGGCCGCCGATCTCCTGACAGAGGGTACTTTCGACGTGGTGATCAGCGACATCGTTCTCCCTCGCAAGGACGGCGTCGCTCTGCTCGCTGACGTCCGCGCAGCCCACCCGAACGTACAGGTCGTACTGATCACCGGGAAGCCCGACGTGGAGACGGCCGCCGAAGCGGTACGTCAGGGCGCCTTCGACTACCTCGCCAAACCCGTGACACGGGACGCCGTCTGCGCAGTTGCCGCGCGCGCCGCCGAGAAGAAGGCGCTGATCGACGAAACCCAGCGACTGCAGGAGGAGAACCGGGAGTACCAGGAGCGCCTCGAGCGACGCGTCGAAGAGCGAACGGAGGAGCTTCGCCGATCCGCGGAGCGGTACGGGGCGCTGTTCGGAAGCATTCCCGACCCGGTCTTCGTCTTCGACGCAGAGACGAGCCGATTCCTCGACTGCAATCGAGCCGCCGTCGAACGATACGGCTACTCGCTCGACGAACTCCGCACGAAGACACCGCACGACCTTCACCCGCACGACGAGCACCCCGACGTCGACGCGAACATCGAGAGCGAGGATCGGACGCCGAATCGCTACACCCACGTCACCAGGACGGGCCATCGGTTCCCGGTCGAAGTTCACACGGCGGAACTGGAGTACGAGGGAAAGCTCGCCTGGATCAGCATCGCTCGGGACTTCAGCCGAATCGATGCAGCCGAGCGGAGAGCCGTGCGCCTCCTCCAGCAGCAGCGGCGCGTCAACAAGCTTGCGCTCGAGCTCGGCAACGTCTTCGACGTGACGGAGGTCTACGAGGCCGTCTACCGGCACGTGCGAGGTCTGATGGACGCGACGTCGATGATCGTCGCGCTCTACGACGCGGACGCGCGCCTTCTCCGTGCGGAGTTCGTCATCTTCCGGCAGCAGCCGTTCGACGCGTCGAAGCTTCCGCCGATCCCGCTCGAAGAGCGAGGACGCGGGACCCAGAGCCAGGTCATCCACACCGGCGAGCCCCTGTACATCCCGGACTACCGCGAGGCACGCCGATCAGGGCGAACGGAATACAGCGTCGACGACAGCGGGGCTGTACGCGAGGGTCCGCCCCCAGACGGTGCCGACGAGATCACCCGGTCGGCGCTGTTTGCCCCGCTCACGCTCGGCGGAAAGACGGTGGGCGTGCTGCAGGTGCAAAGCTACCGGCTCGACGCGTACTCGCAGGACGACATCGACCTTCTCGGTGCGATGGCGAACGTCACTGCGGTGGCCGTCGACAATGCGCGCCTCGTTCAACGGCTGCGAAACGCGCTCAACGGGACCGTACGCATCGCCAGCGAGACCGTCGAAATCCGGGACCCGTACACGGCCGGGCACCAGGAACGCGTCGCCCGGCTCGCGTGCGCGGTCGGCCGGCAACTCGGCCTTCCCGACGACCAAACCGACGGACTCCGAGTCGCCGCGCTCCTCCACGATGTCGGGAAGATGGCGATCCCGGCAGAGATCCTCAGCAAGCCCGCTCGCCTGACCGATGTCGAGTTCGAGCTCATCCGCGAGCACCCGCGCGTCGCGTACGACCTCCTCAAGGGGATCGAGTTCCCGTGGCCCATCGCCGACGTCATCCTCCAGCACCACGAGACGCTGGACGGATCGGGCTATCCCCGCGGACTCGAGGGAAGCGACATCCTCCTCGAAGCGAGGATCCTGTCTGTCTGCGACGTGGTCGAGGCGATGGCCTCGCACCGTCCGTACCGACCCGCACTCGGAATCGACGCCGCGCTCGAGGAGATCGAGGCTCACGCCGGCGAGCGCTACGACGCGGACGTCGTCGAAGCATGCCTCCACCTGTTCAAGAAGGACGCGTTCTCGTTCGAGGAGAACGATGAGTCGCCTCGCGCCGAGGTCCCGGGCCTCGGCGATCTCTACGCATGACGCGCAATTCGGACGGCGACCGGGGTGAGGCTACCGGTCCTCCTCGGAGGATGAAGCGCTGACCGCGGCCTCATCGGGGTCCTCCTCAGCACGGGGGACGACACAGAGATTCTCGGCGAGAGCATCATAGGTCAGTCCCTTCTCTCGGAAGAGCCGAAGACAGGCATCGACGGCATCAGGATCGTATTCCTTGCCGCGACCCCGCTCGATCTCCTCGAGCGCGGCGTCGATTCCGAGTGCGGGTCGGTACGGACGGTGGGACGACATCGCCTCCACCGCGTCAGCCACGGCGAGGATGCGGGCGCCGGGACCGATCGCGTCACCCACCAGGCCGCGCGGGTACCCCGACCCATCGAGGCGTTCGTGATGGTTGTGCACCATCTCCGTCACCGGCCACGGAAACGGGATCCCCTCGAGGATCTTGCGACTCGCCTCGACGTGTTCTTGCACGATCCGCATCTCCGAGTCGGTCAGCCGCGTCGGCTTGGAGAGAATCTCGCTCGGGACGGCGATCTTGCCGACGTCGTGCAGCAGCCCGGCGACGCGCAGCGCGGGGATCAGGTCGTTACACTCGCCGATCTCTCGGGCGATGGCGCACGACAGGTGCGCAACGCGCTCCTGGTGCCCGGCCGTGTACGGATCGCGCAACTCGACCGCCCTTGCAATCGCGCGGGTCGTTCCGTCGAGCGCCATCTCCAGGGCGCGAGCGGCATGCACTCGCTGGGTGACATCGGTGATGAACCCCTCCAGCGCCACCACCGCTCCGCCGTCGCCGAAGACACCCTGGCCCTGTTCCCAGACCCACCGTTCTTCGCCCGCTGCGGTCCGGATCCGGTACTCGATCTGGAACGGGCTGCGCGCGGCGAGCGCGTCCTGCACGTCGGTCCACACCTTCTCCCGGTCGTCCGGGTGGATGAGCGCGCCGAACGATGTACGTCGGTTGTCCACCAACTCCTCCGGCGCGTAGCCGGTCAGCGCACGCGCGCCGGCGCTCACGAACCGCATCGTCCAGTCGCGATCATTCTCGCACCGGTACGCCATCCCGGGGAGGTTGCGCATCAGGGTCGCGAGGCGCCGCTCGCTCTCGGCCCGCGCGAGCTCCGCCCGCTTCCGGTCTCCGATGTCCTGAAAGGTGCCGCGCATCTTCACGCACGCGCCGTCCTCAAAGACCGGCTCGCCGTAGGCGCGACACCAGAGCGTCCGACCGGAGGCGGTGCGAACCCGAAGCTCGAGGTCGAACGGCACCCCCTCTCGCACCGCCCGGTCGTAAGCCGCCGACAACCGGGCGCGATCCTCTGCCGGGTAGTAGTCGAGATGCTCGCCAGCACCTGGCGGCTCGGTCTCCGGGGCGATCTCGATGATTCGGTAGAGCTCCCGCGTCCAGATCGCTCTTCCCGTTCGAAGGTCGTGCTCCCAACCGCCGATCTGTGCCATCCGGCCCGTCTCGTTGAGGATCCGCTCGCTCTCGGCGAGCGCCTCTTCGCGGCGCTTGTCCTCGGTCACGTCGGCGATCGACCCGCGCAGGCCGACGGGCCGGCCCGCCTCCTCGACGACGCGGCTCGAGATCCGGATCCACCGAAGCTGTCCGTCTCGCGATCGCACGCGGTAGACGGCCTGCCCTGATGCGCGCTCCCCACCGAGGTACTCCCCGAATCGCGCCAGAGCTGCGTCGCGCGCTTCCCCCTCGAAGACCTCTCCGAAGCGACGCCCGAGGAGATCCTCCTGAGTGAACCCCAGCTTGGCCACGTTCGGGCTCAAGTACGTGAACCGTCCCTCCGCATCGACGGTGTAGAAGACCTCGTTCACGCTCTCGACCAGATCGCGATACTGTCGCTCGGCGCGGAGACGCGCGGTCCGCGTCGCTGCGGCGTCGAGCGCAGATCCGATGTGACGGGCGAGATTCATCATCGACGGGAAGAACGGCTCGGCGAGTCCGGGCGCGGTAACGGACAGGATTCCCGCGATCCGGCCGTCCCGGTGCAGCGGCGTGAGCACGTCGCGGGTTCCCTCGTAGCGCATCCGCTTCAGAACGAGCGAGACGATCTTCGACGGGAGGAACTCCCCCAGCGCGTCGAGCGTCCAGATGAGAAGCGTCTCGCCGTCTCGAAAGACGCGGCCGAAGCTCGGAATGCGATCCGGATCAATCTCGAACGTCTCCATCGAGACACCGGCGATCGTCTCCCCGAGCTTCACCAACGCCGGCGGGAACGACGTCGAGACGAACCGCAGTCGCGTCCCGGCGTCGTCGGCCATCATCACGTGGGCGTGGAACCGCTTCGACGACCGAAACGCCGTGGTGACCGCCTCGATGATCTCGCCTTCGCTCTCGAGTTCGTGGATGTGGGACGAGATCCGTTCGGTCAACCGAATGATTTCCAGCAGCTCTTCTGTTAAGCGATCCACCGGCAATCCTCCCCAAAGCTCGATCGGAGTATAGCGAGCCGGTTCACCGCATCGAAGCGACCGTGACGCTGGCGGAACGACGGCGAAACGGAGTCGAGACCGGCGAACGAGAGACTCCCGCATGACCGCGCTTGCGCGGCGAAGGGGTGATAGTGTTGTCGAATCGAAACGGGATCCTCCTCGGGATCGTGTTCGTTGCGTTCGTCGCGGGCGCCTGTTCGGCGTCGCCCGACGCGAGCGACGGTGTCGACGTCCTGTTCATGCTCTGCGAGCCATACGGAGCGAACACGGCCCTCCTCTGGAACAACTTCGAGCGGCTCGGTTGGGACGTCACCATCGCCGGCACCAACGACGTCATCGACCACTGCAGCTTCCTAACGACGGACGTTCAAGCAGACCGGACCTATGCCGCGCTTCGCACCGTCGCCGGGTTCGACGTGGTCGCGCTCTCATCGACGCCGGGGACGTTCGCCCCTCGACCCGACCCGGCCGCCGACCTGCGCGGGAACGACCACGTGCTCGATCTGATCCGCGAGGCGGACACACTCGGTCTAACCCTCTACGCCGGGTGCGCGTCCCTCCTCGCCCTCGGCGACGCGGGGGTTCTCGACGGACGAAATGCGATGACCGCCAACAGAACCTGGACGGCGTGCCGGGACTACGGCGCGAGCTGCACCGTCGGCGACTTCGATCACCCCCCGGCGATCGACGAACACGTCGTAACCGCAACCAACCAGCGTTACTACGCGCTCGAGATCCCCGAGGCGATCGCACGCTCCCTCGATCGACTCGACGACCATCCGCGAACCATCGCAAATCTCGCAATCCACGACCTCTCGCTGTCGCAGACGGCGCTCCCCAAGGACCACGCCGTCGTCCGCGCCCGCACGTGGGGAACCGTCGAGGCCGACGGTGTCCTCGCCGTCTGTCCGTTCGGCGACGGATTCGTCGTCGCCGGGTACACGTTCGGCCGCAGCGGCGGAAACGCCGACGCGCTGATCGCGCGGTTCGACGCCGATGCGGAACTCGTCTGGGCAAAGGCCCTCGGCGGCCCCGGCCGCGACTACGCGTACGGGATCGTTGCGACCGAAGACGGCGTCGTCGTCGCCGGGTTGACGACGTCAGCCGGGGCGGGGGGAGAGGACGCATTCCTCGCCAAGCTCTCGCCGTCCGGAGTGCTCGCGTGGGCGCAGACCTACGGCGGCGCGGGGCACGACGCGGCGTTCGCCCTCACCGCGACCGTTGATGGCGGCTTCGCGATCGCCGGATCGACCGAAACGCCCGAAGGAGAGCACTCGTCCGCGCTCGTGATCCGGACGGACGCGGAGGGACGCGCGGCCTGGACCGAGTCGTACGACGGGAGACGGTTCGAGCGCGGCCTGTCGATCATCGAGCGCGCGGACGGGACCCTTCTCGTCGCCGGCGGGACGACGTCATCCGGCGCCGGGAACTACGACATGCTGCTCCTCGCGTACACGCCGGACGGCGAATTCCTCTGGAAGAGGACGCAGGGGCGGCGGACGTTCGACATCGCCGAGGCGATCTGCGAGACCCAGACGGGCGAGCTCGTCGCCGTCGGCTACGGTGACGTCGAAGGAGGCGATCCCAACGACGTCGTGCTCGTGCGGTTCGCCGAGGATGGAACGCGCCAATCGATAACCGTCGAAGGACCGAAGAAGAGCTTCGACTACGGACAAGATCTCCTCGAGCTCCCCGACGGTGACCTGTTCGTCGTCGCCGTGACCGGCGCGCAGTCGACCGGGGCGAACGATCTCTGGCTCCAGCGGTTCTCGCCGACCGGGGATCTCCTCTGGGATCAGCGCTTCGGGCTGGAGGCCGAGAGCGAGTGGGCGAGCGCCGTCTGCGCGCTCGCCGACGGATCGCTTCTCGTCGGCGGGTGGACCCTGTCCGCCGGAGTGGGGAGCCAGGATCTCCTCCTCGCGTTCGTCGATCCCGCGTTCGCCCGCTGATCGGCCCGCAATCGAACCTCGAGAGACTCCTCTCGCGCGACCGCCCGGTCCCGCAAGGCCGGGCGGCCGTCCATCCAATGAACGCGTCTACTCCTCCGGTGGAATCGAGAAGACGTCGATCGCGCCATTCTCGGCCACGTACAACCAGCGACCGTCAGGGCTGACGACCGCGGCCAGCGGGTCTCCAAGCAACCCGGTCGCGACGACCTCGCGGGCCCCATCGGGCGAGATTCGCAGCAGCGTGTAGCCGTACGGCGGCCCGCCCGCGGGAACAGCGAAGATCTCGCCGTCAGGCGATGCGGCAACAGCGATCGGGAACCCACCCGGAACCTCGGCAACTCGCCGTGCCCGGCCATCGAAGTCGACGAAGTGAATGGTGTGCCGTTCCTCGTCGCAAACGTAGATTCCTCCGGGCGCAGGGTCAACGTGAACCGCTTCACGTCCGAGCGGTCGGCCGTCGAGTGACTCCAGGAACAGATCGACGTCATCCGGGCCGGTGACTCGCATAACGACCTTTCGCTCTCCGTGGTCGCCGACGGCTGCGTAGAGGGCTCCGTCCTCCGCGAACGCCATGTTCAGCGATCGAAGCGACGCATAGCGGCGCAGCCGTCCGGCGGAGTCCAACCACGCGATCTCACCGGATGGGAGGCCGAGGTAGAGACGCTCGTGAGCGTCGAACGCCATTCCGATGCTGCCGCCCTGCTCAATCTCGAGGAGCACTTCGGCTTTGCCTGTCGGGTCGATCCTCCAGAGCTCTCCTGGGGCCGGGTTGTTGTTGTAAGCGTAGATGCTCCCGCTTCGATCGACCTCCATATCCTGCACCGGCTGGAAGCCGGGCGCGATGATCCGGGAGGTCATCCCGAATGCATCCATCCCCGGAACGATCGGCTCGAACACTCGTACGCACGAGTTGTAGGCCGCCAGCCAGAGCCGCCCACTGTCGTCGAACGCGATCCCGCCGGAGGTGCCGAAGCCCGGCCAGACGGCCCACCCGGGATAGGTCTCCCCGTCGAGGATGAACGGCTTCGGCGTCCCATCGGGCGAGAACTGGAGAATCGAGTTCTCGCCTCGCGCCCACAGGTCCCCGTCAGCATCCACAGCGAGGTAGATCTGCGCCGGGCCCAGCTGCGGACCGGAGAAGACCTCGGATACCGCCCCCGTCTCGACATCCACCGACACGACACGGCTCCCTCCGTGCTGGCTGACGAAGAGCGTCCCGCTGTTTCCAAATGCGAGGTCGTACGCCATCGGAATCCCGCCGGCCACGCGCTCGGCGTTGCTGTCTGAGTCAACGCGATAGACCGACTCGGCAATCGAGTCGGAGAAGTAGAGAACGTCGTTCCGGTCGAAAGCGATCCCGTCGACGTAGTGCCCGTCCGTACCGGGGACAGGCTGCAGATTCCCGCTCGAGTCGACGGCATAGACGTGCAGCATGTCTGACACGTAGAGGCGATCACTCGAATCGAACGCGACGTCCATCGGCCCAAGTTGGCTCCACAATCCCGAATCGCGCCACGTGCCAAGACTCTCCATCGATCCGGCCAAGCTGATGCGCACGATATCCTTGCCAAGCGGATCGGCGACGTGCAGTCCACCTTGCCCCCAGGCCGCGCCAACCGCGATCTGGATCTGTCCGCGGTAGCGATAGCCGGCCTCGATCGACGGATCGAGAACGAGCACGTGGCCGGGCCGCACGTCGCGCGCTTCGGCCCGAACAAGCTCAGCGTCCGGCTCGCGAACTCTTCGCGGTGCAGAGAGTGGCTTCCACGCGTCGACCGTATGCGTGTCCTCCCCCTCTCGGGCAATCACGTTGATCTCCCGGATCCGCGTCGAGTACTTCGGAAGCCCGAGATCTGCTAGGTCGATCCGTCCCTCGAATCCGTTTCGGAACGCGATCCTGGAATCGTAGGCGGGTCCCAGGTAGCGAAACCCCGTCCCGATGCTGGCGTGGACGACGAATCCTTGCCCGTAGGGCCAAGAGAAGAGATGGACCGCGCCGTCCGCGTCAACGATGACGTCGAGTTGGTCGAATAGCTCCGACGAATCGGCCACATCCACGAAGAAGTACAGGGCATCGTCGTTGATAAATGCGTACCCCGTGGTGAGATCGAGATATCCGCGCTCTCCGTCCCCCGCTGGATCCGAGAACGTCACCGCCTGTCCTGTCCACTCGTTCGGCGTTCCGTCAACCCGAATCCGCGTACCCTCGTCATCCCCGATGCCCCACACCATCAGGCACAGGCAACCGACGACTCCCAGCGACACGTGAACCCAGCGGAACCGCCACCGTTTCTCGTCACGACGCATGCTATCGCCTCCCACTACGTCGATGGCATACCTTACCGCAACTGCGCAGCTGTGAGAAACTATGACATGAGCGCATCCGAGAACACCAACTGAGAACGAACGCCAATGGCAGGACCGAGTCGGCAGCAAGCCGTGTGCGCCCGAAGCGACCTGCACGTCGGATCCGACCCGGGCAGGCACCCTGAGCATCCCCGCCGTGAACTCCGAGGAGACCAGCGACCTCTTCGAACACCCGGCAAGGACTGCGCCCTCGAGGGACTCGTGGGCGGTTCGAACGGGAAATCAGTCGCTTGACTCCGGTCAGAGAACCACCTAGAGTAGATCATTTGACATGCTTCGTGATGCTCTGAAGCGGGGCTGCGGAGCTGTCGGTGACACCATGAGGGGGGAATCGGGACTCGACCATCCTACGATCGAGGCGATCACGCGGTGGAGGAGGGATAGCGTGAACAGGAAGATCGGTGTGGTAGCGGTCGTGATGCTGCTGGTCACGGCGCTCTTCGCCCTGTCTGCTCTGGCGACGACGGCGGAGTTGTACTTCTCCTCGGACAAGAACGGGCAGACCCGGGTGACCAACATTCAGGAAGGTGATGAGATCTGGATCGTCGTCTACGATCCGGATGAGAACATCGACTGCGACGTCCGGGACAAGGTCTGGACGGAGATCAAGTTGATGGACCCGAAGACCGGCGCCTACATCGTCTGGGTTAGCTATGCGG
>Ga0180433_10000214_pt1 | contig 101545 bp, 124 predicted proteins | sample SS_ome_8_FD_132980 | JGI IMG/M metagenome (GOLD analysis project Ga0180433, IMG submission 132980) | Hypersaline lake sediment archaeal communities from the Salton Sea, California, USA - SS_1_D_1 metaG | ecosystem: Environmental > Aquatic > Non-marine Saline and Alkaline > Hypersaline >... | reverse complement strand
TAGAGCATCACCGTTCCTGAAATTCATGACAAATCATCCAACCTTCTTCAATTGGTAGTAGGCCGGATGCCTCTCCATAAATTCAAGCTTGCACTCAGCACCGTAAGGTCCGAGAGCAAATCGAGCCAGCGTATTTACCGCGCCGACTTCATCGGCCTGTTGGATGTGACCACACTTCCGACAAGTAAATACGTCCTGTGATACTCGATTCGCCTCCTCACTATGGCCACAGTCTGGACAGGTCCGGGAATTGTTCCAAGCAGGCACTCTACGGAAGGAAACACCGTTTTCTTCGCAGAGCTGTTGTAACCTGAGGTTCAGTCTCCCGATTGCCCAACCGGTGAGGACGGAGCGATTTCGCTTGCTCAAGCGTTTCTTTCTTTTCTTCATCTTGTACTTGATGCGTCGATTATCCTCAAGCACCAAGTACTTCAAGACCCCAAAAGGGATCAGCTTACACGACTTGTCTATGTACTCAAGGATCTCTTCTCGACAAGCGTACCAGGCCTTTGAACATCTCTTTTTCCTTCGGAGCTTCTTGATGAGTTCCCATACTGTTCCAATTTTAGTCCCTTGATCCGTAGTCAGAAGATTCTTCGCTCCTGGGTCAAGACCTATCATGGAGCCCGTCTCTTTCTTATCCTGTTTAATCTCAAAGCTGAACTGAATGTATCTATCGGTAAGGATAACCGAGGTAGCGAGTTTTCCCTTTTTAGCCCATTTGTTGAACTGTTTGTTACGTTTAAGGGGGATGGCTATTGTGTGTGCTCTTTTACGGCTATCGAAACACCTGAGTTCTATCAGCAGGTCGAAACCTACAAGACCCGGATTCAAATTGATGGTGGCGTTGGTGGAAGACAGCATGATCCGGTTAGTATTGTGTTTTGGCTTTTTATAGGTTGCCTTGAGTTCGTCGGCGGATCTCTTTGTCCCGAGGACGAGACCGTGAGCCTCAGCAAAACAGTTCTTTTTGGCTCTTTCTGTGAGCCATGTGTCCGGACATTGATGAAGGTTTTGAGCTAGGAGAAGTTCTTTTTTCTGCATTCCGCAATGTGCTATGGATAGGTGGTGCTTATCCACGGCCCACAAGGCTACCTTATGAGTCTCAAATAGGAGTTCCTTGATGGATTGTTGCTTTTCGGCAGTGAGCCATCGGGAGTAATAGCACTTTGCGGAACGAGTGTATTTCATGATTTTAGCAATTTCCAGGCGTCATATATTTGTACTCGGTGTGCCTCCATGTCATTTTCAGAAGACTTCAAAAACTTGTTGAATATCTTTTTACCTTCTTCATCATATCCAAAGGGGTGCATGCTTAAAATATGCCCTTTAAGTTCTAAAGGCTTTTCGTATTCTTTCCGTATAATCACAGAGAAAGACTTATCCTGTTTGAAAGGAATACCTTCGGGTAAAAATAGGATATCAAATCCATAAGTAATCTTGAAATCTGCCGGGATTCTTCTAACTGGAGTAATAGCTACTATCCGAGACATATCAAGATAAGTACCATCTATGGCTCTGAATATGGTTTCAACATTATCCATTTTTCAATCTCCTTTTCTTTCTGTTTTCTGCCCCTCTTTTACCGTAAATCTTCGCTGAAAATGAAGCCATCAAGGTCAACATATCGTCTACCAGCTCATCTTCAAAAGATTTTGGCAGCTTATCCTCAACACACTCTATTATCACTCCGTAGGACTCAAAAAAGACTTTGAAGATATTGAAATTGAACCGGGACAGTCGGTCTTTATGCTCGATGATTACCCTACTGATCTTTTTATCAAAAACGAGTCTCATGAGTTGATGGAGTTTTGACCTGGAATCATTCATTCCACTTCCGACTTCATCAAAAATCTGTTCTATAGGATATCTCTTCTTTACGCAGTATTCAAGGAGTCGAGCCTTTTGTCTATCAAGGTCGCCTTTTTGCTTCTGGTCGTGACTAGATACCCGGCAGTAGACCGCTACCTGGAGATTCTTTGTTTGTGTTTCCTCAAGAATGCCCATACGAGCTTTAATGTCGGAAAGCCTGTACCGTCTATGTCCCCCCTCAGTTTTCAGAGAAGGAATCTTATCGGGACTGTCTAATCTCAACAGTTGTCGAGTAGACAAACCCAGCATTCGAGAAACTTCTCCTATTGGAATTAACCGATCATTCATCATTATTCTCAGTCATTTTATCGTACCACTCATCGAGATACTTCTGGAACTCTTCGACGGTGGGGGTATAATCCAACTCAACGACTTGTGGAATCACCCTTCCGTCTTCCAACTCGAACTCCGTTTTTGACACACGAATGACTTTCATATGCTTTTTTTTCATTTGGACAGCCTTTTGAATCTTATTTGGATCTGAATATACCTTAAGTATACACTAATTTTATATAAATGTCACTATTTTTCTTGGTTTGTCCGAATTTTATGTTAACTGTTCCGAACCCTAGATCCGTCTTTAGAAAACCACTTGTTATAATACCCGATATCTTTTCTTTCACATTGCCAGTGATTCCACACTACCTGACTACGTAAAAACTCTAAATAAGGACCGTGGTCACCGTAAACAACCCGTGTGTATCCTTGTGCTATAAGAGTTCCAATTTGTGTGTAGAAATATATGTTTTCTAATCCGTCTTCCTTAAGATCTGTAACACTCTCAAGCTTCTTTTTGTCCTTGATACGGTTTTCGTATAAAGCTGTAGTCCGGAATTTTTCTCCGGTTATATTTTCGTAGAAACATGTCATAAGTCATGTGGCTGGGGAGGCAGGATTTGAACCCGCGACTTTCTGATCCAGAGTCAGACGTTCTACCAACTGAACTACTCCCCAGTAAAAATCCCGGTTTAAATTACCCCAGTGAACTCCGGGAAACACCGTGCAGTCACACTCCCTAGGCTGGCGCTGCATCGTCGTTCTTGAGCATCGTTGAGAGGCTTGACGGGTCAGTTCATTTTTTTCTTAAGAACAAACCGCGGTAAATTCCTATCTCCATCCAGAAAAAGTGTACGAGGATTCTATACCAAGGCTTTTCTTTTCTCAATCCGACACTTATAGCTAATCCAATACCAGCGTGAAAGGCTAAGAAAATTATTAAGGCTTCTATCCACCCTAAAAGATACCAGGCATATGCCGATGCACCAAACGTAAGAATGATAAATAAAATCAAGAGAAGCACTTGGGTATCCTTTCTGAACCTTATTTAAAAATGGCTGGAGTGGAGGGGCTCGAACCCCCGACCCGCTGGTTAACAGCCAGCTGCTCTGCCAACTGAGCTACACTCCAGTGTATGAAATCAATCCAATATACGCCTAGGATCCCCTTTTTTAAAGCGGAAAAATGGTCGGGACGGTCGGATTCGAACCGACGGCCTCCTGGTCCCAGGCCAGGCGCGCTGACCATACTGCGCTACGCCCCGATAAAGTCCTGGCGATATGGATTTGAACCACTCCAGCCCCGTTGGAGTCGAACCAACGTGCCTCCGTCAAGGCGGTCCCAGACGCTCGCCAGATAAACTTGGGGTGACCGACCGGACCTGCCCCGGTATGAACATGGTTAAGATCGCGTTTTGTAGGCACAGGACTTCCTGCCGCTATTTACAAACCCTCCGGAGCCGTTACCGGATCTCCGGCAGCGTATCAGTGTCTTCCGCAAGCCTTGAGATCAACCCAGAGCCTGTTTATCCCCGGTTTCCCTTTATTTCGTTTCACCGGATTCCGCAGACCCCCGGTCCATGCTCAGGTTTTACCCTCGCCTTGTCCACTGTTCGTAGGCTGCTTTTCTATTAAGCTACGGTCACCATAAATGGCTGGGGTGGGGCGACTCGAACGCCCAACACTCGGCTCCAAAGGCCGATGCTCTAACCAATTGAGCTACACCCCAATAGGGTGAGGTGAGATTCGAACTCACGAAATCCCGAAGGCCTCCTGGTTAACGGCCAGGCGCTCTGACCGGGCTGAGCTACTCACCCATTAATGTGCTTGTTTACTCGAGATATGTCAAAGAACAACAAAAAAGCCCCGACGATTCCTTTTGGATCCGTCGGGGCTTATATTTTCGGGTATTTAGTCGTTATTTAGTACGTACTCTCCCACCCCAACGAATCCTTGATCCGCGGTTGCTGATTTGGGTTATTGGGGTTTTGACGTACTATGTACATGATTTTACCTCGTGTTTCTTAATATACCGCGAAAGTAAAAAGAAATCAAGTACTTTTTTCAATCTCACGTATTTTTTTGTATACAGGAAAAGGATTAAGATCTATAACTTCAAAGCAATTCAGACTGCTTATCATCTCATCACAGGCTTTTCTTACGCCGCACCAGCTTAATACTCTTTCAGCCCTATTATCGTGTACGTATATAAGGCCGCCTACAGACAGTTTAGGAGTAGTCACCTTAAAACTATCTATAATACTCTGATATAAATCACCGTCGAAAAAAGCAAAGGATATTTTTTGTGGCAAATCTTCAGGGGTTAGATCACTGAAAGCTTTCTTGACGACAATCGGAAAGGGACAACCTGAAGCATATTTGATGAAGTTATCACGAAATTTAGCAAATGGATTTTTTAGATGTCCCTTTTTTAGCTTATGTAAATTTTGAACAGGTTTACCATCCACACCATATCGATCATAATCCGTTACAATATCCGGAAAACCTTCAAACGTATCATAACAATAATACTGTTTAGAACTATTTAATAGCGACAACAACTGTGCTGTATATGTTGCAGTCCTACCCGTTCCACACCCTAACTCAATCACATCTCCTTCAATTTTCTGAGTTTGAAAAATTGAATTTGCTATAACAGTTTTATCTGTACTATTAGTAGAGCCTAGCTTTAATCTTTGGTATCTAGCTATTAATTCCGAGGCATACGCAGGTATTTCTGTCATATCTTTACTTTTCTTTGTATCTTATTTAGTCTGTAAAGTATCCTTGTATCTTATATACAGGATCTTTTCTCCACTACCTGAATTGAGAGTGTCTATGGAAATTATCTTCTGGCCTGGAACGTCTACAATATCTCCTACTGAAACGTACCGTACATATATACCACATGATGCGATCATGAAGGCTGTAAATAAGAGTATAGCTGTTCTGAGCATTATAAGCCTTATCTTGTTCCACCAAATTTACCATAAAACTGGGGCGCTCCAGCATACCGGCCCAAATTAGAACCTGAACTTGTTCCTTGACCTCCAGTAGAACGTAAACCTTGGTTTGACTTTTTATCGGATTCGGCTCCGTCGACCCTATTTTCACCTTCAGTATTATCTACCACGTCGCCATTTGGATTTCCTCGGTTTTCATCCAACAGTTGATCCCCAGGAGAAGTATTCTGATTAAATTCATCCATTCCTTCATGATTTCGAGGAGAGAGGTTGTCCGCCATTATTCGGCTCCTTTGTTGATTTCATTTTTACTAACTACTTTTATATTGTCTGACAAGACGTTGTTCTTCTGAATTGTTATCGACCTGTCTATCCAGGGTGCTACGAGTATATACTCCCGAGTTTTTCTATTTTCAAAGACTACCATGCAGTATAATGTATCCGTACTTAAACCTAGTTCGTCTGAGTATGTGAACATCAGGGCATTTAAGGTGTCTTCTGGTGGTATCGATGCGCGAGGAATCCAATCTACGGGTTCAGTAATCAATTGATTTTTTTTCTTAATACGCTTCACTTCACGCACTAAGACTTCATCTGAGGTTTCCTTACACCCTGAAAAAAGCCACAAAGACATAAATAATATGATATGTACGTAATTCATAAGACACCTTTAGATAGAGATTCTATATTAACCGATTATTATACAGTGACTCCAGTGTAAGGATTGTTGGTAACAATCTTCCAAACAACTTCCCAGGCTACTTCAGCAAACTCTTGAGAAACAGAAAAACCTCCACAATCCCTATATTTCCTTAAATAAAGGTTCTGCGTAGGAGCGCCTTTAGGATTCACTCCGCATAAAGTAGAAAAGGCGGTAAGCATAGCTAAATAAATTCCTGGTTTGTACAGCGCATTTGGATCCATGTGTGAATACAAATCCCATATAGATGTTAGACTTCTAAGTTCTTTCCTATCTATAATTTTCTTGATTTCATACATGACATGACCTAAAGGAATGATGTAAACCTCTTGTTGTTGAGGATCTTTTTCCTTTAGCCTTTCACATAGATCTTCAAAATGCTGCTTACTGCAATCAGGTATTTTTTTGGGGTTGGTAATATTACGAGTATTTAACCAGACACCCTCCCAATCCGACCCGTGTCTTTTCTTAGGGTAGTGGGCTAATATGTAACATTTATTTTTTGAACAATTATTTTTAATAAAACTGTTTCGCAGTATCCGAGCATTGTGTGTATCGCTTTCAAGATTCCTGTCAAAAGGCTCTAATACAGTAGCGCCCCATCTAAAGGCCCTTATATTACTGTCAAGATTTCCATTGAATCTTATGGGGATTGGATGCATGTTACCTTCACCCCGTTTGTTGACGTGACATTCCAATGTAGCACCCGGAATGAACTTATATCCAACGTTAACTTCTACTCCGAAGTGCTCTGCTAGATTTTTAAACGAATATCTGTTTTTGATCCCGGGGGTCCAAAAGGCACTTAGACATTGTTCTAAAATGCAATTCCCTATAAAGAATACGTTCATAACACCAATATACTCGGGGCTATGTGTTTATTAAAGCAGAAAAGATATCTAAGCGGGATGGGGAACACTTATCAAAAGGGCTATCTCAGGATAGAGAATTCCCACACACTCGGGGCATATGCCGTGGGTTAGGTGTTCAGAAGAATTTTTTAAAATCTCTGGGGATTTTTTCCATTTTCCGTCTATGTGCACTCTTTTACAATGAGAACATACACGAACTAATTTTATGTCGTGAGTCATCTTAATATCTTTCTATAAGAGTCTTTTATAAAGATTATCGTCACCTTTACAGTAATTCTTGAGCCTTTCTAGCCAAGCGTAGGTTTTAACCTTAAACATTGCAGGATTCTGGGTTTTACCTTTAACTTTGATTTTACCTACAGCTCCTTCAAAGGTTATGCCAGGAAGTTCCTGCTTTCTGATCTGCTCTTCTACTTCTTTATTCATGTTGCCGCGGTAAAGTAGCTTTGCAGTATCGAGGTGGCCAAAAAGATCTAAATATTCATCTGGATTTAAAATACCGTGCTTAAAAGGCTTAACGTCTATAAGCGTTACCTTATGCTGATCTTCTTTTTCGTGAAAGCCTGCAAATGATTGTGGGCCGTAAAACTCAAAAAATGCGAGGGTCTTATGCCATCTTTGTTTCTCAAAAATACGGGCAAGTTCTTCCTCAAAGTTATCCTGAATTAAAAATACAGATTCTCCGAGAAACGGATGCCCACTGTCAATCAACTGCGTACGACTCCCGTATTTGTAGAACCGGCCTTTTTTCCGGCTCCATTCAGCTCTTATATTAGAGCCGTCAAGTTTGTCAAATAAGTATACCGGTTCTCCATATCGTATTTTCCGGTCTATCGAAGGATACTCTTTCACCTTAACATCCTGTACTAATATTAGTAGTTTATTATAGAGATCTGAAAAATTCTCCCCAAGGGCTGTCTTTTAACTCTTGTTTAATTTGATCGTAATTTTCTATCATTTCATCTAGCACGATGTTATCTCTGGGGATATACGTAGTTTTCATTTTCATTTGAGATACATTCAAAAAATCCTGTATTGTATTAAGAGTGGATTCAGTTTTTAACATCAAATCCTTGTGCTGTATTTCTAAGATCTCATAATTTCTGAAGATTTTGTCATACAGATCTTCCTGCTGTGTTACAGAATTAAAATATTCTAAACAATCTGTTATGTTTACTTGGATTCTTTTAATTTTGAAAGGTTCACTAGTGCGACCCCAATTTTTATTAAGTATACAAAGGCACCTTTCGACAAAACATTCCAATAAATTCCATCTTTTTAACCGAACAGCTTTAACACCTTCTAAATGCTCGAGCATCTCTGGATAAGTCATCCTGAGGTATTCTTCAAATGAGTGCTCCAGGATTTTTACTTTAAATCCTGTTGCATCCTTTTCAGAGTTTCTCTTAAATATGTTCTCTTCTATAAATTCGAGAGCATTTATTTTTGAGTTGAGTGGAACATTTAAACTTTTAGCCACTCTTTTTATCTGAGGGGTACACACAACATTATCGTGAGAATTAAGTAGCTCCTCTAAATAACTGGACCCTGTGTGGGGTCTGCAAACAAGTACGAATCGAGTTTTCATAGTAGTGGCGTCCCTGGGGCGACTCAAACGCCCGACCTCTGGTTCCGGAGACCAGCGCTCTATTCAGCTGAGCTACAGGGACTTTATTATGGTACCCCCGGTAGGATTCGAACCTACGACCAATTGATTAAGAGTCAACTGCTCTACCAACTGAGCTACGGAGGCACAAGCTATATATAGGCACGGAAGGATTCGAACCTTCGATCTCCTGCTTGTAAGGCAGGCGCTTTATACCAACTAAGCTACGCGCCCGTAAACTTCTTTCCACTCTCTTTCTGCTATGTGTGCAGCAGCTTCAACAACGGGCTCTACATCACACAGGTATATCCCCGCACAACTAAAAGAACCGATTTCTAACAGATAGTATTTTTCATCAGCGCCCTGACAGATGTCCAAAGAATACATGGGATCCGTCTCGTAACCCGCGGAAGCTATCTCTTTAGCCAGCTTTTTAGCTTCATCAGGTATAGTATTTTTACGCGTAGGCATCCGGTTTAAGGTTTTGTATTGGCTCCAAGCTATTGGTTGTTTATCCGCTATTATAACACGCCATTCACCAAGCATATCTTTAGGAGTGGAAACAACCACGATACTTTCAGGATCCGTAAATTCTTTAACCCACTCCCAGTCACGTTCAAAGTACTTTTCTTTAAAAACTTTTCCTGTAAACGACTTGAGTCCGGAGCTTGGTCTCATGAAAACGCACCCATCAACTCCGAACCTTTTAAATATGCGGTTAATGTTTCTTTTAACTTCAGACCGCGGCATCATTGTGTAGTCATCGTTAAACAGGTATTCTCCCAGGTACGCATAGTATTTAGTGCATTCGTAAGCCTGTGTGTTCAACCAGGCATTAGGCACCCATTCCTTCTCTCTTAAAAGTTGCTGAGCTAAGTTGATTGAAGACTGAACGATAACGCATTCATCATTGCTGAACCTGTTATAATTGCCCTGTTCAAAAGGGACGTATGTAATAAGTTCGCACTCCATACCTTGACGACGTACTTCTTCCGCAAGTACGTGATATCTGTTGCCCTCGTCAAAGTCTTCTATAAGCCACTTAGGTTTCATAAGGTTATTTCTTCTTTTATTACAATCTCTTTTGAATTTTTTGACATCTCTGCCCAATACTCTACTCGTCTGTTAGGGAATAATGCCTTTATCTTTCGAGCTAACGTTCTTCCCTTTTTGTGGAGTTCTTCAGCTTTTTCATCACGGACACAGTAAGACGGTCTTTCTGTTGCTTCTGAGTCATAGAATTCAATCCAATCCTCTATTTCTTTTTGGAGTTCCTCAGGTATGCCTAACTCGTCGTAATCTACCATGTGGTAATTCTTTAAATTCCACAATCCAGAAGAACAGAAGTCTGCCATAACCTTGATATCCATGACTCAATATACTCCCTAGTTTTGTTTTATTAAAGCTGGTAGGCCCGGTGTGATTCGAACACACGATATTCCGGTTAAAAGCCGGAAGCCATACCGCTTGGCTACGGACCCGTCAGTGCTCTTTGCCTACTTGGTCTTTGTAGGCTTGATCGGCTTTCTTCTCCTGCATGGTACGCCGATCTTCCCAGTGCATTTTGTGCGGTTTGCACATGGCACAGGAACGTTTTTTGAGCTTAAGACGTTTCCGCATGCCCTACCTCCTCAGCTAAAAGATTCTTTTTTATGTATTCCTTTACCTCACTTAGTGTGACTGAACGCAACCCTACACAATCATCGCAGTCACATAACATGTTACCACTTATCTCAGGCCACGCATCCCCATGAAAGTCTGGCCAAGAAATGACTTGATAACGATCATTCGGGGATAGTACTTTTAGTCCTTTTCCGCTGAATTCCCACCGCCATTCTTGACCGTTGATATGTACTTTACGCGGTAATGGCTTAGACTTTCTCTGCTTTACGGTACTTTCTTTAGGGTACACCATCCTCATAAGTACACTCCATGTATGGTGGGCCTGCCCAGAATTGAACTGGGGACCTCCACGATGTCAACGTGGCACTCTAACCATCTGAGCTACAGGCCCTTTTGATGCCAGCTTTCTCTTAGGAAATCCATGTACGCGTATAGTCTTGACTTTGCTATTGTGTCGTGTATGCATATTTTGAATGTCCCGTTTCTGTGTCGATTAGGGGATACGTTTCCTCCTTTTTCATAAGACCTTATAGACTTTTTTTGTATACCCAACTCAGAGGCCCAAAAAGACGTCATCTTGCTGTCGCAGTTGTGCCCTATAAGAACAAAAACAGGCTTTTTGCTTGTTATCCAATGAACATTTCTCAAAAAAAGCTTGTGCAGAGAAGCATCAGTATTTGTAAAGTCTACAACCTGTCTATTTCTGTTAGCTCCCTCACACATGTAGGCAACTACAAAATCTCTAAAGTCAGCGTCTTTCATCATTCGTGGAGCTTTTTTGTACGCTTCTTTGTAAGCGGACTCTCTGCGAAGTCTGCAATTTTCTTGCATCACTTTTGTGCCGATAAGTAGTCGCTCTCTTGAGCGCTTACTTCTTTTTATGGCTACATCAATGTTCCTTATCCACGAATATACGGTACCTTTACTGAGCTGAAGTTCATGGCAGATATCTGTTAGAGACCGCCCTTTTTGTCTTAACTGTATTGCTTTTCTCTTTTCAACAGTAAGAGCTCTCATACAAACCTCCTATCGTGTCCTATATATTATACACGAAGAAGGTTTGCTAGTCAAGTACCCCTGGCAGGACTCGAACCTGCGACTAACCGGCGTTCGTAGCGCCGTGCTCTAATCCTACTGAGCTACAGGGGCTTTTATCTAAGAAACGAACAACCTTCCTGCATGAGGGGCACCTCTCTACAAAATTCTTGTCTCTCGGAGGCGGGATCCATCCTGTCCATTCATAACCACACTCCGGGCATATCTTTTCGCAGTACGTACCGCTCATGTTATTCTCTGGACGGGGCAGGAATCGAACCTGCGAGGAACCCACCTTATGTTAGGATTCGAACCTAACTTTACAGGAGCGACCTGTAGGCCCAGCCTACCCGCTCGATATAACTTTGGTACGCCCACCAGGGCTCGAACCTGGGACCCACGCCTTAAAAGGGCGTTGCTCTACCAACTGAGCTATAGGCGCACATTGTATTAAGACTTTATCAAAAAGAAAAGCCCCCAAGATTCTTGCTCTTGGGGGCCTCTTTTTCGACAGACTTACTTAAAAATTCAGATAGAGGTTCCCCAAGGCACGGTCTTCCGGCGTTTCACTACCACGACTCGCTTGTTGAGGACTCTCATTGTTATCTCTCAATTAAGGTTTTTTCTGCGTATCTTCTAATATACTGCTAAAAAGCCAAAAAATCAACTAAAATCTTCAGGAAAATTTATTCCGACAAGACTCCTGGTAGCTTTTACTTTAGCTGCATCGTATGCTTTAGCAGCTTCGATTTCAGTCTTGTATCTCCCGATTTCCTTATGTTTGCCCCGGACACAAAGACGTGCCCGCCAGTTACCTGGGGTAACATTCCAAGACACACCCCTGTATTTTGAGCTGAGACTGCTTTTACCTGAAATTATTCGATGATTGCTCTTTGTCTTTTTACGTGCAGCAGTCTTTTTTCTAGGTGTAAGAGGCTGACCGGTTACCAGGTTTTGGTTCTGGAAATCACTCTCAAACTCTTCACCGATTGTCGAGGGTGTTTTCTTGCCGTCATTTTCGGGTATTACCTCAAACCGGGGTCCGTATTCTTCCGAGAGTTCTTCAACACTCTTTTCAAGAAGATTCGGATTTTCCACGAATAGTGCTAGCTCAAAAGCTTCTTTTAATATGCTCTTAATCTTTAGCTCAAGAGCGGGTTTGAGCATAGCATACATTTCAGGAGATATTGTTTTTTCCATACGGGGCTCTCCTCCTACGGTTGTTTGTTAGTATGTACTGCTTCTTCTATATGAGCCTTGATTGTATCTTCCAGATTTGGAAACATCTCGTTCAGATCTTCCTTTTCAGCTTCCGTAAGTAATGTATATGTGTGCTTTACGGCAGTCTCGAGAGCACTTTTCTTGTCTTCGTCTTTAAGCTTGCCGTTATTATTTTTCCGAGCAAGCTTCACTACGGTTTGCTGTGTGGCTAAGACGGCTTCTTGGACAGCCCCCCGGAGGACTTCTCTAAGGACTTGTACGCTATTGTAAAAAGTGTCTTCATCAATGCTATCACTCTTAGCAATGTAATTAGCTGCCATAGCCTTTAACAGGTAGATACCCATTCCTGCAACACCTACAAAAGCGACCAGCTGTAAGATTTTAATAAACAGTTCCATAATTCCTCCGGAGTATAAATATGGTTTGACTCCCCCAATATACTCCTCGGGTTATGCCTTTTAAAGCAGATAAACAAGCATCTCCGTAACCGGGATTCTGTTTTATGCACACATCTAACTAATGCCCTCTACCCGACCGTCATCGCGCAGCTCACCCGCTGGGTCTGCTTGAGGTTGCATCCTCGGAAGTGCAGACGAATGGTCATAGATTGGAAGAGCTCCTTCAGGAAGAGGCTCGACAGGGCATATCTTGTCAATATTCTCCATCAAAAACCGTCCTGAAGAGAAAAACGGAGACTGCGGTGGGCGCTGTCTCCAGGCCTCATAATCAATCAGATCCGTAGCCTTCATATTCAATAACTCTTCTGGTAAACCTTTAAATCTATGCGCCATTCTCCTTCCTTAAGCTGAGATGTCCCGAGTTTCCTCCCCTGGTTAAGAGTCGATCCGATTCCAGTAATCATCGGTGGCGGGACTTAGCGCTCCCGAATCGACCTCAACCTCAGGCGTGTGCTCGAGATGCTTGTTTATAATAAAGAGTATTTCTCTTCTAGCTTTCTGATGTTTTCCTTCACCGTTTTTTGATCTTCCAAAAGTTTAAAATACGCTTTAGAATCTTCTTCTGTGGGTATATCATATATGCCTGTAACTGCTCCAGATGTAGTCTTATACCGGAACTCAGCATAATGTATGTCCTCTGCATCGATATAGTGTAGCCTTCCCGTTTTAGTCTTACCTATTACAAGGCATTTACGAGCAGTAGACGTTATGGTAGTCGTCGCTGGATAATATCCTCCAAGATCCTTCAATTCCTTCATAAACTTTTTTATTTTTTGTTTGCGGAGTTCAGATATACGCTGGATATCTTCATTGCTTGCTCCGAAAAGCTTATGGAGGCCGTTTTCTTTAACATCGAGAAAGTACTTCATCAATAATGCGCGTATTTCCTTCGTTTTAAACTCAAAATCTTTGATCATTTTCCACACTCAAGTCTAAGGTTAGCTATCTTACGAATAATAGGATCTGGGTCATTTATCTTCAGAGGAAGATTCTCCAACGAAACTTCAAATATACTCTCTAATTCATCTTGATATTTCTCTAAAACGGTCATCTTCTTGGTAGCTGGAGGTTTGTTCCAAGTAATGTCATCCTCAAAGTGGAAAGCTCTTTTTTCCGCCATTTGCAACGCGATATCCATGGAAAGATTGTATACCTCCATGACTCGCTGCATATTCTTACCGTTTCTTTCTTCATACTCTTTCCGCGCATTTTGATGCGGCATAACATAAACTGGATAATCATCGTGGTCGAACGTGTCGCACACGATTATGACGTGTGTTGCCCCCTGCTTTTTTCCGTTTTTTAACCATGTCTTTATATCTTCTCTGGTCGCAGCCATATGCGTTTTCATCCTCTATATCAGGATTACCTGTGTGCGTGGACATTTTTGTGTTCCCCATCACTTATTGTTTCAAAGAAAATTTTTATGAAACCGAAAAGGATGACGGAACTTATAAGAAGTGCCCCGAAAAAGCCAATTAACACTTGAAGTGTATTTTTATTTCCAGCACAATACATCGTGAGACTTGTGAAAAAAAGAGCGGTTCCAAGCATCCCTGTAATCCATATGATAAGAATGCTGACTTTTTCTCCACGTGTCATTCTAATAATCCTCATCAAGATTTACAGAATAGCGCTCTAGAGAATCTCTGAACATTTCATGTATTCGTTCGCACGCTTCCTTAGGATCCTTAAACTTTTCATTCATGTCCTCTTCGTCTACCATATAAAAGAGCTTTTGATTAAAATCCCACAAAGCCAACCAATATTCCCTACCATTCATCGCCTGTCTGAATTCAGGGTTTTCCTCAGGAAGATTAAACTTCAAGATAGCTTCACTCATAATAACTCCTAATAAAAGAATTCTTCCCAGGGTGTTTTTGAGTAAACCTTCCATATGTAGGAGTCGAGCTCAGCTGGTGTAAGCGCGAACTCTTTTGCTCTTTTTGTAAATTCATTTTCAAGTTCTAAGTACTCCCGCTTATTCCGCGGTATAGGCTTTTCTAAAAATTTCAATATATGCGTATCAATAATAGAGAGATCTACTGCCCCCAGGTTTCTTAAAAAATGGCTTGAAGCTTTCATGCCAAAGCCTTTTATATTCTTAACGAGCCACGCTCTTTTTTCTATGTTAGAAAGAGGGCCTTTAACTAATTCAAGTATGTCGTCAAATCGGTCCTTGGCTGATTGTAAATATTCAGCTTTTCTCTTAAATCTCACCCTTCGAACCATCTTAATCAGGCGGTCCATTGGAATTTGTGTATCGTAAAAATGCTCTTTAATAAGATCCTCTAAAACTGCTCTATTGCTTTTGTACGTCGTTTGTGGAGAGCAAAGACAGAAACACATATCATAGAAAATCTCTATATCATTTTTATCCCTTTTAAATAAGGTCAAGCATTTCTTTAAGTTCTGCCTGTCCTGCTCGGGGATCGACGTAATCGGTTCCATCTTTCCTCTTCATTTTAGACATTAGTACGTATTTAGCAGAATTTGACAGCTGACGCATCTCCAAAATTTCGCAGTTGTCTGGGTTCTTTAAGGCTTCATACTGCTCAACGCTCCAGTGAAACCAACGCATAAGAAATAGCCTCATTGTGAGTCCGTGAGACACAATTAGTGCGTTTTCCGGAAAGTTAGGCTTTTCAAAATCCCGATGTAACGTATCTAAAAATGACGATATTCGGTCGTATACATCAGCTCCTGATTCTCCGTATGGCATCCGATAGAAGAATGTACCGAATTGGTCTCTTTCCCGTTCTATCTTTTCGGCAAGATGAGCTTCCTGATAGTTACCCCATTCCTGTTCCCGCAGCCGAGGATCTTCTCTATACACATGATTAGGGAAAAAACCCTTAAAGGCTTCCGCGGTTTGCCGGGCACGTTTCCAGGGAGAGCTGTAGATTCGTATTAAAGCTTCCCGTGAAACCTCTTTAGAAAGGTTCTCTGCCGCAACGTAAGCTTGGTGGGACCCTTGTTTGGTTAGAAGTAACTGCCAGTCTGGGATCGTTTTATAGAGCTCCCAGTTAGCGTTCCCTTCGGACTCCCCGTGACGAACAAGGAAAATTCTTTTAGGCCTCATTTATGATAACCTTTTCAATAAGATCTTCCCAGTTGTCGTCAAGCTCGTGATGTGTCCAATCTTCGCATAAGCCTGTTTCTCGCATGAAGTTTCGAACTTGCATACCCTCTCTAAAATGAACAGCGTGTGGTATTGGTCCGTCCATCCATACGGCAGCCACTTCACCGTATTTTTCTTTTACATCTCTAAAAAACTTTAAACCATCCACTCCTAACCATTCCCGGGTTTTTTCCACCAGCTCTTCAGGGATATCTCTTTTGCATAACTCAGGCATGTTCATAATATCTCTATCACCTTGCCGAAAACATTTTTGGTCCAACCGTTCGTGTAGCCGTGATTGTTACCTACAAGGCACCCTCGCTTTTCACTAATGCCTTTAACAATGTGCGTATAATAATAACCTTTTACTTTACAGAAAACGATATCGCCTACCTTCACACTTTCCCACGTAGCCGGAGCCAATTTTACGGGCTGCCTGGACTTAAGAATCGGGGTCATTGAATTTCCCGGTTCTTTAGAGATTATTGTTTCTCCAGCTTTAAGTTTCTGTTCCTTTATGTTCATCTTTCAATCATAATGGGCCCTGCAGGACTCGAACCTGCGACCTGCGGATTATGAGTCCGCTACTCTAACCAACTGAGTTAAGGGCCCTTATATTGTAAAGGTTCCGTTTTTATATATAACTTTTTTGGTACCATCCTTCAAATAGGCCGTAACAGACCTGTTAAAAGTGGACACCATGTCCTTGTGCTCTACGGAATCATTGAAACCCAGGGATTCCCATTTTTTGTCGGTCATGCTGGAACTGTCCCCCGTGTAGGTCTCATGGTACGAAGCACCAACCGCTATGTGAGTGTTTCCGAAAGTTCCTCCAAAGTTTTCATCAAAAAGAGTGTCAGCCATGAATTTTGTTATCTTCGAATGCCTGCAATCTGTTAAAGAGAATTCTCCTATTTTATTGGCATTTTTTTGTCCAATTAATTTATCTAGATATTTTTGATTGTGTTTTGCCGAGGCTTTTATGACTTTTCCATTTTTAAAAGTAAGAGTTACGTCCTTAATAAGGTTGCCGTGTGTGTACAACGGTTGATCAAAGTGTATGACACCCTCAGTGCCGCGCCAATCAGGTGATGTGAAAATCTCAAAACTAGGTATGTTCGCACCGTTTCCGCTGCACCATTTTCTTTTTTCCCCGAGCGTTAACCAGAGGTTTGTATGTGGAGCCTCTAGGTGTATCTTATCAATAGGGAGTTTATTGAGTTTTTCTATAATTTTACTTATTTCTTTTAAAACCTCTTTCCATTTTCTAACTGGGTCATCTTCCTGTAGAAAGCAACTTTGTATTATTTGATCCCAGTATGCTTTATGAGACATACCAGCTTCTTTAGCTTTACCTGGAGTAGCGTATGAACATAGTGTCCATGAAAATTTACCCTGATCTTCTTTTTTGTCTAACCAGTCCCGGTACGGTTTGTGGACTTTCGCATTGAGGTTTATCTTAGATGGGTCGCAATCTTTTAGGTAAAGGGGGCTTTTTTCTGCGTAGATAGCTATTGAGTGATCTATAGTATCTGCACGGACTTTAAACATTTTGTCTAGAAAAAGACTAAGCTGTTTTTTGTTTGCTTGCTCGTAAAAAATCTTTTCCACATCATCATCTTCGATGTGAAGTATGGGGTGGCCGCCTGTTTTTAATATGCACGCGTAAACTTCCCGGGCTAAAGGCAGTCCTTCAATGTATGTGAATACCCTTACAACTTCGTCCTTCTTCAGGCCTTTACCGTGGTGAAGCGCAAAGTTAACGAGAACCTTCGCATACTGCTCTAAAATTTCTTTTGGGGGTGCGTACATATTTCCTCTTTAAATTTATTAGAGTTGGCTGCAGGAATCCCGATTCTCCACCTACTCTTCTCTCGCTCCTGGGACCAATTGTTTCCCAGGCTTATGGAGTGATAACGAACGGAGCGTGCAATTTATGGATCGTATCTAAGTACACTATACCAACTCTTATCAATTCTCAAGTATTTCAGGTAGTTTCATTTTCTTGTGCGCTTCAACAGCCCACTTAATCAAATCTTTTCCTTCAGGGGTATCTTTTATGTTGTGATATTCCCAGGGATCTCTGTTTAAGTCAAACACAACCATTTTTCCGTGAGGTCCTCCTGATGTAGCTAACATTTTCATGTTATCCTTGTTAACTACTGTAACACATCCCATTCCTTCTGCCCAACGCGTACGTTTTGGAAAACGCCCTTCTTTGAAATACGGAAGCATTGAATTTCCATCAAGATGCTCGTGCGGTAGCCCCGCTAAATCTCTTATTGTGGGAGCGTAGTCTAATCCTAATCCTATCCCGGACATAACTCGTGCCCCATACCCTGGAATGACCCACATTTGCATGTTGGCATATAAGCATTCGTACCCTAAGGACGGACCGTGTGTCGTACCGTATGGAAAACCTGAGGAATTATAATTAAAAGGCAATAATCCTTGATAATGATCAAAAACTTCACCGTGGTTGGAGTATACAACAAAAACGGTGTCCTCTATGTCAGAAAGGGACTCATAAATTAATTTGACCGTTTTGTCGGCGTTTTCAAGACCTTTCAATCTGATTTTTATAAACTCTTCTTTTTTCTCGAGGGAAGCTCTACGAGCTGCCGCAATTAATCCGTTGAAATTTTTATTTTCAATTTGCATTAAATCAAGGAGTTCTTCAGCCTGTCCCCACGGTCTATGCGTATCCCTTAAAAAAATATGGGCATAAAAAGGTTTTTTTAGTTCTCGAACGTATTCAATAAAAGGTTCAGGTTTCAGTCTCCGAGGCATAGCTTTGTACGCTATCCTTTTTTCTTTATCGGGGTCATTTTTAAGCCACAGCTCTTCCATAGGGGTGTCAAAAGCTGCGGTAGAGTAATGCGTACATATCCCGTAATTCTCTTTTTCAAGAGTTTCGTGTATCATTTCGGGCATTACGTGCTTAGATGCATTTTGAAATTCATCTTCAAGGAGTACCGAATTAGTAAGTCTTGGAGGTGACATCCCAGTTATTTCTGCAGTTATTGAGTCAAATTGGTTGTGCCCCTGACCTCTTCCCATTGGAATAAAGATCGATTGATTCCTCAATTTGTCCAAAAATGGAGTTTTCCTGAGAGAACTATTAAAATCTCTCATGTCTAAACAATGGAGACATATCGAAACAAAATTCATAACGATCCTTTCATGTATCTTAACATATCATCGGTAATAAGTTTTTTCTTGTATACTCGTTTGTAGGAAGTATTGTGTATTCATCAGACCCTGCACGCCGCTGAATCACTTCAAATTGAATCTGACCGCTATCTAAAGCATCGTATGAACTTATGGTACCGGTAATTTTTCTTTTAAGGTCGAATTTTTCGCGTTCTACTGCATTAAGATTGTAGAATTCTTCCAAGTCTTTCTTCAGGGCTTTTTCAAGAGCCTGTTGTTTGCTGTCACGCAAAAATCCACCACGCATATTTAAGTGCATAAATCCTCCTTGTACTCAATATACTGGTGGGATTACAGAATCTAAAGCAGAAAATGGCACCCCGGACAGGAGTCGAACCTGTGGCCTACGGTTTAGGAAACCGTCGCTCTATCCTGCTGAGCTACCGGGGCTTAAAGATCAAGTAATGTCTGCCAATCATATCGGGGTTCATCTTCATTATCAAACAATTTTTTGAGCGTGTCCCTATCGGGTTTTCTTTTAATAGGGATTTTACGTGTAAAGAAAGCCTGCTTCCTCAAAGCTCTATTATATTCTTCATCCTCTTTTTCAGTAACGGAGTTGAAAACCACATCTAAAAGGCTATCAGTTGTCATATGTGTAGGATCTTCATCTTCTTCAAGCTTTATGTCTAATGGAAGGATATCCCTTTTTCTCAGCGGGCGTTTTTCTTCCATTACAGGAGGAATGTTAAAAGAAGCTTGAAAATCTTTTGGATTGTCGACTATTATTTTAGAAGGCTCTTCCATAACTTTTTTGATTTGTTCAAAATCCACATCATCCGGATTCCAAACTTTTTCTTTATCCTCATTTTTAGAATCCTCTGTAAACTCTTTTTCAGGACTTTTTAGGATTGGTTCTTTCCCTGGAATATGTGCAGACACATTTATAATTGACATTACAGTGGCATTTTGCGGGCGTTCTTTCAACCAGTCCCATGTTTTTCCGAGATCTGCGATATCTTTGACTTTTTTACGCTTGTACATCATTTTATATGACATGATGGCTGCATCGGTACTCTCAGCTTCTATCTCTTCTAAAACATCGTTGATTGTGAAGCCTAAAAAGCTGAGACTGCCGGATACTTGATACTTCATACGTACTCCTTTAGTGGAGCGGGAAACGGGACTCGAACCCGCGACAACGACCTTGGGAAGGTCGAGCTCTACCAACTGAGCTATTCCCGCATATCATATTATTTTTAAACTGGAGCAGGAGACGGGACTTGAACCCGCAACAACCAGATTGGAAATCTGGAACTCTACCATTGAGCTACTCCTGCTTAAATAATTTTTCAAATAATGGTGCGGTAGCCGAGACTCGAACTCGGGATCTCCTGCTTGGCAAGCAGGCGCATTAACCAACTATGCTACTACCGCATGGCACGCCCGGCAGGATTCAAACCTGCGACCTGCGGATTAGCTTCCAGCATCATGTTTCCATGACCACCTTTTCAGGCTTGCTGGCTGGACCATTTCTTCACCGTTTCAGGTGGAGGGCGTATGGCCTCTACGCATCCCCTTATCAGGGGGTTTGCTCGGAGTTTTCGGAGGATAATAAGTATATTCCTCTACGAGGTTCTCCGATATAGCCCTCTCCAGTTTCGTGGTTTCTAGACAAGTTTGCATTTTACGTGAAAATTTACCTCTGCATGTTCGACTACATGCTGTAAATCTTCCTCCCTTTTGTAGATACGTTTGACCTTTACGTTTCTTGAAAAAGGATCCACACTCAGGACATTTTAGAACAACCATCAATCTTCCTCGAAGTCTTTGATGCTCTCTTCTGTGAGCTGCATCCTTGTAAATTTCAAGGTTTTCAATCCGATTGTCCTTAGTGTTCCCATTTATGTGGTGTACACACTCATCTTGATTAAGAAGTCGACCAAGGTAGTTTTCTACAACTATGCGATGTTCTAAAACATACCCGTGTTTTGTAACCCTGGGATGCTCCTTTACAACAACATAGTTGTAAGCACCTTTACTGATAACCTTCTCAATCTTCCACACGAAACGCTCCTATTACAAAGTCCGCTGCTCTATTCAGCTGAGCTACGGGCGCTCTATTAATTTCTTCCTAATATTTTCATTTTCTACATAATGTGCGAAATGATCCGTGCTAGATAATATTTCTTTTATGGTATTTTTAGGGTCTGTTATTCCGACAATTTCAAAAACTTCTTCAAGAAGATTGTGAAACTTTTTTATATATGGTTTGTTTATCTCCATGCATTCCGAGTGTATGTCTAGAGGATTGATGCGTCCAGATTTAAGCCTTTCTAACAATGTTAAAGAAGCCTCTTTAACCGCATCTTGGTTGTCTTCGCAGATAATAGAATTGTAATCCGTATATTGATAGTCCCTCCCTCCTAAACTTTTTGTAGAAACAACAGGAAGACCGCACATTAAATATTCACCAGATGCCCAACAACACCCTTCTTCTTTCGAAAGAATAAGACCTATGGAACATTGGTCTAAAACAGGCTTCACTTTTTTAAGTTGAACCCTTCTATTAGATATCGCGGGCAATACAGGAGGTAGATTATCTTTCTTTTCTGTATAGGCTAGAACGTGTGCGCCCGGGACTTTATTAGCTAAATTATCTCTTTTGTACGGGCGTGAATTTGTGTTTAACACGAAATCGTATTTCTTTTCACAACTCTTAGGAAACCAGACTTTCGGTGATATGAAAATATTGTGCGGAATAAGCCTGTAATTTGAAAAAGGAACCGGCCACTCGTCGCTGCTTTTGAGAGATTTGTAATCTGATGTGTTGTTTAGTATGAAAACCTTCGTTGAATCGAAAGATATATTTTTACAAGCTTCTGCAAATATTGTGTGGCAATAAGAGCGGTACCATGTTTCTTGAAAAATTATGACGTCGTTTTTTTCAGCATGAATGTTTATAACATGCCGTAAATCATTTCCAGGTAAATATGTAAAGTACAATTTCCCTTTATTCCCTTGTAAATATACGGTTTTTTCGATGTTGAGTTCTATATTCATAATCTATTAATCACTTTTCTTTTGTAAAGGGGGGGCAGACTATGCGCACAATCGTTTGTCTACTTGCTTTTTTGATGTTCTGTACACCGGGCATCATCATCGATAACTTTGAAGAGAAAGCAAATAGACCAAGGCTACACCTTCCTAAAAAGGAAATGAAACCGCTTAAACTTAATTACGATCCGTATCCGGGATTCGTTTTAGACTCTCATTTTGGTGACTGGTTAGATACCGTTCATATGGATTACAAACTATGGGATTAATACTTATCATGCTTATTTTGCTTTCATGCTCACCACCAAAGCCTGAACTATATGACCCATACGACCAGGTCGATAAGGAACTTATGAAGTGGGACTGGCCAGACACGTGTGAATCCACAAAATAGATTTTATCTAATATACTCCTATAATCTTATTTTTTAAACTCATTTTTGTGTGGTCATTTGACCCCGCCTGAGGTCTAAAAACCCCACTTTTTATCTTAAGACCAACGATAAATCAAGGCTTTACATAAGGCATAGTAGTTGCGAGTATTATACGTGAACTTAACCCAGGAGGCCTTATGAAATGGCTCAGTTTAATTTTCATTGTAGCTTTCACTCTTTCGGCACAAGTGCAGCAAAATAAAGACGATGCTGCAAAAACGATGGAACAACTTAAAGTAGAGTGTTCCGCAAAAATCCAAGAAGCAGTAAAAAATCTTCCCGAAGAAACAAAGACTAAAATTGAAGAAGCTAAAAAAGCTCAGAAGCAGGTGCAGGTCTTAGAATCTTCAGGCAAGGAATCAGAAGCTTCAAAGTTGGTTGAGCAGTATCGCATCCAAAGCCAGGAAAAACTCCAGCAAGAGCTTTCAGAACTACCTGAACAACTTAAAGAGAAGGTGCGTGCCGCTATGAAAGAAATAGAGGCTTCCAAAGAAGAGCGCCAGCTGCAGTTTAAAGAATCCTGTAATAAGTAGACGATCTCCGAATGCATCTTTAGAAAGGCTCCTTCATGGGGGCCTTTTTTCATAGGGATGGAGGGCTTTGAACCCTCGACAGACACGGCTTATAAGGCCGCCGCTCTCACCAGACTGAGCTACACCCCTTTATGGTACTCCCGAGGAGAATCGAACTCCTGTTACCAGGATGAAAACCTGATGTCCTAACCACTAGACGACGGGAGCATGGTAGCCGGTAGGGGAATCGAACCCCTGTGCTCGGACTGAAAACCCGATGGACTAACCACTATCCTAACCGGCCTTAAAATAGCGCTACGGGGAGTCGAACCCCGGTCTCATGGCTGAGAACCACGTATCCTAACCACTAGACGATAGCGCCGTTAATGTGCTTATATCTCCTGAAATTGTCAAAGAACTTGTTTGCGATTTAGTACGCTTTTCATACTTTAATGCAAACAAAAAAGCCCCGTCAGATCTTCCTGACAGGGCTTTGATATCGATTTTTATACAATAGTTACCCCGTCAGGATCGGCTGCGGCCTCCTTCTCTGCCTTCTATTCCTTCTATCCTGAGGGTAAACTTGTACATGCTATTTCTCCTTAGACTTCTTAATATACCCTGAATGAAAGTAAAAATCAACTAAAATCTTATAAAACCTATTTATTACCCCACTCAGCAACTTCCAGGCCTTTCACATCGCCTTGATCAGCTCCGCGTTTTTTGAGGTACATCGATCCGTCAGGTCTTTCGTATACTTCCATCTCATGATCTTGAAGATACCAGTAACCGTCATTCGCTTTTACGAAAGCATTTTTTGCATTCATAGGAGGTGTTTTAGTTCTAAACCGTGCCACAGAAATTGATATAATGTTGCCAGTATCGTCTACCTTATAATGGTCTACTTTATTTGCATACTGTAAAGCAGGATTATTCTTCACTTCTTCAGAAATCATCTTCTCAAGAACTTCTCTATCTTTCTTTCCACCGGGAAAGAAGAAACCAGCATCAATAGAGTTGGAAACAATGTCGAGTGCTTCAGCCTCTTTAAGTAAACCGCGGCTTTCTAGTCGGTCTGCAAGATTATCTAAGGTCTGAGAACATGTGCTGAACCTTTTCTGCTGTTGTTCTCGTTCCCAATTAATGTCTTCTAACTTTCCCTCAATGTCTTCTTTTTGAGACTTAAGGTCATTTTCCTGCTCTTTAACAGAATCAATAACTTCCTTCAGACGTTTCAGATGAAACTCAATGTCTCCTGTGAAGTCGATTTTGTTCATTTCACGAGATTCTTTAAGAGCTCTTTCCATCTTACCGAGATATGTCTCGATCTGCTCCATTTGAAGGGATATCTCATGGAGCTTTTGGGCTCTCTGATTTTCGAAAGCCTGTATTTTCTGATCAAGCTGCTTCTGCTGCTGCTGGATCTGCTGCTCTTCTCTCATGAGTTCGTCTTCTGTAGGCATTATTGTTCCTGGTTGTTGGCGTCTATAGTATTGCTGATGACGTCAATTTCTTCAGCTTCCTTGACATAACCTTTCTGCTCAAGCACATTGGCTATCTTATCAAGCATCTCAGATGCCTCTACAACTTGAGTTTTGCCTTGGACCTGGACTAAGGGAATGATTTCAGCAACCAGATTTTTAGTCATGGGGCTTGGGTGCTTTTTCGTAGCGAAGGAAAGGCCGTCCATGAGGGCCTGATACTGTTTTTGGTTGATTCCGTCTATTCTCAGGTTCATTTTTATCTCCTATAATATGTTGGAAAGCTTGTTGCTTGGGTGAAAATATTAAAATATTATTATAATCATCGAAGTGGGTAGTAATCAATCTGCTTAGCTATTTCTTCGCCTATTTTCTTATAGCAGAAACGGTATTTTACCCCATCCATAACGTCTAGCTTTTCATCTATGCCGTACTTCTCAACCCTTTGAAAAGTGAGCTCTTCAGAAGATTTATCCAGAGATTCCATCCAACGTGTTTGGAGAGATAACATCTGGATCCGGGCAAGGCCGCCATCTATCGGATCTGCATAATAGAGTTCCTGGCGTAGATTTCTGTACTTTTTAGCTTCATTGTATGGAATTTGCATACTTTTCTGACCACAACCGAGGGAAAGAATGTGTACAGGTTCATTCTCAAGCCATCTTTGGCGTTCAATTTCTACAAAAGCTTGCATAAGAGGACAGTTCAGTGCTCCTGTTCCACCATCAAGCCAAACAGCTTCTCCATCTGCTATACTGCCGAAAAAGTATGGTGCCGCGTAGGATCGATTCACGGTATCTACTAAATTGAGCTCTCCGTCTTTTTCCTCCCAGGACTTAAAGAAATGCGTTTTGCCGTCAACCATATTCACGCTGGTAAACATAAGCTTAGTTTTACACGCTTTCATTAAGGTGTCTTTCCCTATGTACTCTTTTAGAATATTTGTGAGGGGTTTCCGGCTGTATTTGGGTTGGAGAATGGGTATCCTAAAGCGTTTTTTAAAAACACTTGGGATATCTCTTACCATAATATGTAGGAATTTTTCTGCAGAAAGAGGACTGATGCACAATACACTGCTTATTACAGCCCCTACAGAGGTGCATACTACCAGGTCAAATGTCTCGTGGAATGGCCTTTTAAGGTTATTTTCTATTTCTTTGATAACGGCAAGAGGGATGATGCCCTTAGCGCCGCCTCCGTCTATAACGGCAACGCGCTTCATAAAACTCTCCTTAGTGTAGAGGTTACACCAAGGAGAAATTGTATTAATAAATTATTGCAAGACCTACATAATAGGTCATATTGACTATTATGTAGGTAATCCTAGGGCTTTGAGAGAAAAAAGAAAGTATGGCGTAATGAAGTGTTTGCAGTACTTCTCAGAATCATCGATATGAAAATCGATCTCTTCTCGTGCGCAGTATTCGCCTTTTGTCCGATTCCACGTTTCCTCGTCCATCCAAGGAGTATGCTTTTCATCATACCACATTTTTGTTCCGATAGATTTGTGGTGATCTGCGATAGAAAAAACATGTGTGTATCGAATATTCAAATCGTAAAGTTTCTTTATAAAATTACTGGTTAGTTCATGGCCTGTGATGATGTGTACTTCATGACCATCTTTTATCAAGCTGTTACTAAGCCAAGAAAAAAATGAAGGGGCAGCGTCAATGACCCCGTGGAAATCCAAACCTATCTTCATGTTACAGTATCTTTCCTTTGAGTATTTCTTCGAGAGGCATGTTCACCGGATTCAGGCGTTTGAAAGTAGTAGAAGCATGTCTCAAAATAATAGGGTGGTCAGCGTACTTCTGCTGGGTGCCCTCAAGATGCCCGTACATCCTCCACTCTTCGAGGATATTGTCAATCTCCCTATACGCTGACCGTGTATCAGCGTGCCTTTCCCTCCAGTCCGGCATAAGCTGGTCGATGTCTGTTTTTGAGATACCTAGACCGTCAGTAGCGTCTGCGTTCACGGTGCTCATGAGTGCGTCTTCCATCTCACCCCCATACTCATGAGCAAGGTACTCAGTCATGTTATAGACGTCTGTCTTCGGGATCCTCTGGATAAGTCCAAGGTCTCCGACGTCTCCATGAAGAGTCCAGAAACCAAGATCAAGCTCAGTAAGATTGTCGGTTGAAAGGACGAGCCCTTTGAAAATACCTGCCAGGAAGTAGAGTGCTTTCATCCTAATACGAGCTTTGAGATTACCCTCAGCTATCTTGACATCATCCTCTTTCATGAGATCCGAATAGTTGAAAAGACTGCTGAAGAAAAGTTCTCTTTCGACCTTGTACAGCTCTGTAAAGTTTACTTCCTTGAAATCCATGCAGAAGACTTTGCCGATGGCGCGAGCTCTTTCGACCTCTTCAGGTTTGTTCGAATCAATAGTTATACTTCTGCCGATGAGCGGTATCCCGGCTTCTTTGCATACCGGATAGGCTAGTGCGAAGGTAAGAGCAGAGTCTATTCCGCCGCTTATTCCTCCTACCAGAGCTTTTATTCCATACGTAGCGATGTAGTTGGTGAGGTACGCGGCTATGTTCCCCGTAGCTGTTTCGTAGTCTTCGACGTAATACTTCCGGTTTTCGTTATCCATCGTGTCTCCGTTATTTGAATTGTGCTTCTAGTTCTCTCCGTACTGCGCTGCGCAGATATCCTTCAAATTCAGGATCTTCACACATTCCTTTACCGACACTATCCGATAATTTTGCTACAGGATGTCCGTTGCAGAAAATCATCTTAATGACGTTCTGTAAGGCTTTAAATCCGACATCGTTGGTAAGGTCTGTACCGATACCGAAACTCACTTTGATACGACCTCTAAAGTAATCCATGATTTCAATAGCTTTTGGGATGTTCAGACCATCGCTGAACACTGCAAACTTGGTCATGGGATCGATGCCCATTTTCTTGTAGTGTGCGATTACTTTATCTCCCCACTCGAACGGGCATCCGCTGTCATGCCGGAGACCGTCAAACAGCTTGGCAAAATACATGTCAAAATCAAGGAGGAATTTATCAATACCCAGGTTATCGGAAAGAGCTATTCCCAGCTCCCCGCGGTATTCGTCGGCCCATTTCTGTAAGATGTATCGCTGGCTTTCGATTAGGCGCACACCAAGAGCTTGCCCAGCCTGCAGGGATTCATGTGCCATTGTTCCGATACATATAAGGTCGTACAGCATCGCGAGCATGGGATTGCTGGTACCTACCAGAACTCCTGCTTCAGCCATACGCCACACAACTTCTTCATGCCACGACCCACGCTCAGCCCGGCGTCCACCAAAATCGGTGATCGGAAGAGCTGCCTTAGGCGTGAGCCCAACTTTTTTGGAATACTCTTTAATAAGGGCGATTTTTTCCTCTAAAATTTCTCGACCTTCTGTAAAATCGACGTCTCCGTGAACGTTCCGACTGTAAACTTCGTGCACGATTTTGAGCACGTAGATTTCAAAAGGCGATACGTGCGTCAGGGGACCCGTAGGGTGTATGTCGAGTTTGCCTTCTCGTTCACCTATCTCAATGTATTTGGGATTAAATTGAAAGAGTCTCAAGAACTCGAGATAGTCTGACTTAATGTAGGATTTTGTTGCGTAATACGCAAGCTCTTGCTCTGTATAGCGTAGGCTGCAGAGATGGTCAATCTCATTCTCTATTTCATTTTTATAGGGAAGGAGATCTACGTCGTCATTGCGGCATTTGAATCGGTATTCAGCAGTAGCTGCTGGAAACTGGTGGTAGAAAAACTGGCCCATAGTAACTTTGTACCAGTCCGTATCCGAAAACATCTGAATAATGTACCCGTCACTTCTATCTACGCGACTTTCAAATATGACACCCTGGTTACCCATCTGTACGTCTCCTATGCGAGGTGTGGCATTTTTTCACAAAAAAGCAGTTTCGCCTCCGGGTGGTTCTTTCGTATTTCGGGCATCAGCTCTGTTTCACAGTTAGCTATTTCCCGGTCCGTTTCCATCACAAACGGTTCAAAAATCATGCCGTCGCTCTGGTCATCAAATTTTTTTGTCATTTCCTCTAGATGAGGGTAGGAATCAGCCACAGCTTCCTTGAACATATCCATGACTTTGTTCCTACGAGCCAAATCAAACCCTGATTTCGGCTTGATGAGGCATAACACCATGTATCTAAACATAGCACCTCTTTGCAAGTGTCTGTTTAGAATATACTTTTTTAAATTGAATAATCATAATTTTTGTGTCTTATTTTCCTTGTAATACATCTCATTAAGCTCTATACACAGTTCGTTTATAGCTTCTTTTTGAGCTGATTTGGGGAGATTAGTTTCTTTATATAGCTGAGACAGAATATCCTCGCGACTGGCATATTCTTCTACCTGCTCATAAGTCCAAGCTCCGTTTCGGATAGCTTTAAGCTCATCGGCATCGATACCCGTGCGGTCTACATTCACCTCTCCCGTACGTAAAATTTCTTCTCCCATACGCATTAGTCGTACGAGGTGACCTGCATGTTTTGTGTCATAGCCGAATTTCTTTTCAAGCTCTGCTCGGGCTTTATTCCTGGACTTTTCCCATTGTTGATATCTTTTCCATTCCTGGGTTTGATTGTAATGTGCAAGTTCTTTTTTTGCCATGGCATAGTATTCATCTTTCACATACTGAGTCCCAAGACTTAGAAAAGCTTTAGCTTGAGCTTTGACGCCCAGTTGAAGCCACTCCATTCCAAGGCTGCGTTCTTCAGGTTTGAGGAATCTAGCCAGCAGAGGAACCACATAGTCTCCATAGATCCCGTCAAGCTCCCGTATAAAGTCCTCTTTTTCCTCTTCTATGATGCACTCTATGGCAGCATAGCAAACAGCTTTCAGCTGCGAGGAAGGAAATATAGAGGTCTCAGGAAGTCCGAGTTCATACCTCTCTGGAGGCTTAGTAGGAGGATCTAACAAAAACTTCCTGTGAGTCTTAATTCTGTTGAGCTGCGCTATAGCGTACCCGGAAAATGTGTACCTACACCTCTTCGATATGAACAAGTCCCGGCGCTCTATGACTCTTTTCCAGTAAGGAGTCGTTTTCAGAATGCAACGTTCAGGCATCCATAAAAGGTCCATCATGTTGGGGTTGTTGTCTGATATGAGTGACAGAGCCTTACGAATGTCGTATATCGTTTTGTCTTCACCCGGGTAATCCCTGAACTGCTCAAATTTTTGAAACCCGAAAAAATACTCAGGTCCAGGGATCATGACTCCAGCTTTATCGTAATCTGAATCTGGATTGTGTATCCCGTATGCTCGAGATCCGACTACAGTTTCGAAAATGATGCGTTTTTCTACATATTCTCTTTCCATTAATTAGCTCCTAAGTTCCGCATTCTGTGCATATAGAGTTCGTGCTCGTCCGTATCTTCCCATTCGCGATTCATGTAAAGAGGAAGATCTTCGTCTTTAGCTGTATACAAATTGACGTGTTCTTTTTCATAGTAGTAGAAATATCTTGGGAAAGGCCACACTACGGGTCTGTTTACACGCGACCACCCACCATACATCGTGAAAGAACAGCTATAACCAGCATGTTCTTTCACGATGATCTTATCTAAAACCTTCTTTAGCTCTCCGATAGACTTTCTTTTAATGAATTCGAAAAGATTTTCAGAAAATCCTTCATGTCTTGCCTCTTTGAAGTACTTCGCCAACCCTTTTAATGTGAACGCTTCTTTGCGGCACACATCCTTCACGAAAGCGCGCAGTTCCCTTTTGGCGTTGATTTCGGACTTTTCAAGATTTCTCAGCCGTGTTTTTTCCAGCTGAATTTCGTGCACAGCGATTGTACGTACCTGGGGATTACGATTCGTGCCCATGTGTAATACCTTTTATACCTCTTAGAAAATGCTATCCTATACTTATCTGTTTCCATGACGTAATCTTCAAAATTTCCATATGCCCAAATGTCTAACTTGATGTTGTATTCATTCCACCAAGAATCCTGGATATGCTCGGCTTTTTCTATGATGCTGAAGGGGTGTTTGAAATCTGTAAAAAGAAGTATGTCGAAATCGTGCCCTCTAACGAATGCTTTTCCTTTTTTTGAGCTGCCAGCTAAGTGGACTCTCCCGTAGTCACGAAATTCAATCCTCAAAAAATCTAACGCTCTACGGGTCTTTAGTAAGTCCTTAAACATGTTTCCTCACGAGTCAAACCAATATACTCGCGGGTTCTACAAATATAAACTGCTTTGTTCTAATTCCAGTGAGCGATGCCATATACTTTTGTAAAAAGTTTGGCACATTTTTTCAAGTGTCAGAACCCAAAAACTCTTCTTTAAAAAACAAAACTTCTTTGTTATATTGAGGAAGATTTTGCAAGAAACATCCCTTAATAATTCTTTAATACACTTTTTTACATGACTGACTACAGGTGTGTTAGATGTAAAGGCGCGGATTAAATGCAAGAGATACCAGAAATTAAAATCAAATTACTCTTCGATGATGCGGTAGCTCCTGAGCGGGCTTACTCGACAGATTCAGGCCTCGATCTAAGAGCCCACAAGTTTGAAAAGTATTACACCAGGACCAATGAGATTAAAGATATCGTGCCCTTTTATGGGAAAACTCTTGTCTTAGGCCCCTTGGAAAGAGTTCTCATCAATACAGGTATAGCTGCTACTGTGGGGAAAGGCTATGAAATTCAGATAAGACCTCGTAGCGGACTTGCTGTAAAAAAAGGTTTTACAGTTCTTAACACTCCTGGAACTATTGATGAGCAATATCGCGGTGCTATTTGTGTGATCTTGGTAAATCTCTCCGGTGCAGAGCAGCATATAAGCTTGGGTGAACGTATAGCTCAGATGGTAGTCTGTCCTGTCTCTCTTAGCAAAGTAAAAATAGTAGAAGATCTTTCTGAAACCTCTCGGGGCTCGGGTGGTTTCGGTCATTCTGGAGTATAATATGAGTAGAAAGTTATGGATACCTAGTCCGTTTCGTCATCCTCGTGGAAACTATCCGTTGGACATGATAGTGGTGCATCACATAGGCTCAAAGAACGGTAAGTTGTATGGAGTTGGCGGCACAATAACATGGTTCACGGATGAAGAAGTGCACAGAAATCCTAAGACAGGTAAAATAGAGAATAAAGTTTCTGCACACTACATCATTCCTCGAGAGCCTTACAAAGAATACGATATCATAGAATGTGCAAAACCAGTAGACATAGCTTACCATGCAGGTTACTCGAGTTGGACTGTTAATGGAAAACAACGAAAATACATCAATAACTATTCTGTAGGTATTGAGCTTGCTGGAGACGGTAATCTGGTAGAGTACACTGATTACCAATACGAACATCTAATCGAGCTCAGTAGAAATCTTGTTCAAAACTATAATATCCCCACGGATAACATCGTAGGGCATGAAGATATTTCCCCGGGACGTAAAGTAGACCCGGGGGAAACCTTCGACTGGAAAAGATACCGAACAGGTATTAACCCTCCTAAAGTCTTTACCATGCCAGAAGCTACCATCAAGGCAGATAAGACTGAAGAGGAAGAAATTTTCATGGAAAGCGGAGAGAACACGGCAGGTAAACGCACCACTGTCGTTGACCTGCTCATGAAATTTCTTCGAAAAATACTAAGTCAATAATACATTTCAGATAAGATCCACGAAAGGGCATACGTCGTATGTTTTCCACAGAGCTTGCTTACGAAAATTGGAAGAACAAGTACAGATTTGAAAATGAAGAACCCCTCGATACATTTAAGAGAGTGGCTAATACTCTAGCTTCAGTAGAAAAAAGTCCATCAGATTGGAAAGACAGGTTCCTCCGCACTCTAATAAAGTTCGACAAGGACAACAACCCGATAGGTCTGAAATGCACTACGGGCGGTCGCATCACGGCGAACATAGGTACGACATTCAAGCATGCCACCCTAATGAACTGTTATATCTCCGGACCAGTAACAGGGGCATCCATTAAATACCGTAGAAAAGCTGAAAAAGATGATGTCGGGTATGATGTGAAGCTTGTATCTGACGATAGTCCCGATGATCTTATCAACATATTCTTGACGCTTCTCGAGCAGGCTAAGACATTAGCTTCTGAAGGGGGCTATGGGATCAATTTTGATTTCATACGCCCTCGCGGAGCCATTATTAAGGGTACCGGTATACGCCATCCAGGTATCGTATCCTACATGAAGGTGTGGGATTCAGTATCTGAATGTATCGTGAAGGGTGTGAATGATGGTTACGTCGACAAACTTAAGAACTACCTCACAGAGGATGCCTATGAGGACTTAGAAAATGCTGTGAAGGGCATGACTCGTAAAGGCGCTATGATGGGAGCCCTCAGTGTTTGGCACCCAGATATTGAAGAATTTATACGTGCTAAGCAAACTCCGGGCGCACTCACCAAATTCAACATTTCCGTAGTTATTGACGATGCATTTATGAAAGCCGTAGAAAGAGGAACTTATTACGACCTTCATTTTGGCGGTAAAGTTTACAAAAAAGTAAAGGCACGTGACCTTTACAATCTTATTATGGAGTCTTGCTATAATAGAGCTGAGCCTGGTGTATTATTTGTCGACAACATGCACCGCAATAACCCGATATCGTATCTCGGCAAGGCTAATTGTAGCAACCCGTGCGGCGAAATCCCGGGGATACCGTCACTTACTACAGTATGCCTCCTTGGGTCTCTCAACTTAACGCAATATGTGGAGATAGGAGCTGACGGAGATCCGTATTTTGATTGGGACACATACAAGCAGGATATAGTTACCTTCGCCCGCATGCTCGACAACGTAAACGACCTTACATACAACTCTCTTCCGTCTTATGATTGGGTTACAAAAAACCTTAGACAGTTCGGTATGGGTTTGAATGGTCTGGGATCTGCCCTACTGATGCTTGGTATCCCGTACAATTCAAGAAGAGCTAAATCCCTCGTTAAAGAACTCTGCTCCATTAAAGAAAACCTTGTTTGGCAGGCTTCTGCACTGCTAGCTAAAGAAAAAGGCACTTTTAATCTCTACTCTAAGAAAGATTTTACTTCTACCGAATACTTTCTTTCTGACCGCCTCACAGATGAGACAAAAAAGCTCATCAAACGTCATGGCGTACGCAACGCAAAGACTACTACGAATCCGCCTCTGGGTAACTCGTCTGTAGTCTGCAGTAATGTGTCTAACGCTATAGAGCCTCTTTTTGCCCTGGAATACGACCGCACAGTGATTTGTAAGCAATGGCCCGAGGGGCTTTCAGAGGACAACGTTAAAAAGGAACTAAAGCACTTTAAAGAGAAGGACTACGAATACTGGAAGGGCACGTATAATAACGTAATCTATATGTACGAACCGCATAACCGCGGTCTCTGTGAAGTTCATACTGAAAGGGACTACGGATATCGTTGGTTACTTGAAAATTATCCTGACAGAGATCACAGCAAATATTTGGTTACTACAGAGGATCTTAAGGTAGATGACCATGTAGCTATACAGAGTATCGTGCAGTATTACTGCAATCAATCCGTAAGTAAGACTTCTAATCTTCCTTCGGATTATCCTTTTGAGGATTTCAAGCGTCTTTATCTAACAGCTTGGAAAAAAGGCCTCAACGGATTCACAACGTATCGTAAAGGATCTATGGAAGCGGTAATAACCTACATTGAAAAGGCTGAACACAGCAAAGAAATAATCTCAAAGGATATAAAACTTCCAGAGACTTTCCTTAACGGCCCCACCCAAATCATCAAAAGAGAGGGTTTCAAGTTCTACATACATTTTTCCTACCTTCCGGAAGACCCTCAGATGACTTTTCCCGTAGTCATATGGATTTATACCAACGCTAAGTACAAAGGAAAAGAGCTCCGCGTTTGTAACATGGCAGCAAGAAATCTGGCTAAACTTGCTCTCCAGCGCGGCATTGAAACAGGTATAGTACATGACACGATAAACAAAGCCAAGATCGATTATCCACATAACAGATTAGGCAGGATGGTTTCTCTGTGCCTAAGGCACAATGTCCCCCGCCAGGATATTCTCGTATCTCTCATGGGTATAGACGGAGATAACGTTTCTACGCTTCTTACAGCTGTGCGTAAGTTTCTTTCGTCCACGCTCGAGGATGGAACTGTCCTTAAAGGTGTGAAGTGTGAGGATCCAGACTGCAAAGGTACTGGAGACAATATCGTAATGGAATCAGGCTGTAAACGCTGCATCGATTGCGGTTGGAGCGGTTGCGGTTGATTCGTAATATTTTAGGAGGAACTCATGTCAGAAGGTCGTTGTCAAAACCCTAATTGTGGTTCTATTTATACAATCAAAAAAGATGATGTTGATGACGGTTATTGTTGTTTCTCTTGCTGGGAAGAAGCTAACTGCCACGATCCTGAGGCTGTTCCGGTAGAGGAGTTTGCGAAAAATTGCTAGTATGAAAAAGGTATACATAGTGCACGGTGCACCGGGTTCAGGAAAAAGTACCTACTGTAATAACCTGAACGGTACAGATGACCACCGCAATGTATTTGATTGGTCTACGATGTCTATAAATGAAGCACTGCTTGAAAAAGAAATAAAAAGATCAGGTAACAATTCCGTGTTGGCCCTGGATAACTATCCAATGTATCCGGGGCCATTACTTATCCTCAAAGAAAAACTTCAAGAGGCTTTCGGAGAAGGTCTTTTTTATGGAGTTCACTTACTCTACACTACTTTACAAGAACTTCAACAAAATCGTCCAAAATTTGTAATCGAACCTTTTCAAAGGATATCTTTTTACAAAAAAAAGATATCAGATGCGAAAAACCTTCTCGGTGAAAATCTTGTTTCGAAAATAGACTATGTGTTTAGAGTGGGTGAGATTTATTCTGAAGGATCGGAAGAGGATCTTTTTAAAGCTATGCAGTAAAAAACTTCTTGCAGAAGCTTTTTCGATGCATGTCACTGATGCCCCACTGCTTGAGCGTTTCTATGTGCTCTTTTGTGGGGTACCCTTTGTTTTTTCCGAAGTCAAACATAGGATAAAAGTGAGAACTCTCTACCATTATCTTATCGCGGAGAGTTTTAGCTTTAATTGAAGCTGCTGCGATAGTAGCGCTCTTTGAATCTCCCTTCACTATAGACTTCTGAAGAACGGGTAAATCAGGTATTGCCACATTACCGTCCACAATTACTAAAACATCATTCAATATAGGAAACATAGAAACGCAGCTCTGCATTCCTAAAAGAGTTGCTTTGAGTATATTTACGGAATCGATAACCTCTTCATCAACAACTGCAGTAGTAATTCTGATGGCATTTTTCTCTATTTCTGGAAGCAGTGTATTTCTTTTCTTTTCAGATAGTTTTTTAGAGTCATTTATTCCTTCTATAACACTATCCAGGTCGAGCATCACCGCAGAAACAACCACAGGCCCGGCAAGTGGACCGCGACCAGCCTCATCTACACCGACAAGGTAGCGCGCTCCGTTTTCTTTTAGAAGCGTTGTGTCAAAATCATATAGGTCTGTGGTTTTCATTGTATCGTTTCTTTTTCAATACTTAGTATTTTCTTGTATAGCTTCAGTGTTTCTTCCGATATGTCGGGATCTCCATCTTGATATTTCACTCTTATCTTACGAGTGAATGTCTTTCCTATTTTATCCTCTATGTAATCATCAACATCGTACTGATTTATCTCATATTTTAATGTCCTACCAAAAATATCTACGTACTCTGTATCTCCTATTATTCTCTGAATTGGGTGGATTCTTGTGTGCGCTACGAAATAATTCTCTTCTATGTCTATGTACGGGTGAGGTTCTATTTCAAGCTTAACTATAACGTCAGTCCTCTGCCCCGGTCCTACCTGATGTCCCTCACCTTTTAATATTTCGGACTTTTTATAATAAGACCTTAAGTTTACCCTGAATTTCAGGGTTACTCTTTCTTCTTCATACTTTAACCCGGAACATGAGGAACAAACAAGACTGTCTTTTATCCCGGTCCCGGAGCATGCAGGACAGATGGGACTTGTTTCAAGTAAGTTAAGAATGCTGCTTTTTATGTTCCCCGTACCTTCGCAAACTTCGCACACACCACTAAGTCCATTTTTAGATCCTGTACCGGCACATGTTTTGCAAAAAGACCCTCTATTTATTATTATACACTTTTCTTTACAAAAGTAAAGATCTTCCATTGATATTTTAAGATTAACTCGTATATACCCCGTGTAGCTCTTATGTGCCTGCGGGATCTTATTAAGTATGGAGGGATCTTTCTTAACGGCCTCGTAGGCTTCTTGTATTAGTCTATACTTAGCGTGCGCTTTTATATCGCTTGTTTTATCAGGATGATACTTCAGTGAGAAAGCTCTGAAATGACGCTTAGCTTCTTCCAAGCTGTCTCCAGGAACTAACTCCAATACTTTAAGGGGGTCCATATATTCCCCAATTCTAATATTATTTAATATAAAAAAGGGGAGACAAACTCCCCTTTTTCTTAAAAAGTCAATATTTGTTTATTTTGCTTACGAAGGACGAGGAGCATTCGTAAGCAGTTGTTCGCCTGGTACCCCTTTATAATCCTCGGGGAACGGTACGTTTTCCTGATCCAGTGAAGGATCAGAAACAGACCTCTCAAAGTATACTTGATACAGTCCTAAATTGCTAAGGATTCCTCCACTCTCAGCCTGAAGTCTAATTCTTAACGTTTGATTATAAAGACTCAAACCCAGGTCAGCTTTGGCTTCCCAATCAAACTGAAATGAACTTCCAGAAGCCGTAAATGACAGCCCTGTAAGAGTTGTTCCACTTGACGGGGTCATTTGTTCCCATGTCGACCCATTGTCTGTAGAGTAATCGTATACAACAATGTCCGCAGTTAATGCTGCGTCTGCTATACCTGTGTACGGGATCTCTACTTTCTGTTTATCAGAAGACAGGGACGGCACGCCAAAAACTACCTTGAAATCATATGTCTGTATGTCAGCAGGTAGATTTTTCAAAGACATGTGTCACTCCTTATTTCGGTTATTTGATTTCGGCTACGGCAAAACCAGCTTTGCCTAATTGTTTGAGAAGAGCGTTTTCCAGAGTCTCTTTCTTAGTGTCTTTTTTGTACACCTCTTCATGGAGAATCTTAGCCGCATCTTCTTCGTTTACGTCTCTCGGTTCTTCCGCAGTTATATTTTCTCTTACGTACACGATGTATGCTAGAAGAAGCCTTTTCTCATCCTTAGAAAACCCCTTTAAAGGGTGCTTAGACTGTTCAAGATGCTTTTTTACAGCCTTAGCGAGCTCTCTTCCCTTGTTAACTAAAAGAGCTTTCTCCTCATCGGACAAAATTTGAAGTTCGATGGGGGATATTTCTTTTGCTAACCTTTTAAGCTTTATGCTAATCGACTTATACATACTCGAAAACAAAACGGTAGTTCACAGATGACTGTCCGAGAACGGTTTCAGAAGAACCAACCTCAACATCGAGCCATGCAAATTCCGGTGCTCCGGCATTGAACAGAATACCATTATCAGAAACCGACCCGATATCTGCAGCATCTGAGATGCCTGGGGTTTCTACGAAATAATCTGACAAATAGTTACTGCCAGGAGTGACTCCTGTAACGCCCGTGGAATTCTGATATTTACCGAATTGTGAGTGGTCCAAACCTGCATTGTCCTCAAGGAACATAGCTAAGATTTGGAAATCCATGCCCATATCGGCTACAGGCTTTACGACTATGGCTTCGTCATTGTGGTTGCCCTTAACAACGTTGCCGAAGTCTACACCTGTAACATCGCTGTCAAGCAGCTGCATGTCCGAAGGATTATACTGTTCTACTTTCATGTTTCCTTCCTTTTTATGAGTATTCGAAGATAAACCTATAGTTGATGGTTGATGTCCCGCCAGTTTCTGTTAAGCCAGGGTTTACGTCTAACCAGATGTATTCCCCGAATCCTAACTCATCAACATCTATGCTAACTCCTCCAGTTACTTCAGGAGGCTCTGGGACCTCTACAAAATGGTCTGAAATGAAGAAAACGCCTGTTTCTCCAGTAGTCTCCGGGTCATATGAAACGACCTGTACAAATTCAGGATAGACGAAATATCCATATTCAGTAAATTCAAACCCCCCGTCATTCTGGAGGTACATCTCAAGACCTGTAATGTCCTCATCTTCCAGATTAGGTCTGATGAGTACAGGCAGTACGGAATGCTCGCCTTGTCGTACGTTACCAAAGTTGAGCCCAGTAATGTCTTCAGCGAGTAAATTGCCCGTACGGGGACTATACGCACCTATTTTCATGTATTATGCCCTATCTTAGAACAAAGACAGTTTTTTATATACGGAGGATATTAAGAGATTATCACATAGGCTCATAAGGGATATAGAGGTTGTAACCTAAAGTGTTTTTATACTATATCAAACATAAGCATACCAGCATCCTAGGGGTTCTCTAGTATCTACGTGGTATGTTTCGAATTTTTCTTTAACAGCAAGCTGAACACCAAAAATATCCGCCTTTTTTAGATAGTAATCATGGCCTAGGATGATGCCTCCCTTTCTTATTTTGGGAAGCCATAAATCTATGTCTTCTTTTACATACTTGTATTGATGGTCCGCGTCAATGAAAACAAAATCTAAAGAACCATTTTCTACTGTTTTAGACGCTTCGGAGCTTGTAGTTCTCTTTAAAATCGAGCGATTTCCATAACACTCTAAAGACTTTCTGACTTTTTCGTATAGAGAATCATATGCTCTATTGTCTGGACAAACTGTGATTTTTTCAAATTTTAAATATTCTTTCAAAATCTGATAGGGGTCCACAGATATCATTTTTAGGTTTTCGTAGTGGTCCAGTAAATATCTGGTAGTACCTCCATACCACACACCTATTTCTGCTCCTACTTGAAGTTTTATACTGTCTTTAACAATTTCAAAAACAACTTCTCTTAATTTCACGGTAAATTTTTTCCTATGTTTTCTGTTTTTTCTAAGATGTTTTTGATAAAAAGCATTCGATGGGTATATGTGTGCTCCTGGGCTACTTTTTTGTAAGCTTCGAAGGCCATCTTGTCCCTCAATTCTTTGCCCGGTCCGAGGAGATAATATCTAAGCTGTTTTATAAGGCTTTTTTCATCGGAAAAGAATCCTACTTCATTTTCTGTGAAAATCTCTCGAGCTTCTTCTCTTGTGTCTTCCAACAGCATAAAAGCCTGGCACAGCGGCACCTCATACGCCCGCGGGTTCAGGCTTACCCCTATAAATCGACTTTTGTTGTGTGGGTTCTTTTGGGATTTTGTTTTAGGATTCCATTTGATGTCTCTTAAAATGTTGAGAGAAATCTTGGCTCCATTGTAATACATAACGGTCTCATCATGCGGTATGGTCCTTTGGTCAAATACATATTCCCACAGTGGAGAACTCTTAGGCATGTATCTGACATGTCCGCATATCTTCATACTGAGTTTATTTTTCTTAACGAACGGTATAACAGATTCTAGTAGCTTTCTCCGATTAGGGTAGAGGGCTCCTAGAAACAGTATGTCACTCCGGTACTTTTCATCCAAGCGATCCGCAGGTATCCGCCCGCACTCATCTTCACTACCAGCAGTGGGGCAGTAGTAAACATTGGGATATTTGCCGCTATCACCTATACTTTTTTCATTGGAGAAATAATAGTCAATTTTTTCCAGTTTCTTTTTCAGAGGGTCAAAGCTGTGCGGATCCTCAGTAGCTATAACCACACTTTTAATGTGGTATAAACTGTCTAGAATAAATTCAGGGACACTCAAACCCCCTATGAACATAATATGAGTTACTTCATTGGATTTTATGAGGGCTTCTGAGTGTATCGTGTGCCAGCTGGATTTATCGCTGACTATCTCTCTAAAGTTGTGGTATGGAAATGACTGATATGGAATGCCTAGTTGCTTTAGTGCGTGTTTGTACCCGTTATAAACATCAGTAAGTGCGAACTTGGTCGCATCAGAGACTATGAGAAATTTCATTTCACAGCTCTCATATATATCCGTATATTACCAGAGGTTTCATTTACAGAGGTTATATTTACGACACCATCTTTTATGTACCCAATGTTTCTAGATACGACGGTAATTTTCCTAGAATGCATGTCAAAATATCCGCTTTGGGAAAAAAACCAGTCAGACGGTACAAAGTCTGGATGTTTTTCTTTAATGTCTTCTATAGTGAGTTTAAATTTACTGTTGTCATTCCATATGAGCTCGAGAGCTACAAGATTTTCTTTGTCTATCTCTGACCAATTGGTGGCGCATTTCTTATTCAATTTGGTACTGAAATAGTTCTCTCGTTCTTTTACCGTTTTGCCGTTCGCATAATGGGCGATGAAACCGCTGTACTTTTTACTTCCTCTTTGGGGCATGCGCTTTTTGTCCCGTCTTCGGTTTTTGAAATTTCTTTACTGTAGGCTTTTTGGGTTTTGGATACTTAGGTTTAGGTGCTTTTTGTTTCTTAGGGGTTACCCACGCGGGTTTAGATCTTTTAAACAGCTTTCTGGATTTCATGAACAGGCTGTTTCTTTTTATGTAACGCCTGCGCTGTAACCTGATTTTATTTTTGTGTGTTCTGTAATATTGACGAGACTTAATACGAGCTGAAGGAGTTCTTCTTTTTAGTTTACGAACGAAGCGTCTCTTGTACGCATTAATGACTCTGGCTACTATTTCTATCATTCTAATTTCCTAGAAAAAATGTCCAAGATACAATTATCATATAGGACATTCTATCAAAAGATTATTACCTCTATTTAATATTTTCCTTTTGAAACTTCCACAGCCTGTAAGCTGGTGAAGTGACCAAATTCCGCTCTATACGTTCATATTCGTCTAAAAGAGGTGAAGCCCTCTCTGGGGTCATATTTTTGCCGAGCAGCTGTTTTTTGATCTTCTCAAGCTGTCGGAGGGGCCTGACAACTTCCCGGTAACGCTTCGTGGGACCTATGAGCAGTGAGATGTTTTTAAGCCTGTGACAAGTCTTGCATAAATACTTCTGCTCTCTATTCTTGTATTGGCTGGGCAAGTAGAGCTTGATGCACGGTTTACCGCATTTAGGACATTTTACGTACCATCGAATACCGCCTAAATTGGTGTTTATGCTCTCATAATCGAAGGTTTGGTCGTTTATCTTGAAGGCTCTCAAGCTTTGAAGCATGAGCTTTTCATATTCTTCTCCGGACTCGTCAGGAAACTTTTTCCTGATTTCTTTTTTGACTTTTTTAACGAGATTGGAGAAGGAGAAACACGTGGTAGATTCCACGGAAACAAATTTGGGGTCGGGCATAGTAACCTCTTATTTGATATGAGATCTTTCCTTTCTACTAGAAATAAATATTAATTGATTATTAGAGGTTATTTGCCGTCCATAAGGTTTTTTTGCGGACCTTGTACAAATTTTAACAGATTCTCTAATACTTTTATGCAATAAACAATGAGTTTTCCTACCATATTTGGACGAATCATAGCGTCTGTGAGACTTTTGTCAAGAACCCACTCATATGCCATGAGTTCTGGGTAAGAATCTCGTTTTACTTTAGGGTCATTCATCTCTTCGTAGAATTTCTCTGCAACAGCTTCTTTCGTCCATTTGTTTACAAAAGCATTACATTCCCAGGCATTCGTACATATATCAGCATCTTCTCCGTTGTTGACTCCAAAAGTGCACAGCTTAATGTATACCCCAACATCATCGTTTGCGCGGATTACAGTCTTCCCATAGTGACAGTTGTCGTGTCTGCACTTTTTCGCATCCTGCAATTTGTCATAGAGAATGCGCTTTCTCAACTGACGGTATCGTCTGTAGATTACGCCTGGACTTCTCATTTCGAGTCCCTCTCGTAGAAGTAATTCTTGCCAATGAATTTGATGCTATCAACGTAATCGCAAAAGTTTCTGTTGAAACTCACTCCAGATAGCGCCCAAACCTCTACGATTTTATTTTTACTCTTAAGATAGCGGCAAAGATCTATAAAATCCCCATCGCCACTCATAAGTACCCATTTGTCGAAGTTGTCAATGTTCCGCATACAGTCTATACATATAGCCATGTCTTGGTCAGTACCTTTATATATGCGGTTACCCTCAAGGTCGTGTGTAATAACTGCCTGCTTGATCACAAGTTCATACTTCAGGGAATGCAAAAGCCCCTCAAATTTGTGGTAGTCTGCGTCTGGCGTACGTATGATGTATGCCACTATCGCTTCAAGCTCTTCTCCGGTTTGATCAAAATGCTCCCGTATCTTTACAAAATCTATTCTTTTGTTGATGTCCTTGGCAGAGAAGAATAGATTTTGGACATCTATTTGGACATAGGTTCTCATTTGACTTTTTCAATTCCTGTCTTATTGTTTCTATGACTGAGTCTGTATGAGCTTTGTACCGACTCGTTAAAACCCGCGTTGTGTGTCACCAAAAGCATGTCTATATGAAGCTTCTTACTGAGCTCAGAAAGCAATCCGCTTACGTTTTCTATGTATCCTCCATCTACTGCTGCAAAAGTTTCATCCATAAGAAGAAGTTTTGCGCGTTTTAGTTTTATCACACATAGAAGTCTCAATAAAAAACTTTCTATAACACTTATGCTGCTCCTGGACTCGGGATCCACTACGTTATCGTTGTATATAGTCTGAAGATTAACCGTAATTTTCTTTCCGCGTTCCTCGAGCAAAGTTTTAAACTTGATATCCCTATCCGGAAAAACCGACTTAAGCCCATAGGTGACGAGCTTGTCCATATTGGAAAGATCTTTTTTAGCTAGTTTATCTATAAGGTGCTTCAACACTTTTTCAGTTTTTGTCAATATATCTTCATCAGTTTTGAGCTGCTCTATTTCATCTGAGGCTTTTCTGAGCTGCTCCTTTTTGCTCTGATATACCCCATCTAAAAATTGTGTGCGACGCAGCACTGATTCATAGATCGAATTATCCATTATTTATTACCTTAGAATATCCGCCCAATGCTGCCGATATGTATTTATTTCCGTTGATTTCTCCGCTGTTGTACACTTTATAAAATTTGGATTCATCATTGATGTGTAGACGTACCTGTTTTTTAGCCTCAAATGAACTCAAGATGGACTTGAACATCACATAATCGACCACATGTGATACTTCATCTGGACTTTCATCATTGACCCGGGCACAATCGAATCTTTCTGTAACCTTTAAATTAGATACGAGTCCCAAGTCTATGTATGAGTCCTCTCCTGCGCCTTTAAGACTTATTTCAATGCCTGAACCTTTTGCAGTAGGCCTGGAAACAACAAGCCTATCCAGAACTTTTATTAAGGCATCCTTATCAACCAGTGTGAAAGGTCCTTCAGACTTAATCCGATTAGTAGGTATGTCAGGCGGCTCCACGTTTGATTTCAAGAAACTGTAACGTGTGCTTTTGTCCTGCGTGTATACTCCCACTTCTTTAGGCGTTTCAAACAACACAACATGCTCATGTTCTTTGATACTGTCTACGAAGGACAGAAGAAAAGGCACTACGGCTTTCCTAACCTTGAAATTTTCCATGGTTTCATAAGCTTTAAATACGATAAATCCCATCTTGTTGTAACCGTTCGCCGCGAATACGATGCCTTTATTAAAAATAATGAAATCGAATTGTTTGCTGTCTTCTTTGATAGGAGATAGAAATACCTTTGCGTAATCAAGCGTGTGAACTAAAACTTCCCGATCTACGGGGTATTCCTTCACATCATCGCCAAGATCTTCATTAAAAGTGAGCATTTTATCTGTAGGAAAAGATTGAACAGATGTGAAAGATTTGCCGGTAGCTGTGGTGTATATCTTAAGGACAAGGTCACTAGAGTCATATTCCATCCGAACTGTATCGATATCCATTTTGGTTAACAGTTTTTCAAGGATCTTTGGATCTGCTGTAAACGAAAAATTATCGTCCCCTGTATTTTCGATATCTACGATGCATAGTGCCTTGAGATCGTTGTTAGTCGAGCTGACTTTGAGCTTGTCTCCCTCTACTCTGAACAGGAGATGCCCCCGTTCTTCTTGTATAACTATCTTTGCAAGGGCTTTCTTAGCTAGCGATATAGCTGTTTTGAGCGCTTTTTTTGAGGTTTTAATTTCCATAGTTTATACCTCTATCTGAGATAGTTTGTCGGAGGCTTCACTAAGCTTTTTTTCGAATGCCTCTAATTCCTTGTTCAGCTCAGCCTCTTTTTCTTGTATGATATCCTTTAAAGAATTAGGATCATATCCCTCATCTTTGATTTCTTTTACCAGTTCCTGCAGGGCCTTCTTTTTTTCTTTAAACTGCGTCTCTATCTGTATCTTCTTAGTGTCTAATTCACGCAGCTTTTCTGTTAATTCTGTAAATCTCTCTACGTCTGTGCTCATGTGTATCCCCTAAAAGCTAAAGTCGGCGATGCCGCCGTTGGTTTCTATTTCAACTGTTTCTCCACGGGCCTTAGCCCGGGCTTCTCTTTTTTTAGCATTGGCTTCCTTTTTTTGTGCCCAGGCTTCGCACGAGAATTTGTAGGAACACCACTTACACTGTTTTGATAATCCTACCTTAGCCTTAAATACTGTATCTTCCTTAATGCTCTTTTTAACGAGTGCTAATTTATCCTTAAATTGGAGAATAGTCTGCAGGTCGAAATCCACATACTTTATCATCTGATAACGGTAGTATAGGAAGCCTAATTTGTTTGGCAGCTTACCATGATTTAACAGGTAGATAAGTGCGTAAAAGTATAGTTGTTCGACATCGACATTAGTGTCTATCTTATTGGTGCCCTTTCCATCAAGGATCTCTACGGTACCGTCAGGTTTATTCCAGATGAAATCCATTCTACACGTCAGAGCATCCTTACTCTTTTTTAGATTGATTCGAAAAGAAACTTCTGACCTAGAATCTTTCCAGAAATCAAATGCTTTCATATTCTTCAAGACGTCATTGTAAACGTTGTCAAAAATCTGTTCGCTGGTTTCTTTGACCCAGGGTTCATTCCAGTTTACATAGTTTTCTTGAAGAACTTGCGCCCACTGTTTTTTCAAGACAGTTTTCACTTGTTCCGGAGTAAGCTCTACACCATTCTTGGTATAATCGTTAGTGTATTTTTTGAAAAACATTTCAATAAGCATGCCGTATAGTGCAAAATACCTACTGTCTTTTTCAGGAGGTTTTACCTTATTCACAAGATTGTAGTAAAACCTCGGGCAATTTATATAGTTTCTATAGTTAGAATACGAAAGTTTCATTTCACCGTTTCCTTCAACACGGTGTCTGCTTCGGAAAGGAAGTACTGTACTTTATCTAAGACTGATCGATCCACGTCAAGTCTATTTAGTTCAGATTCTACCTTGTCTTCACCTTCATCTTCGTCAGACACGCTGTTCTGCAATTTCTCCACGAACTCTTCGGCTTCTCTGAGTTTCTTTTGCTCTTCTTCCCGCTGTTCAATATTAAAAACTTCTTCAGCAGGACGCACCTTAAGCCGGACAGCCTGGGGTTTTATTGAGATCCCGTTCTCATCCTTTGTCACGGTGACCAGGGAGATCCTCGGAATCCTTGTTATTTCATCCTCTGTCAGAGATCCTCGACTAAGGGCTCCTACATTTATAAATACTTGACCCTTATCGTTTGTCTGTATGCCCTGATCTACATGATAGTGTCCAAGTAAAAAGATGTCATCTCCCAGAGTAGCTATTTCATCATAACTGTACAGCTTGTGTTTGAATAACTGGCCGCCGTCCGGAGAGCTGTACAGGTGCAATATGCATACGTTTAAATCGCTGTTTTTATGATCTACTTTTGGAATGCTCCCTAAATTAAGATTTTCCATAAAAGGAAAAGCACGTAGATTTACATTGATACCGTTTATCTTGTATTTCTTCTCTCTTAGCTGATAGAGTGCCCCGCTTTTGTATAGTACATTGAGAGGCTGCTCATCAAAAGTTTCGTAACTATCAAACCTCAGATCATGATTACCTTCTGTAGTATATACAGGCATAGGAAAAGACTTGAATAGCTCTATAAGGGTACTGTTTAGTGCGTGTGGATTGCGCATGGGAGCCTTAAGATTGAAAAGGTCCCCTCCGTGCAGAAAGAAGCTTACTCCAACCTTCTCCCCTACAAGTTTTATCTGTTTGATCTTGTTCAATATGTCTTGCGTATAATTTCCGACGCGAGACGCGGGGTTCACTGCGCTAATATGCGTATCTGTGAAGGTTATAAATTTAAGCGTGCCCATGCTGCCCTTTCAATTCATGACCACATAAAGGGCATGTGTCATACGCGTTCAGCTGTTCCTTTATTTTTTCGATTTCAGTTACGATTTCCTCATGCTTTTTTTTCGTAGTAAGTGCCGACAATTTTTCAGTTTCCAGCCTTCGTGAAAGGTTTTTAAGCTTAGTTAGGTTTTCTAATCCGTCTGGAACCTCAGGTAAATTAGTGGCGCACGCTTCTTTTAGTTGTTTACTACTTAAAGCAAGAGACGTTGCCATCTTATTCCATCGGGTTATTACTGTAAGCTCTTTCAGAAGAATTTCTATCTTATTCTTTCCGTTTACCGGGATATCTACGGATAAGCCATCCTCTAAGGAGCTTATTTCATTTTTATATTTCTGTACAGAATTGCTGTACACTTTTATTTTCTGTAGTGCCCGAATAAGTTCTGTTATTTTATCAGCTCTGGGCAGCACCACGGTTTGACCGGCTTCCAGCTTTCTACAAGCAAGCAAAAGTTCCTTTGACTTAACACCCCATCCACGTACTTTAGCAATTTCGGATTCGAGTACATCTACCTTTTTCTTTTTCTGTTCAAGCATCCCTACGGAATCTTTAACATCTTCGAAACCATCAAACTTTTCCAGGTCTCTTTCAGCGGAAGACCTATCCTTTTCTCTAAGTTTTAAGAGATCTCGATTTTGTCCCTGAGATTTGTTGCAGAGGTCTACAGCTTTATAGAGGCGGTCAAGACCGTAAACGGAGGTAAGGAGGTCTGCTCCTTTAGAATCCTGACGATCTACAAGAAAAAGAGGTACGAACTGTTTTGCGTAATTCAGATTAATTTTTTCGGTACCGAGTTTTATTAATCTGAATCCTGCATCAGCGATAGGAGTGGGAGGAACTTCCCGACCTATTTTTTCATACCTTTCATTATTGACGACATAGAAGTTGTTACCTTCTTCTTTATGCCACAGAAGATCCAGCCCCTCCATTACGATATGAATCTCACAAAACTTCTCACCCCACGTAATAAAATCAGTACCCTGTTGGTTGGTAAGCGCGGCATTGATCGCTCTCAATACCGCGCTTTTGCCTAAGGCATTTCTTCCTACAAGAGTGGTGAAACCGTCTATCTGAAAATGTGCATCTCTGATAGACTGAAAATTTTTTATCGTAATGTCTATCATTTTTCGGTTTCACCACCTGCTATTGCATCAAGTTCAGCCAATTCTTCCATTTCATCGGCAGTAAACTCAAGGTCGTCTATGGGGAGTCCTTTAATCTCTCGCAGCTCCTTGAGTTGTTCAAGTTCATCAGGAGTAAGGTTTTCTATTCCCTTACCTTCAAGTTCTCCGAGCAGGGTGTCAACTTCAGATACATCAGTCGTAGGCATGAGGTAGGGTTTCATAGCTTCAAGCACGTCTGGATTGTCTTCAAGATGTTTTTTAACTTTAGTTTTACCCTGAATGTTGAAATCCAAGTCACCGTTCGGGTCTGCCCAGCTGTACCAACCCGCTGAACCCTTTTTGATAATTTTCTTGTTAATGCCTAAGCTGACCAGAGACATGATATTGTCAATACCCTGACCAAACTCAATGTGTACAGGTCCGGATTTGTAAGGCATATCAAGCTTGTTCTTTTCAATAACCACTTTCACGACCTGGGAGACAGCCTTTTGCTCTGATATCCCTGTTATGTCGCTCTTGTATGCGACAGTTTCTTTTTCACTGGTAGATTTTAGATGTATCCTAAGAGTTGTGAAGAAACGTACGGCTTTTCCCCCTGAAGTGACTTCATTCGGTCCCGGGTCGTATTTAGAAGCCTTGATATTTGAACGCTTCTGGTTCACAAGAAGTAGAGCCGTGTTATACTTCCCGAGCTTTTTGGTGATCCAGTTCAAGAACTGCCCCATCAATTTTGCGTGAAGTCCGATCTGAACGGTATCGTCGGCATCCTTTTCAGCGAAGCTTTTAGGGATCATACTTGTTACAGAGTCGATGATGACCACCGCAGGCTTCATCTTAATGAGGGCTTGTCCGATGACCTTAACGCCGTCTTCGAAGCTTGTAGGAGTGAGGTGAAGAAAACGCATCGGATTGAGCTCAATACCGAGGTTTTCTACGTACTTCCTCTGGGCACGAAGAGAATGCTCAAAATCAGCATAAACGACGCGTTCACCTGCTGCCAGGGCCTGCTGTGCTACATGAAGACCGAATGTTGTTTTACCTGTGCCTTCATCACCGTAAACTTCGGTGACATAGCCGCGAGGTATTCCGCCCGGTTTGTCTTGGAGGGAACCGTCTCCTATAAGACGGTTAATGACCCAGGAGCCTGTAGATACGAAGTCAAGTTTCTTTTCAATGTCTCCGACCATCCCACTCTTTTGGAGGCCTTTGACGAAGCTATCTAACTCCTTATTCTTTTCGGCTTCTGTCTTCTTTTTTTCTTTTCGTTCGGCTGCTTTTGCCGAGACCTTTTTTGTTGCTTTCTTTTTTGCCGGAGGCATTTTCCGTTCTCCTTTTTATAGCCTTGAAATCAAAGAAAAGCTCGTTTTCTCTGTACTTAATACCGGTTAGTTCAGTTAAACCTTTCCGAGCTCCTCTCTTATATGTGTGTTTACCGCAAAACGTGTTCCTTTCATATTCACCGAGCTCACTTTCATTAAGGCTTTTTTCTAACAACCATTTGTAATATCTTTTTCCGAAATACCCTGCCCAATAAGCATCTGCTACGTCTTCAGCTAATCGGTGCCCGTGCAGACCCAAAGCAGTCTTAGCACGATCAATCATGTGTGGCTTCCCCACTCCTTCTATACTTATGTCAGGGAACACCAACTTTTTCAACATTTGAGGCGGGAATGCGACAACATAGTTGCCGTTATCCAAAAAAACTCTGTGTAAGAACTGGTTAAGAGCGTATAAAATTTCGGTGCTGCCTGCTCCGAAAAAAGGCGCTTCCATCCCGATGAAGGTTATGTCGTATTTCTTAATAAGAGAATCGACCTGACCAGCCTGCTTTATTAATCTTTGAACAAGGATCCCATCGAGAGGTCTCGTTTTCAGGAGTCCTTTTTCTTTGACTACATTATCAGGCTCGTCAGAATCGAGAACGACATAACCCGCCTTCTGAAGAGACGGGTCCAATCCTAACAAGTATGCCATTTTACAGAGTTTCCATTACCTCACCGAGGTCTACGTCGGTTGCGGCATCATCAGAACCCGGAGCATCGATACCTAGGAGCTCCCTGATCTCAGAAATACCGAGATCTGCAGCCAGGTTTCTGCCGACATCTTCGAAATAGTTTTCAGCTTCTTCAAGCACCTTTTTCTTCAGCTCTTCATTGCCGCTCCAGAGTGATTCCTTACACGGCGTAACGTCAATCGTCTGGAAATCTTCATTTGTACAAGTGAGTTTGATGTCGTGCTCTGATAACGGGAATTCCTTGTCCGCTGCCGAAAGCTTTGAATACATCTTTTCACTGAAGATCCACGGTAGAACCTCGTAATCCTTGAGTTTAGTTTTACCGTCTTTGTTCACCAGCTCATAAACAATAATGACGGCGGCAATACGGTACTTCGGACGGTTGTTCTCGTAGCTGTGCAGACAACAAATCTCTTTTTTGTTTTTGGTGCTCTTACACAGAAAGAAGCGGTCCTTGAAATGTGTTTTTGCACCTTTAAACATTTTTGCTGGATCCGTGTAAAGTATAGCTACACGGTCAGTGTTACCTGCCTTAGCCCTGTACTTCTTAAACTTAGGGGTTTCAATGTCATCCCTATCTAAACCAAATTCTTCAACAGCCATTGTGATTCTCCTTAATTTTCGGTGTACGCTTCCGTTTTCGTTTACGTTTTGTTAACTTGGACGGTCAACAGAGCGCTATAAGAACTCTCGGACAGTATCCCCTGGTTTGTATACGACCTTATGACCTCCGACACGTTTAATGTCCATGGTACCGGTCTTTTTGTTGTAGATTTTTTTGTCCTTCTCACGTATTTCTTTAAGTACGACGCTTCCAAAACCAGGTGAAAGAGGAAGCTTTTTTTCTTTTAGTAGTTTGTAAAAAAATTCTTTAGTAAGCCGTTTTAGAAGTTTATTACGTACAGCTTTGGTATTGGCTTTCCGGAGAAGCTTTGGATCTACCTTTTCAGATAGTGTGGACAGGATGGTGTCCATCAAGATGTCTTCAATCTCATCCATAGCTTTCCAAAGACCTAACCATCTAAGCTTGAAAGTAGAGAGTTTATATCTATGTCATCATCACTATTTGCCGGTACAGTTTCCTTCTTAATTTCTTCTACGATAGGTTCTTCTGCCGCAGGTTCGGGGGTCTCTACTTCCACCTCCGCGGTCTGATCTGATTCATCTGTATCTGTACCATCAATTTCGATGTCTATCCCCAACTCACTGAGATCAACATCACTGCTGTCCGAAGAAGTGCTGGCAGCAGGTTCCTTCACTTCGGTCTCTTTGGATTGGCTTTCTTTAGCTTCCGTGGATTCCTCGGATCCGGATTCTTCGATGGAGACTAATTCTACCTCGTCTGACTCCTCCACTATTTCAGGGGAATCTTCTTCGAGGAAAGCAGAGACTCCATCATCTTCTATATCTGTTGCAATTTCAGGTTCGGAACTATCTGTTTCAGGGTCAACCATTTCGATGGGTCCTGATTCAGATTCATCCTCTTCACCCGGCTCCAGATACTCTTCAGATGACTCTACATCATCCAGAGTCATCTCTTCTTCCCTTTCCATCTCATCTATCTCAGACATGCTGTTATGTAAATCTTTTACCTCAGGATCGTCAGGAGAACCAACATTCAAGCGATTCACCTGAGTCTCCATATTTTTTTGAAGCATCTTAATGCTTGAGAAAGTACTGCGGAGGTTGTACTGAACAGTCTTGATGGAGGACATCAGATCCTTCAACCCGCAAAACGAGTTTTCAAGTTTCAGCAGTTCATGATAATCATCTTCGAGGAGTTCGTCTACCGCTGCTTCACGTTCTTTTCCGGTGGGTAATTTCTTGATGCTCTCATTACTTGTGAGGGTATTTCTCTTTTTACTTTCGATACTTAACTTTTCCGTTTTCAATAATCGCTCAGCAAGAGTCATCTCCTGCTGTACTTGTAACGCGTACTTTTCTACTTTCCGTTGGTATTGGTCGCACTCGATGATGCGTGCTTGAATATACGCGGGAGTTGGAATGTTTTCGAAGTCTAGATTGATGTTGAGCTTAAGTAGTTCTTCGTAGATTTTAGACGTGTTAACAGACATTTTCTTTTTCTCCACTTTTCCATAAACTTTGACCTGGACGTTTCCCTAAACATGTCCCAATATAACGGGACGCCAGTATTTTTTAAAGCATTTTTTCGTTCATTTTTAGACGGATTACCTGAAAAGACAAATTACCCGATCCTGTCTCTTTTTCTTGACTTGTAGCCGCATTTAGAAGCTTCACAGCCTTCTCATCATCCACATCCCCTAGATGGTATATCGTTCGAATATCTGTGCATATTAAAAGTTGAAAATCATGGTAAGATGGGAAATAGCTGCAAAACAGAACTGTTTCCTCATCTAAATCTTTCTCAAAGACAGCTCTGCTATCCCAGTACATTTTAGCTCCCCAATACTGCTTAACTGCGTTCAGTACTGCGGACATCTTAAAATCTTTCCCGGGAATTATGTCCTTGTTGTGTCCGACACAGATGCAGCTTTTTCCTCGAGCAATAACAGCAGCTCCAGGTTCTCTGCATTCTGAAAGTCCTGCGGATTCGAGAACATATCTCGCAAGGCTGTCCCGCGCCCGGTTATCCATGCCTGGATCCTTTCAGAGAACATAGTATTTCTCTTCTGTATTTTATCATTCCTGATAGCGCTTTCTATCGCTGATGCCTGTCCTAGAATCACCACTTTCTTCTTCGCCCGGGTAATAGCTGTATATAGAAGATTCCTTTGGAGAAGGAGCTGTCCATGAGCCTTAATAAAAGGCATAATAACTAACGGATATTCTAAACCCTGACTCTTATGACATGTAATGGCATAGGCCAGCTTAATCAGCTCATCAGCGAATTTCATAGGTATTTCGACGCGCCGCGTTCCTTCACCAAAATCTTCCAAATCGACTGTAATGTCCTCTGGCGTAATGTGAGTGACTTTTCCGATATCTCCGTTATATATCCCTAGATCGTATTTGTTTTTCCGGATAATAATACGGTCGCCCTTTCGGATAATGCTTTCATTGATGCGTGTTTCCTTCTTATCATCTGCAGGAGGATTCAGTACGCCCTGTAAGGCAATATTAAGTGTGTCGACACTAAGCGGGCCCTGGTTGCGAGGAGTGATAATTTGAAAGTATTTTTTTTCACTTCTCATTTTATTATTGTCTTTTAGCTGCTGTGAGAACTTAAGGATTGTGGCCTCAATGGCTTCTACAGAAGAGCTTTTAATGTGCCAGATGTCAGCGTGTTTGTCTGAGCGGAAATACTGCATACTTGCATTACCGTCTCGTATTTCTTTGGCTTGCAAGATGATTTCAGAACATTCATCCTGCCTGAAAATCTGGTCAAGAAAAATGGTTTTGATGCTTTGAGAATTAATCAGGTCGCGCAGCACGCATCCCGGACCCACGGAAGGTAACTGGTCCACATCTCCTACGAAAACCAATTTTGTACCTGCATACAAGGCTGATACGAGATGATAGAAGACTTCCATGTCTACCATGGAAGTTTCATCCACAATGACCACCTGGGTGTCATACTTGTTGAGGGCGTTAAAATCCCACTTGTCTCCTTTATACCCCAGTCTCCGATGTATTGTGTAAGCATGACATTCCGCGGTATCACCGAGTTTCTTAGCCGCTATCCCTGTTGGTGTAAGTAACTCGTAATTAATAGAGTTTTCCTTCATCATTTGAACTAAAGCTTTAACTATAGTAGTGTTATGCGTTACGGTAAAGTCACTTAGAAGGAATCTTCCGTTTCCTGAGATTTGAAAACCGTAATAGTCTCCATGACCTATGTTTTCAAGCGTAACTCCAGTAACTAGCACGTCTTTCTTTTGTTTTCTGGGCTCGGCTTTCTTTCTACTTATCTTGGTAGGTATCTGGTTAATTTCTCCGCAGATGTGCGTTTTGTAGTATGTACCTTCTCCGCGATATTTGTTGTTTTGACGAGGTGAAGACCATTTCTTTTGGCATGGCTTTATATGCGCCGAAAAACCTAAGGAACGAGCTAAGAAAACTGCTCCTTCAAGTAATGTCTTCGACTTTAGTGTGAGCTCGAATGAGTTGCTCTTATCTAAGTGTCCGTCCGCGTCCAATAACCCGGCTAAAAGTTCTAGTCGGGTTTTTCTGTCGTTTTGTTTGTACTTGTGGGGAACATGCTTGTTGTCAAGTAAATTCAACTCTCTCAGAGCATGCTTGATGTAGTTCCCGCCAGGGACATCTGGATCGTACTCTGAAGACAGGTCGTCTTTATCGTAGCATATTCGGTAATCAACGTTATCGCCCGGTACCTTTTTGACCTTGAGGTCGTACTGTGCTGCGATGTTTTCGATTATAGGTATTACTTCAGGATCTTTCGTGGAAAAACCCGAACCAGAAGAACACCCATCACCGAGCCAGTAACCCAGGAAATAAGGGTCTAGAGGTACTTCTTGTTTTGAAAAATCAACAGGTACTCTATAGCCTTTATAGTGGTCTTTTTTATTTTGTGAGAGCTTAAGGTAATCTCTTATTGGGATGTCGTGTATACGTCCTTTGACATGGCTTGTTCCTCCGCTCTCTTTTAGCGAAAGGATATGGGATTCATTAACAACGTAGGAATCCCCTTTCTTTGGTGTAACACGGTATAACGTCTCTTGTCCGCGACACGTACTCAGCACCTCCCGAGGAGTGGAATCATCTCCCATAAGAAAGTCTCCGGTGACGATGTCTTGTACCATCTTTGTACTACCGTCGCTCATCATTACGGGAGTGTCATAACCGAGACATTTACCGGTTCCAGGACAACCCGTTATGATCATTACCTTTTCTGTAATGAAGGATTTTATAGCATCTTTCTGGGTGGGTGAGAGCTGAATTTTGTGTTGCTCTTCGTACACGTCTACGTACTTGTCGCTGTTAACTTTATCGAGCTTGCATGTGTCTTTTGTACCCATTACTTTGGCAAGCAATCGAGCAGATTCATTCTCGTGAAAAAAGGACCTTACAGCATAAAGTTTTTGTTCATCTTTTATTATGTAACCCTCTGTTATTAGCTCTTTTACATGTGGTGCTATATCCTTAACAGTTATCTCAAGGCTCTGAAATTGAAATGGTGTTTTTCGGTTGAATTTGTTGCATGCAGCAAGTAGTTGCGCTGGAAGAAGGTAAAGATGCCCCGCTCGAGAGCTTTCAATAATGGTGTGTTGTATGAAAGCTCTCCATCGTAGAGGAGACTTCATATCCTTGTCCAATTTGTCGGCGATATAATCGCAGGTAGAGAAACCGAAGCCATTTCCACACAATAACCACGGATTTTCTTTGAGTATCTCCTCTGTATCGGGACCAAACATTGTGATGATGCGTTTTATCTTTCGGGTAGTCAACCCGAGTCCGTGAAGAAAAATTCGTACATTCTTAAGGTTCCGGTTTAGATCCCAGGCTTCTGCCAGGTTCTGAGCAACCTTAACCCCTACGTTTTCAACTTCAGTAAGCTTTTCAGGTGTGTCTTCTATGACCTTTTCAAGGTCAGAACCGAAGTGTTTAGCGATAGCCGCGGAACGCTCGGGTCCAATCCATTTGGCTATGGATTGTATATAGATGGCTATGCTGCGGACGTTGTCCTCATAGTCGAAGCTGTATGCTTCGGCCTTGAAGCCTAATCCGTATTTCGGGTGGTTTTTGAAGTTCCCATGTACTTCAATCTTAGCTCCGACTAAGACGCTCGGGAACTCCCCGGTGACTCGAAACGCAGAACGGTCTTTACGTTTGAGCGTGAAGACCTTAAAATCGTTGTCATTGCTCTCGTAATTTACTCGAGAAACAACCCCTATGAGAGTTTCCATCAGTCATCCTTGTCATCTGTAAGATCCTTATGCGTACCCGTGACTGTCATTCTTATTTTAAAAATGTAGTGGAGTGCTACTCTCAGGTATAGAACCACCACGATAAGGGCGAAAAGAAGGCAAACTCCAAAAAGTGCCCCGGCGAAAGATCTCAGAATAACGTTGAGTACATGTACAAGTGCAGGATCAGAAAGAGCTCTCCAATAGACAAGCCCCATAAGGATCCCAGCAGGTAATAGGTAAAACATCCCTAGTAAGAATCTGCGAAGCGTTTTATTCATCGTAAGGGACCTCCTCAAGGATATACCGGCGATCTACCCTAACGATGATGTACTCTCCCTCCTTGAAGGTGGAGAAACGCATCCCGTCAGAAAAAGCTCTTCCAGCATCAACCTTAAGCACCACAACCTTATCGCCTCCGCGATCCGCGAATTTCTTGCCAAATTCGGCAGCTACTTCAGGCTTAGCATAGAGCTTGATATAGCCCTTAGTCCCGCTTTTTAGGCCATATGTCCGCATTCTTTCCGCCAGATTTTCCAATGTACCGAAGTAGAGCGAGTCTGGCGGCTGCACATATTTGACCTCTTTGTACTTTATGTTGTCTAGGTCATTTATGAGTATTTTACGGTCGCGGTCTCTGAAATAGAGCTCCACAATGTGATTCCGGTTTATGTATTGCAGCTGCGGGTGTATATCCTGCAGGTATTTGGTAAGCTGGTCTATTGATTGGAAACCTTCTTCGTTTTTAGGTAATGTGGTGGTTTTTCCAGACAGAGCGTCGATAGTAGCCAGGAGTGCTGTTTTCATGTCGTCATGAGTCTTATACAGAGTAGGTAGCGGGCGTCTCTGCGGGGGGCGTCTGTTCGTCATGCCTCTGTTCATCATACTATCGCTCCTTACTTTCACTGTCTGTATTTAGGTTAGATTCCCTCTCAAGCATCTTCTTGATAATGACATTTAAGGACATATTTGTAGTTCGCATTTCCTCGAACACATGATTGAGCATCTGGTTAAGAAGGTAGTTTGGATTCACGAGAGCATTCTGAACCTCTTTGGAAGTACACCCACTTAAGGACCTGTACATGGAGGTTAGGTGCCTTATTGTATTGATGTTGTACATGATTTTCTTCTGGATAAAAGTCTTCAGATCCCTGGAGATTCCTTCCAGACTGAATGTCACCGCGGCATTCTGCAGTAAGAACTCGTGATAGTCCTCAAGTTTCTTTCTCTGTTCTTCTTCGTTCCCCATAAATACCTTTCTCTAAGAACCGTTGGTTCAATATAACGGGTAGACCAGATTTTTTAAAGGCGAAATATATAGCGACAAAAGATTTTTACACTAGAGGGATATAGGGGTTTAGGTTTTGCGCTATATCTTAAAAGAAATAACCAATAAGGTTTTTCTCCGTAGGAGGAAAACAACAACTAAAGAAGCAGAAGAAGAGACAGAAGAAGTAGCCTAAGCAGTGGAGGATTGAAGAAGCCGCTTTAAATTCCGGAATTCAACCAGTATATTAGGGAAATTAGAGGAGGACATATGATATTCACTATAGTTTCACCTGATAAGCTATCTCTTTCCATGTTCACCGACTTTTTTAAAAGGAATGTAGATGGTAACGTTTCTGTGGGGGAGATAATCTCTTTATACAGTCAAGAGATGCAAGAGAGGATCATGGATGATTTTCTTAACAGGAGTCCCGAAACAAACGTTCTTATTAGGTATAAAACAAAAAGAGCTACGAAGGTGGAGAGCATTCCTGAGAAGCTTTTTAACGGTTCTGATTACGTAGTGAAATTTGATTTGTACTCAATGGAACCTGAAATACTTAAAGAGAAGCAGCAAGATCTTGGGCCTTTGCTTGATAAATGGAAACAAGATGTTGAAAAGAACAATATCCTTTAGCCTTTTTGGGAAACCGGATAGTATGTTGTGGCACAGTCGGTGTTATAGGTAGCCGTGTGGATGAGATCGTAAGCCAGGGACACAGTCGACCGAGCGACATCTTATGAAACACTGTGAGCGAGCGCCGATTACTTTGAAGGAGTTTAGGAACTCCTCCGGATGCGTCGAGGGATGCAGCGTGGAAAATGCCTACGGTAACCTCTGTAAATGCACTTTGATTAGGACCGGGGCCCTTCGGGAAGTAAACCACATACCATGGTTTACGAAGTACCGACTGACTAAATGTTAACTGCTGTAACTGCCTGAAAAACAACAACTAAAGAAGCAGAAGAAGAGACAGAAGAAGTAGCCTAAGCAGTGTAAAATTGTCAAGGGGCCTGAAAAGGTCAACAGTAGTTTTGATGGAGTCCCTATGTATTTTGATCGAATCAAGGGACATGAGGATGTACTATCGTTTCTTAGAAAGCAGCTTTCGAATAATGACCTGGAAGGAGTATATCTCTTTAATGGTCCGAGAGCTGTAGGCAAGTATACAGTAGCTAGACAGTTATCTAAGTATTTGTTGTGTACAGGTACTTCAGATGATTCGTGTAGGTGTGAGAACTGCAGACTTTTTCCTCATGTACCCGACTTTTTGGAAATTTCTCTTGGTGATGATATCATAAAGGTATCAGACGTAGAGCCTTTGGAGAATTTTCTGTCTCTTGTTCCTTATAGGAGCAGGAGACGTGTTGTTTTGATAGACAATGCTGAGAACATGAATTCGGCGTCAGCAAATGACACTTTAAAGTTGCTGGAGGATATGTCGGCAGATGCTGTTGTCATTTTGGTTTCCGGGAACCCTGACAGGTTATTACCTACGATAAGATCTAGGGCCTATGACGTACGCTTCGAATCCCTTTCAGCAGATGAGACCGTTGAAGTTCTTAAGGGACTGGGACATAAGTCCGGCCTGATAGACGATTTTAAAAAGAGTTTGCAATATTTTTCTGGGGATGCTTTACAGGATTTTGTGCGCTACACCTCATACATGAAGAGCATCCCAAAGTTTCTCCGGGATTTTCCCAACATGGATGAAGATGACATGCTTACCATGCTTGGAGAGATTGATCAGAAGGAAGAATTGCTGTATTTCGTGGAGGTTTTTAGTTTGTATCTGGATGATTTGCTTAAGATCAAGTATGATAGTCCAGATGTGGTTTTTAATGTAAAAGCTTTGGATGAAGTAGAAGCATCGACTTCTGTGTGGAGAGATGAACTATGCATTACGGCGAACGAAAAACTCAAAGCTGTCATGCATGATTATCATCTTGGACTGAATTTGAAGCTAAAGCATCTTTTGTTTCCGGCTATGATATGGATCTACCTATATATGCAGAAAGAGAATAAAAAGAGTGCTGCTGACTAAAAAGCTCATAAAAGAGAGTTCAGGTAAATACCTGATATCAACGAAAGACTCTTATGTGTCTGAGAGTTTTGTACGAGAGTTACAGGTACATTATTCAGATTATAAGGTATCCGTTTGTCGGGATATAGAGGATTTCTTACGAGTTTTTGACCGCGGTACGATGTTTGAGGATACTAAGTACGTAATAGTTTTGTGGGATTTCGTTAAAGAAGACGTTGATATTGTGGACAGCATTTTAGCTACCCCTACAGACGATGTGCTGGTTTTCTTTGAGAGAAAAGTCATATCTAAAACGAAAGCGTACACTCGGATTAAAAGCTTGTGTGGATGTGCTAAGCTGGATACGCCGAAAGAGAAAGCATGTATTACGTATGCGCAGCAGGTTCTTAAGACTTTGGGAGTAGATTGTAAAAACCGCGTCCCTGATTTACTAGTCAGTAGAGTAGGGAACGATATGTCTGCTATAAACCTGGCAGTTAAGAAATTAAGTTATTATTCTGAAGGAAAAACTGTCACGGAAACTATGTGTACTGACGTTGTGGAAAATTCTAATGATGTTAACTATTTCTCTTTTTCAGAGAATTTCTTTAAGCGTCGTATACCCGAAGTTTTTTCGGAGTTAGACAAAATAGATGACTATTCATATGTTAAGTTAGTCCATTTTCTTATCGGACAGATAGATCGCATATACAGGGTATCGATTTATAAGGAGCAGGGGAAATCTTCTCAAGATATAGCGGATTTAATGGGACTTCCACAATTCATTCTTAAGACGAAATTTTTTACTGTGTTGGCATCTTATGGAAAAATGAAGCTTGTAAAGCTTTTAGATCTTCTGAATCAGTTGGACCTTAAGTTACGATCTAACATGTATACTCCGCGTTTGATTGTTGAGCATTACATGCTGAAGGCTTTGAAATTATGACTGAACGAGAACCTGAAATACGTGTAGATGTTGACAAAGATCGCATAAAAGAGATCGTTAGCGAAGCGCTGCGGATGATACACGAATATTATGAGGATGATTATCAACGTACACGTGAAGATATACTTCTTGAGTTAAATACGATACTCGATACAAACAAAGTGACTACACAATTTTTTCTTCATGTAGGCAGTCTAAAGATCCCGGATTTAAAACTGAGAGTTGACCCCAGGAGAAAAAAGGTGCTCTGTAAATCTAACTTTAAGAAAAAAGTAGCAAAAATCAATCATTTCATGAGGATTCTATGAAACGAGAACCTCTATTCGTGCGTTTTGCAAACGGTGACGCGAACGGTTTTGATGTCATACAGACTGTTTTGTCTGATATTGATGACAAACAGAGTAAAGAAATAGCCACAGGGATTTTAGATAATGTGCCTGACACGGCTGTATTTCGAAAAGATTTCAGGAATATGTTGACAGATCTGACTGAGAATGGTGTCACACAGCAGTTACGTAACTATGTTAACTCGTACATGAAGCCTTCTCTTACCGAGTATGTAGAAGGATCTTCAGGCAGTCGTGCAGGAGAAAAAAGAACAATAGTTATCAAAGAATCTGACACACCGTGGATAGAAGCTGTTGTTTGTTACAACCTTTGTCTATATATTAAGATGTATGGTGTAAAGGAAATAAAGCAGTGCCCGATATGTACTAAGTTTTTCAGTAACAAAGGAAAGTACGCTAAATACTGTTCTGATACATGTAAATCCCAGGGAAGGGGTAAATGAAAGATCTGGTTTTAGCATGCAGTTTACAAAGAGCATACTTTCATGAGACGGGTACTTTATACTTCGGGGAAAAGGCTGAAATATATAAGCAGCGTCTGGTAGAGTATTTCAAAGAATTGAATCCCAACGATTATCAGATAATATTTCTAAGGGAGATACATCAGCCTGACGATAAGTTTTATATGGACAGGAAGAGTGGTTCTATTGTAGGATCTAATGATGTAGAGATCCTCGAGATATTCAAGCCGTATGCTAAGCTTATTGTTAATACTAACCGCTACAGTGGATTCTACAAAACCCCGCTAGATTCAGAATTAAATAAAATAAAACCAAATAAGATACACATAGTTGGCGTTGAAACACACACCAACGTTCTTTTTACAGCTGAGGAGCTGAGAAATCGCAATTATGCGGTGGTTGTACACGAGCCGCTTGTGACCTCAGCTGAGGATTTTATGCACAATACAGGCATAAATGTGCTTAGTAATGTGCTCTCTGTTGAAGTTGACTAGGAGAGGACGATGGTTATTATAGAATACCAGATCAAGTGTCCATCATGTAATACCGAAACACGGGTTGTTACGGAAGATGTAGATCCTATGATGTTTCAGTGCAAAGGTTGTGGTCGGTCTGTAGTCATGCAGAATAATTCAGTATACACAGTTTCCGAACATTTTACAAAAAGGGTCATGAATCAGCATCGGGTGAAGCCCTGTGGACAGCTTATAGCACACAGAATAAGCGAAAAAGCCAAGGAACTGGTAAATAAGGGAAACATAAATAACCTCCATGATCTACTAAATGAAAACATGGACGTTAATGAATTTATAAAAAGATTAGGCTAAAATTGAACTTTTTCTGGTGTTTTAGGTTAAAAAACAGGCAATCCTTATTATATTCTGATTATGAATGATAAGGATTTAGACGGTAGGCTTGTTTTTTTGACAGTGCATATGGACCGTTGGTTACGGGAGGTCAATGCTGATTTCGATGTTCCGATGGCTAACAGACTAGCACGAGTCATTAAGGTGTTTGACTGGGATACAGAAGAAGGTAGGATTCTTCTTCAGGAGCGTGAGAAGACTGGAAAATGGAAGAATCTTAATGCGCGTGATTTCAAATACATACTTAATATTTACAACCCAGATCTCATACGAAATAATAAGATAGGCTGTATAACACCTGAGGTTGCTCCAAGGTGTTACCCGGGGACAGAGCTTGCATTGTTTGATCTTGTACCTGAGTGGATGTTAAAAGAAATCAATAAAGAGCAGAAAAACGTACTCAAGATAGAAAAGAAGAAAAATGCCGTACCTAAAAGAACGGTACGTAAAAAGACCGTTCGCAAAACTGTAGCGAAATAAATGTATCTAGATGAGTTTGTTACAAAAGCTAATAAGACTTTACCAGAATATCCTGAACCGCTAAAGTACTTACGAGGTCGCGGTATCAGTGCTGGTGATATAGAGAAGTATACTTTAGGATTCCTTAAGATAGCCAGGGTAAAAAAGAGCAGCAGCCAGGATTATAAAACCCTCTTTGCTAGTACGAACGAATTCCGAAGTTTACAAAACAGATTGATCTTTCCGTTACGTAATGTATTAGGCCGTGTGAACGGTTTAGTTGTACGCAGCTTGGAAAAGAAAAAATACACTCAGTACTTTATGTCCGAGGCAAAAAGTATTGGGGCATTCTTTGGATTGTACGAAGCTCTTCCGTATATAAAATCTACGAAAAAAGTTTTCGTACATGAGGGAGCTGTAGACGCGATATCTTTCGCGAAGGTTTTTCCAAACAGTGTATCATCTCTTACTTCTTTTTTAAATGAAGCACAGTATGAGATGTTACGCTTCTTCGCGGATAAAATAATACTCGTCTATGACTCAGACAAAGCCGGAGCCATTGGAGTATATAAAATGCGCCAAGCATATGGCGAAAAGCACATTGAGCATATATACATTGGAGACTCAGACTCCAATGCGTGCTTAAACATGCTGGGTCTTGAACGTTTTAAAACGTTTATAAAAACAAGAGTCCCAACATTACTTCAGGATTAGTATTAAAAGATTATGGAGAAAAAATGTACGGAACACAGTATCGACCTCTGAACTTTGAAAATGTTTTAGGACTTCCTGTTGTCAAGAGTGTCCTGCAGAAAGTTCTTAAGTCAGAGGAGTATGATCCTGGATACCTTTTTGTGGGGTCGTACTCTACAGGTAAGACTACCATTGCTCGTATATTTGCACGTAGTATCCTCTGTGAAAATAGAAAAGAGGACATGTCTCCGTGTAATGAATGCCGCTCATGTAAGCAGTTTCTCGAGAAGAGACACCCGGGTTATTTGGAAGTAGATGCGGCTAACTATGGGACAAAAGAAAATATAAAGACGATCAAGGAGAGTCTTCAGTACGAAAGTGTCACCAACTATAAGATCGTACTTTTTGACGAAGCACATAACATAAGTAAAGAAGGTAAAGACGCGCTCCTCACTCAGCTTGAAACTCCCGGCACAAAGATTATTCTCATATTTTGCACCACTGAAGATCGTAAAATGCCTAAGACCATTAGGTCTCGGTGCATGAGTTTTCAGTTCGTAGAGCCTTTTGAAAAAGACGTGGTGAAAAAGCTTAAGAGCATAGCAGATGAACGCAAGATTTCTTATGAGGATGAAGCCCTTCATCTTATCGTAAGAGCAACGGGTAGACACTATAGGGATGCTGAAAACAAGTTAAGGCAAGTGAGCCTTTTGGGAGATGTAACAGCAGATTCTGTTAAGGCTGTTACGGGGGCATACGATGACGAGGTGGTAGCGATGCTTGCCACGCTTTCGTATGATTTAAGTAAAAGTATCAAGATAGCCGATTATTTAGCATCACGTCTTAATGTGCGTGATATCTATGAGATGGTCATCAGGCTTTCGAATGATTGCATTAAGTATATGTCGGGGGTCACATACAGCAGTGAGCATTATACTGATTTGCTTAAAGTTTTGAAGAAACAGTATGGAAATTCTCTTTTCGAAATCATTGACTATATCTTGACAAAGAATAGGCTGAATGACCGTACGTTTTTTCAAGCAGATCTTCTTGTACTCCACTACAAATTTCTTCGCGGTAATTTTGAACCAAAAAACATAGAAGCACCTAAAAAAGAATCAGAAGATACCCCCCGGGTAAAAAAAGAGAGAACAGTAGATGATGATCTACTGGAAACAATTAAGGACCTACAACCCTGGGAGCGTGAAGACGCTATCCGGGATTTTAAGACACGTAAAATTGCTGAAACGCAAGAAGAATTAGTGCCGGAAGCAGTGTCTGAAAGTTGGGGCCCTGAGAAAAAAGAAAACGCTTCTGAGCTGGTGAAAAGGAAAAAGCTCAGCAAGAAAGAATTTGGTAAAATACTTGGGGAGAACGTGGATGCCCAGAGGGTCTAATAAGAAAGTCCTTAAGAAACGAACAGTAAAAAAAGTACAGAAAAAGAAAGTCGTAAAGAAACCGACTAAGAAGGTTGCACCAAAGAAACGTACGTATAAAAAAAGTGCACCAAAGAAGGCTGCAGTTAGAAAAGCAAAAATACAGCCTGCACGTTTATGTGCGTCGAAAGATATTGAGTACATATACAAGAATAGAAAAGATCAATGGTATATCATTGAAATGTATGAAGACTGTTCTTTCGAGGAAAATTATGAGTTACTTGAAAGCCATATCCTGACTACTCTCGGTCAGGATACTGAGTATTTCATCCCTATTTTCAGCAAGAAGATCAGAGAAAAGATAGCGTCTGTTGTTCTTTTTGAAGGATACTTTTTTGTTATGTGTACGGATGAAACAAGAGAGAACATTTATTCTTTGAAGTCTGATATGGTTAAGGGTCCTATTACTGTCAAAAAGAATTTCAAATACGTTGCTAACAAAGACATCAATAAGTTCAAAAAAGAATTACAAAAGAAAATCAAAAACATGATTCCACGTAAGGGTCAAACAGTGATTCCTAAAGTAGGTGTTTTTAAGAATCTCGAAGGAATAGTTAAGTCAATAGATAAGAACAAGCTAATCGCAATGGTAGTGTTTGAAAGATCGTCTCGTGTGGTAGAAGCTCCCATCAATGTAATTAACCTGGAAGCAGCGTAGTGAATCATTTCATAGTGGACGGATTTAATCTAGCGTATCGGGCTCATAATGTAAACTTCGAGCTTAAGACAGCGTCTGGAGAACCCTCAGGTATGATGTTCGGGTTCGTGCGTATGATGCTGTCTTTAAAGAAAAAGTACAGAGGTTACAAGTTTTCAGTGGTATGGGATAATAAACCCGTACACAAGTTTGAGATACAGCCAGATTACAAGGCGGGTAGGTCGTCTTTACCTCCCTTAGTTATGCAGCAGGTAGATAGCATAAAGGAGTATCTTAAAAATAGTGGCGTAGATCAGTACGAAGAAGAAGGGCAAGAAGCGGATGACGTGATCGCATCGTTGGTGGAACAAATAAAGGCCGGAGATAGCGGCACGATTATAGTGTACAGCAACGACAAAGACATGCTTCAGCTTGTAGAAGACGGTAAGGTCATTATCTTCAAACCAAAAGTAGGGAACAGTCCAGAAAAGTTTTATGACGAAGAAGCCGTGCGGGAAACGTTTGGGGTTTCTCCGAAGAAACTAGCAACTTATCGCAGTTTCGATGGCGATAGTAGTGATAATGTTAAGGGAATTTCTAGGGTTCCTCGAAAGATAATTGCCAGTCTAGTAAATGAGTGTGAAGGTTTAGATGAAATTTACACTAGATTAGATCAAATTAAATTGACGGATTTTCAAAAGAAAGCTTTTGAGGAAGGAAGGGAAAGAGTAGCGAACAACGTTAAGATAGTGGCGCTGAACAGAGAGCTAACAAAGATGGAGTGCCTTAAGGGTCAGTTCAGCAAGGAGAAGCTAGCCGAGATACTTGGTCGTTATGAGATCAAATCAGTGAAACCAGAAGCCGTAGTTGACATCTTCTCATCATCTTTAAACGTCAAATACACTGAACCTCGTCCTTCCTACAGGCTGGAGTCCTATTCTCTTTTCGATTCGTAAGGAGAGCTTATGAAAAGAAATATGTACAAGAATATGGACCCGCTTGAGATTCAGAATAGGTTTTCATCTGAGAAGGGAATCTTTACAGGGTTAGATGAATCGTCTTTCAAGTTTGAAGATGTCAAGCCATTCATCGATAAACTCCCTCAGCGCGAACGAGATCTCATTGAGATGTATTATCGTACTAATAAAAAACAGAAGGAAATAGCTGAGTTTTTTGGAGTTACCCAAGGCGCTATTTCGCACAGATTGTCTCGTGCGCGTAAAAGATTGGCCTTTTTAAGGGATATGCCCAAACTGGGAGATGACCTAAAGAATCTTTTGGCGATCCATTTTGAAGACTTTGAAATAGACGTTATCTATTTCATGGTACAGACGACGTGTCAGTCCAAGACCGCTGACCTTCTTAACGAGAAATACGAACTTTCAGGGCGCGGTAAAATGACCCAGGTTAAAGTCAGACACAAATTTGACCGGTCAATCGATAAGCTCAAGAGGCTCAAGAGGAGGAATTTAGGTCTTAGGACTTGTTACGACTTAGCCACGTATGTAAAGAAAAATTTGTATATGATGCATGAGGTTATACTGCCTCACTTTGATAAGGGGTATAGAGTTACGTACAGTAGGATATCGTAAAATGTACTTTTTTAAAACATGTACAGAAGGATTGGGAGGTTAGGCAACTAAAACATTTTAAGGTTAATAATCTTCTAATATAAAATCCCCGTATAGTTTTCTATTTCTCAAGAAAAATTATGCGGGGATTTATTTATGCTGCAATGCGTTTCTCAACAGATACGAAAGATAGCTTTCCTCGTTTCTGATGATTTTGGCTATCCTAGCGAATCCCCTTATAGAAACATACCTTTTTATCAGACTCGTATGGACCCTTCCGATACGGAACAGATTGTACAAATGGGCCCTCCGAGCATGTACGATGAACCCGACCCGTCAGGGCGCATCAAAAATAAAAAAGATATACGTAGGCAAGGCCCTTACCCGGGACCGATAGATCCTCTCAGACCTCTAATAGAGCCTGTCACGCTTAATAAAACGGTGGGAGACCCTAAGGAGGATGAACAGGGAGAAGTAAGCTATAACACTACTCCTGAAGGTCGTAACGAAGACAGGGACACGATAGGGTTCAATCCTGGGCAGTGGGATCGAGAGGACGTGGGTTTTAGTCGGGAGCAGCGGTCACAGTACAATAAGAAATCCATGAACTTTTTGGAAACCAATTAAAAATGAGAACAGTTGACGGACATCCTTTTGAATGTACCAAGTGCGGAAAATGCTGCAAATGGGAAGGATACGTCGTTTTGGATCCCGAGGACCAGAAGAGACTGGCAGATCATGAGAAGTTAGGAATTGATGAGTTCTTGAAGAGGTACACCAACAGTCTTGGGGATCAATATGTGCTTAAAGATAAAGAGGGAACAGGAGTTTGCGTCTACCTGGTAGATAACCTGTGTAGTATAAACGACATAAAACCAAGGCAGTGTAAAGATTATCCATGGGAATATGACTCTAGATGTCCTGGATTCGGGAAGTGTAAGGAAGGTGCTATGAAATCAAAATACGAAGAAGCCGTAAAAAGGATGGCTAAGAAGTTCTCTTCTCTTTCTCAAGAGTACGATAAGGCTGTGACTGAGAATTTATTTAGAGATCTTCAGTCTAACTTGAAATCAGCTTCTGTGGCGTCGAAGGCTATAGAAGAGGGAATGGATGCATTTCTTTCCGACCGTAAGATTAAGGTTGCCAGTCTGGGAGACCTTTTTGCTTTCGACCGGATAGACAGCAATCATTTGATACATAAATCAACGCGAGACCTCTGGTCTATCGAGTCTGACGACAAGAATGGTGTCCAGATATCCCGCCTCTTCGATAATAATGGAGAACCTATTAAAGGATAATAATATGAAAAGAGTACGCCTAACAGAAAAGTTCGCAGCTGAGTCTAGTGCTTCCGCGGAAAAGAAAAAGAAAGATAAAGGTGTTGAAGAGCGGAACACCTCCGGCTTCGAGTATGACAAGTCTAAAGCAAAGGTCTTAAAGAAGTCCCTACACAATCTTAATGTAGCGTTGGGGTCGCTTATAGGGGCCATGAAAGACCTTTCTCTTTTGAGGGGTTCAGAAGTTACGCCCGACGGCAAGCTCGGGGGGAGAGGCTTCATTATGAATTTTAGAGACATCAAGTCTTTGTGTAATGAAGCTATTAACAATCTTTCTGATATAACGGATACCATAGCAGACGAGCTCACTAATCCGAAATGGGGTCTCAATCCTTCTGAGGTAAAAAAGGTTAAAAAAGTCAAAGAAGAAGTGAATGAGAAAGCTGATGAAGCTGAAGAAATAGTAGAGGATATACCGGATAAAGTTCCTGTACCTGAAGAAAAAGAATCAGGGAAGGGTACAGATGATATCAGTCCTGAAGATGTGGTGGACTCATCTGATACTGAGGCTATCAAGAGATACCAAAGCCTTATCGAAGGAAAGTCTAAAGATAGGGTCGCAAATATGTTGAGCAAGAATATAATGGCTAACCTCTTAAAGGGAGAATAAATCATGGCATTACAAAACCTTGAAAGCATCCTTGGAGATGATTCTAAAGCCAAAGTACCTGACCTGGACTGGGTTAGCTTGGACGTTGGTGACATAGATAACATCCCCACGGAGAATAACGTGGAAATACTTCCTCAGCTGCAGGAAGCGTGGGCACACGCTCCTACAAGTAGCACGCAGCTTTTGCCCAATGTGGTAGTGGAGACTAAGAAGGCTGCTGATGAGAATAACGTGCAGGATGTCGTTGATACTGCAAAGAAGTGTCTGATGGCAGGCATGAAGAACGATGAGCTCATCACTAAACTTTCGCAGTTATTCACCCCCGCGATGATAAAGAGCGCCAAGGAAGAGCTTGCTAAGGTCGCTTCCGAACAGGGGCTGCTAGGGAATGTTTATGTAGATATGACTGCTTTTAGTAGTTGTGCTGAAGCTAACAAGCTTCTCGGAAGAAACAAGATTCGAACCGCTCGTTTCGTTATAGGAAATCCTAAGGGTAAGTGCTGCCGGAACCATAAGGTAGGATACTGCAATGAGCTGAAGAAAAAAGTTGTAGCAGAAGTCATGTATGATGACACTCTCTTCGGGCAGTACACTACACATATGAGAATTGCCGGTACTTTGGCTTCTGATGAGACCATTGATTCAAAGGAAGCTTTGAGGCAGGCATTTCTCAGACCCAGAAATAGAAAGGCTGCTGAAGAGACCGTAGAGAAAAAGGAAGCTGCAGTTGACCTGAAGAAGATGGAGAAGGATTTCGAGCAGGAGCTTCAGAAGAATGCGGAGGCCATAGAGAAAGAACAGCAGGTAAGCCGTTTTTACGATGTGCGCCCTATTCTTGCTTTCATGCAGAATGAAATGCTTAAGGGTAAGATAGGCAAATCTCTTCGTGAATCTCTCATTTCCACGTATACTATGGGTGATATAGAGAAGTATTCATCTGAGATCAAGAAGGTCGCTTCTCTTCAGGGTCTGCTTGGGAACGTGTATGTGGACATTTCTTACTATCGTAATCCCCAGGAAGCTATCAGCGCTATAAAGAAAGCTTCTACCAATCCTACATATATCATTCAGACAGTGGTCAAGGGTGAGTATGATGACAGCTTAGCCCGGGTAGCTAAGGCTACAGGGTGCGCCGTGCTGCCTAAGGATGGAAAAATTGATAGTAAGATAGCCGTAAGCCACGTAGAAGACCTGCGTTTCAGTAACCGTATCTCGAGCGAAAAGGCTGATGAGCTGCGTAAGAATATAGACGGCGGAGAGAATGTACTCGCAGTTATTCGTGATGCTTACATGGCTGCTCAGGAGCACAAGAAGGATGTCCGTGAAGGTGGTGTACAGGCAACCTATCGTCAGGATATTTCTAAAAAGTCTGCTAATATAGACAATATCAAGAAGGCTTCGTACAAGGCTCTTGAGGCAGGTATTTCTTTAGATAAGGTAGAAAGTCGGGTAGCCAGCTCGATGCCCGCATCTGAGGCTATAGGCCTTGTGCGTGGTGTTCTTGCAAGCCTAAAGGAAGTACCCGCTGAAGCGTTGCAGAAATGTGCTACTGAAAAATATCAGCTGAGTCGCGACGCTTCGATTAAGAAAGCAGCAAAATGTGAAAGCTGTGTTTATTGTGTGGGTTCCGCATGCCATCGGCAGGGTGCAAAGTTCGCTGGAGCTAAGGATCCTGAGAAGGCTACGATTGATATCGACCCTAAGACTGAAAAAGTACTTCTTGCCGACAATCCTGATCTTACACGGAAGGATATGCAGCAGGAGTACGATATGTCCGACAGTTTCGGTTCCAACATGACTATCGCTTTGGAGAACCTGAAGAAGGCTTCAGATGTTGACGTGGATGTCAGCTTCAATAGCGCTGGTATGGATATGAATATAGCGGACATTTAAACGGGCATAATGTCCGGATAGATATATAACAGGGAGATAACATGACGGATCCGGAACCTAAGGATATTAGGGTAGACGTAGAGGATATACTTGACGAGCCTCTAATAGATGAAAACGGTAATCTTACTCTTTCTCGAACAGATAAGCAGGAAGAGATAGATAAAGATATTGATACAGAGGGCACTGTACTTGAAGTCGCCCAACATAAAATCGAAACTGAACCCCATCCTATAGTAAACGATCCGAACCAGCTAGTTTCTGTCAATTTAAGACAGGGTTCTCCTGTGCAAAGAGCTATAGGAAATCCTATAGCAAATGACGCACTGGTAGATTCAATAAGAAATGAAGATCCGACCACTACTCTACTCAATAGAGTAATGGAGGAAATAGCTGAAGAAGCGGCTTTTATTAAAGCTTGGAGGAATGAAAATTGGGATGCAGAGAAGGATCTTTCCGAGGCTACAAATAAAAGGATACAAATGCTGCGACAGCTCGTGGAGACAATCGTTCATCGTGAGAAGCTGAAGCAGAGTAAAAATGTCGGAAAGATAGATTTCCATGGAGAGAATTTTCAAGAAGTATTGAAGTACTTTTTGAAGACTATCCAGGGCACTTTTAAGAAAGTGGGCATCCCGGAACAGTACGGAAAAATATTCTTCGCTCAGCTGGCTAAGGATTTTGACGGTTTTGAAAAAAAAGCAGAGAAGATCTATTACGGGAAGAAAAAGTAACGTATGAGTCTTTCTGAATTATGTTCTGACTTAATTGCGGATGACACGGATGTATCAGAAGTTGTTGATAAGGATGTGATGGAATTTCTGACAGCTCCGTGGGGACTCGGCCTTGGAACAAGTCCCGAGATACCCTCACTCTACCCCGCACAGAGATTCATAATAAAGACTTATTACGGGATGCCTCTCGATAATTCTGATAATAGAGACATCATTATTAATGATAAATACAACGAGAATGAATTGTACAGATTTAATGAGCAGGAATACGCCGATTATTTGTTTAGCGAAGGGAGAATGGGTCGGGAGTATGACGAAACAGCCAGACAACATTTAATCTTGGTGTGTGGTCGTAGGTCAGGTAAAACCATGATCACTTCCTGTATTATAGCGTACGAACTGTACAAGTTACTGAATAAACGATGCCCGCAGGAATACTACAAGATAATGCCAGATAGTGAGATAAAAATGACATGCGTGTCCACCAGTAAAGAAACAGCCAGTGAGCTTTTTTCCATGGTGACAGGCCACATTGAGCGCTCTGAATTTTTTAGAAAGTATAGAACAAAGCCGACATCTGAGAGAATTCGGTTTAGGACTCAGAGAGATCTAGACAAATATGGTACTAAGGGTCGTTGCTCTTTGGTAATTCGTGTAGCTCCGTGTAGCGCCAAAGGTCTACGCGGACCTTCGAATATGATTGTTGCTCTTGACGAGATGGCATTCTTTTTTGAAGATGAGAGTTCAGGTAAGAAGAAGGGTACTGTAGGCGGAGATAAGAATGACCGGGCGATCTTTAATGCAGTCACTCCTTCTATAGCTAAGTTTAAAGGAAGAGACGGATCGCCGGACGGTAAGGTCATTAGCATATCTTCTCCTGGTGGAAAAGCTGGTAAGTTTTTTGAGGAGTATGAAAGGTCCTACAAAGAAGATAACGACGATTTACATATGATTCAGGCTCCTACATGGGAGATAGATCCGGAACTTTCTACTCAGTATTTGAAGAGTAAGTATAAAGAAAACCCGATAGTGTACAAATCTGAATTCGGGGCTCAGTTCAGTGACAGACTGTTTGGTTGGATAGAAGACCCCGAGACTGTTCGGCAAAACGTTGTTCCAGGTCTCGCATACAAACACAACAGTAACCAGCGTGTTGGTCATTTTATGGGTGTTGACTTGGCTTTTAAAAATGACGGTGCCGCAGTGTGTATAGGTCATTGGACAACTGAGTTAATCGACGGTGTTAAAGAGGATAAAATAGAGCTTGATGTGTGTGATGTAAGGTATCCTGACGTAGAGAATAAAGAGAATTTTGTTCCTGAAGAATTAGTTGATTGGATAGAAGATTATACTAAAAGATTTTACATCGTAAAAGGCCTAATGGACCAATACTACGGATTCAGTGTGTTGCCTCTGTTGCATAAAAAAGGTTTGAAGCAATTTGAATACAGGCAGTTTACAGATGTCCTAAACTCGAATACCTATCAGAATCTTCTGACTACGTTTATTTCGAGTTATTTGAGAATGCCAGAGGGTAAGCCGACGCCTGAAGAACCAAACAATAAAGATTCAGAGTTAGTAAAAGAAATATTACAGTTACAAGCGGAACAGAGATCTAAATATATCATAAAGGTTCATGCCCCTGAGCGTAAGGGATGTCACGATGACGCCAGTGACGGATTTGCTCGTATGGTGCTCCTGGCTACCGAGTATAAGAATAAGGGGTTTAATTACATGTCTACAGGTCCTGCACACGGTTCGGTTAGAGCCGTAAGGATGCTTAGACATTCTGAAAAAATGAAGGCTATGCTGGGCAGGCCTTCAGGAAGAACAATGGGTAGAAACGCCGCTATGGCTGGACGCCCAACATTTCATTCTTCATATCGATAGGATATACGATGGCAGGAAAAAAGGGAAGCTATTCTGATATCGTCATATACGATTCCAGAAGAAGATATTACTATATGTGGGCTCAGAAGAACAGGCCCCTTCTGGATGATGAAGTCAGAAACATGGGAGTCAGCCTTCTCGACCAAGTGAGAAGGTCCGTACAGAGAATATACGGTGATGTAGCAGCCCCTTACTCTGAATATTCAGGATTCTCATCGACTACTGAAGCATTCAAAGTTAAGGAGTCTACCAGCCCGTCTAAGAATTTTACAGTCACGGGTGGTACAAGCATAAATCATCCTGCAGCCCTTTATGCCAACGGCTTCTACATATTTATCACAGGAGATATCGACTATCGGGACCAGATGTACACTAGTCCTAATATCGATCTCAACACTGAGTCAGATAAATATAAAACCATAACTCCTATCCCATCGCTTACTACACCTGTTACGGATCGTACAGATATCGTTTATGTGCATTTGCATTTTGAAGAGGTGTCTGCGGCAACGGGTACCGATACTGATGTTTATATCGACAGCGGATTAAAAAATCCAATAGTTGGAAATGAAACAGCTAATAGACTCAGAGCTGTTATAGATATTCGCGTGCGCGAGGGTTGGACTTCTACTATCGATAAAGACATATTCATCGACAATGAATTTTTAGGATCTATTAGTCCCAACGATACAAATCCAGTCAACGATGAATACAAAATCCCAATCGCAGTCATTTACCGCAAAGCTTTTCAAGATACTATAGCAGATGACGATATCGTAGACTTACTGAGCTTATATAACAAAAGAGTTTTCAGTCTCGAAGAAGTAGCTCACAGAATGAGGCATGGAGGCTATACGCAAGCCGACGTAGATGAGCTCGGTCTTACAGGTTTTCAGCCTCAGTTTCCGGATGCAAAAATAGACGAAGGAGCTTTTGCTACAGGCCTCAATGAAGGATTAGGTACTGAAGCTTTTAATAGCAACTCAGTGACTCCCCGCGTACTGGACAATGACGGTAAGTTCATTATGGATGGCCTTATGATCGGACACGATACGGGTCTTATCGCACTGGAAACAGGACCTGAGGGATTAGAAGACGGCGAATTAATAGCTCAAAAAGCTTCCGTTAGGTCTCTTTACGCGGGACACGGTTTATCAGGCATCCCAGGAGCTCGCGAATATAAAGATGTTATAAATGCTGTAGGTCGCGGTGAGACCGGTGTGGCTATCATGTCTATCACCAATTATGACGGTGAGACAGGCTCTCAGACAGCTACGATAGCTGCTAAAGATGATGACCAAATACTCAACTTCTTCCACATGGATTATCGAGGAAGAGTAGGTCTAAATACTTTCGAACCTGGTTGGGAACAGCCCGATCCAATGTGGAATACTGACCGTTATAATGATGGTCTGTTCGGGGAGACCGGCGTTAATGTCCTTATGGATGTCAACGGATCCGTTAGAGTACGCGATCACGCTTTTATAGACAAAGATGTTTATGTGGGTGGAAATGCGTACGGTAAGACTTGGCAGGTTCCTGGAGAGCTTTCTGAGATGGACCCTGCGTTGTTTGGGTTTACAGGTCTACCACATAGGTTCGCAGGTTTTACAGGACATGCAGGGCTTGCTCTTTTCAAAAGGGGTGTTGCGGTAGTCGGTGAAACCGGTACGGAAGCGTATGGATATACAGGGGCCGTCGGAGGTCAGTATGAGTGTTATGACATGTACGGTCGTCGGATGTTTACCATTGGTGATCTAGGTGAGGAATTTGATCGCGTAGTTAAGACCCTTTACGGTACAGGCGTACGTAGAGCTTTTCAATCAGACTACAGTTTTTTATATCTTCCAAGCGGATACGGCGAGGTAAAGGCGGGTGATGTAGTTACCTATAGCCTTATCCTTGAAACGGGAGAGGTTGTGGACGGGTCTCTCACACTTACTCAGACAGGTATGGACGGTGTTGAAGAGATCAAAGCAGACATACTCGCAAATCCTGATTTTGCTAACGGATACTCCAGAACTTTCAATTACGAGTTTCATGAACCCTCACCTCCAAATCCCCCCGGAACGGTTACAATAAAGAGCGGAACGGCTGAGGGAGTTCAGATTATAGAAGATCCTTATGGAGCTGTTTTAGGATTTGATAATCACGGTAGGATAACACTTAAAGATATGCCTGAGAGCCCCGTAGAAGTGGAAATCAGGGAGATAAGTTCATTTACAGTGAAGCGCGGTATACAACCTACACTGTCTATTCCTTTTACATTTTTTCACTGGTACGGTTCCACGCAGTACGGCGGAGATCTTGCAAACGTTAAGTTTGCTAAGCTTGACTTGGGTGAAGGTGCAGATGCGTGGCTCTTTAACGGAGATGTTTTCTTTAACGGCAACGGTCTGCAGAATAGGGTTACATTCAGCCCGAACGTAATCTTCCGTGATGACGTGTTCATGTACGGGACATTATACGCAGATTCTTTGCTGTTCAATTTCGCTAATGTTGGAAATCTGGTCGTAAGAAATACACTTAAAGCTCTCGGCTATCTCGAAGTTACTGAAGGATTGGCTCTGGGTGAGAACTCTCTTTCGAGTCTGTCTGCAGCTCAAGGAGATGATCCTGAATTGTTGCTGTATAACAAAGGGAACGCCAGGCATAAGGGCATGGTTCTTGAGGGAGAAGATTTAGATGTAAATCGTTTAGGAAGCCTTTTCTTTAAAGGTAAGTATAACAACGGTAGGCAGTACGTCCATTTCGGAGGTGATATAAATGGTACCAACGTACCCTTCGGAATACATCTCATAGATCGTATCAACCCGATAGACGGGGACAACGCTTTTAATGATTTAGTACTTGATTATAGTGACGGTAACGGAAATTATGGAAATTTGAATCTAATAATAACAGGTAACGTACGCACTAACCGTGGTTTGATAGCTCGCAATCTTGCTGTAGGAAACGTAACCAGTATCAACTCTACCTATGCATTTGATTGTCAGGGAAGAGCACGCATTAACGATATACTCGAAGTTAAGGGGATAGAGTTTATAGGTGCTGAAGCTCCTGAGACGGTGACTGAGATAACCACTCCCCAAAACGTAGTTGTGGTAGACAATAATTCTGAGGAAACTCAGAATAAGGATTTCATACTCAGGAATAAAGACTTTACTATTACTGAGCGTGTGTACCTTAATAACAATAATAATCTAGGTACCACACCAAACCAGACTGATCCGGGCGACTATTACGATTTCATAAAAGGATTTACTGGACCTCCGCAGGCTAACTGGGCACACGATTCTTTGACATACACAGAATCTGAGTTTGATGCTCTTGTTGAATCTGGAGATCCAGGAGCTACTCAGAATGAAATTGTTGTACAGGAATTAACCACAGAGAGTGAAAAGCGTTATTCTTTTGATAGGGTAATAGTCGCTACTCTAGGCACCCTTAACATAGAGTGGTCTGGATATAAGTATGATCCAGATAACCTGACAACGGACGTCATACAAAGTTACTACTTTGAGAGCCCGTATTTCAGGAACAGAAATGGCGGGACGGTAATTAACTGGATGCCGGGTGAAACGCGATTCGGAGATGATAATCTTCTTGTGCGTGTTACCTGTGATCTCGTTGATACTAATACTTCGGCTCCAACGATATTCAATCTAGACGCTCCTCTTGGAGTTTATGTTCCTATAAACTCATGGTTTCAATACGCGCCTAATGCAGATTCTAGTACAGGTTATAGGTCTTTTGTAGTGTTTAACCCGTATGAGAATGCATTACAGAATCTGAATATCACAAATTTCATTAAGCGTACTGATTTATGCGGTCAGTTTTCCAATCAGAGTTGGAAAATGGCAATGTACCCGAGGCTTATCAGGCAGACTCGTGTACCTTTTGATCCTGAAGTTCAGAGTAATCAGGATCGTATGTATCAGGGTCAGTGGAACATTGATGTCGTTTTATTTCCGCCAGCTATTGGACGCTGTGCTAATATGGTGGGTAAGCTTTACATATCATTTATGCAGAGCTAAATATAAAATTCAAATCACATGGAGGAATAGATGGATTCTTTAACGTATCAAAAGAAGTTAGCAGAGTACGATGAACGTGTAGCATACCACAAAGCAAAGACGGAAGAAATAGAGCACGAGAAAGCCCGGTTTGTCCTTGACGTACTCAATGCAACAATCAAAGACCGGGAAGAAAAGAATTTAGAAGAGGAAAAGGAACCCGCAGGAGATCTTTAATGCCAGGTGAAATCGGAAACGAAGAAGAACAGCTGTCCGTAGGATATCATGAAAAAACTACGAAGCCCGATTACCGGAATGAGAAGGAAGATTTCGGTTGTGAGACTTCGTGGAAGGATTCCAAACCGCAAAGTAAATACGTCCTCAGGCTGTTGAAACGCGTGCGCGAAAGGCAGGGTCCTGAGTACGGGGATAAATAATATGCCAGATATAAATAAAAGTATTAAGGATATTTCCTCCTTAAAGAAAAAAGTAATGGGTGATCTCTTAACATTGTGCAGCATGCTTTCAAAGACGTCCTCTGAAGTGGATGCTCGATTTAGAGGAGAGTTTCAGCGTCAGGAAGGTAAGCTGGCTGGCTTAGAGGATTTTAATGTATTGAACAGAATTCTAAAGAAAAATGCTATGCTGGCTAAAAATGCTCAAATGCTCCTCCAGAAGATGAGAAGCACGACGGGCTACGACGTGTCGGAAGATGAAGCACCTGTGGATAAAGAGATCCAGGAAATTTTTGAGGAGTAGATATCTGAGGAGAATATATGCCTAGTAAAAAATCAACAAATACGTCACGCACAAGAGTGACGAAGACAGCCTCGGGGAAATCTGTAAAGGTTTCATCAGGTGATAATCTTAAGGTCGCTAATAAGTTGACTGAAAAAGAAATGATGGCGCGTAAGATGCGAAAATATGCGACCACCACTTTCGGGCACAACACTCGTGTGGCGTACTCTGGTGCTGAAACTATTGGGAGTCAATTCGGTAATTTCTACTCTCCGCAGCTTTCTACAGACTTTCTGGAAAAACCCCAGAACCTCAGAGAGCGTAGAGCGTGGTACCGGCATTTTTATAATGCAAATGAATTCGTAGGTCAATCTATAGATCTGCATTCTACATTACCTCTTTCTAAGATACGCTTAGAAAAGCCAGAGGGAAAGAATGAAGACATGATTGACTATATGTACTCATATTTCCATGAGATGTGTGAAGAAATGAAGCTTTTCAAAGCTCTTATGGAGATAAGCCACGAATACTGGCTTCTCGGAAATGCTTTTATTTTTGCAGAAGATCACGAGCCTTATAAGATTGAAGATGAATCTGATGAAGAAAAAGTTCGACAGTTAAAAGAATACGGCTCTATAGAATCTAAGCGGCTTTTTGAGGAGTTCCAGATCATCGACAAAGACCCGAATTATAAAGGGTGGCGTAAGCTCATAGTGCTTCCTCCGGATCAGGTCCGGATCAAAAAAATACCTTTGTCAGATGAGTCGATGTTAGAGTTCATACCTGACCCAGAGACGCGTAAGAGCATATTACGTAGTCAAGATCCATCGTACCAGAATATGCCTGAAGAGGGATTCGGTGATGTTCCGGTGCCTGAGGTTCCGAATAAGCTTATTTCAGCTCTCAAAGAAAATGGAAGTATTCCTCTTGATACAGATCCATACAGCGGTTCACATTGCTATCACATGGCTCGTAAAAAGTCTCAGTATGAAACCCTCGGTGTGTCTATACTTGAGCGCTGTGTGAACACACTTCTTCTTCAAGACAAATTGAGACAGGCTCAGACATCAATAGCTTCCAGACACATGACTCCTATTAGAATTGTGTGGGCTGAAGAACTTAGTGAAGCTGATGTGGAAAATCTGAGAGAACAGGTGGATTTAGCTCTAGTCGATCCTGACTTTTCCATCATAACTAACTTCCAGGTTAATTGGGAAGAGATGGGTTCTAACGGGCGTCTTCTCGAGCTTTCTACAGAGTATGACCATATAGAAAACTCTCTGTTTGCAGGTCTTGGAGTCACTCGTGAGATTTTGACTGGTGAAGGTACATATGCGGGTAATAGGATCACTCTTGAGATCATGAATACGCAGTATCTCTTGTTCCGAGAGCTTTTGCAGGAATATGTAGAGAATTATCTGTTTAAGCCTGTGGCTAAAAAGAAGGGTTTTGTTGAGAAAGATAAATACGGCAGAGAAAAGCTTCTTTATCCGAAACTAAGTTTTAATCGCTTGGCGATACGCGATAATGACGCGTACTTTGACCAGGTCATGCAGCTTTATCAGAAAGGGTCTGTTTCTGTCGATATCATATTGGACATGCTCAATATCGATCCTATTTCTACCAGGAAGAAGATCGAGGCCGACATGTTTACTGTGAATGATCCGAATTTCACCAATCTTATGGTTCAACTGTATACAGCATCTGGTACCGCGCTTCCTGAAAGGTATAACGTTAATGAGCGTATAGCTCATTATATGGACCTTGAAGAGGTGGAACAGCCTGAAGGAGCCGAAGGAGCAGGAGGCCTCGAGGGTGCGGGGGCGGGAGCAGAGACGCCAAGATTTGCAAGTGTAAATTCTCCTAAGAAGTTAACAGCTACACAGAAGGCTGGTTTGGATGCCATCATGAAGGTGGCTATGAAGAATCCAGAAAAACTGGATAGAATATTGGATTATTTAGCTAAGAGGTAATCCGTGAGAATAGTTGTTTCAAACATAATCCGTAAGCTGGCAGCTCTCATAGAGGTGGATGATACGCCGAGCGATGAGGAGATTAAAGAGAAACGGAAATTGCCTGAAAAGGCAAAGTCTAATCTCAAGGTGTCTCCCGGGGACACTAAGGTTGTAGTGAAAGAGGAAACTCCTCTAAAGCCTACAAAAAGGCCTGATATCAAGCCCCCACGCAGACAGACGGAGGTATCCAAAAAGTGGAATCAGAATTCTAAGAGAGAATTAATGCGTGACTATATGAGGGATTATAGATCTACAGGTAAGATCAATCAGACTAACGGTCCTAAGAATAAATATGTAAAGAAACTTAAGACAGCTGAGGAAGATTACGAAAAATATTTAGTAAGTGCTCAAGCAGCAGGCAGAGCATTTAATTGGTTGGAAATACCCGAGTCTAAAAGCCCTCCTCATGAGGGGTCAGATATAAAAGTGGGAAATTCATGCTTTAAAGTGATTGATGTGGCAACTCCTACAGATATCGGAAAAGCTCGAGGAGGACCGATAGCTAGTGATATGCGCAAAAGAGGGATCGGCTGGAGAGTAAAATTAACTGAAATACAAGGAGAATGAGATGGCTAAACCTCCAAGAGAATTAACCAAACAGATCGAGGTCATTGAGAATATCATAGCCAATCTCAATGATTTGGTGGACTCAAATAAAATAAAAGTTGAGTACTATGGTAAAGACTTTCTAGAGCCCCTCAATGATATACGTCAGGAAGGCCTTTCATTGAGGAGTAAACTCGAGGTTTTCAAGAGTAACCTAGAGAGCGCACTTACTACGCAGTACGACGAAAACCAGAGGTTCGCTGCGAGCCAGAGAGTGATAGACTCTTTCCTGGCCAGGAAAGAGTAATAATCTCTTAATAAAAAAGCGTTAATGACCAAACTATTGTTAGGAGTATCTTCATGGCAAAGACTGATAAAAAAGACGATAAATCAAAGGATAAGGCTAAGAAGCCTACTCCTAAGAAGGACACGAAAAAGTCCAAAGCTCCCGCTAAAAAGAAGGATGATAAGGGAGACGTCAAGAATAAAGCTCGCAGTTTGCTGATGAAGCATCCTGAGATCGCTGAAAACGCTCGTGCACTTTTTAGAAACGAGAATGGAAAAACTATTGTGGAAGAAATAGTGCCCCGCGGAGACATGAAAAAGAAAGATGTTATCTATCCTCGTAGTCAAGGTGATCTTAAAGAAGAGGATATGCGCGGGCTGGCTGTGTACGCCAATTCATTGATAGACAAAACATTACAGGCGTACGATAAGGCCGTAGCGCACGAAGACGCTCTTACTAAGGCTATCGGTTCTAAAGATGACGGCAAGTATGCCGGTAAGGTCAACGCTAATACATTCGATCTTATCCTGGGTATCATGGGCGGAATGAAAAAAGCTGCAGATGAACAGAAGGATGAGGAAGAATCTGAAGAAGAAAAAGAGGAAAAGCCAACTGCTGTCGAACGCGGCAAGGAGTTGGTGAAACGTCAGATAGAAAAAACTAAAGAACGCAAACCAGAGAAGTCCGATGAGGGAGAGGAGCCCGCAGAGGACGAAACCCCCGAGGAGGGAAAAATGGATAAGAAAGCTTTACAGGAAGAAAGAACCAAGCTGCTTGAGAAAGCTGCTGCTATTGACACACTTCTGGATGAAGGTACTGAAAAAGAAGCTGCGGAAACCATGAAGTGCCCCACATGCGGATCGAAAGTACTCAAAGCCACCAAATATTGTGTGAAGTGTAAGAAGAAGATTGGTGAAAAAGCTGCTTCTGAAGAGGAAGAGGGTAAGACGGAAGAAACCGTTGAAGCCAACGATAATCAGACTATCGTAGATCAGATCGACGATATCGCGGAAACTCTTGAAAAGCAGGGCGATTTTGAACTTTTCAAGATTGCTTTTCAGCTTGATCAGGTCTCAGATGTTCTTCAAGGTAAGAAAGAGGCCAAGACTCTTGAGAGCGATCCGGACGAAGCATACATGAAGAAGTATTTCCAGGCGGGTCTTCGTGAAGGTGATGCTGACGAGAAATCTTACATGAATGAGTTTAACAATGACAATACTACTGAGGTAGAGCGCGTCCCTGGAAATGTAAGTGTAGAGCATAAGAAAGCTTCTGAAAATCTACCTTACGATAAAAAAGAAAACGCCTAAGGAAGGAACCAGTATGTCTGGAATTTATCCGAATCCTTCGGCTTCTGCTACAAACTTCAAACCAGGCGACCAGGTGAAGTGGTACGTAGGTGCCAAAGAATCACCATATGTAGGTCGTGTAACTGAGGTATGCGCAGGTATTAATAAGGTGTGGGTGGAATTTCCGGTTGGCGGTAATCAGCAGATGGATCCCACGGATCTAGTCATGGTTACTCCGTTCACCGGTCAATCTTTCGTCACCGAAAATACCGGGTACAGCAGTTATGACAAGAGCGTTTCCCAGAAGGATTACGGGACTATGCGCCAGAACCTTGTTAAAAAGGCTCAGGCAATGCTTTTGAAGAAGGCAGAGCAAAGGGATCAAGAACAGAACAGGTCTAACATGGCTTCTAGGATAGCGCACAAATATGCCACTAGTGTGGTTGATGTGCTTGCTTCCGATGTCCTGGAGTGCATAAAAAGCAATCTTACAGATATAGAAACTTACCAAAAGCTTTATCCTCAGTACGAAAGCATGTGCTCAGACGGTTTTATGAGAAATGCAATAGAAAAGATTTACGAGCACGCAGGCCAATAAGACCGAAACAAAAGGTATAAAATATGGCGATGCTTAAATACGGGCACGCGGCAGTTGTAACGCCAATCGTTGCTCCTCATAAGTGGATAGATAAGAAGGTGCCAGCTACCAGAGTAGCCTCTACTCAGGTAGTCCTAGGGAAATACGATCCGGCACAATGGCTTCTCAGTCACGTGTCTATTATAGCATCCGTAGATGTTGACCTCGCCGATCCAAACGACCCTAAGAGCAATTATCTAATTAAACCCGCCCACTCCATTTTTGTGAATAACAATGGAGATAGCTGGGAGAGAAATCTCCTCAAAAAATGTTATAGGACGTTCCTCGGTGCCGACAACTTTGTCGAACACGTCCAAATCCCCCAGCTATCAAAGGGTAAGGTTATAGATGTGGCCCTTCGTGAGGTTCCTTTCGCAAAAGATGTGGAAGGTAACGACATTACCACATTATATGTAGACATATTAATAGCTACAAATAGAAAGCACGCTGATCTGATCGATAAGATCAAGACTGGTGAGTATAATGCTACGAGCATGGGATGTCTTATTAAGTACTCTCAGTGTTCTCAATGCGGAAACATAGCGGAAGATGATTCCCAGGCTTGTAAACATGTACGTTATTTCAAGAACAACTTTTTCTATGATACCAACGGTGAGCGTAGGATAATAGCTGAGCTGTGTGGCAGAGCTGAAGATCCTGAAAGCTGCAAATTCATAGATGCTAGTTGGGTGCGTAAGCCAGCCTTTGAGGGTGCTGTACTTAGGAATATTGTTTCCCCTGATGAAGACGTATCAGAAAAAATAGAGAAGGCTATTTTGATGCCTTCCTTCGAACGTAAACCTGAGATGTATCTCAAGGCTGCTTCTGTTGCCGCTGACGAACTCGTGAATGAGATACAGTCTCAGGACGAACCTGCAAGTCCTCCTAAAGATGATACGAATTTTCCTGAGGCTCCAAAGGATGAAAAGCCTCTGGAAGTCGATACTCCTGATGAGGAAAAGCCTGAAGAACCTGCCGCGGAGACTCCCGCGGAACCCGAGGTTCCAGCCACTCCTGTAGATACACCTCCAGCTGGTGGAGATTCACTCGAGCCGCAACCTCAAGTAGACGTTCCAGATGAAGACGCCACAGTAAAGGAAGTGAAGGATCTGGTTAAAAAGCAACTCTTAAATAAGATCCGTAAGGAAATACTTGAAGAGGATGCTAAGGAACAGATGGAAGGTAAGGCTACTCCTTCAGAAGAGAGACCCACCGAGATTGAAAACTTTGAAAATGAATCACTCGTAAAAGAGGCTGGGCTAAAGAGTCTGCTTGCTAAGACCCGGATGCTCGGCAATGACCGTTTGTATAATGGGATTTTAATTCTGTCTAATCTTAAGAACTGGAATCAGTTTAAGCGTTATGGTTACAACAGAGATGATGTGTTAGGCCTTTTGTATTACGTAGATAAAGAGTCTAGCAGTAATCCCATAGGGTCAGATTCTGTTAGGGCACTGTCAAAAATTCGTTTAGCTTCTGGCGATCTTAAGCAGTTTTTTACTGAGGTCATACTAGAAACGGGGCGTAAGCCTATGGCTGTAGAAGCTAGTAAATTGGCATCCTGGGCTAGAATCCTTTCAAATTTCGAATGATTTGTAAAAAAAGTTTAATAATCTATTAATAATTTGGCGAAGTTGAATTTGAAAAAGGTATACGAACCTTTCAAGTTTACGAATAGGAGGATAAGAGATGTCCAGAGAACGCCTTACACAAAGGGTCGCAGAAGACATGAAGTCCAAGCCTAACACACAGGTTGAGGCTAAGGGCTCAGGTATCGACAACGATCCGTACAACATGAATGACACTGGCCACGAAGCTAACGATCCTAAGTACGATCAGTACGCAAAGGGTGATCCGTCAGCTTGGGCCGAAGACCCGCACATGAAGAACCCCGCTGTCGATGACGGTAAGCGTGAAGAAACTGGTCATGCTCCTCTTATCGACAGACGCACAGCTTCTGAAGCAGTTGCCGCTGCTAAGAAACTTGAAGAGAAAGCTGTGAAGTGCATTGTAGCATCTCAGCGTATGCTCCCGGGAGCTTCTGAGGAAGTTATCGAAGAGCAGGCTGCTGATTTCATGCTACTTCCTGATACTGCTCTAAACTCTACTCTTGAGCGTCAGGAAAAACTCGCTAAGTCCATCGTTAAGGCTGCAGAGGAAAATGCTGAAGAAGCAGAAGAATCTAAGGAAGACATCGAGGACCCTGAGATAACGGCTAAGAAGGAAAAGCTTGCTTCTCTGCAGAAGGAAGCCGCAGAGCTCCAGAAGGAACTCGAAGCCGGTTCAGCTTGTGATAAGACCTCTGAAGATGAAGAGGGAGAAGCTGAAGAAGAGAAGAAGGAAGAAGAGAAGGAAGCTGGCGATATGCCCGTAGAGGAAGAGAAGGAAAAGGAAGAAGCTGAAGAAAAGAAGAAGGAAGAAGAGAAAGAAGCTGGCGATATGCCTGCAGAGGAAGAGAAGGAAAAGGAAGAAGCTGAAGAAGAGAAGAAGGATAAAGAGAAAGAAGCTACCGAAGAGGTAAAGCTTGCTACTGATAATGACAATCTTCTTGACCAGATTTTCCAGACAGTGACTGCTTCAGAAAATAAGCAGGGCGCTACTTCTCTGAAGGGAATGGTTAAGAAGGAAGCTTCAAAATCAGATTCTAATGATATTTCGAAGCTCTGGAAGACTGATCCCGATGTAAGTGAGATTTTTGGTTAAACGAATTGTCCCACCCGCCTTTTAAAGGATTGGGTTTCACATTAAAGGAGGTTTCGTATGATAGGTGAAGCTAGTGGTATCGTTCCTGACAGAGGGCTAAATATCCTCTATAGGGTAACGCTCAACACTCTGATGAACCTGACGGAAGACGGCCTCACTCAGGACAATCTTTCCACCACACAGGCTCAGAACAACACACGTCTCGGTGCAGATACCCCTAAGGGTCTTCTTGCCGGTTCGGTTGTGAAGGTCGGTTCTGTAAGTGGAACGGTTGAAGCTGCCGTAGGAGCAGCTGGTGAGCCGGTAGTCGGTGTTATCATCAATAACGCCGTAGGTTATCCTTTCGAGTCAAGCTCTGGCGTAGCCAGCGGTAAGGCTCCTTACATCCACGGTGCGGGTACAGTTTTCACTACCGACCTGTATGAGACGGATCAGGCTGCCGCTCCTGGCACCGCCATCACATACGCTGCCGGTGATGAGCTGTATGCTTCGCAGAACGGTCTGCTCACAAATGAGCATGCCACTGCAGACGTGGTTGTTGGGATTGTTCTCATTGCCCCGTCCGCGAGCGATCCGTTCATGGCCGTTCAGATGAGGATATAACCCTAACAGAAAGAATGCTAAGGAGGAATTAACTATGGCTGACCAGATTTCCAATGAAGTCAAACAGCAGATCATAAGTGAGTTCATCAAGACCGCAAGCGGTCGCGCAAAGCTCGCTGCATCAATGATCCAGCCTCTACGTCTTCGTAGAGACTATACGTCTGTTGCACGTAAGGCCTTCCTCGTAGAACAGCTGCCTGATGGCGCACTGCCGATCTACGACAAGGATCCTAACGTCACAGCGTTTGTCGTCGGAGAAGAAGGTGAAAACATTCTGGCTATCACTAAGCCCAGACGTGTTATTTTCCCGCTCTTCGAAATTGCATCAAACCCTGAAATCCCGTTGACGCAGGTTAAGGAACGTCGCTTCGATCTTATCGAACGTGCTCAGGACCTTGCCAAGGCTCAGATCCAGGCTGCTGAAGACGCTCGCGCCTTCGACGTTATGGATGCTGTGTCCCAGAACGGTTTTGACAACCTCGGTTCGGCTTATACGAACGCTCAGGTTAACGTGGTAGCTCCGCTTACTCCGACTGCCCTGATCGACGCTTATGCCCGCATCGAGACTCATGACCTTCGTGTTGCCCGCGTCTTCATGAACGCCCTCGATTTTGCAGATCTGAGGAAGTGGGGCCGTGATGTTCTCGATGTCGAGACTCAGGGTACTCTTCTGAAGACCGGCCTTATGGCCACTATCTGGGGTGCTCAGGTAATCGTAACTCGTAAGGTTGCTCCGGGTTTCGTATACGTCTGTGCAGAGCCAGAATTCTTCGGGCGTATTCCGGTGAGGACAGAACTAACCGTTCTCAGTGCGGACGATCCTAAGGCCCGTCGTATCGGTTTTTCGGTTTTCGAAAATCTCGGTATCGGTTCGCACAATCCGCTCGCGATCACTCGCGTCAAGATTGCTCGCTAACAGGGTTAAAAGTCTGTATATTGAGGCTCAGGGATTTTTCCCTGAGCCTTTTTATTTGACCTTTTAGGATCTTTAGAGTATAATACTGTTATGGCTTCTAAAAAAGATCTTACAAAAAATGTGTTGTGTCAACTTTATTCAGAAGGGCTTTCCGACGCGGCTATAGGCGATATGTTTGGGATGACAGGAGAAGGTGTAGCATATCGAAGGAAAAAATATGGGATTGTTCTAGAGAATAAAAACACCGACATAAAAAAAGCAAAGAAAAAGTTAGAAAGTGCATCAAGGGATGAGTTGTTTGCAGATTACTATAATTTTACTGTAGATCAGTTTTCTCAAAAGTATGGGGTATCTAAAACAGTTTGGAAGCCATATCTCAAATCTTTGGGTGTAGAAGACAAAAACACAAAAAGAATAAACAGTTACCCTCCTCTAACCCTTGAGCAGAAACGCTGGATTGTCGGCGGGATGCTCGGCGACGGCGGTATCTCAAAAGATTTTAAATACTACGAGTTTCACTCATTTAAGCAGGAAAAATATTTAAGAAGAAAACACCTTATTTTGAGGCCGTATAGCAAGGAAGTAAAGCCTTCCTCAGATGGTACTGGTTTAACGGTAAGTACTGTATCTCATCCAGTTTTTAAAGAATTCCGCGAAGCTTTTTACAAAGATGGTGTATTGGGTAAGAACATACCCGTAGAATTTATACGGCCTTTGTGGGGGGATGAAATATTAGCTTGTTGGTATTTTGACGACGGTTGTATTGACGATACCACGGGTGATGTTACCATATCAAATAAATGCCCCAACAAGAGCGAGCTTTACGACCTCGTTTTTATGATAAATGAAAAATACAGGTGGAATATTAATGTAGGAACACAAGGCCCTAATTTGCATAGACTTTATTTCCCGAGGAGTTGTCTTAGGGAATTCGGGGACATCCTGTTGCGTTTCTCATCGTCAGATCTCTACTATAAAATACCAGAGCAGTCTCTTCCCAAAAAACTAGTTGTTTCGTTGGATACGGATAAGATTACTCCCAAGATATATAGGTCTTCTGACGGTGTAACTAAGAAAAAAATAGAGAACAAGCTATTCAACCATTACCGGGAAAAAGGTTTTCCGTATGCGACTTTGTCCGAAGACAGGCTCAGATACGTAACACGCAGTTTTTTGGAAAGGGTGCCCAAAGAGAGCGGAGGTATTATAGAGCACAACACGGCTGGTTTGTCCTTGTGTGAGTATTTTTTCCCTAACATTTATGAGGCAAGCAGGCAAAAATTCGATTCTCCGAGAAAACTGTGGGATTCCGATGAGTTTCTAAGGAAATTGGTGGAAAATCGATTAAGGTACAGCAATAGGATCAATGACGCATCTATGAGGCGTGGGATTAAACTTTCGAAATACTGCGTTTCAAATTTTAAGCCGATGATAGCATTGTTCCTTTACGGAAAATACTGTAAATCAGGAAAGGTTTTTGATTACAGCGCGGGGTTTGGCTCTAGGATGCTCGCCGCCATGTCTATGGGACTGCATTATCATGCTTGTGAGCCCTCCGAAAAGACATACAGAAATCTAGAGATATTCGGGGATTATCTGAGAAAAGAGATAGGTGGAAACTTCACTCTACATTCCAGCGGGAGTGAGGATTTTGACGAAGGGTCATTTGATTTTATTTTTTCTTCACCGCCGTATTTTGATTTTGAAAAATACTCAGATGACCCAGGGCAGAGCATTGTTAAATATCCAGAATATGAGGTTTGGCTTAATAATTATTGGAGGTCAACCATACACAACGCGAGCACTATGCTTACTGATGATGGTCGCTTTGGGGTGTGCTTGAGCCCGTATTGTCGTCAGGGTATATTGGAGACCACCATATCTATCGCAGAGGAGGAGGGGCTTTTTTTTGAGCGTGATTACAAATGCCCCTTTAAACAAGTATTAGGAGGCCCAGACAAGTATGAGGTTGTTCTTGTTTTTTCTAAAAGGAGAAGCAACTCTAAAGTTAAATTCAATTTGAGATGCAAGGATGGAAGTTCTGAGGATGCTTTTAAAAAGGATTTAGTAAAGCACGTAAAAGTATACTCTGAAGATGAATATAAGGCTGCTATGAACCTTTTTTTGGAAAAATCAAAGGAACTAGGGTTGTCTAGGGATACATACAAAGACCGTGGCGTAATAGGTATCCCCATACATGTCATAGAGCATCATTTTGGTGGGTGGAACGCTTTTATCCGCGCCTGCGGTCTAGAGCCCGGGTATGAAGCCAAGTCCTCAGCTGACCGAGTGAGGGAATATTTTGCCGTGTGCGACGACCTCAAGAAGGCTGTTTCGTTCTATGAGTACGAGAAGCACACGGGCAACCCTTCTTCTCGCTTGAAGAGGCTTTTTAATAAGGGCAAGAAGTACCACCACCTCAAGGAGCGCCTTTTTGAGGCTGCTGTTGATGTTCAGAAAAGGGTATCTTTTTTAGAGTCTGTATCAGATTGATGTTTTTTGTTCATTTTTGGGCTGTTAGGGGCGTCCTTTGGGACGCCTTTTTTTATGTTTTTTCAGATAATGATCTATTAATAAATTCAGGTATAAAGATAAGTATCATCCGATATGAATAGAGGAAAAATCCATGGCTGAATATTGGATAGATTTTGATGTGGCGACTACTGGAAATAGCGGGCTGTCCCCTGCCAATTAGCGGTATTACTACTCCGATGGAAATGCTCCAAGTTTTCTTTGAGAAATCCACTACAAATGTGGCTCAAATAAGGCAGTCTCTGAGGGTGTTCCCTGAGACCTATGCAGGTCTCGCGGGGTACGAACTTCTGACGAATGCACCAAAAACGCCCTAACATACATTTTTATATTTAGAGTAAAGGCGGTAGGGAATCCCTGCCGCCTTTTTTGTGCTCTTTATACCTTTAAAAATGGCGGACAGACCGTTATATTGAAGTATTTACAACACCTGAGCAAAAGGCCCACATGGTATGTATAATGCCTTTGGCTGATGGACAAAAGATCCCATCAGAAAGTCTTAAGTCTTTGACAGGACAAGACGTAGAAATAGCTCTTATGCCTGTAACACGTCCGCGGGACCACTTCACATTTCCGGGGATGCCCCAGGTATTTGTGAAAAAAATAAGGACAGACCGAAAATCAATAGGAGAATGTCGAAATATTTTGAGAGAGATCGCGTCTGGTTTTGAAGATAAGTATGTTTTACACGTAGATAGTGATGTGGTTTTTTCATCCGAGCACGATGTTTCTGATATGATTCGTTTTCTTGACGAAAATCCTAGAGTAGCTTATGTCGGATTGAATACGAAGAATGCAGAAATTAAAATAGAATCAGTACATATACCGATGGCATGCCTTTTAATCCGTACAGAGATTTTGTCGCAGGTTACTTTTCACAATGGTAAATATTTTAGAAAATGCAACTGTCTTATGTTTGGGCAGGATGTGCGTAAGCTGCCCCATCCTGATGGGGGATTTTGGACATCTCGGTATTTGGACCATAGAAGGCTCAAAGAGATACATAGATGAAGATAGTTGTAACGATTTTTCAATGTAAACGTGTAGTGCTGCCGTACATTTTCATACGTTATGCACTACCTAAGATGTGTGCACGATTTCCAGGAGAAATAATAGTATATCTGATACAGCATGTAGGGGGTTTTTTCGGTAGTAAGAATTTTTTAGAAACTTCCATGATGCCTAAAGAAAAGCTTAAGCTTGTGCGTGAGTGGACGGAACAGGGTAGATATGAGGGAGCCAAGATAATACAACACAGCGAATCTCAACCACATTACCCGCACATGCCTTCTATGCGTAAAGGCGTAGAATATGCCCTCGAGGAAAATGCAGATTTTCATCTGTGGATGGACGATGATGTTATCATTTGCGACGAGGAATGCGATAAATGGGTTGATATAATAGGTAGTTCTGACGTTGGGGTATATAACGATAAAGCAGAAATAATCAATGTAGGTTATTTCGTTAGTACACCCAAGTTTGATCGTAGGATGCTTCCTCTGATGAGTAACAGGAAAATATGGAGTATTGTAAAAGATAATTACGATGAAAGTGGGAAACTTAACCCGGGACGTATAGAAGCTCGTCTTACCCTCGAGAGTCAAAGTAGAGCGTATTTAAATGAGACCTACAGGGCCCGAATGCATCGTAATCGTAAGTCTAATGCTGAATCCGTGAGGAAGATGGTAAAAGAGTTATCTCCTCAAGAAGTAGATCTTCTTAAGATAGATTACCCGGATATCGCTACAAGTAATATTCCCGTTTTAATAAAAAGTATTGAGGATGATACACCTGAGATTTTTTATGATCCTTCTATTATATCTTTGTGCACAACATGTATGAATCGAATCGAATATTTAAGGGAGTCTCTTAAGACATGGGTCGGTAAAGAATTTCGTGAGATTGTAATTGTTGATTGGAGTTCTGAGGAACCAGTGCACATGCAATTGGGGGATTTTGCACGTCAAGGTATTAAGGTGTTGAGAGTGGAAGGAAAAACAGAGTTTCTTCCTACAAGAGCTCGAAATTTAGCTGTATTTAGTTGCCTGGGTGAATATGTGTGGCATTTGGATTGTGATATAAAGATTAACTATGAATCGGGTGAACGACCTTTCGAGTTATGCTCCGACAGATTTTATCAAGGTCACTGGAATGTCACGGGCAGGTCCACAACAGGTACGTGTGTAGCAAAACGAGAAGCGTATGAAAAGGTGAATGGTTATTCTGAGTTGATAGGCACACTGGCTGGTGAAGATTTTGACCTTTATGAGAGATTTGAAGAAGCGGGATTTAAGTCCGTAATTTTTCAGAGAGGGTTGTTGCAGCACATAGACCATTCGGATGACCTAAGGACTAAACACAGGCCGTGGAACGGTTTAACACAAAAACAGGGTAGAATGATAAACAGAAGACTGCCGAGATGGACTGCTGAATATCAGCGTGAAGAAATACCGTATAAATTGTACGAGATATAAGACTGTATGGAAACGATCAATTATATAATACCTTTGTGCAATACAGGCGGTAATGATTACTATTATCGTTTAAAAAATGTCAACCACATTCTTAAGGAATATCTCAGTAAGAATGGCGGTGTACACACACGTGCCATACTCATAGAACAGATAATTGATCCCGAGGCGGCTACTTTTTTGGATAATATAAATTTTCCGCCTGAGAATACATACTTCACATATAAGACGATAACTGTAAAGCACAACATCTTTGTAAAGCCTTGGCTTTACAATATTGCGGTAAATGAAGCTCGCGGGGAACACATCATAATAGGTGAATCGGACGCGTACGTGGAGCCTGGTTTTTTTGTGCAGTTTCTGCAATTTGTGCGTGACCGCAAATGGTGCTTTGTGTGGGACAAGCAGTACAAGTTAAATAAGTCCAACACAGAAGAGCTTATAGCTAATGGTAAACTTGAGAGTTACACAGGCACTATTCGTAGGCCTACTCCAGGTTTGTGCGAAGGCATGGGAGTTTACTTTAAAAAGAGTTTCTGGTGGGATGAATTACACGGTGCGAATGAGATGTATCAGAAGCTTGGGGGTAACGACAACGAGTTGGCTTACCGAGCTTCTAGACTGACGGGTACATATGAATCGTATCCAGTCACTGTTTTGCACATGTGGCATCCTGTTTCAGACATGAAGTTTGGGAAGGTACAGGATCTTAATCAGAACATGAAGCTTTACCTTAAGCAGGAAGAAAGATACAAAGAGGTGACGGATTACTTGGCTACTTTAAGGTTAGGTGATCCGGAAAAGCCTTTAGAGTTTACTGAAGAAATGAAAAACAGATTTTCAGATACAAGAAAAGGCGGTAAGGGAGCTATGAAAATACTCGTATCAGAGCCGTGGACACCGAGGTCTGCGTGTGCCCTTAAAGATTGGGTAGCGTATCTTCGAGAGGTCGTCGATAAAGAAGGATTCGAACGCGTCGTTGTAGGTGTGCTTGCGGGGCAAGAGGAAAATTACGCTGGATTGGCCTCGGATTTTATCAAGTTTAAAGATGGTGAGGAAAATCCGCAGATTAGCAAGCTCACTCTTAGGAATTACGCAAAGCTCGGGTACGTTTCACATTATGTACCTGGTGCAATTTCTAATAATGAAACTCCTACAGAACAGTCTCCGGAAATACCTGAGGAACAGAAATCTTCTCTTGCAGAATCTGAGACTAACATAGAAGTAAACATTCCAGAGATTGCGAGTAAAGAAGAAACGTCTGTTTCTTCTCCAAAGCATATAGAGGAAGAGTCACAGGTTCCTGCTTCAGAGCCTGCGCAAGAGAAATATGTGGAGGCTATTGTTGAGACTCCTAAGTACGAACAGAAACAAGAGCCTAAGAAGGTCGAACTCGATGATCTAGAACCCGATGAAATAGAGGTAATAAAGCAGAAAATAGAGGCGCTTGCTGTCGATGCCCAAAATATTAGAAAACATGCCCACGAGATAGAAAAAGGCATGAGGTCGGTTCCTCCAATGCTTGACAAGATACGTCAGCGGATGGACATAGATTACAACATTCGTTCGTTTAAAGAGTTTTCCAGCGTTATGAAAAAAAGGCTTTCTGATTTTGATGAGAAGATGCAGCAAGCTGATAGAAGACTCGCCCTTTTAGATAAACTAGATGTCGTGGAAAATTTACACACATCGATTGTGGGATCAGATACGAAGTTTGAAAAAGTTAAAGAAGAAAAGCCCGAAGAAATTACAAATGAATCAAAATTAGATGTGGGATCCGTAGAAAAAGTAGAAAATGAAACTGCTCCTAAAGATGGAGAAAAGGTCGAATTGGAGCAGACCAATCAGATAAGTATCGTACAAGAAAAAGTAAAAAAAACACCGCAGGGCTACCATGATGTAGAAGATGATGTGTTAGGCAATGCATCGATAGTTATGGCCTGTCGCAATGAAGATGAATATATAAGGAAGGCTCTTCCGAACCTTCTCACGCACACACTTAAAGAGGTTGTCATTGTAGACTGCTCTTCAGACAAACCTATCTTAGAATTGGTGCGCGAGTTGACGTGCGATGATAAGAAAATATGGATAAATGATTTCACTCCAAGTCCTTTTTTTAAAGCCGGATATCCTAAAATTCTAGGAGAATGTGAAGTTATTCATCAGGTAGGGGTGATTGAGGAAAGGTGGATAAAAAAGTTTAGTATTATAAGAATTGAGAAAATGACTGAAATGCATCGCGCCATGGCGCTTAACGGAGGATCTAGAGCATGTGTAGGTAGGAATCTTTATTACATGGATCCAGGAGAAGATACAATAGATTTGCACGAGGCTTACATTAGGACTCGCGGACAGATGACAGTGCAGTGCCCTGACGAGCCTATTCCGGGAATGGAAAACGTATCAATCATATCTACATGTATGAATCGTATGGAATTTTTGTATCAGTCACTTCCGACGTGGGTAAACAAAGGATTCAAAGAAATTATTATTATAGATTGGTCCTCTGACAAGCTTGTCATCGAACAGTTAGAAGAATTTTCTAAATATGACAACATTAAGGTTGTACGTGTAAACGATCAGGACCACTTCAATGCAGGAAAAGCTCGTAATCACGGCGCTCGCGTAGCATCCGGGGATTATTTCTTATTTATCGATTCTGATATGAAGATAGTCAACTTTGATCGGGTCGTATTGGGGGAGGACCGCTATTATCACGGTGAAAATAAGATGCCTTCTTTTGGCTGCTGCTTCATACCGCGGAAAGCTTTTGAAGCAATTAACGGTTATACAGAATTTATGCCCGGTTACGGTTGGGAGGATAATGACATATATGACCGTTTGGAGGTTGCTGGATTTGAGAGAATTTACTTACAAAAAGGTGCTGCATATCACATAGACCATCCAGACTGGATGCGCATTTTGCATAGGGGGCAAAATGGAAAGGATCTTGCTGGAAGCCTTCAAGAAAACACTTTTCAGAGAGATAATTGGAAAGTTTGGTCTAAAGATGAAATACAGGAAATAAAGCCTTACACAATAACACCCCTTTCTGAATATTGGTCAGAAAGGTCATTAGAACCCATGAAGAAAAATCTGTTGTACTATATGTATCCTGTAGATTCTCCTATGCTTCACTTTAATATCAGAAAACTCTCCGAAGTGCAGGATGTTTTTGACCGTAAAATTATTTACGCAGGATTAGACGAAAACACAATAAGTGAATTGGAAGTTAAGCAGCTTTTGGAGCTTTATGGCATTAAGGATGCGGAGCTTCGTATTAGAGAAAATGATCCGCAGTTGGGCGATGGTGCTTTCTTCGTAAATATGCTTGCAGAAGTGAAAAGCACTGACCCCAACGAAGTCAGCTTCTTTGCTCACGCTAAGGGCGTGTCGCCTAATAGAAAGAATAAGGTGTGGGAAGAATCGACATGGATCGAGCGTATGTATGAGTTGAACTTCACTCACATGAACCGCATAGAGAGTAGGCTGAGACTTTATCCGTGTGTCGGAGCATTTAAAGTAGGACAGCATAAGCACAGCGTACCAGCACCGTGGTATTATGCAGGTACTTTTTTCTGGTTCAACCATAAGAAGGTGTTCGAACGTAAAGATTGGTTTATCCCAGGGGAACCGAACAGGTATAGGGCAGAAGCTTATTTGGGAGTACGCTTTGAAGATCGAGAAGCCCCCCGGATAATGGAAACTGAGGGTAGCCTGCTTTATTATAAGGATACTTACAAAGAAGTCGTTTCGAAAAATTATCCTAGGGGCGTCTATCTAATGCTAACGGTGAAAGATAATGCCCAGTTGTTTCGCAAACAGATGGAATATTACTCGAGCTTAGGAGTAGATAGATTTTTGATTAGCATAAATCAACCACAAACTTCACCGGTTGTGAAAGACATGGAATATGTTTTGAAGAACTACAAAAACTTTAAGGTACGTTTGTGGACAGACCCGTACACTGAAGAGCAAAAGGACAAGATAGAGCGTCTGATGATCGATGAGACGTGTGTCCCTGACGATTGGGTAGTTTTTGCGTCTCCGGATGAATTCCAAGAATACCCGGTACCTATAAGAAAATATTTAGAAAAATGCTTATCCGATGGGAAAAAATGTCTCAAAGGAACTATTATAGATCGAATAGCAGACGGAGGTGAAATACCTATAGCTTACTTTGATAAGAGTCTTGAAGAACAATTCCCTAACAGGGCATATTTATCTGAGAGCATTTTTAATGAAAAAGCCGTTAAAATAGCCGCTGCATTGGCGAGTGAAAAATCTACGGATGATATGTCTGGAGCTGAAATAGAGATACACAGTTTTAAGTGGAACAGAAGCTACATGGATTCTTTAAAGACTAAGGGGCCTGTGTATGCTAGGGCTGTGTCTGAAATACAAAATAATGGGAGTATTGACCTAGATGATGACTCTCTTCAGGTCATGAAAGAGTCTAAAACCCTAAAGGTCTAAAGGAAGAGAAATGTACACAAAATATGTAGTTGTATGTACCGGAAGGACAGGTTCAAATATGCTTATGAGCTTGATATCATCGAGGGATGATGTAAGGGCTTATTGGGAATTTTTTTATGATAAGTACAAAGAGCATCTGTCGGAAGAGGAGATAAAAGATGGGGTAGCGGCCTTAGAAAAAGTCGTATACAAAAATCACCCCGAAGAGGTGAAGGCTGCCGGATTCAAATTCATATATGATCATGTAAATTTGCCCTACACAAATGGTCACGGTGTGCTTGACTATCTGAGAAAAAACAAGGACATTAAAGTAATACATCTGAAGAGACGTAACATCCTAAGAACATACCTCTCCCATGAAATGGCTTTTAAGCATAACAAATGGCACGCCTTTAAAGACGAAGATCGATTAAAAGAGGATGATAAAATAGAAATAGATTTTGAGGCCTGCCTCGAGTATTTCTTGAACATCTCTAGGGAGGAAGCACATTTCGACGGTTTTTTTAGCGACAACCCTAAATTGGACATGTACTATGAGTGTATCGTGGAAGATCCACAGGAAGAGACTAAAAGGATACAGCATTTTTTAGGACTTAAGCCTAAGCCGTTAAGTAGTACATTTAAAAGACTTAACCATAAGAGGCTATGTGATACGATAACTAATTACTGGCAGCTCAAAAGTATGTTCAAAAATTCAAGATTCTATTATTTCTTTGAGGACTAAAGATGTATACGAAATATATAGTTCTTGGAACGTACAGAACAGGGTCTAACATGCTCCAAGATTACTTAAGGATGCACCCTAACATAAAAGTTTATGGAGAGTTTTTTAATTTTAACGTAATGAAGTTCGCAGAAAGGGACCCCTTAGAACTTCTTCATGAAGAAATTTTTAGAGAATACGGAGAAGACGTAAAGGCGGTTGGCTTTAGATTTTTTTATGACCAGGCACATGATGGTTGGATGGAAGATTTTATACATAGAAATCCTTTTAAAAATGAGATTGTATGGAGAAATTTATGCAAGGACTCGTCTATAAGAATTATACATCTCAAACGAAAAAATATGTTGAAGACACTTGTGTCCAATGAAATTGCTAAAATTACAGATGTGTATAGACTCCCCGATAAAGTATATGACCCTGAGAAAAAAAAGCACGTTGTGCCGGATATACCGAGTGGATATGGAGAAACCGTAGTTTCCTTAAGATATAACGACTGCGTGGAATTCTTTAGTAAGCTGCATGGTTGGGAAAAAGAGTGCGATAGACTTTTTAAATCGCACGACATGTTAACTGTTTTTTATGAAGATTTTATAAGTAATCCTGGGGCACACCTCAATGTTATACAAACCTTTTTGGGATTAGATGTAAGTAATAATCTTTACACTACTTTTATAAAAAACAGAAGACCCCCGCTTAAAGACTGTATACAAAACTATAATGAGTTAAAAGAAATGTTTTCGGGAAGTGAATACTCTGTTTTCTTTGAAGATTAAGGATAATAGGGCCTAATAATCTATAAATATCTTGTTCTTCATAAGAGATGTCCCTTAGACTTCAATTAGCTTCAAATACAGGAGATGGAGATGGCCCTTTCAGGTACTATTTATTGTGATTTGGGCAAAACAGCCTCAGGAGACGGAAGTGAGGGTAATGCCTATACCCCCGCACAACTGTCCGCGTTATTGAACGCGGAAACAACGCTTACTGGAGACGTCACAATAAAGCTCCAGGGTAACCTCATAATAAATGACGGATCACAGCTAGACCTCAGCACCCCTAATCTTACCGTTGACAACGGTTTTAAAATTACCTTTGAGAAAAACGGGAATCAGGCAAATTTTCCCCCAAAGATATATTCTATTAGCGGGGGATACTCAACACGCTCTCTCGTTAAAATTTCAGGAGGTTCCGCGGATGTCTACTTCACAGATGTCCTTGTTCATGTGAGGGGAGACCTAAATCAAATACTAGAAAGCTGCATTGAAGTTATAGGATCAAATAATACCATTGTAGCCAACTGTGGAGCGGTCGGTAACGACTTATATAACTTGAAATCGGGGTCATTCTGCAACCCAGGAGTCTGTAATCCTGGTTGTGGGGTTGAAAGCGGATTTGTCCCTATTTTTACCACTAATTTTAGCACTTCAGTTTACAGTTGTACTAAAGTGGTACATACAAGATCTGAAGAACTCTTAGATACCCCCGGACAGGTAGTCCGCTTTCTTCGATACGCTAACTGCCAAGTAGTTCTTGGAAATGTGGCTTACTCATATTTTGTAGAGGCAAACGATCAAACGAGTGCTGAGGCTAACAATTTTTTTAAAGTAGAGGGTACAAATGTTTCAGTAATCTCAATATACAAGGATCCTCCTGTACTTACTCCTGTAGGTCAGCCAGATGTTGGAGATTTTACAGATTCTGACGGGCTTGTTAATGTCATAGGTGATTTTTCTAGCCTTAATCTTTCTTATGATCCTGTTGAGGGTGTCGGAAAGGGTCTAGCCAATATTTCAAATACTACAGCATTTGATGCTAGCTATCCTTTGTTTTCCACATTCACTAATAGTGATGGAAATGCCGGTTACGATTTCACATTACGTGCGGGATCCCGGTCTGGTGATAACAATTCTCCTTTAGACCACATCGGTATGGGCCAGGCTAGTATCCACACGCCTGGAGGAAATCCTCTTTCCGATGATGCTAAATTCGGAGGAGACGGAAGTGATCCTAATGACCGGGTAAACCCCACCGATGAGAATGTTACAAACTTTGGTTTTGGGAGGCTCAGGAATCAGTGGAATAACCTCCTGTCTATCTTTAGGGGTAGGTCTAACAGAAGCCAGAACCAGGAATTTTAATGAGCCCAACGAGCGCGTTATGCACGCCGGAAGAAGGACGACAAAAGACTGTCGTCTTTTCTTCTATCTGGATGATTTTATGGAGCTTCCAACCGAATAATCTTTTAATATAATATGGGCATAGTGATACTTTTAGGAGCGTTATGTCCTTTTTTATAACGAAGCAATTACGCCGTTTAGCCTCAGAACTGAATGAGGCCGCTGATCGTATTCTTACGCTCAAAGGCATAAAAGAAGCGTACGGGATTAGTGTAGATCCTCATGTCGCGTATGAGTACATACAAGCAGCTGATGAAAGTCTTAGGAGGCTTCCTCAGCAGCTTGTAAAAGATTGCGGTATCACCGTTCTAGGATTTCAAGATTTAGGTCCTTCTAAGGAATTTTACCCCAATCATGGCAAATATATGGACGGAGCACTCCTTCTTAATGAGAGGCTTTTGGAGGATCCATTTTTAGATGTGGATATGGATTCCGGGCAAGCTCTAAATAAACTAGATCAAACATTGTTTCATGAATTGGGTCACGGTTGGGATGAGGCTCAAGGAAATGGTAAAGAGCTTTGTAGAGAAAAGGATTGGTTGGATCTTTCTGGTTGGTCTTCAGACGCAAGACCAGGTCTTAAAAGAGTTGTGATAAAAGAGCCCGGGATGCCTGAGATGAAGGGAGAGTATTACTATTCTCCGGAGGCACAATTCGTACGCTTTTATGGAAAGAGAAATCCTTGGGATGATTGGGCAGATTCTTTCGCTTATTACGTAGGTGGTTTGAAGAGCTTTTTGCCCGAAAATAAGAGAGCCTATTTTGATGAAAAACTGGGCTGCTACTATAAAGGGGATTAATATGGATTCAATACATAACGTATTTGAGGGAATGATCCAGGATTTGAGGTTGTGCGGTTTTGAAGATGCCGCTGATCAGGTAAAGAATGTGAAGGAAGCATTTAGGGCTGAACAGTATTACCCAGCACCTTCGCGTAGGATTAAGACTCGAGTACCTGAGTATACTAAGCAATACGAACCTCCCGTAAAACAGTTTGATGATCCTAGAGTCCCGGGAGAAGTAGAAAAATTAGAACCTATAGATAATGTTATAAAAAGATTTTCACAGCCTATAGGTATTATGCGCATGGAATACATGAAGCCTACGGTAAAAACTCCTGAGGGAATGAAGTCTCAGAGAGATATAGATGCTGAAAGAATATATGAAGAAAAAGGAGCAGATTTTCTTAGGGATCTTCATAGGGAAGTAGTTCGACTTGCCGCAAATCGTAAGAGGGTAGTAGATAAACTTAAGGTTATACAAGCATCGTCAATGGAAAAAGGTTTCACAACCGTTGCCCGCAGATTAGGGGAAATAGCTGATAAGATAGCTGCTACAGTGAGCAGTGAAGGTCACCATGTGATAAGTATGGAGGATGTGTTTGAGAAGAGTAATGGTCCTAATGATCTTCTAAAAAATCTAGAAAAAGCTCAGAGGGTTTATGAAGGAGCCTCGGGTTTGGTAAAGTTACTCTTATACACATATAAGAAAAATCCTCCAGACACACCTATGAAAATAGCTGAGCTCATACGTAAAACGGATGCTTTGATTGATAAGAAGTTTGACGAATTGAATAGGCTTAAATAAGGGGGTATCATGCTCCGAGATGTAGTAAAAGGTGAAAGTAACGGAAAGATAAGTATGATGCGTGTGGCGTCTATATCCGTCGTGGGAAGCGTGATGCTTATTTGGATTATTCATAACGTCATTTCCATGTTTACTGGAGATGGTTTTGTTTCAATGGGAGCTGAAGAAGCTATGCTTTTAGCTGGAGTGTTAGGGGCTAAGGCGGCTCAAAGCTTTGGTGAAAAAAGATCTTCACCCCCATTAGAAACTCACGATAACGTTATTCCTATGGACAAAAAGGAGTAGTTATGCCAAATCCAAGTAACTATTCTGACCAGAATAAATGGATGGACGACTGCATGCATCAGATGCGTAAGGTTGAAAAGAAGCCACAGGACCAATCAGTAGCAGTCTGTTTGAATAGGTGGAGAGAAAAGGATAAAAAGAAAAAGAAATGTGCTGCAGGTTTCATCAGAGCCATAGCCGAAGGGATGAAGGCTCGAGCATGATAATATCCCACGCGATTAAGTTCAGGAAGCTGGCGGGTGAGCTGGCTAAGCAGATTGATAAGATTGAAGATGCTAAACATCCTGTGGTTTTCCTGGGAGGAAATTGTAAAGACAACTCTTGGAGAGAAGACCTTAAAAAAGAGTTTGAAGGAAAACTAGTTCTTCTAGATCCTTACGATGCTAAGTGGAAAGCCGATGAGAATATTTATGAAGAATTGGCAGCAATAGTAAACGCGGATCATGTGATATTCTATAAGGGAGCGGAGGGTACTGGAAAAGAAAAGCAATTCCTCGACCGGATACGTCCCGAAACAGATTATGAGGAGTTTGATAACTTGAAATCTCTGAAGGATTACCTTAAACAGCTGGCACAAAAAGTAGGAGTAAAGAAGGAAGCAAAAGAAGGGGTTGGAACAGTTAGTCTGAAAGTTATACAATCTTACATAAAATTATACGATCCAAATCTTACGAAGCAGAGTTAGTTGAAGATATTATGTTGCTTATAGCATCGTCTTCATCTAAAATCTATGGAAAAAGAAGAAAGAAAATGAAGTTAATTCGATCAT
>Ga0180433_10000212_pt1 | contig 101957 bp, 83 predicted proteins | sample SS_ome_8_FD_132980 | JGI IMG/M metagenome (GOLD analysis project Ga0180433, IMG submission 132980) | Hypersaline lake sediment archaeal communities from the Salton Sea, California, USA - SS_1_D_1 metaG | ecosystem: Environmental > Aquatic > Non-marine Saline and Alkaline > Hypersaline >... | reverse complement strand
TCCAATCGAGTCGACGTTTGCAACGGTTCGATTGCGGACGGCGAGGACCCGTGGTTGCCTCTCGCGAGGAACGGCCTTGACGATGGTATTCCAGTTATGTCGCTGTGCACAGAAACGCTGGCGAAAGCTTGGTGGGTACGAGCTGCTGGGGAAAGTAATAAAGGGAGTTATGTTCGTGGACGGGGTGGAGGATGTCGCTGCCTAGGAGGTCAAACACAACTCTTGACAATAACTCGCGTTCACCTACTCGACACATAAGGCGCATGATCGTGTCCCTGTGGGTGCCTGTCATGCGTTCTATGCTGCGAATGCTGTTGCCCTCCACAAATGCTCTTAGTATTTGGACTTGCCGCTCTTGAGATAGCCTATTCATTGCCGAGCCCCCTTGACTTTCGCCTGTGGAGTACCCGACAATCGGGAATAGGGTTTCGTCGTGTGGGCTTGCTCCACATGGCGGGATTCAGCCCCCGTTGTCTGTTCGCGCAGACGCGGGGGCGTTAGATTGGACCCGGTGCCCCGCCCCGCAAAAGACAGGGCACCGGGCCTTGAGAGATATCTTGCTTGACATGTGGTGGGGGCCTCGCTAGAATGACAATGAGGCCCCTGGTTAGGTGTCTAATCACGGGTTTCTCCGCACAGTGGAGGTAGAGGGAATCGAACCCTCCGCCTGTCGGGCCCAGTACCCGACTAGCGGCGACCCTGCTACCCCCATCTGTGTTCCGGGGCGTTATCGGTCTCTTGCCAAAGATTCTACCGATAGCGCCCTTGCCTATTACCTAGTCCCCTGTCGGGGCTTCAGCCTTTCCAGGTCCCCACTCCGTCAGGCCATAGGTGGCCTTCTGGCGCTTGTGCTTTGTAAACTGCGGCCGCTTGTAGAGCGTTGTGTTTACTGATGCCTCTAACTCCTGAGTCGTGCCGTCATACTCAAAACCTCTCCGCAGCATTCTAGACACTATCTCCCGTTTGTGAAGATACCGCCCAGCATCCTTCAGCACAGTCTCCGCCGCCCTTGCCTGGGTCAATCCCTTACAATCTAATAGGTTAGAGTCTTGACGGTCCACATCTTCGCTGGCGTGGGGTGCTGAATCCGCGAGGACACGCTCAACTGCCCTCACAGCAACGCACAGTTCGTCATAGTCCCGCTTGGCCTTATCGCGTTGTTGTCTAAGTAGTTGCAGGGTCTTAAGGACTTCCATATTATCGCTCATACTATAACCTCCTGTCTCCAGTTTATAGGTCCGAGCTAGATTGTCAAGGAAAAAGATTTGCCGCTATACACTTTTTCTAGGTTCGCGTAGCGGTGCTATGTTGACGCGCGGGCCTTTTGGTGGTAGGTAACTAGATTGGATGGAGTGGGTAAGCGAATCCCGGCTGACGCCGACCTATGCAGCCCTTGTCTGGAAGGAGGCTCGCTATGGATGAGTGGCTTAGGCTGCACTGGCTGGAGGCCGCAACTCTGGCCGTGGCCGTGATAGTCGGAATCCCGACGCTGCTGGTATGTATTTACGCAATGAAAGCCGCACGAAAGTCTGTGGGCTTTCATGAGAAAGACCGAAGGGAATCTAGGGCTCTCCTTGAAATCAGACGTGAGCTGGCCAACCTCGCTGGTTTCGCGTATCACGAGGGCGAAGATCGGGTTGTTCTGGCCATGTACATAACTGTGTCCAACGCGGGACCCCAATACTTCTCCACGAGAATTGAGAGCTGCACGGCCAATGGAGTGATGTGCAAGCCAGAGTTCCCCAAACAGCTAGGCGTAGGCCCTGACGGCGACCGGAGCGGTTTTTACATAGACCGATTGGACCCAAGACATATATTCCCAATGTCCTGTGCGATCGATGGCGGATATAGAGAGATCTCCGGTTGGCTGGCCTTTGAGATGACTAGCGCCCAGGCTGGTGTTGACGCCCATTCAGATAGGTGCCATGTGACGCTGGAAATCCGAGGCACCTGGGAATCATATGCTGTTGCCGAGTTTGACGTCACTCGCATAAGCGGGTACCAGGCACTTATTCATCCATACGATTATGAGAAACATCCTTTTTTATGGCATTCATCTTCGCCGCCAAAGTCCAGTAATTCTTTGTAAGGCGATCAATGCGCTTTCCGTGAGTCGCTATAGCCATGTCTTGCCTCCACAACACCCTCCTGCCGTACTTCCATGCTATGGCTAAGAGAAACAGAGCCGACACAGCCAACATCAATCCCGCAACGCCAATCAGCCAAATCAGATGCATGATGTGGAATCACCTCGCTTCGAGATCTCAAAGAATTACAAATTAGGACAGTACCTGAGCACCGGGTTTACACTTCCCGGCCAACTGCTGGTTGACGCGATAACTCATTGTATATCAGTCGCTTGCGTTTGGCTGGTGCCCCCACTGTAAACCTTTTGGGTTTACATCTTGGAACAGGGCCGGGAACCGAGGCTTCATCGGCGGCCCTTCTTGGCGAAGCTATTTCGTTAATTAACAGCAACTTAACAGAACCGCGGGCCGGATGTTCAATATGGTCCCCGCCGGCATGCAAAGTGCAAGTATCCAAGGATGTAAGGTCAGAGCCCAGTTCCTGGGGACGCACAGGGACATGGAGCACGTCCAATTCGCGAGGTGGGACCTCCCCGATCAGGCCTCCGCTTACCGAGTTGTTGGGGCCTCGGGAAGACATCAAGACATCTTGCGTGCCCACACCGGTACAGAGGTGTCCATACCTCCGTCGTCGCAGGTCAAACGATCCTGCAAAACTGCGGGGAGGCTCCCACTGAGCGAGACCTTAAAAGAATTGGCCTCCGTCACGACCGTGTCGGCCTTGGTGGTGAGGGCAAGGGACCAAGGAGGGGAAAGAACAGTCCAGAGGTGTTTGGCGCTAGTGGCTCCGGCGCTGAGATGCCCAAGTATGGACAGGGGCGGATCCCCTTCTTACGTGGCGGAGGCAAATCAAGAGCAGACGCGTCCAAGGGGAAAAGAGAGGCACGAGATATCGTGCCGACATGATCAGCCCACCAAGTCGCCACAGCCCGGTGGGAAGTAGACAGTCACCCTCCCCTGCTGTCTGCTGATGTCCTGAGGGGTGGAGCAAGCCCAAGCTCCACCCCTAGGACTTAGTGCGGACCGTTTCCACGACTTCCCAGACGACCATCGGCAAAGGAGCCCGCCTTCGACGCTCTCCCAATGAGGTGTGGGAAGGCCGGGCGCACCGAGCTCATTCGATTTCCTTGAGTCAAGAGCAGTGCCACGGGGCGGCGCATTCCCTTCCCCTCTCTTCTCTCAAGCGCTGGACCGCGGTGCCCGCGTGGTCTATTCTTGTCGGAAGTCGGGCCTGGGCGGTGTCGGGGCGGGAGCGGGAAAACCGGGCCTCGGGAGAAGCCGGGATGTCCGGGACCGACATGCTCCGGCGGGTTGCCCGGAGCCGGCGTGCTATGGCCGGCGGGGCTGAGCCTCCAAATCGTGGGCCGTTTGGGCTACTCTGGGACACCGGAGGTTGCCGCGGCCGAATCGGACGGTCTGGAGTACGGAAGGGGGCCGGTTGGTGATGTTGGATTCCGAAGTGAACAACAGAGGTGGTCGTTTGCTATGATGGCGCGCGGTTCGATGAAACTAGTGATCGTATTCTTCTCGGCCGTCTTGGCTTTGTCCGTCGGCACGGGCACGGCGGCCTTTCAGGATGTCCCGAGGGACACGTCCGAGGCCCAGGCGTGGGAGCTTACGGAAGATGAGCAAGCGGGCGCGGTTGTACCCAGGGAGGGGGCTCCCGGAGATACGGCTCGCGCGGCGGGCGACCCTGCCGGAGAAACGCCGGTCGGCGCCTCGAGCGCCCAATTCCCCATGGAGGAAGGGCGCACGTGGGATCTGGACGGGATAGCGGCGATCGTCAACAACTCCTTGATACTCCGCAGCGAAGTCGAGGAGCAGACTTTCTTGTTCGTGAGGCAGCAGGGGATTTCTGCGTCGGACTCCTCCGCGCTGGCCGAGGCGAGGCGGGAAGTCCTGGACAGACTCATTCAAGAGAAGGTGATCGTCGACGAGGCGCGAAAGAGAGGAATGACGGTCACCCGTGAAGACGTAGACACGGCCGTGGAGGGCGTGATCCGGGACATGAGGAGGGCCACGGGCTCCGAGGAGGCCTTTCAGAGGGAGCTCGCCAGGGAGGGTCTGACGGAGCAGGAGCTCAGGGATATCTATAGGCCTCGGCTTGAGGCGCAAATCCTGGCGTCACGTCTCGTCAGGCGCGAGGTGGGCGCCGAGGGAAACGTCACGGAGGCGGAGATAGAGAAGTACTACGAGGAAAACAAGGATAGCTTCCCTGAAAGGCCCGAGTCGATTCGACTCTCCCACATCTACATGTCGGTCATGCCCGACAGCGCGGCGTATGAGCTCGCGAGACAGCGGGCCGAGGAGATTCGGTCCAGGGTGCTCGCGGGTGAAGACTTCGAGGCCCTCGCCCGCGAATACTCCGCCGACCCCAGCGCCGCCTCCGGCGGGGATCTGGGCTACTTCAAGCGGGGGCAGTTGGATCCGGCATTCGAACAGGCCGTTTTCTCCCTGGAGCCGGGGGAGATAAGCGAGGTGGTCCAAAGCCGCTTGGGATTCCATGTGATAAAGCTTGTCGATCTCAAAGGCGAATCCGCCAGGGCCGGCCACATCCTGATACCCGTCACGGCTACCGCTGAGAATACGCAACAGGCGCTTACGAAGGCTACGCGCATCAAGGTCGCTCTGGACTCGGGGGAGGATTTCGCGGAGCTGGCCCGTGCGGAGAGCGAGGATCCGGAAACGCGAGAAATCGGCGGCGATCTGGGTTATTTCGCCGTGGATGAGATCGCGGAACCGATAAGAGAGACCGTGTTGGAGCTTCCGGTCGGTGAGATATCGGATGTGGTTCAGGCGCCGGACGGTTACCACATCTTTCTTAAGACCGAGTACAAGCCCAGGGGAAGATACACCCTGGAAGAAACCAAAGAGGAGATCCGCGAGTTCGTGCGCAACGAGAAGCTCCAAAAGGGCTATGATGACTGGGTCGAGGACTTGAAGGAAGATGCCTACATAGACATCAAGCTCGACTAGCCGGCGTGTTTTGACCGATGCGCCGGGGATGGGGCTCGGGCCCGCGGCTCACACTAACGGCATGCCGGAGGGATGCCGCCGGGCATCGACCAGGCTCGGCCCCGGGGAGCCGGGTTTGGTCCCCGGAGAGTGAGATCGGGCCCCGGAAATGTGTTCCTTCATGAAGCGGTCGGGGCATGCCGGGGTGAGGGAAGGCGGCCCCGACGCAGATGGGAATCAGGCGGGAATCTGAAACTTGCGACTGGATCTCTTTCTTAGGAACGTATGTATCGCGAAGAGCAGATCGATGGCCTCCAAGGCCATTGACGAGGGGCGGGTCCTTGTGAACGGCGCCAGGGTGAAGGCGAGCCGGGAAGTGAGAGCGGGCGACGTCCTCGAGGTTGCATTCGGACACACATTGAGGAGGCTCAAAGTCTTGGAGGTCCCATCCGGCCGGCTCTCAAAGGCGGCTTCGAAGGATTTCTACGACATCTTGGATGAGAAGATTATCAAAGACGATCTCTGGTGAACGTGCCGGCTTAGACGCGTCGATTCGGTCGGCGGCAAGCAGGTTCGCCGGGCCCGCGTACGCGTTTGTCCGCGACTTTCCAAACCGACCCTGCGGGGGGAGCGCGGGTGTCGCGGAGTCCGGACCCGGGTTCTTGGGGACGCGTCGATCAAGCCGGCGGGCAAAGGGGGTAGGCGGTGAAGAAGAAGTTGATCATAGGCGGTATCATCGTGGCCGTTCTCGCGATCTTTGTGATCGCCAATCTGGTCGGCAGGAGAGAGAAGGCCTATGAAGTAGAGACGGAGACCATCGTTAAGAGAAATCTGAGCGCCGTCGTCACCGCTTCCGGCCAGGTCCAGCCGAAAAAGTCCGTGAACGTCAGCGCGAATACCATGGGCAAGATAGTCGAGCTTGCGGTGGCCGAAGGGGACAGCGTAGAAAAAGGCCAACTCCTAATGAGGATCGACCCCAGAGGTCCCGAAAGTTCTTTGGCTCAGGCCCGGGCCGGCTTGCGGGCCGCACGGGCGACCCTGGAGCTTTACAAGGCGAATCTGGAGGAGGCGAAGGCGGACCGCGAGAGGGTGGAGGAGTTGCACGGGAGGGGGCTTGCGTCGGATCAGCAGATGATCACAGCGAGGACGGCCCACCAAGTGGCACTGTCGAATGTGGCCGCAGCGAACGAGGAGGTCGCCCGTCAGGAAGCTCTCCTAAGCAGCGCGCAGTACGAGCTGAGCAAGGTCACTATCACCGCCGAGATCAGCGGCGTGGTCACGCGCCTGAACGTAGAGGAGGGTGAGAACGTCATCACCGGTACGATGAACAACCCGGGCACCGTTCTCATGACGATCTCCGATCTCTCTCATATGGAAGCCGAGGTCTTGGTTGATGAAACCGACGTGGTCGGCGTCCGTCTCGGGCAAGAGGCCTTGGTCTCCATCGACGCGTTTCCCGACACGACCTTCAAGGGCCGCGTCACGGAAGTGGGCCACAGCGCTATCGTGTCTCAGGGATCGTTCGGTCGCGAGGAGTCCGCCGACTTCGAGGTGAAGGTAGCCCTGCTTGAGCCCATAGAGAACGTGAGACCGGGGCTCTCGGCGTCGGTCGACATCGTGACCGCGGAGAGGGACAGCGTTCCCGCGGTTCCCATACAGTCCCTCACGATAAGGCGAGTGGACGAGAAGCCGGAGGGCCGGGTATCGAAGCCCGAAAAGGGATCGTCGAAAGAGGGATCCGATGAGCCGGCGGAACCCGACGAGGGCGTCGCGCAGGCCGGAGACGAAAGCTCCCCGGAATCGGGGGGCGGAGAGGATGAAGCCGGACCGGACGAGGCAAAGACAAAAGGCGCGCAGGAGGAGAAGCAAGGCGTCTTCGTAGTGGAGGACGGAAAGGCTGTGTTCAAGCCCGTCGAGGTCGGAATCGCCGGCGAGAAGTATTTTGAAGTGCTATCCGGCGTGGACGCCGGGGAGGAAGTGATCAGAGGGCCGTTCAAGGTCCTTCGCAGGCTCAAGGACGGGGCGGCCGTCAACGCGACGAAGGTCGAAAAGGAAGAGGACTAGGAGCCTGCTTTGAACGTCACGGAAGGAATATGGATCGCCCTGGGGGCGCTCTGGGCCAACAAGCTTCGCACTTTCCTTACACTCCTGGGAAACATCGTCGGCGTAACTTCCGTCATAGCCGTCGTATCCATCGTGGACGGCATGAACAAGTACGTTCGCGAGGAGCTCGCCGAGGAGGGGAGCAATGTCCTCACCCTCAAGCGGATCGACGAGTTTCAGATACTCACTTCGCTCGAGCAGTTCCTGGAATCCTTGCACAACCCTCGCCTTACAATGGGGGATGTCGAATACCTTAGAGAAGGATACGTGCCCTCCGCCGAGTACATAGGCGCCTCAACCGGCACGTCCGGGAAGATCAAGTACGGCCGCAAGTACGTGGATGACGTCTCGATCACGGGCAGGACCGCCGAGTACCACCTCATATCCGACTACGAGCTTGCGGCGGGGAGGCACTTCACGGATCTAGAGGACTACAAGAGCAGGGCGGTTGCGATCATCGGGTCGGACCTTGCCGAGAAGCTCTTCGGCCGGGAAGATCCCGTCGACAAGAGAATAAAGCTGGCCGGGAAGCACCTGACGGTCCTGGGCGTCGCCAAGGAGAAGCCCGGAGTGCTGGGAGGCAACCCGAATCTCTTCGCGCTCATTCCCATAGGCACATTTCACAAGATGTTCGGGTCGAGGCGGTCGCTGTCAATCCCGATCAAAGCGGTCGATCTCGACAAGGTGCCGGACGCCATAGATGAGACGACCGTCGCAATGAGGATCAGGCACAAGCTCAAGCCGTCCGAGAAGGACGATTTCGTTATCACCACTTCGGACAGGATCCTGAGCCTGTGGGAGTCGATCAGCAAGTCGATCTTCAACGCCCTGATCTTCATAGCCTCGATCGCGCTCGTAGTCGCCGGAGTGGTGATCATGAACATGATGCTTGTCTCGGTCACGGAGAGAACCAGAGAAGTGGGCGTTCGAAAGGCGCTCGGCGCGAAGAGAGCGGACATAGTGTGGCAGTTCCTAGTCGAGGCCGTGACGCTTTCAACCGTCGGGGGGGTGATAGGCATCATCGTGGGATTCGTGCTTGCCATCCTTGTCTCTCTGGTGTCGCCTCTTCCCTATGCCATCGAGGCGTGGTCGGTGGTCGCCGGTTTTGTGGTGACCGTGGCCGTAGGCGTTTTCTTCGGGCTCTATCCCGCGTACAAGGCGGCCCGTCTGGATCCGGTGGAGGCGTTGAGATATGAGTAGCGGAAGCGATCAAGTGGGTCCCGTAGAGTCGGCGAAGGCGGAAGGGAGACAGGGATGAGACGAGGCGGCGCCGCGGAGAACGGAGAGAGCCGCGGAGGCGCACAGGCCGGCCGGGGAACGGTGAGTGCCACGTTCAACGACAGCCTCCACCAGGCCCTGGACGTCATTCGCAGCAGGAAGATGCGGTCGGGTCTCGTAATACTCGGTGTCGCGATCGGTGTGACGACGCTCATGGGAATGGTTGGGATCCTCGCCGGTCTGGGAGAGAAGATAAAGCAGGACATCACCGCCTCCGACAAGGTCGTCCTCACCGTTAGCAAATTCGACTATCTCGTCGGAGGCGTTGACGAGAAGGTGTTGAGCAGGCCGGATCTCACGCCCGAAGACGCCGAGGCGATCAAGGAAGAGTGTCCGGCCGTGGACAAAGTGGATTTCTACATAGACGCCAACCGATTCACGATCCTGCACTACCGGAGCGAGAAAACCAGACTGGTCGGCGTGGGGGCTTCCGGCACCGGCTTCCCCGAGGTGTACAGCATTCCGCTCGCCGAGGGGCGTTACTTCACGGAGGACGAGATTCGGCACGCCCGAAACGTGGTGGTGCTGGGCTACGGCCCCAGGGACGATCTCTTTCCCCACGTGGATCCCATCGGGAAGAAGATAAGGATGGGCCGCAAGGAGTACAGAGTCATCGGCTGCTTCGCCCGAAGGCAATCGCTTTTCGGGAGCCTCGGCGAGAACTACGCCCTGATCCCGCACACCACCTACATGCAGGATTGGGCCATGGAGTACGAGTTCAAGTACATCAACGCGACCATTAGAAAGGGCTACACGCTCGAGCAGGCCGTTGATCAGGTGACCGAGCTCATGAGGGTGAGAAGGAAGGTCATGCCTCACGAGGACCAGAACTTCGTAATCATGACGTCCGATGCCGTGCAGGAGTTTGTCGGCCGCATCACGGGGCCGATAGCGCTTGCGCTCGTCGTCATATCGTCAATAGGCCTTATGGTCGGCGGCATCGGCGTTATGAACATAATGCTCGTTTCCGTCACCGAGAGAACCGCCGAGATAGGACTCAGAAAGGCGATGGGCGCGACGAGCGGAGTGGTCCAGCTTCAGTTCCTGATGGAGGCAGGGACGCTGACCGGCATCGGCGGCATCGTCGGCGTGGTCGCGGGCTACATTCTCGCCTGGGCGATTGCAAACGTCGCGAACTTCCCCATGGCACTGTCTCCGATATACGTCATCATCGCGGTTGTCTTCTCGATAGGGATCGGCGTATTCTTTGGGCTTTATCCGGCCAGAAGAGCCGCCCACATGGACCCCGTGACGGCGCTCAGGTACGAGTAGGCCCGTTGTATTCGATGGTTCCGAGACCCCGTCGCCCGTTGCAAGCCTTCTCCCCTTTGGGCTCTTGACATACACTAGGCGTCGAGCTCGGAAGTGGCTTGGATTTGAGTGGGCTCATTGCGGGGCGGCGCGCGGTTGTGCACGTTGCGGCAGTACGTAGTAACGGCGAGTTTCGCCGGGGACAGCGCGGGGAGGTGCGTATTGAGTGAGGATCCGATGGGTCGGGCGAAGGGGAAGGCATTTGCTTGGAAATGGGCTCCGTGCGCCTTCCGTAGCGAGCGTGCCCGCATGTAGGCTCTTCGGACGCGTGCGCCGTCGAGCCGGACGATTTCAAAGAAAGGGGGAGGAGAATGCCGTTTGACGTCATAACCCTACACGATGTCTATGAGTGGTTGCTCACACACGGCGTTCGGATACTGGTGATCGTGGTGGGCGCTTTTGTCTCAACCAGACTGGTTGGCTTCCTGACTTCAAGGATCGAGCGGGCCGTCGAGGACAATGATCCGACCTCGGTCAGCGAGCGCGAGAAACGCGCCCAGACCCTTGGCAAGATCATCAGACACACTTGGATGATTCTCGTTGTCATCGTGGCTTTGATGATGATTCTAAACGAGGTCGGCATCGAGATCGGGCCCATTCTCGCGGGCGCCGGCATCGCTGGACTGGCCATCGGCTTCGGCGCGCAGACTTTGGTCAAGGACGTCATCAGCGGCTTCTTCATTCTGCTCGAGAACAACTTTCGCGTCGGCGACGTCATAAAGGCGGGGGACGTGGCGGGCCTCGTAGAGAGAATGAGCCTGCGGGTGACAATACTCCGGGATCTTGAGGGCAAAGTGCACGTGATCCCGAACGGCAGCATAGACGTGGTTACGAATATGACGAAAGAGTGGTCCCGCGTGATGTTGAACGTCGGCGTCGCGTACAAGGAAGACGTGGATCAGGTCATGGAGGTCCTCAAGGAGATCGGAGAGGACGTTTCAAATGACCCTGATTTTAGCCCGCTCATCCTGGGACCGCTGGAGATACTCGGCGTGGACGACTTCGCGGACTCGGCCATAGTGATCAAGGTGATAATGAAGACACAGCCCCTGAAGCAGTGGACCGTCGCAAGGGAGCTGCGACGCAGGATCAAGAAGACGTTCGACGAGAGGGACATCGAGATCCCCTTCCCGCACCGGACCGTCTATATGGGCGAGGCGCCGAATGCGGGCAAACTCGTGGTCGAGACGAAGACCGCGGCCGATGCCTCGGACTGAGCGGTGCGTGCGAACGATCTTCCTTGCTCCCTGCACCCGGTCGCCGAGCTAACTGCGGCTTCGCCGCAGTGGATCTCGGCTCCCTCCTGTGCAAATGGTCGCTACGGAAGATCGTTCGCCCGCGAAAGGGGCGCGATTTGTGGGTGGGTCTCGGCTCGAAACGCGCCTCGCGCCATTGTGTGGTAGGCGCCCCTTACTTGTGAGATAGGACATGACCGAAGGATTCAAGCCGGCATACTTGGCCCTGCATGAAACGGGCGAGCTCTTCCGGAGGGCGCGTGAGCTCTCATCCCGGCTTTCGAGCTGCGACCTCTGTCCGCAAGAATGCGGCGTGGACAGGATCGCCGGTGAGGTCGGTGAGTGCCAAACCGGGGCTAACGCCGAGGTGTCCAGCTTCGGGCCGCATCACGGCGAAGAGGCGCCCTTGGTGGGAAGCCGGGGGTCCGGCACGATATTCTTCACCCGCTGCAACCTGTGCTGCCAGTTTTGCCAGAACTACGACATAAGCCAGGCGGGCCGCGGCGACGAAGTCCTGCCGAAGGCCATAGCCTCCATGATGATGGAACTCCAAGCGATGGGTTGCCACAACGTGAACTTCGTGTCGCCCACCCATGTGGTTGCCCGGATTGTGGAAGCGCTCGGAATTGCCGTTGAGGCCGGGTTGCGGCTGCCTCTTGTCTATAACACGGGCGGGTACGACTCCGTGGAAACACTGCGTTTTCTGGACGGGATAATCGACATCTACATGCCCGATACCAAATACTCGGATGATGACGCCGGACACATGTACTCGGGAGTCAAGGACTATTGGAAGGTGAATCGCGCGGCGCTCAAGGAGATGCATCGCCAGGTTGGAGACCTGGTCATCGACGAGGGCGGGGTCGCGCGGCGCGGGCTTCTTGTACGGCACCTCGTTTTGCCGGAGGGAAAGGCCGGCTCCCGGGGGGTTCTCCGCTTTCTGGCGACCGAGATCTCAAAGTCTACCTACGTGAACATAATGGACCAGTACAGGCCGTGCTATAACGCGGGGAACTTCCCCGAGTTGTCGAGGGGGCCCACCGTCGGAGAGATGGAGCGGGTATTCCGCTGGGCCGCCGAAGAAGGGCTGAACCGCCTGGACGAGCGCCCGCGAAGGGGCAGGATCATACTCCCGTGGTAGGGTGCGTGCGAAAGATCTTCCTCGCTCCCTGCACCCGGTCGCCGAGCTAACTGCCGCCTCGCGGCAGTGGATCTCGGCTCCCTCCTGTGCAAATGGTCGCTACGGAAGATCGTTCGCCCGCGAAGGGGGCGCGATTGGCTTGCTTCTTCCCGTGTCGCCCCGGATCTCCGCTCGCTCCTGCGCCAACGGCCGCGGCGAGAGCTTCTTCGTCCGCCATTGGCGCGCGGCTTTTCAGATCCACTTCTTCCTATGGAAGAAGTACAGCATCAAGCCGCTTACTGCGGCTATGGCTCCCCAGAAGATGGGATAACTCCACTTGAACTTCAACTCTGGCATGAACTCGAAGTTCATCCCGTAGACCCCGGCTATGAAGCCGAGGGGGATGAACAACGTCGCGATAATGGTTAGCACCTTCATCACTTCGTTCATTCTATTGCTGATGCTGGAGAGATAAAGATCCTGCAGCCCGGATACGACGTCTCGGTAGGATTCCACGGCGTCCATGACCTGCACCGTATGGTCGTAGAGGTCCCTCAGGTACAACCTTGTCTCCTTCCGCACCAGCTTGGATTCCGACCGCTCCAGTCCGCTCATTACTTCCCTTAGGGGCCAAATCGATCTGCGCACCAAGATCAGCTCCCGCTTCAGCCTGTGGACCGTCTCCAGAAGTTCCGAGCTTGGGTTCTCAACGAGGTCTTCTTCAAGGGTTTCTATGTCCTCTCCGAGTCTCTCGAGCGCCACGAAGTAGTTATCCACGATCGCGTCGAGAAGGGCGTATGCCAAGTAGTCCGCATAAGACAATCGCACCCGCGCGGTTTTTTGGAGCCGATCTCTGACCGGGTCGAAAACGTCCCCTTCTCTTTCCTGAAAGGTGAGAACGAAATTCTTGCCGAGCACGAGACTCACTTGTTCGGAGGACACCTCGTTCGCCTCTGCGTCGTAGTCGAGCATCCTTGTGACTACGTAGAGGTACTTGTCGTAGTCCTCGAGTTTCGGCCTTTGGTGCACGTTTACGATGTCTTCCATGACGAGGGGATGCAGACCGAAACGCTCTCCTATCTTGGCGATCAGGTCGGTGTCGTGCAGCCCGTCGACGTTGATCCAGGAGACGCGAGGCGTATCAAGGTACTTGGAGCACTCCTCGGGCGTGGGGACTTCCTTCTGCTCCAGATTCTCCCTGTCGTAGTCCCATACGGTGATCCTGGGCTCCTCGATCTTCTTTTCGCCGACGTACTCAAGCGTGCCGGGAGCGAGCCCGACGTTCCTTTGTCCTCTTCGAAAGAGTTTCATCATTGTCGATGCCTCCCTACGCAATCCCGGAGTCTTTTCCGGCATCAATAAGACCGTGGTTGCAGGGGCGTCGCGGCTACCAGGTCATTGTCTCAAGATGTTTACACAGTTGCGACATCGTCGGGAACTTCTTAAGGATTAAAGACTGCTTCAATCCGCAGCATATATACTTCACCGCGTCCGGCTGTCTCGCGTAATGCTTTGCGCCGCCGAGCACTTCGTAGAAGAGGTAGATTATGTTGCAGATGTCGGAGCGCTTGTTCTCGGCCTTGGTGGCGTCGAGATGAAACAGGTCGAGCAGCTTCAAGTCGAAGTCCAGCCCGTACCTGCTCACTATGAGATTGTCCTGGTGGATGTCGCCGTGGTATTCGTTCTCCAGATGCACCTGCTCCACGCCGTTTGCGAGAGCATAGAGGAAGTGCATCGCCTCGAAGGGGTTGAGCCTCTTGCCGGGAAAGTTCCTCAAGAAATCCGAAAGCAGCTCCCCTTCGACATACTCGGAGATGAAGACCGTTATGGGCAGTCTCCGGAAAGTTATGACCTCCTCGGTGTGGTATTGAATCAACAGCGGGCAGTGGCGCAGCTTGTGGAGCCTCTTGGCATATTGTCTGGCGGTCCGGTTCTTCGGGTTCCGATGTGGATAGAAGAGCTTAGCCGCTCTTTCTATCCCGGTTCTGGTTTCAACAACTCCGTACACCTCTCCTTCCCACCCGGAGCCGAGCTTGGTGACGACACAGTACTTGCCCGCGAGGATTCTTCCGGGCTCGAGGTCGAAGGATTCGATCCTCGGAGGGGTCAGTTTGGCCATATGATCATCGCCTCCACTGAGATTCTCGACAGACCATGCGCCGTGCGGTGGAGAGTATAGCCCGGTTTCGGGATCATATCATAGTCTGAATTCTCTCAGGCAGCGGTAGACTCAATGAGGTGCGGGCTCTCAATCGGGCCGGCGGACAAAGGGTCTCACGTGGATCCGCGGAAAAGGGCGTCACCCGCGTCGGCGGATGGAGGATCTCGATAGGGCCATCGCCAGAACCATTTCGTCCTCGGCCGGCCGAGGGAGTGCTACAATGCAGGGCAAGCGGCCTCGGGGCAGACTTCCGCCTGCGCGGATATCCGGCGCCCCGGCGGCCGAAGGCGGAACCGGGCGGTCCCAAGCCGGTTCCCGACGCTTCAAATGCCGGCACTGCCGGGGCTTCGAGCACGGAGACCCTTGAATTACCGTATGGAGGCCTAGATGAAGATCGCGGTCGTATACAATCGCGACAGCCGGAATGTCATCAACCTTTTCGGCATGCCCAATCGCGAGAAGATAGGTTTACAGTCCATCAAGCGGATTACCGACGCGCTCAAGGAGGGCAAGCACCGGACGATCTCGCTTGAGGCGGACAAGGATCTGATTACGAAGCTGGAGGAGTTCATGCCGAGGGTCTTGAAGGGCGAGCGCCCCGGCATGGTGTTCAACGTCTCCTACGGCATTCAGGGCCAGGCGAGATATACCCACGTGCCGAGCATTCTGGAGATGGTAGGCATACCGTACATAGGGTCAGGGCCGCTCGCTCATTCAATCGCCTTGGACAAGGTCGTCACGAAGATGGTGCTCGCCCAATACAATCTGCCTACGCCGCGATTCGCTCTGCTTGAATCGCCCGGGTTCCCGCCTCCCGATCTCGACTACCCCATGATCGTCAAGCCGAAGAACGAAGCGGTCTCACTCGGAATCCGCGTCGTGAACAATGAAACCGAGCTCCGCGAGTCCGCGGGGTGGATCTTCGACAGGTTCAAGGAGGCGGTACTCGTCGAGGAGTTCGTCGAGGGACGCGAGATAAACGTGGGACTTCTGGGAAACAATCCCCCCGAAGCTCTTCCCCCGGTCGAGCTCGACTTCGGAGATACGGGAGATCGGGTGTACAGCTATGAGGACAAGACGGGACGGTCAGGCCGCGAGATAGGACTCATCTGCCCGGCCCCGATCGGGAAAGAGCTGACCGCGAAGGCCCGGGACCTCGCCCTCCGGGCGTTTTCCGCCGTCGGTTGTTACGACTGCGCCCGTGTCGACATGAGGCTCGACAAAGACGGAAACCTGTACATCTTGGAGATCAACAGCCTTCCCAGCTTGGGATGGCGCGGGTCATTCGTGAGGGCGGCCGAGGAGGCGGGTTTGGACTTCCCCGCCATAGTGAATCGCCTGATAGAGGTGGCCGGCGCTCGCTACTTCGGAACTCCCGCCCCGCCCGACATAACAAGAAGGACGAAAGATCCGGAGTCCGCCGTGCTGCAGTTCCTTACCGGGCGGCGCGACCTGATAGAACGAGCCCTGCGCGAGTGGGTCCGAAAGTCCAGCCGCACCTCGGACCCGATCGGCCTGAGCAGGGCCGCGAAGGAAATGGAGCGCGTACTCAAGGAAATCGCGATGAGCCCGGTCCCGGAGCTTACGGACCAGAGATCCGTGTACACCTTCCAGACCAAGGCCGGGATGAAGGACGGCACGCTACTTGTGTGGCACATGGACGTGCCGCTGAGTTCGGAGATGCCGAGCGGCGGCTTCCGCCGAGAGCCCGAATGGCTCTACGGCGAAGGAATAGGAAGCTCAAAGGGTCCGCTCGTAGTCGCCGAATACGCACTGCGGGCCCTTAGAAGTCAGCGAGTATTGCGGAGCCGTCGGATCGGCGTCCTGTACTACTTGGATGAGGGCCGGGACTGCAGGTACAGTGAGGATCTTATCCGAAAGGCGATGGCCGAAGTGAAGCGAGTCCTTGTCTTGAGGCCGGGAGGCGTGCACGGACACGTGTACCAGCGGCGCAGGGGCCAGCGCCGGTACAGTCTCTCGGTCGAGGGCGAGTCGCTCCGTCCCGGCGCGGCGGGCAGGCAAAAGGACGTGCTGCGGTGGGTTGCGGAGAAACTCGGTCCGATCTCTTCTCTCAATTCCCGCAAGGACCGGATATCGGCGTCCGTCACCCAGCTTAGGACGGACTCCTTCCCGATGCTCCTGCCGCACCGTGTCTCGGGGACGTTGATAGTGAACTACTCGGACAAGAGAAGGGCCGACGCGACCGAGGCGGCGATACGTCATATATTCGGCAAGGGTCCCGTGCGATGGCGTCTGGACATGGTATCGGACAGGCCGCCCATGAGGGAACGGGCGGCCGGCAAGCGGCTTCTGAGAGAGATGGGGGAGCTTGCCTCCAAGTGGGACATCCCTCTCAAGGCCGACTCGTCCGTGTGGCCGTCGGTCGCGGGGCTCGCCCCGGCGAGAACGGGTGTGGTCTGCGGTCTCGGGCCCCAGACCCAAAACCTACAGACGCCAAGGGAGGCCGTGTCAAGGATCGGCCTGCTCCAGCGGACGTTGCTCCTGGCTCTTTACCTGCTTGAGAAGCGTTGAGAGGGCCGGGGAGGCGGTGGGCGCCTCTGAGACGGGCCAATGGTCGGCGAGGGTAGAGCGACGTGACTAAACTGCAGCGTGATCTTTTTGAGACCGAGCTTTTTGAACCGCGAGAAGAGGCCGTGGTCAGTCCGCAGCGGCTCGCGTTCTCAAGGCACGGCATGGTGTCCACGGCCCGTTACGATGCCACGGACGCCGCCGTCAAGATCCTCGCCGAAGGCGGGAACGCAATAGACGGCGCGGTGGCGGCGGCGTTCGCGCTGGGCGTTTGTGAACCCCAGGCGTCGGGGCTCGGCGGGCAGACGATGATGATGCTCTACCTTTCGGAGCCCGCTCGAACGATCGCGCTGGACGGCTCATCGCGCGCCCCCAACAGAGCCGCGCCGGACGAGGTGACGAAGAAGGACATCACGGTCGGCTACCGCGCGTGTACCGTGCCCAGCACTCCGGCCGTTCTCGGATACGCGCTTTCCAGATACGGGACGATGAAGCTCGACCGGGTGATCGCGCCCGCGATTGATCTGGCGCGGAGGGGATGGCAGGTCAGCCACCTGCAGCACGCCCTTGCCAAGCGCGAGCGCAGGAGACTTCGCACGGGCGGGGCCGGTAGGATATATCTTAGACAAGGCAAGAGGCCGTACCGGGTGGGATCGACTCAGCGTCTGCCGGCGCTGGCCGATACGATGGAGCGTCTCGCGACCGCGGGAGTCGAGGATTTCTACGTCGGCGAGATATCCCGCAAGATCCACGCGGACATGGAGGCCAACGGCGGCCTGCTGCGGGACGACGACCTGGCTCAGATTCCGTGGCCGATTGAGCGCCGGCCGGTCTCGACTCGCTTCGGAGCGTTTAGGGTGAGGACTTTTCCGCCTCCCGGCGCGGGTCGCGTGCTCGTCGAGATGCTGCACGTATTGGAGCAGTTTCCGGAAAGACTCTGGGACCCCGACAGCCCGAAGGGAGCCGTTCTTCTGGCCGAGGTCATTCGACGGGCCGCCATGGACCGGAGAGACCGGCCTTTTGATCCGAATTTCTACCCGCAGGTGGACGACAAGCGCATGACGAACCGCGAGTACGCAAGACTGGTCGGGCGCTACGTCCGGAGGCGCATCAGGACCTCGGGCGAGACGACTCACCTGTCGGTAATGGACAGGTTCGGAAACGTAGTGGCGCTGACTCAGTCCATTGAAAGCGTGTTCGGATCTTGTGTCGCCACCCCGGAACTCGGTTTCCTCTACAACAACTATATGAAGGCGTTTGATTACAGCGACATATCCCACCCGTACTACATGCGTCCGAACGCGGTGCCGTGGGCCAGCGTCGCCCCGACAATAGTGTTCAGAGGCAAGAGGCCTTGGCTTGCAATAGGCTCTCCCGGGAGCGAACGCATTGTGTCGGCCATTCTACAAGTACTTCTGAGGCTGAGGTCCCACACGCCTTATGAAGCCGTGGCCGCCCCCCGTCTGCACTGCTCATACAACGGCAAGGTCTCCATCGAGGCCCCGCGCTTCAGGGACGACATACCAATGGAGCTTGCCCGAAGGGGATTCGAGATCGACGCGCGTGATTCGCTTTCCTTCTACCTCGGCTGCGTTCAGCTCGTCCTGCACGAGCGGGGCGGGTACGTCGGCGTGGCGGATCCGAGGCGCGACGGGTCGGCGGGCGGGCCCGCGTCGTGAAGCTCCCTCTTCCGTTGTCGGTAGCTCCGTTAGGGTATTTGTGATCACGGTCATACCCCTTTCGAGCCGCCGGCTCGAAATCCGAGGTCTGATGACACCAATGAATCCCGAGATTATTGAGCCCGCCGCCGGAACGCTTCAATGAAGCTGCCTCTTCTGATATCGGTGCCTCACGCGGGGCTCCTCGTGCCGGAGATCGTCCGGTCCGATTGTATCCTATCGAGAGAAGACATTGTAAAAGACGGTGACGAGGGAGCCGCCGAGGTCTACGACTTCGCCGATGAGGTTGCACAGTACGTAACGACCGACGTGGCGCGGGCGGTGCTCGACATGAACCGCCCCGAGAACGACAGGGGCGCCGACGGGGTCGTCAAGACGCATACCTGCTGGAATGTGCCCGTCTATCGGGGGCCTCTGTCCGAGGACAAAGTAGCGGCTCTTCTTGAGACATACTACAGGCCGTACCACGGGGCTCTCCAGAATTCCAGGAAGGGCGTCATCCTGGGGATCGACTGTCATACGATGGCCGCGTTAGGTCCTCCCATCGGGCCCGGGCCGGGGATAGAGCGGCCCGCGATGTGCTTGAGCAACGCCGACGGGACTTGTCCCCGGGAGTGGATACGGTCTCTGGCGGATTGCCTGGAGCGATCCTTCAGGGAGAAGGTATCGATCAATCACCCGTTCAAGGGCGGCTATATTATCAGGCGCCACTCGGCGAAGTTGCCGTGGGCCCAGCTTGAGCTGTCCAGGGCGCCTTTTGCGACCAACAGCGAGAAGAGGCGCTTTCTGCTTGAGGCGCTGGCCGAGTGGTGCGCATCCGGGCCGCGGTGAGCCCATGGTTCGCTCCTGTGGTGCCGGCGAAAGATCTTGTTCCCTCCACCCGGTCGCCGAGAGGTGGGGCGGACGAAGTGTTCCCTTGGGGCCACGCGTCCACTTCGCCGAGCTAACCGTCGCTTCGCGCCGGTGGATCTCGGCTCCCTCCCGCGCTTAATGGTCGCTACGGAAGATCGTTCGCCCGCGAAAGTCGCGCGATTGGCGGTGGATCTCCGCTCGTAGCGATCCGCTACTTGCCGAGGTACGCGAGCATCAGAGGTATGGTGATCAGGCTGACCGTGGTTGTAAGCAATACCGTGGAGGCTACGAGCTCCGAATCGGCCTCATACTTCTTGCTGATGATCACGTTGACCACGGCCGAGGGCATGATGGAGTAGATGAGGACGATCTCTCGGTTGAGCCCTTCGATGCCGAATAACCGGATAGAGAGAATCCCCATGGCCAAACCGCCGCCAATGCGCAGCACCGAGGCGAGGACCGTCGCCCCCAGTTGAGTTACCCTGACCGAGTAGAGAGAATAGCCCAGGATGAAGAGTATCAGAGGGATCGCCGCCTGACCCATGAGGTCCACGACTTCCATGATGGGCTCAGGGGGCTTGATTCTCAGAAAGTTGAAGGCGATGGCGAGCCCTACGGCAGGGAGCGCGGGCACTCTCACCATCTCCATCAGGTCTGCTTTGCGCGCGACGATGTAGATCCCTATCGAGAATATAAGCGCTGAGACGGCCGTGTAGTAAAGGACCCCTCTGAAGAGCCCGGGGGCGCCGTAGATGTCCTCGACCAGAGGGAACGGCAGGTTGGCGGCATTGACAAAGAGAACCGGCAGGTATAGTCCCCTGCTCCGGATTCCGAAGACCCTGAACGCGAGGAGGGCGAGGAGAGCGGTCCCGGCGATGGTGAAAACGGAAGAGCCCACCATGGCGCCGAAGTCCGTGAGCTCTATCCTGCGAGCCATGATGGACGAGAACGCGAGGCATGGGACGAAGATCCGCATCGAGACGTCGGTGATGGGTCGGGCGTCAAGCTTCGAGTACTTCCTGAATAGAAGCCCGACCGCCACCACGCCGAAGATCTTGAATACGGGAGTAAATACGGTCCAAGAGAAATGTAGGGGCATCCGATTCCCCGGTGCGGTCCCGCCCGCTCCCTACGGCCCCAGATGGATCGGCCTGTCCGATCCGGGGAAGGTCTCCTCATCGAACCAATCCTGGTTCTTCTTCAGGTACTCCAGCTCGCTCGTCAGCATTCTCTCGTGAGATCGCTCGAACTCGGAGAGGTACTGCAGTACGCGCCTGCCGCTGTCGTCCTGAGCCTTCTTGGAGGCTTCAATGTAGAGATCGACCGCGTCGCGCTCTTGCTGGATTGCTCTTTCGAGCACCTGCTCGTGACTCATCTCGTCCTTTATCATCTCGGCTGCCGGGGTGATCCCCTTCTCAGGCACCGGAGGGTTCTTCTCACCGGACCACTCGGCGTATATCCTCTTCAGCAGCCTCTCATGCCCCAGCTCGTCCGCCGCCAGGTTGTTGATGCGCTCTTTCACGACGCGGTTCTTTATCCGTTCCGCCATCTTGGTGTAGAACCCCTGGGCCTCGATCTCCTTTCTGATGGCTACGCCCAAGATCTCAAGTGCGGTCAAATCCTTTTCGATCGCCATGTTCCGAACCTCCGTTTACAGGCGCTCGGAGCTTGTCCGGCGCCGGTGATTCGTCCGTTTCAGGCGCTTCATATCTCAACCTGCGCCCTCGATCCCGCCCTTAGAACGCTCTCTGTCTCATCCGCCGCTCCGGATGTAGTCTTTCAAGTGTCTTATCTCGAACTCGAACTGCTTGAGCTGCGACTTCACGACGTCGCCTATGGAGACTATCCCTACCATGGTCTTCCCGGACACGATCGGCAGGTGTCGTATCCTGTTGTTGGTCATCACTCCCATCACGTAGTCCGCGTCGTCGTCCGGCACTCCCACGAGCACGTCCGTCGTCATGATCGCCCTGATCGGCGTCAGGAGATCCGGTTCCGGATCGCGCAGGCACCTCCTCATGACGTCCCGTTCGGTGACGATCCCGCAGATCTGCTTGGATTCGTCGATTACGGGAAGAGCGCCTATTCCGTGCTTGGCGAAAAGCTCGACGGCGTCCTTGACGGTGTCCTCGGGCCCGATGGTCGCGACCACTCTGCTGGCCTTCCCTTGCAGGATCTGCTGGACTTTCATGATAACCTCCGCCGGCGATCGGATTGGTTCAAGGCACCTTCGCTCACTCTCACGGTAATTCCCTAGACAGGTCCGGAGCGGCTTCGTTCGCCGCGATGGGGGGGCAATGACGCTCATCCGTGAGTGCTGCCTCATGGAAGAGTCTCCAACCGGTCTGCCTTCGCGTAGTACGTCCGCATTCCGGCTGGGGGATGCGACTGCCTGCTTCAAGCGTACACATCCCGTCCGACCACCAACTGTATCAGCTACGCGCAACCCGTGTCAAATGGAGACGGTCCGGGAATGGGAAGACACATCATGCCCCCCGCCGGGCTCAGGCTGAGAAGACGGGCGCGGATCGGCCCCCTTCTCCGGAAGGAATTGGAGTGTCCGGCCGGGAGGCCGGGGCCGCTTGACGGGGGCTCCGTCCTATGTTGACATCGTATGGGCGCCGGAGGGCGGTACGGACCCGCGCCGTGTCTGCGGCAAGCTCGAGGTCGGCCCCGTGTCCGCCGCAAGGCCCTTGGTCAATGAGGGTCTTCGGTAGCGTGCCGCGGATCTTCAAGAGGTGACATCGCGCGGACCATGGGGCTTGATGTCGGCTCCGGCCTTGAGGGGGCCGCCCGGCGCGTCTCGCGAAAGGAACACTGTGTCAATACGAAGCTCACTCCCGGTGTCCGCATCCGGGGTTTTCCGATTTCTCTATACAACACCACACGATTCTCAGGACTGCTGAATGAAAGGGGCGTCATGGAAATGAGACTTCTGCTTCTTCTTGCAACCGCTCTCGCGCTTGGCTGCTCCGCCGCGCACGCGGGGGATCGGCTCACCGGCAAAATGTTCGCGACTCGGTCCGAGGTGATCTCCACTCACGGCATGGTGGCCACCAGTCAGCCTCTGGCGGCCGCTGTCGGCCTGGATGTCCTAAGAAACGGCGGCACCGCGGTCGACGCCGCCATCGCGACAAACGCCATGCTGGGGCTCACCGAGCCCACGGGCAACGGCCTCGGCGGAGACCTCTTCGCGATAGTCTGGGACAACGGCTCGCAACGGCTCTACGGCCTGAACGCGAGCGGCCGCTGCCCCAAGCTCCTCAATCTCGATTACTTCAGGCAAAACGACATCAAAGAGATACCTTATACCGGCATGCTGCCGGTGACGGTGCCGGGCTGCGTTGACGGTTGGTTCGAGCTTCACAAGCGATTCGGGAGGCTTCCCATGAGGGAGATCCTGGCGCCCGCGATCAAGTACTCGCGCGAGGGCTTCCCCGTGACCGAGCTTATCTCCTACTACTGGGCGCTCGGAGCGGAGCGTCTCAAGGATCAGCCCAATTTCGCGGAGACGTTCATGCCCGGAGGGACTACTCCCGCCAAGGGCGAGATATTCAGGAACCTTGACCTCGGGCGGACGCTGCAGCGAATCACCGAGGGCGGGCGTGACATATTCTACAGAGGCGAGATCGCACGAGAGATAGACGCTTTCTCTCAAAGGGTGGGCGGGTTCATCCGCTATGACGACCTTGCGGAGCACACCTCGACCTGGGTCGAGCCGGTCTCGACGAATTACCGCGGCTACGACGTGTGGGAGCTCCCGCCGAACGGGCAAGGCATTGCGGTCCTTCAGATGCTGAACATCCTGGAAGGGTTCGACCTCGGCGATCTCGAGCACAACGGAGCCGAGTACCTTCACCTCTTGATCGAAGCCAAGAAGATCGCGTACGAGGATCGGGCGAGATTCTACGCCGACACGGACTTCAATCAGGTGCCCGTGGATTGGCTCATATCAAAGGACTATGCGCGCAAGAGAAGAGAGCTCATCCAAGCCGAGCGCGCGTTGCGCTCGATCGAGCCCGGTGTGCCGCCCGCGGCCCCGTCGGCGCCCTCCTTCACCGCTCCTCCCGACACCGGCGACACGGTATATCTCACGGTAGTGGACAATGACATGAACGCGGTGTCTCTCATTCAAAGCAACTACGCAGGGTTCGGCTCGGGCATGGTTCCGGACGGATTGGGCTTTAGCCTCCAGGACCGCGGCGCTCTTTTCAGCCTCGAAGAAGGCCACATGAACGTGATCGAGCCGGGCAAGCGGCCCTTTCACACGATCATCCCCGGGTTCGTCACAAAGGACGGGGTGCCGTATTTCTGCTTCGGGGTGATGGGCGGCGCCATGCAGCCTCAAGGCCACGTGCAAGTGCTCTGCAACATGATCGACTTCGGCATGAACGTTCAGGAAGCGGGCGACGCCGCCAGGTTCCGCCACATGGGCTCTTCCCAGCCGACCGGCGAGGTGATGGAAGACGGCGGGCAGGTGGCCCTGGAGTCGGGCGTCCCCGATGAGGTGCGCCGAGAGCTTACAAAGATGGGCCACAGGGTGATCTCCGTAGTCGGCGGCTTCGGCGGCTACCAGGGGATACTCATAGACGCCGAGAACCACACGTACTACGGCGCGTCCGAGTCCCGCAAGGACGGCTGCGCCGTGGGGTACTGAGGTTTCGCCCGGCGCACTCCGGTGGTCGTACACTCTGCCGGCGACTAGATCTCCTTCACGGAGGCGGACGAGAGGGCCCTCGTAGCGACCCTTGCGCAGGAGCGAGCCGAGATCCACCGCCGCGGGCGGTTGGCTCGGCGAAGCGGGCGCGGCGGACGAGAGAGCCCTCTCGTTTGCCGACCGGATTCGGGCTTTGCTTCCGGCAAAGTGTACCGCCACCCGCACTCCTTTGTCCTTGACCCGGTTCACAGCGTGCCGATAGGATACGTAGACGGTTTTCTCCTCCGGCCGGAGGGGCTCCGCGCCCGCCCCGGCCGGGTCGTGCCCCGAGGCGGCCCGGGTTGCCGTGCCGCCGGTTGAACCGTCTCCCTGTGGTCCCCGCCGCCGGCGCCTCAGGTGTCGGCGCGGCAAAGAAGAGCGCAGCCCAGGAACGGGCGCCCGTCCGCTTCGAATGCCGGAAGCGGGCCCGCGCCGGGCGGGCTGCGGCGCGGTCGCGCGCCCCCGGGGAGATACGGATGATCCGCCTCTATCACGTCTACAAATCCTACCAGCCGAAGGTCTGGGCCTTGGAAGACATAAACCTCAAGGTCGAGGACGGCGAGTTCTTGTTCGTCGTCGGCGCGAGCGGCGCCGGCAAGAGCACGCTCCTGCGCATGATCTACATGGAGGAGTTCCCCACGAAGGGCGAGGTCGTGGTGGGCAAGTTCACCAGCTCCACCATGAACTCGAAGAAGATCTCCCTGCTGCGCCGCCAGGTCGGCGTCATCTTCCAGGACTTCAAGCTCCTCAAGGACAGGAGCATCTACGAGAACGTTGCCTTTGTCATGAGGGTCACGGGCCGCTCCCAGGAAAAGGAGATGAAGGCGCGCGCCCTAGACGCCCTTGACAAGGTGGGACTTTACGCGAGGCGAAACTCATTGCCCGGCGAGCTCTCCGGCGGCGAGCAACAGAGGGTCGCCATAGCCAGGGGCCTCGTCAACGAGCCCTTTGTTCTTCTGGCGGACGAGCCAACGGGAAACCTCGACGCGGACAACACCGCGCAGATAGTTGATCTTCTTCTGGACATCAACACTTCCGGAACGGCGGTCATCATGGCCACTCACGACAGCGAGCTTGTGAGCCGCTACGGTCGCAGGATTCTCAATATTGAAGAGGGCCGAATGACCGAGCGCCTCGAGGTGCCGGTCGGGAGGACAGCCGATGTCTGGAGATAACTTCCGCTACTTTCTGAAAGAGGCGCTGAGCGCATTCTCCAGGCACAAGGCCATGAGCGCGGCCGCGCTGGTCACCATGGCCGCGGCGCTGGGGGTCTTGGTCCTCTTCCTCGTCGTCAGCGTAAACGTCGACGAGATCGTTAGAGACGTGGAGGAGCGCAAGCAAATCGTGGTCTATCTCATGGACCACGTAAGCGAGGGCGACACGAAGCTGTTGCAAAACAGCTTGGAAGGAATGGCGGGTGTCGCGGAAGTGCGGTACATAAGCAGAGAGCAGGCATGGGAGGATTTCCGGGCGGAGCTGGGCGATGATGAGCTTCTGGAGGCCGTGGACACCAATCCGCTGCCCGGGTCTTTCAGGATACTGCTCGCGGATCAGGCGAAGGCCGCCGCGGAAATGGAGACGATGGTCGAGCAGATATCCCGGTTCCCGGGCATAGAGGACGTGCAGTACGGCGCCGAGTGGGTCAGGCGGCTCGATGATCTTACGGTCACAATGACGATCGCGAACCTTCTCATAGGCCTGGTGGTCAGTCTCTGCGTGATCTTTGTTATCTCGAACACGATAAGGCTCACCGTTCTCGCGAGGCGCGACCTCATAGAGATCATGAAGCTCGTAGGCGCTACTGAGAACTTCATTAGAGCGCCGTTTCTGCTGGAGGGTGTGGCCCAGGGCCTCGCCGCGGGCGTCCTCGCTCTTATACTCATCTTCTTCGGACAGAAGGCGGCCGAGGCGAGGCTCGCCGGACTCGTCTTTCTTCACGTGCCGCAGATTCTGGGATTTCTTCTTTTCTCGGCCTTTCTCGGCTGGTGCGGGAGTTTTCTCTCCTTACGCTCGATCTTAAGGAGGGTGGGCGGTGTGTGAGAGGTCCGATAGCCGCGCCGGCGTCGGCGGATCGCAGGACGATTTCCGCAGGCGCGGCAATTGGATGGAGCGTGCGTCCGAAGACACGCAGGGGCGACGGAGCCTCTTTGCCGCGTACCGGTTTGAGGAGCAAGCGCGGAGATTCATGCCGCCGCTGCGCCTGTTTCTGATTCTACTTCTCGCGTCGACGCTTGCGCTCTGGCTTTCGGATTCCGCGCCTTCGCCGGCCTCGGCGGATGAGTCCTCTCAGGAACAGGGTGAATCGGGCGGTGGGGATCAGCAAGGCGGCGAGCGGGAGCGGGGCGCCGAGGATCGGGACACCCGAGAGCAGGAGCAGGACTTTGTGCGCGGGTCGCAAGGGACCGCCGGCCAGGAAGAGATAAACCGCAGGAAGCGCGAGCTGGATGACTTGAGGAGGCAGGTTCAAGAGAAGAGAAAGCGCGCGGAGGAGCTGGAGGGTGAAGAGCGTAGCGTCAAAGCTCAGATCCGTGACCTGGAAGAGAACCTGCGGCTTACGGAGAAGTTCATCGGCAAGCTGGAGCAGCGAGAGAAACAAGTTCAACAAGACCTAACGGAGGCGGAAAGGCGGCTCTCCAACGCCCAGGGCAACCTCGAGCAGCGAAAAGCCCTTCTGGGCCGTCGCCTGAGAGCCATGTACAAGTACGGACGCTACAGGGCTCTTGCGGCCCTCGTCTCGGCGGAGTCGTTCGCCGACGTCATGAATAGATACAGGTTTTTGCACATGGTCGCAAAGAGGGACAGGGATATCATCCGGTCCATCAAGAACTACCGCAGGGAAGTCGAGCTGACGCACGCGGAGCTTGAGACAAACAGGGCGGAGATAGAGAAGATCCAAAAGGAGAAGAACGCGGAGAAGAAGCACTTGGCCGGGCTCAAGAGCAAGCGGCAGAAGACCATGGCCTCGATCAAGGAGGAGAAGGACGATCACCTCGCGGCCATTTCCGAGCTCGAGGAGTCGGCCCGGAAGATCCAGGCGCTGATCGAGAGGTTGGAGGCCGAGCGGGCGGCTGCCGCGACCGGTGTACTGCCCGACTGGGCGACGGATCTGACCGAAGCCGCGGGGCGCCTGCGCTGGCCCGTCGACGGGGAGGTCGTGACCAAGTTCGGCGCGAATGTGAACCCCAGGTTCGGAACGAAAACCTACAGCAATGGGATTGACATAAGTGCGGCGCAGGGCACTCCGGTGCACTGCGTCGCCGACGGCAAGGTCGAGTTCGTTGATTATCTGCCCGGCTACGACAGATGCATAATAGTCAATCACGGCGGCGGCTACTACACGCTCTACGCGCACTGCTCCGACGTAAGGGTCTCCCCGGATCAGCAGGTCAAGGGCGGCGATGTCGTCGCCGGCGTCGGTGAAGCATCCTCATTCAAGGGACACGCCCTCCACTTCGAGATCCGCCGCGGCAGGGAGGCCCTCAACCCCCTCGAATGGCTCCTTCGCAAATAGGGCGCCGTTCTGCCGGACCGCCTCCGCCGGACCATCGCAAGTCTGTGGATCAAAGCTTGTCGCTCCTGTATGCTATTGATTGTGACGTTCACTCTGTAGTCCGCGCTGGGAACCGCGAGGGAACAACACATGCCCTTCTCGGACATCATAGAACAGGACCGCTCGAAGAAGCTGCTCCGCAGAATCTTGGCTTCGGGGCGGATACCTCACGCGTTCCTCTTCACGGGGCCGTGGGGCGTTGGAAAGACCGCGACGGCCCTGACCGCCGCCCGGGCGCTATGCTGCGCCCACGGACCCGCGGACGCGTGCGAGGAGTGCCCCTCCTGCAAGAAGGCGCGGCGCTTCAATCACCCCGACATCCACTTCTTCTTCGCCATGCCGTCGTTCAAGAAAGACGAAGATGCCGCGAAAGCCAGGCGCGCCGTCCTGGACGACATGGTCGAGGACCCCTTCCACGTGGTTCAGTTCGAGAAGGCGCACTCGATCGGCATCGGTGTCATAAGGGAGATCAAGCGCCAGACCTATTTGCGGCCGGTTGAAGACCGCCACCGCGTGATGGTGATCTCGCGAGCGGAGAAGATGACCGAGGAGGCCTCGAACTCGCTCCTCAAGGTCCTTGAAGAACCCTCGGAAGACGTGGTTTTCTTCTTGACCGCGGCGAAACCGGACTGGCTCTTGCCCACTATTGTCTCCAGGTGCAGGGAGATATCGTTCGCCCCGCTCTCATATGAGGCGGTCGCGCGCGTCCTGGAGGAAAGGGCGGGGCTCGCCCCGGAAAGGGCTTCGCTCGCGGCCGCGCTATCCAGAGGCAGCCTCGCTGCGGCGCTCGTTCACGGGGATGAGGATCTGGCCTCTTGGCGCGACCGGGCGCTCGAGCTCTTTGATTCCGGCGCGCCCGGTGAGGACAGGGAGCTCCACTCCCGGGTGCAAGGGCTCCTCTCGGGGGAGGGAAGGGCCGCCATAGGCAGGGCGGTGGAGATCATGAGGGTCTGGTGCCGGGATCTTCTATTGAAGAGATCGGGGGCGCCGGACTCGCTCATAGCCAATCGGGATAGAATGAAGCGGCTCTCCGCGGAGGCCGGTGCGCTCACCGTTGAGGATATCTCCCGAAGGGCGGCCGTCCTTGAAGATATGGTGGATCTCGTCGAAGCCAACGTCAATCCCTCCCTTATTCTCTACTCCGGCGTGCTCCGCTATTCCGACCCGTCATTGGCCCCGGATTCCATCGCCCGGAGCTTCCCCCGCTCCCTTTTCGCAGGTTGAGCTTTCTGTTAGAATGGTCTCGGTGGGGATTCCCCGGGAAGACGCCCATCCAGTGTCGATTACCCGCAGACATCAGGCCCTCGAAGGGCAAACGAAGGCTCCCGCACGGGGGCCGACGAGCCGGGTGGGTGCCGGCGGTAAAGCGCTCGCGGGGAACGCAGTGTTCTGAAGGCGGCCGGCGACCACGGCCCGGAGGTGAAGCGGCGAGCTCGGGGACGCCGGCGATAGAACTTGGGGGGCGGATAGTCGGTGCAAGCCGTGCCGGCCACAAGATATCGTGGAGACACACTTGTACCGAGGGACCGATGATGGACACCCCCCGGACGAGAGAACAATCCGGGATGAGAGAGCCAATCCGGGTGTGAGAACAGGCCCTGGGGGGAAGACAAGAACCCGGAAAGGGAAGTTTGGAGGATAGATTTCGTGCCTGGAGAAGTAGTTGAGGTTTTGTTCAAAGGCGAGGAGAGGGGGCTTTTTACCAATCCGACTCCGGTGATCCTGCGCCTGGGGAACCACGTCGTTGTGGAAGCCGACAAGGGCGAGGACATGGGCCGTGTGATACTCAAGGGTATGTGGGTTTCCAAGAAGGCCGGAGAGGCCCCCGTTCGAAAGGTCATCAGAAAGGCCACGCAGGAGGACATGGAACGGCACGCCGCCAACGCGGAGAAGGAGATCGAAGCGTTCAAGGTGTGCAAGGAGCGCATAGAGGAGCGAGAGCTCAAAATGAAGCTGGTGGACGTCGAGTGCCGCTTCGACGGAAACAGGATCACTTTCTACTTTACCGCGGAGAAGCGGGTCGACTTCAGGGAGCTGGTCAAGGATCTCGCGGCCATATATAGGACCAGGATCGAGCTGCGTCAGATCGGCGTTAGGGACGAGGCCAAGAGAATCGGCGGGTTCGGCTCGTGCGGCAGGAAGTATTGCTGCACCTCTTTCTTGAGGGAATTCGAGCCCGTCACGTTGAAGATGGCCAAGGAGCAGCATCTTTCTCTCAGCCCAACCAAGATATCCGGGGCCTGCGGGCGGCTCATGTGCTGCCTCATGTACGAGGTGGACACGTACCGGCGCTGCCTGGGGGGCTACCCAAAGGTCGGGTCGAAGATCCGGATAGAAGGTAAAGAAGTGCAGGTCGGAAGGGTGGATATCTTCCGAGAGGGCGTCTTCGTCCATGATCCTGAGACGGGCGAGAGATTTGTTTCCAAGGAAGAACTGCGCGCCAACGGGCGGCGGAGAAGGGCGGAGTCCGGAAGCGGTGACGGCGAGGAGGAGGAGCGCGGCCCGGACGCCGCCGGCCGGCCCGGCCCGGTCGGCGACGACCCGGCCCAAGGCGTGGAAGCCGCGGATGATTCGGAGAGAGTCCGAGACGGGGCTCAAGCTCGCGCCGCGAAGGCCGACGAAGGGACTCCGGCGGCAAGTGAAGACGACCGCTCTCGGGACCGTGGTGGCTCCGGAGAGAGAAGGCGCCGGGAGGCGCGGGTTCAAGAACAAGCTCCGCAGGGTCGGTTGGAGGACGATCGTCCCGAACGACCCGGCCGTCCCGAGATCGAGGGTTCGAAGGCCCCGGTAGCTGAAGCCGGGGATCGGAGAGTCGAAGCCAAGGCCCAGGGAGCCGAGGCGAAGGCCCAAGCAGCGGACACAAAAGAGTCGAGCCCTGAGCAAGGCGGCTCGGAAGGCGGCCCCGGCAAGCAGAGTCGGGACAACCTCCGGGAGGCGTCCGGCAAGAACAACCGTAAGGCGAAATCCAAGCGCGGTCGCCGTCGCTGGAGGAGAAGAGACAAGCGTAATGCCTGAAAAGAGCGCAAAGACGTTTTATCTGACGACGGCGATAGACTACGTGAACAGCGAGCCCCATATCGGCACCGCGTACGAGAAGATCGCCGCCGACGCGATAAGCAGGTTCAAGCGGTTGCAGGGCCATGAGACTTTCTTCTTGATGGGGAACGACGAGCACAGCCTCAACGTATACAAAGAGGCGCGCTCACAGGATCTTCATCCTCAGGACTATTGCGACCGGATGGCCGAGCGGTTCAAGGCCACGTGGGCCAAGCTGGACGTCGCGTACGATGACTTCATAAGAACCACCGAAGACAGGCACGTGGCGGCCGTCAAAGAGATTTTCCGGAGGATCAACGAGCGCGGCGACATCTACAAGGGCAAGTACGAGGGCTGGTATTGCGTCTCTTGCGAGGCCTTCGTGCAGGAGAAGGACCTGGTTGAGGGCAAGTGTCCGAATCACCAAACGGAGCCTCAATGGTTGGTGGAGGACAGCTATTTCTTCGCTCTCTCGAAATACAGAGACCGTCTGATCGATCACGTCGTGCGCAATCCCTCATTCATAGTGCCGGAGATAAGGCGCAACGAGATAGTGAACGTGCTCGAGAGCGGGCTTGAGGATATCAGCGTCTCCAGGACGGCATACCAGTGGGGAGTTCCGCTGCCGATTGACGAGTCGGCGATCGTCTATGTCTGGTTCGACGCCCTGATCAACTACATCTCGGGAGTAGGTTTTCCCGCCGATGACGGCAAGTTCGCGAAGCTTTGGCCGGCGGATCTGCACGTGATCGGGAAAGACATCACCCGGTTCCACTGCATTATATGGCCCGCCATGCTCCTGAGCGCGGGTGTTGAGCTTCCCAAGAGCGTTCTTGGGCACGGATTCGTGTCATTCAAAGGCGAGAAGATGAGCAAATCCCTGGGCAATATCGTTAGGCCCCTGGACGTCGTGGACAAGTTCGGCGCCGATCCCCTGCGGTACTACCTCCTCAAAGAGGTCCCACTGGAACGTGACGGGGATTTCACATGGGAGCTTTTCATCGAAAGGTACAACGCCGACTTGGCGAACGACCTGGGCAATCTGGTGAGCAGATCGCTCGCGATGGTGGCCCGGTACCTGGAAGGTAGAGCGCCGTCTCTGGGCGCGGACGAGCTGGACGCCGACCTCGGGGCCCTTTCCCGCCGGGTCCTTTCCGAGTATGTCTCCAGGATGGACAACTATCAGGTTCACGCGGCCGTGCAGGAGATCTGGAAGCTGATTAGGCAGGCGAATCGCTATATAGAGGAGACGGCGCCCTGGGTCCTTGCAAAGGATCCCGCTCGCCGGGGCGAGCTGGAGCGGGTGCTCGGCACTCTACTGGAAGTGATAAGAACGACCGCGGTATTGATACTTCCCATAATGCCTTCGAAGGCTTCAACGATGTGGGAGCTGCTGGGGCTTCGTGGGAAACCCGCCGACCAAGAGATCGGAAATCTGCGCTGGGGCGAACCTCCTGCCTGTAGCTCCGAGCCGATCAAGGCCCCTCCTCCGCTTTTCCCCAGGATCGAGGGCTAGGACAAGGTCGCCGTCTCCTTTCGAGGAGCTTCGATTGGCTGATTCGAATCGGACCGCCGGGGAGCAATTGCAAGATGACGAGACCCATCACCGCTTCAATGCTCTACAACTTGGTGCATTGCCCGCACAGGGTGGCCAGGGATCTATTCGACGACTCCGTTGAGAGGGATCCGGTAAGCCCATTCGTCGAGCTGTTGTGGGAGAGGGGCCACGCGTTCGAGCAGGAGGTCATAGAGGGTCTTGAGCTCCCGTTCACCGACCTTAGCGGGCTGGCCGCCGCCGACAGGGAGAGAGAGACGATGGCGGCCATGCGTCACGGAGAGGACCTTATCTACGGCGGTCGAATCAAGGCCGACGACCTGCTCGGGGTGCCCGACCTGCTCCGGCGCAGCGGAAACGGCTACATAGCAGGTGATATCAAGAGCGGCGCGGGAGTGGAAGGAGCGAGCGAGGACATAGACGGCAGGCCCAAGAAGCACTACGCGGTTCAACTCGCGCTCTACACCGACATACTTGAGAAACTTGGATTTAGCGCGGGACGCCGGCCTTTCATCTGGGACGTGCACGGCGACGAGGTGGAATATGATCTCAATGAGCCGCAGGGCGTTCGCACCCCGATGCCCCTTTGGGAGTACTACCAATCGTGCCTGGCCGAGGCCCGCAAGATAACCTCTCGTGCCGAGGAGACGACCCCCGCCCGCGGGTCGATCTGCAAGCTCTGCCACTGGCGCACGACCTGTCTCGAGCGCATGGTGGCCTCCGACGACCTCACGCTGATCCCTGAGCTGGGGCGGGCCGGCCGGGATTCTCTCAAGCCCTACTTCGGCGGTATAAGGGATTTGGCGATGGCCGACCTGGAGGGTCTTGCCGGAAATCGCGGACGAGGCATCGCGCGCATGAGCATGAGGACGCTCGCAAAGTATCAAGCGCGAGCCAGATTGCAGGTCCAGCGAAACGCGAGCCCTTATCTGAAAGAGGCGATCGATCTGCCGCGATCTCATCTCGAGCTTTTCTTCGATATAGAGACCGATCCGATGAGGGACATTTGCTATCTTCACGGTTTCGTCGAGCGCCGCGGCGGCGATGCCGGCACCGAGAGGTACGTGGCGTTCTTCGCGGAGTCTGCGACAAAGGAAGATGAGGAGCGCGCTTTTGCCCAAGCGTGGGAGTACGTTCAGGCGTCACGACCTTGCGTGGTCTACTATTACTCTCCCTATGAGCGCACCTTCTGGCGCAAGCTACAGGCTTCTTACCCTCAGGTTGCTACGGAAGCGGAGATCGAGGGTTTCTTCGACCCGAAGGCGGCCGTCGATCTATACCTCCATGTCGTCCGTCCGAAGACCGAGTGGCCTACCAGGGACTTCTCCATCAAGACCCTTGCGGCCCACCTCGGGTTCAAGTGGCGGGACAAAGACCCGTCCGGGGCCTCTTCGATAGAGTGGTATCACCGCTGGGTGAAGAAGGGTGACCCCGCGATCCGCAAGCGGATTCTCGAATACAACGAGGATGACTGCACGGCCATGCGGGTCCTGCTGGATGCCGTGAGGGGCCTGCCTATCCGGTCCGCCTAGAGAGGTAAGCGGGCCCGAAGGCGGGCTGCCGTGCGTTGTCGTAGGCGGACTGCGCGGTTATGCCGTGGGCGGGCTCGGCCAAAGAGGCCCCGGCCGCCCATCGAGTGCCGCGAGTCGGCTCCGCTGAGTTCCGCAAGCCGGCTCCGCTCAGAGAGATAAGCCGCTTGATCCGTCTTTCGGAGCCGTTCCCGCGGGGGGCGGCCGCCTGGAGCGAGAGCTCGGGGGGATGCGGCCGGGGCATGGCGGCGACGTTGAATCTATGGGTCGACCGCGTCCGTCGGAACGCCACACCGCCTAAATCCTTGACAACAAGACCTCTTATTGATACTATCCGGCTCGGTCAGCGCGGGGGGATAAGCCGTGAGTCCGAAGAGTCGGAATGCCGCAGAGCTTTGAATGTTGCCCATGCCATCCGAATAGGTTTGCGTGGGCTGTTTTGTTTCTAAGAGACCACCCTATGATCCGATGCGACCGCTGTGATTAGTGGGTGAGGACTTCACTCTGAGTCGACGAGGAGATCAGGCGATGGGGAGCATCCGGCTTTGAGCCGGACGTATGAGATTGTTATGGAAGCGAAGAAGGGAGGTGGCTAACAAGCCCGCTGTGACGGTCTGGGGGTATTGACGTAGATCCAATACCGGCTTTGGACGGAAAGTTGCTGGAAGGGAGGCTGATAATGAGAACGATATTGGTACTCGCGTTAGGAATCGCGTTGGTCTGCCTGATAAGCGTGGGCGCGGACGCGTGCTACAAGCACGGCAACACCAAGTGGGCGCTGCACTATGCCGGCCCGCACGACTCCACGGCCAACACCTGCGCGTACACGGTGACTGATTGCACGCCGGGCGCGGGCCAGGTGGTCGTGAATGCGCCGGCGGGTCCGGGGCGCTTCGACATTTACATACTGGCCCTGGATACCAATGGAATCGCGGGAACCAGATATGGTCTCTGCTGCACCGGCCCTTTCATGTTCTACGGCTGGACTTCGTGCGCGTTGCTGGAGATCCCAACCGAGGGGTGGCCGGGGTGCGGCGAGGGCAACGCCCAGGTATGGGGAGTGGAATTGCCGTCCGGGCACGTCACGATCGGAATTCTTGATGTGTACGTTTACGCGGGTCTGAATGTGCTCTACATGTGCGATGATGCGCGTGTCGGTTTCGCTGAGTGGTGTGACGGAAGCGAGCCGAGCCCCTGGTGCTGTCAACTCACCAGGGGTGAGTATCCGGGCGCATTCGGATGCATCGGCTTCGGTTGCGGCGGTCACAACCCTTGTGGCGCGATCGCTACCGAACGTACAAGCTGGGGCGCCGTCAAGGCAATCTACCAGCGATGATTGGCCGGGGGGATCTCACCGGCAGATCCGTGTTTGGCGTTCTGCGGTTGATGCCGGGCCCAAGGGGGGCCTTTATGGAGGAGCCGTCGGGGTAGGCTGTCTGTGGTGATTGGCCCGGAGCTCTTGCCCTCGGCCGCCGTGACGAGCTCGTGCGTGCCGTGGCATTAAGGGCGCATCCCGCAGACGTGACGGTCAAGCCTCTACACGGATGATGGCTGGCAGGCCGGGAATCGCCTGGGTGCCGTCAGTGACGCCGAGGTAATACACAGGAGGACGGAGTCTATCAGGGGCAGTGGGTGACACGACTCACTGCCCCCGGTTGCCCCCTGATTGGACCCCTACCGGCTGATTCGATTCCCTCGACGCGAGCCGGCTTGAGGCACCGCGGTCTTCTTGGTCTGAGCCCTCTGCGAGCGGTATCGTCTCCCCTCCCATTGCCGCCAAGCGAGCCAGAGAGGCACAGTGTGGCCTCTCATTCCCACCGCTACAACCCAAAAGCGCTTGACTTGGCCACATTGACGTGGTATCATGCCGGCATGAGGAGGTTGAGAGAGTCGCCTTAGTGCGGCCTGTTTTTCCCACGAGGTGTTCCGCAACCCACTTGCTACGAGTACATCCGTAGTCCATTCGTATGTAACTTTATGGATAGGTGGAACTTAGCCCGTCCGGCCGGGGCCGGTTTCGCGGTGCGTTCGAGCGAGCGCCGGGCTGTGATGCGCAGTCGGAGAGGCGTCCAAAGCATGGTACAAGGGGTCGCCGCCACGGGCTGCGTTCGGGGTGCCGAGCCCAAGATGGGATTCGGCGGTGAGACGAGGCTCGGAATGGCCCGCAGGCAAGCCGCGTCTTTGAGGGGTCCTGTGGGCATGATGCGACCCGTAGCCGGGACGGGAGCCCAGGGGAAGATGGGGCAGGAGGAAGGGATGATAGACACACACGCGCACTTGGGCTACCCGGACTTCGACGGCGACCGGCAAGAGGTAATAGAGAGATCCTTCGAGGAGGGCTGCGAGGCCATCCTGGAGGTGGGCTGGCACGCGGAGAGCAGCCGGGCCGCGGCGAAGCTGGCGGCCGAAAACGAGCGGATATATGCCTCCGTGGGGATCCACCCGCATGAGGCCGACAGGGCTACTGTGGATTCGTTCGAGACTATCGCTGAGCTTCTTGATCAGCCAAAAGTGGTCGCGATCGGGGAAACCGGCCTGGACTTCTACCGGAACTACTCTTCACCCGACAGACAGAGGGAGGTCTTCCGGTGGCAGATCGGATTGGCTCGCAGCAACTCGTTGCCGCTAATCATTCACGACAGGGACGCGCATGCCGATGTGCTCTCGATACTCAAGGCGGAGAAGGCAGCTGAAGTCGGCGGTGTGATGCACTGTTTCTCCGGGGATGCCGAAACCGCGAGGCAAGCGATTGATCTGGGTTTTCACATAGGCTTGGGCGGCAGCCTAACCTATGGCAGAAAAGAGGACGTGTGGAGAGATATCCTGAGGGTCGTTCCCCGGGAGAGAATGCTGCTTGAGACGGATTGTCCCTGGCTCTCACCGGCTCCCTATAGGGGGAAGCGCAATGAGCCGATGAGGGTGAGGCTTGTCCTGGAAACACTCGGCCGACTGCTCGAAGCCGACCTACCGGAGCTCGAGCGGGCGACTTCGGAAAACGCCCGGAGGCTCTTCAGGCTGGGCTGAGAGGCGGTTTGACCCGCCTGTGGGCGAAAGCGTTTCCGTGCCGACCGATATTGGAGATTGATTGAGATTGCAGCTGGGGAAGGAGCGTTATTGCTGTTCGGCCAGCCCGGTATGCCCGGCCTCGAAGCTGAGGTCGGTGCTTGGGGCAGCCCCTCCCCCGGCTGCGTCTGTTGAGAGGTCGTAAGGTGAAGCGGTCCCCGTCAGCTCCCTCTGCTCGAAAGCGGGTCGGCCCGAAGAAGGGCCTGAGCCAGCGGTTCCTGAGATCTTCTTCCATCAGGGAGAGGATATTGGGAGAAGTGGACGCTTGCGCCGCCGACCTGGTGGTCGAAATAGGCGCCGGAACAGGGGCGCTTACGGCCGGTCTTTCCGCCGCCGCGGCGGAGGTGCTCGCCGTGGAGGTGGATGGAGATCTGGTGCCGGCCCTCGAGGAGACCGTCAAAGCCTGTCCCAATGTGACCGTCCTGTGTGAAGACATCTTGAGCCTTGACCTGCGTCGGGTCGCGGCCGAGCACAAGCGCGACCGGCTGGTGGTCGTCGGCAACTTGCCGTATCACATGACCACTCAGGTAATCCTCTATCTTGTCGAACACGGGGACGTCATAAGCCTGGCCATAGTCATGGTCCAGAAGGAATATGCCGATAGACTACTTGCCGCGCCCGGCGGTCGCGATTATGGGGCGATAACGCTCCGTACGGCGTACGGCGCCCGTGCGACAAGGGTGATCGACGTTCCCTCCTCGGCCTTCTACCCGAGGCCCAAAGTGGACTCGACGGTATTGAGGCTGAGGTTCAGAGAAGAACCCGCGGTCCGGGTGGCCGATGAAGGCTTCCTCTTCAGGACAATCAGGGAGACCTTCAACCACCGACGAAAGATGTTGGTCAACTCCTTGTCTAGACTATCGGGCTCGGCGAAGAGCGATGTCAAGAAGATATGCCTTTCCGTTGGAATCGACCCGGACAGGCGGCCTGAAACCCTGAGCTTGGAAGAGTTCGCGCGGCTGGCAGATGCTTTCTATTCGTTACGGCGGCAGACGTAGGATGAGGCCCTTTCGGGTGAGATCGAGGCGAGTGAGCGTCGTGTCGGACCTCGGGCCGAGTGCGCCCGCCCGGAGGCCCGCCGGGCCGGCGCTCGGTCTCGGCGGCCGCATACGCGAAGCCTGCGCTTCCGTCGAGAACGGCGGGGCGTCCGTCCGCAAAGGGCCGATGTCCTTCCGTAGGCTCGGCGCGTCGGTGCTTGCCGTCCTGTTGTGCTCATGCGTTTGGACCGCGTCCGCGCCCGGGCAGTCCGCTTCGTCCGACAGCACCGCCCGCGGATCGGGATCCGGTTGGCCTCCTCATGGGAACTATCAGACGAGCTTCAATGTCAACAGGACGGTGTCGACGTTGACACAGACCTTCAGCACTCCGTACGACCTTGGGAAGCTGTCCGTGAACACGAACGTCTCATATACTTACTCCACGGATTCAAACAACGACCGGAGGACCAACAATCGCCTCGCCAGGACGTCCTTCAAGTACAACCCACTGGAGGGACTCAGGCTGGGAATGTCCTTCGACATAACACGAACGGACATGACCACTCCGGATGTGACGATCAAGACAAAGACGGACAGAGACAAGTTCCTTCTGACGGGAGACTATGAGTTCTCTCCGCTGAGCACCATGACGACGACGGTTTCGGCGAAAAGCGGGAGCGTCGACGAGTTTCTCGAGAACAGGACCGTCGAGCGCAGCGGCAAGGGCAGGAACACCTCGTTGAGCGTGGGCAATTCCTTCAAGCCGTGGGATTATTTCACCTGGAGCCTGAACGCATCCGGGGATTTTACCTCACTGGATTCCAGGGACTCGAACACGGGCCTCCAAACCAAAGACAAGAACTCGACGGAATCATACGGGACGACCGTTGACATGAAGCCGTCTCAGCTTTGGGGCGTAACTCTCTCCGCGAGGAGAGTCGAGAACCAGTTCCAGTACCCAAAGCAGGACGCTCAGGAGACGAAGACCGGAGAGTCGAACTCGGGCGATCTTGCGGTGTCGCTTAGGCCCATTGAGAACCTCTCGCTTCAGCTCTCGGGCAGCACGCAGCGAAAGATAATAGACTTCTCCCTGGAGACGATCCGTTCGACCTTGACCGAGACGGACGCCTTCGAAGGCATAGTCAATTATGAGTTTCTCGGGGGTACTTCGTTCGAGTCGCGAATGTCCTGGGAAAACGAGCGAAGCGAGTACGGGTCCGGCCCGGACGTGCCGGTCAGCGTAACGAGCCAGGCGGGCTATCTGTATACGAGGAAGATCTCGGGATCGGTAAAGAGAAGTCTGAGCGACAGACTGGAAGGAAAGATCGTGGGGAATATCTCGCTCAGGTCCTATCAGTTCGACGACAAGGAGAACAACCCCGACGATCGGGACATGCTGAACTACTTGATGAGCGCTGATCTTACGTACGAGCCGGCCCCGAAGTACACCGCGGGGTTGGGCCTGAGCAAGCGAGTGAATCGCCTCGTTTACGTCAAAGCCGCCAACTCTTCCAACAACAGGGAGAACGAGACATATACGATATCGGCCAATCTGAACTACAAGAGGAACCGCAACACGAGCATATCTCAGACCCTCAGACTGAGCGCCGACTACAGTTTCTATGAATACTCCAAGTCAAAGGACTTCCTGATAAGAAGCAGCGACCTTCACACGATTATCAGGACGAGATTGATGGGCAGGATCGGGGTGCAGCTCACTCACAGCTACAGGTTCCAGGACCAAGGGGGCGTGACAAGGACCGGGAACACGGTCACGTACGGGCGCACGGGCGACAACGACCGCCATGACATGACGATCCTGGTGGATTACACGCCGGTGGAGGGCGTTAGGCTGGAAGTCAGCCAGAGGCTGCAGGACGACAAGAGGTTTACCCGGGACGTGGACGGGGTTCGGACACTGGCCACGGAGCGGGAGCGAGTGGAGCTTGAGGCCGCTTTCGACGTGAAGTACGAGATATCCGACAAGACGGCCGTGGACGGCAGGTTCGAGAGAATAGACAGCACGGTTGAGGGAAGGTACTGGATGATCAACGCGGTCTTCAAGAGGACGTTTTGACGGAGGCGCCTCCGCGTCGGGGCGTCGGATGCGAAGGCGAGATATGTCCCCCCCTGTGGGGAGAACCGACGCGAAGACGTCTCGGATCGTCGATTGCGCGGGAACATCGAAGGGGCGGCACGTGTTTGGAAAGTACGAGGAGCTAATGAAAGGTAAGGCCGGAAGGCGTGGCCCGTTCGGGAGTAGGAGGGCTCTGGTGAGGGCGTCTTTCTTCTTGGCGGCGTCGTTGACGCTGTCGGCGGCGTCGTGTGGGATATTCGATACCAGGGACTCTGAGCCGCCCGGCAACGGCGGATCGGAGGTTCCGAGCCGCCGTCCGCTAAACCCGGCGGACGTGCTCTTCAACTACGTGAACGCGGTTAAGTACTTCTCTCAGGCCAACTACGACGAGACGCTTGCGGCGGATTTCGAGTTTCTTCCGGACGATGAGGACCGGGCGTACTTCTTAAGCCAGGGATCGGACGTGTTCCAAGACTGGGACAAGAGCAAGGAAGCGGCGGCGGTCCAGAGGATCTTCGGTGACTCCGACAGTCTTACCGTGACGTTTGTCGAGGTATCCAGCACGCCGATAACGGATGTAGTGTTGCTGGATTTGGACTACGTCTTCAGGCGGGTGATCTTCCGGCGCGGCGAGGAGGACTCCGTGGCGAGCTTCAGGGGGCTCGCGAGGGTCCACATGAGGGAGGACCAGTCCGGCTTCTGGGCGATCGACAAGTGGACGGACTTCAGCTCACCGGGCGACGACCGAACATGGGGGTTTCTAAAGGGCACTGTTACAAGCGGGTAGGCATCCCGGAGCCGCTCAAACGCCGGCCGGAGCCGGTGCGGGGGTTCGGCCGGGTGGCGTCGAAATAGCGTACCCAGGGGTGGGTGGCGCCGGGATCCTGCCGATTAAGTAGGTGTGCGGCCAAGAGCCGCCCGGGCGGCCGGGGACGGTTGACCGGAGGCAAGTGTTCTGATATAATTCGCTGTGGGTTAAAGCGGAAGCCCGCGAAGGTCTTCGCGAGGACTCGAGCTCCCCCGTAGGAGGTAATTGTCGTGAAGCGCAAGGTCTCTTATCCGGCTGTGATCATAACGGCTTTTCTCGCTTTCGCGGTCATGTCGCAGGGTTGCGGCATCTTCGATCCGGACGATGAGCCGCCCAAGGAGGAGCCCTTGCCGCCGCTGCCTCCCGACAGTCCGCAGGCCGTCATAGACAACATGGAACACGCCTACAAGAATTTCGATTACGAGAGGTACCTGCCCCTCATACGCGATGACTTTGTCTTCATCTTCAATGAGGACGACATAGAGAAGTTTCCCGACGATATTCCTCCGGAAGGCTGGTGGGGAGCCCCGGAAGAGCTACTCAGCGCCGAGCACATGCTCGACAGGAACTACGAGCCCTCGGATCCTATTTACAAGATCGACAGCATGACTCTCTTGGTACAACTGTCGGGTGATCTCCTGCCGTCGAACCAGCAGGGCGCGCCGGAAGGCACGCTTGAGTCCTACGTTACCTTCGATCTCACGGTAGCCGCGAATCAAGGACAGCTCGACCTCCTTGTGAAGAGTCGCCCGTTGTTCTTCTTCGCTCCCGACGACAGCACGGAGAAGGTGTGGAGATTGTGGAAGATACAAGATGCGCCGTTCCAGGAGGACTAAAGGAGGATAGCGCATCGATTAGATAGTCGACGCAAGCCCGTGCGCCGCCGGCGCGATTCAACACGGATGATAGGCTCCGGAGCCATGTCGAAGATCGGTTGGCTCGGGGGCCTTCTTTTGTCGCGCTCAATTGTCCGAATCATGGCTGCTTTGACCCCCCCCGGATTCTTCGGGCACGCCGCGGGGGATCGCCCTTTCATCGGGCCGTGCGCCGGGAGCTAGAAAACCCCTTCGTCCGCCGACTCATCAAGGTCAGTCGAGATTATACCGCTACCCGGCGTTTTTCCCGTTCGACTCCTGCGGCAAAACAGCATCGTCTCGATTGACGCGCGCCCTCCTCCCGGATAGGATAGCGGACGACGGACGTCGAAGAGGCGCGTCCTTCCAGGGAGGAGCAGCTTGGCCCGGTCGCCTTCAAGAAGGAAAAGCAGAAGAACCAAGACGCGCGGGAAAACGCGCAGGGTTCCCGTTTGGGCGGCTACTCTTGTGGTCCTCCTCGTAGCCGCCACACTTGTCATCCTGTATTTCACACGTATGGAAACCGGCCTTCTTCCTTTCGACGTTTTTAGCACGGAAGAGCCTCAACCGGACCCCGCGATGCGGCTCTTGCGGGTCGAGCAGGGCGTGAGGGAGGCGCTGGCCGACCTCGGTGTCGCCGGGGAGCAGCTTTCGATCGAGGGCGTCGAGGCGGACGGCACGCGCTCGGGCCCGGCGCTTTGGGAGGCCCCGCTGCCGCCGGGCGTTCTTCTGGAAGAGGCGAACACGGCCGTCACGCTCGCCGTTCGGAACGCGTCCGGCCGGGTTGTGGACGCCGTGGAGTCGAAGGCCGGCGGACAATACCCGAGACGTCTCACGATGGTCGTGGCCGCCGACTCCGTTCCTTCTCTGGAGCTCAATCTCTATGAGGTCGCGAGGTCGAAGGAGTCGCGAGGCCGGCCCACCGCCCGTCTCGCGATAGTGGTGGGAGGGCTCGGCCCCGAGCTGAATGGTCCGACGTCCGACATCATAGAATGTCCGCTTCCGTTGACGCTTGCCGTTCTCCCCGAGCAGAAGGCCTCCAAGGAGATCGCGCGGCTGGCGCACGCTGGTGGAAAAGAAGTGCTGCTCCACCTTCCCATGGAGCCCAAGGGCTATCCCAGGGCGGATCCCGGGAAAGGAGCCGTCCTTGTCCACCATTCCGAAAGAGAGATAAGAGGGTTGTTGCGATCTCACATCGAAGGGCTCGCCCATGTGTCCGGAGTCGTAAACTACATGGGTTCCGCCGGCACGCGCGACCGGGACGTCATGCGTGCCGCGCTGAAAGAGACGAAGAAAAGAGGCCTGTTCTTTCTGGACGGGACGACGTCCGTTGACTCCGTAGTGAGGGAGACGGCCGCGGAGCTGGGAGTGCCGTGCCTCATAAACGACCTTTTTCTTGAAGAAGGGCGGCACGGCAAGGGATTGCTGAAAAGGAGGCTCGGGCGCGCGGAGGAGCTGGCCCTCCAACGAGGTAAAGCGGTCGTCATTGCCGAACCGAGCGCCTCGCTGCTGGAATTGCTGAACGAAAGGGCCGCCGAGTATTCTTCAAGAGGAATTGTTCTGGCAAAAGCGTCCGAGTTGTTGGAGGATAGCTGAGGTCCCGGCGTGCCGGCGTAGGGCGGGACAAAACCCGACGCCTTCGTTTCGAGCCGATCGCGGTCCTCGAGGCGGTCGCGCACGGCGAGTCGCGCGGTCCGGTCCCCCGTACGACGCGGCCGCGGTCCGGGAACCCAGGTTCGGCCCATTGTTCCGGATGCTCCCGACGCGGGCTGGGAGGAGCTTCACAATGATAGAACTCACCGTCAACGTTGATCACGTCGCTACCGTGCGAGAAGCCAGGATGGGATCCGAGCCGGATCCGGTGACGATAGCGCTCATGGCCGAAGCCGCCGGAGCGGGCGCGGTCGCCCTTCATTTGAGGTCCGACAGAAAGCACGTGCAGGAAAGAGACCTTCGACTTCTCCGCGAGCTGGCCAAGACGTCGTTTGATCTGCAGATCGGACCGGGAGAGGAGTCCGTGAGCCTCGCGCTCGCCTCCAGGCCCGACACGGCGACTATTGTCAGGGAATCGGAAGGCAGCGGCTCTACCGCCTTGGACATCGTCCCGATCGAGGACGGGCTGAGGGAGACGGTTAAGCTGCTCAAGCGGGCCGACATCGGCGTCAGCTTCTTTGTTGAGCCGGACCTGGGGCAGGTCAAGACGGCCTCGCGCCTCGGGGCGGACAAGGTGGAGCTGAGGACCAATAAGTACGCGTCCGCCTTCAATTCCGTCGAGGAAGAGCCGGAGCTTGACAGGATCGCCGCGGCCGCTTCAATGGGGGCGAAGCTGGGAATGGGCGTCTTCGCCGGCGGATCCGTCAATTACAAGAACGTCCGCAAGCTGGCTCAAATAGAGGACCTGAGCGGGATCGTCGTGGGCCACGCCGTGGTCGCCAGGGCGCTGGCCGTCGGGGTCGAGAAGGCAGTCGGCGAGATACTCGCCTTGATCAGGTCCTCCGGCTTGGCATAGAGCAGAGGCTGCCGGGGGGGGGAACGCCCTCTGCAGTCGCTCTACCCGGCCTACAGGGCGGCATGATCCGTATCCCCATTCCCCTCCCCGCTCAGGTTTTCGGTTGACAGCCGGCGCAGGAGAAGGTAACGTGAACGGCCGTATCTTGATGATGTTTTGAGTCGGCCGTTTTTCCGTCCAGGGAGGCGGAGAGACGGCTCCCGGACTTCATCGGGCTGTGACGGCCGGTCTCCGGCGGGCCCAGGAGGGAACCGCCGGGGCCTTTTGCAATAAGATAGGTCTTACCCGGGAAGACATACCGAGGGAAAGCCGCCTTGAGCAACAAGTGGAAAATACTGAGTGTGATAGCCGCGTTGGTTGCGGCTGTCTACTATCTCTATCCATCGGTCATCTACTACACGCTTTCGGATGAGAAGAAGGCGCAGATGACCGAGGAAGAGCTCGACTCCCTGCTGGGGAAATCCGTCAAGCTGGGCCTGGACCTTAGCGGCGGTATGCACGCGGTTCTTGAGGTCGACAAGTCTAAGCTAACCGAAGATGAGGCCGAGGGAGCTCTGGACAGAGCCATCGAGGTCATAAGGAACAGGGTCGACCAGTACGGCGTCACGGAGCCGGTCATCCAAAAGCAAGGCGACGACAGGATGGTCGTCCAGTTGCCGGGAATCGAGGACGAAGAGGCGCTCAAGAGCCTTATCGGGCGCACCGCGTTACTGGAGTTCAAGCTGGTTTTGACGGAAGCCGAGGCAAGCAGTGTCTTCGATAGGGTAGACAGAATTCTCGCTGGAACCGCCCTATCGGACACCGCCGCGGCGGACAGCACGGTCGCCGATACCGCGGCCGCTTATGCCGGCCCGCTGGACTCCCTCTATGCGGACAGGCCACTGACCTCCAAGTTTGTCAGTCGTGACGGCGGAGTGGCATGGGTGGCTAAGCAAGACGTCAGACAGGTCCGGAGGCTTCTGGAACAGGCCGCGGGAGGAGAGGATCTGTCCGAGCTTCCCGTGGATGCCCTGTTGGCTTGGGGCGACGAGGAAGAGACTTTGCGCGGCGGCGAGAAAGCGCGGGCGCTATACGTTTTGGATAGAGCGACGCCGCTTAAGGGCTCGGGGATACAGAACGCGAGGGTCAGGATCGGCATGGATGCAGATGATCCCAACGCGCCCGGGGTAGAGATGATCATGAACAGCACCGGCCGCACTATCTTTGCGAGAATGACCGGCAACAACGTCGGCCGGCGGATCGCTATCGTGCTGGAGGGGCAAGTGGCCTCGGCGCCCGTTGTGAGGGACAAGATCAGGGACGGCGTAGCGTCCATTACCGGCGGGTTCACCGACAAGGAGGCTCAACAGCTCAACGTCGTGCTCAAGGCGGGCGCCCTGCCTGCCCCGATGCTCTTCATCGAGGAGCGGACGGTCGGTCCGTCGTTGGGATCGGACTCCATCAGGCGAGGGATAAGGGCCGGCCTCGTAGGAGCCGTCATCGTAGTCGTCTTCATGCTGCTCTACTACAGAGGGTCGGGCATCATAGCCGTTCTAGCTCTGATCTTGAATATCTTCTTTCTCTTCGCAATACTTGCCGGCTTCCACGCGACTTTGACTCTGCCCGGCATAGCCGGCATCGTGCTCACGATCGGTATGGCCGTGGACGCGAACGTGCTCATATTCGAGCGAATCCGGGAGGAGATAAGAAACGGCAAGACCGTGCGCGCCGCGATTGAAAGCGGCTACAGGCGCGCCTTTGTTACTATCGTAGACGCCAATGTGACGACTCTTATCAGCGCCGTTGTCCTTTACCAATTCGGCACGGGTCCGATCAAGGGCTTTGCCGTCACTTTGAGCGCGGGCATTGTCGCCAACATGTTCACGGCCGTTCTCGTTACGAGGCTCGTATTCGACGGTATAACGGCGAGATTCCAGCCCAGAAAGCTGAGCATATAGGTTGAGGGGAAGAGGCTGATGCCGCAGTTATTGGTGGGTGCGAAATTCGAATTCATGGGCAAGCGGAAGTACGCCTTCATGCTTTCAGGCGTCCTGCTTCTGATATCCATCGTGTCGCTTCTTCTTCACGGCGGCCCGCGGCTGGGTATTGATTTCGAGGGCGGCACGTTTGTGCAGGTGCTGTTCGATCGCAGGGTGGCGATCGATGAGGTGCGCGGGGCGCTGTCGGACGCCGGCGTCGAGAGCGCCGAGATCCAGACCATCGCGAGCGAGTACGGTGAAAACCGCGAGATCCTCATAAGGATGAAGCATCATCCGAGCAGGGATCCCTTCGGAACCGTGAAGGAGGCCGTCCTGGAGAGGATCCCCGATTTGGAGATAGAGCTCAGGCGGCAGGAGACCGTCGGGCCGAAGATAGGAGAAGAGCTTAGAGGCAAGGCGGTCTGGGCCGTTCTTTGGGCCCTGGTCGGCATAATGATATATGTGTCGTGGCGGTATGAGTTCAAGTTCGCCGTAGGGGCCGTTCTGGCGCTCTTCCACGACATAGTCGTCGTAATGGGCTTGTTCTCCTTGCTCAACATGGAGATCTCCCTGACCATTGTTGCCGCGTTTCTGACGATCGGCGGATACTCCATAAACGACACGATAGTCGTCTTCGACAGAATCCGGGAGCAGATGAGAACCTATCGCCGAGAGAAACTGCCGGTTGTCTTCAACATGAGCATCAACCAAATCCTCAGCCGCACCGTCATCACGTCACTGACCAGCTTGTTCGCCGTCGGGTCCCTGTACGTTCTGGGCGGCGAGGTCCTTCACGACTTCGCCTTCGCCATTCTCGTCGGGATAGTCGTGGGGACCTACTCCTCCGTATTCGTCGCCAGCGCGAGCGTCCTGGAGTTCGCGGCCTTCACGACCAAGCGCGCGAGATAGAACGGTTCTTCACGGCGCATCCTTGCTTTGTACAGACAGGCCTCCCATGCTCACGCGCACCGGCGCTTGACAGCCGGACCGTCATGTAGTATAATGCATTGATGTCGATTCCAGCGGTGTATTCCCGGCGTTCGCACTCAGATGAAGGGGGCTCGAATGTCCTGCAAGAGATTCTGTGCTTTCGTGTTGACCGTGGCTCTTCTGTTGACCGTAGGCGGGTCATTGTCCCCGGCGGATGCGCGGCCCGACGCCGGCTCTTCGACGGCACCCCGCCTCCCGTACATCGCCGAAGAGAACCTAATTGAGGTGATGTTCGCCTGGGAGTCCAAGGTGCGGATGCGGGCGGGCGCGCTGCGCGATCTGCGGACCGACGCGCTGGAAGGCGTCGAAGCTACGCTGCTGGGGCTCGCCCGGCACGAGTGGAGCAGGATCTGTGACGTCCCGGAGGAGAAACTGGATGAGATCCGAGTCCGCGGTGAGCGGGAGACGGGAGTGCCCGTATACAACCTGAACAACATCTATCGTCTCCGTATTCCCGCCGGAGAAGACGTGTGGGAGATCAGCCGTGCCTTGGAAGCGCTTCCCGGTGTCATGCGCGCCCGGCCTGTGCCGAAACCCACGCCTCCCCCCCTTCCGCCGGACTACGAGCCGCAGCAGGGTTACCTGGACCCGGCCGCCTCGACTCCAACGGGGATAGACGCGGAATACGCCTGGACTCGTCCCGGCGGGACGGGGTCCGGCGTTACCGTGTGCGACTTGGAGTACGGATGGGACTACAACCACGCGGATGTCACCAAGGCTCTCGGCTCCCAGATCAACGCGAACGTCACGCCACTGTGGGAAGACCACGGTACGGCGGTCATCGGAGAGCTGGTTTCCGACGACAACGGCTGGGGAACAAAGGGTATCTGCTACGGTGCGTCGTTGCAGACATGCGGGACTTACTATGGAAGCCCCTCTCCAAGCTGGAATGTCCCCGGCGCCATGGCCGTGGCGATCGCCAACCTCTCAGCGGGCGACGTGATAATCCTTGAGCAGCAATGGGAGTACACGTCCGGCGCGGAGGACTATGTCCCCATAGAATGGTGGACTGACTACTATCCCGATCCACAATCGTACAACGGCGTCTACGCGGCTATCATAAACGCGGTCTCCAACGGAATACACGTGGTCCAGGCGGGCGGCAACGGCGCCGTGGATACGGGTGCTTTGACCTGGTACGGGGATTCCGGGGCCATCATCGTGGGTGCCGGGGGAGTTCCCGGAGGAGGCTGGCCGCAGGGAGACCTCGAGAAGCTCTCCTTCTCAAGCTACGGCCCCAGATTCAACCTTCAGGGCTGGGGCGAGGAAGTCGTTACCACGGGGTATGGAGATCTCTACTCCGCCGAGGGGGAGGACTACTACTACACCGATACCTTCGCGGGCACGTCCAGCGCGTCTCCCATCGTTGCGGGGGCGGTCGCCTGCTGCGTGGGCCATTGGACGGCGCAGGGCGGGGACGCCTCGGACTTGACGCCCGACATGCTACGCACGCTTCTCTCCAATACCGGGACACCCCAAGTAACCCCGCCCGTAGGCAACATCGGCCCCAGGCCCGATCTAAGAGCGGCGTTTCAGGCTCTCAACGAGGAATTGCCGCGCGTTCCCGCCTATTCTGCGCCGGGAGTGGTTGCGCTTGGCATTCTGCTTCTAGGCACGGCGTTTGTGCGTCACCGGAGGCGAAGGCGAAAAGAGGAGTCCTAGCGGGACCCGGCTGCCCGGCGGTTTCGCGCCTTGTTCGGGGCCCTGGCCCGGTGCTATAATCTAGGAAGATCGGCACCCGAGCCCAGAGGAGCTTTCGTCATGAATCCGCCGCTGAATACGCGTTCGGCAGTTCCCCTCGCGATGGCCCTCTCGTTGGCCATCGCCCCTTGCACGGCGTCCCCCAGTCCTTCGCCGGACAGCCCGCTTTCAGTGCTTGCCGCGTTTGAGGCCGCTTGGGCGGAAGGCAAGAGTGATCTCGTCGAAGGCACTCTCGCGTCGGAAAAGATAGCTCTGTCGCTCAGTGACGCCGGCCCCCAGGACGAGGCCTATACAAAGACACAGGCCGCGTATCTGATAAAGGACGCCCTGGCCTATCGCATCACTGAGAGCTTCGGATTTGTCGAGTTCCATTGGAGCGAGAACGGCGCGAAGCTCCCTTACGGCGTTGCACGGTGGACCTACAGGCAAAGAGAGAGCGGACCGCCCCGCGAGCTGATGCTCAGAGTCTCGCTGCGGGAGGAGGGCCGGGGCTGGGCGGTCGCTGAGATCAGGCTGCATCCCGGAGACTGAGTTGTCTCCGGAGGGCGTCGGGCAGCGAGGCTTGGCTCGGAACCCTGGGATCTGAGATTGGTTTGTAGAAGGGGGAGCATGGACCGCCCGGAAGGGCGGTTTTCAGCCTACGGGCCGTGGTGTTCGGAGCCGGTGAACGCCGACTCCGCTCAAGAAGCCGGGTCCGGCTCCGTGGGAGCCGCTCTTGTGCAGGATTTACGGGATTGGAGACCGAGTCGGGCGCCGAGTGAATGGGTGCAGACCGACTCGGGCAGATCTTGGGCCCGCCGGCGCCGACCGTGCTTCGAGGACGGTTGCGGCGGTGATTGAACAATCGTGGAGACCGATTCGCATGAGGAAGATCCTCACATTAGCCCTCGCGGCGGGTTTGCCTTGTGTTTCCTTGCTTTCGGCGCCGGGCCCGCCGGCAGAGGCCGCCATAACGTCTAAGGAAAGCGGCTTCTCGATCGCCAGGCTCAAGTACGGCGGCGGAGGCGACTGGTACTCGAACCCAAGCTCGCTTCCCAACTTGCTGAAAGCCCTGAAACAACGCACGGGCGTGGCCGTAGAGACGGACAGGGAAGCGCGCGTGGAGATTATGGATGAGGATCTCTTCGACTACCCGATGCTCTATATGAACGGCCACGGGGCAGTGAAGTTCACGCACGCGGAGGCCGAGCGCCTTCGAAAGTACCTGACCAGCGGAGGGTTCCTCTGGGCGGACGACAACTATGGTATGGACAAATCGTTCCGCGAGGAAATAGCGAGGGTCTTCCCGGAATCGCCCCTTGTGGAGCTCCCATTCTCTCACGAGATCTATCGTGTGTTCTACGAGCTTCCCGACGGGCTTCCGAAGATACACGAGCACGACGGCGGTCCTCCCGGGGGCTTTGGCATCTTTCATGAGGGAAGACTGGTCGTCTTCTACACGTTCGATACGGACATTGGCGACGGGCTCGAGGACGCCGATGTGCACGGAGATCCGCCGGCGAAGCGCGAGGCCGCCATGAAGACGGCGATAAACATAGTACTGTACGCGATGACACACTGAGTTTCGGGCAGCCGGCTTACGTCTTGAAGTCGCCATGGACATAGGCCGCGCGCCGGGGAAGAGCTCGGAGATTCCATGAATTCGAAAAGAGAAGAGATCGACCGACGGCCGATGGATGACGCCGCTTACAAGGAGATCCGTTCAACTCTGTCCGGCGCCAGGAATAGGCTTGCTTTCAGCGTCTTGACCGGGGGACTGGTGCGCCTTCTGTGCGTGGCGGGCGCCGCGTTGGCCGTAGTGCTCATCTTGGCCGCCTTGCTGCCGTCGTCGGTGCCCGGCTCCCTGACGCTTGGTCTCGTTTGGCTCTCAGTAGTAATAACCGCCGTGGGAGCGTTCTTCGTTCTGCCGCTTGTCCGCTTGCCGAGTTTGGAGAAGCTGGCCGTTAGAATAGACGACGCACTGGCTCCCGGCGCCAACCCGCTAATTAGCTCTCTTCAGCTGGGCAGAAAGCTGCGGAGCGCCGGCGACGACCCTCTGGTGTCAAGGCCGATCATGAGAATGGCCGTCAAGGCGGGCGCCGAAAGAGCCGGGGGCATGGACATGAAACCTGTGACGGGCGATCCCAACCTCGGCGAATGGCTCCGCCGGCTCGGGCTGGTGGCCGCGCTCGCCGCGGCGATAGTGGCGTTGTGGCCGGGGCAGCTCAGAACGTCCGTTTGGAGGCTCACTCATCCCTATGCCTGCGGACCGGTCCCGGTTCGGATAGCGGTAGCTCCGGGTCACGCGGAGCTTGACGCCGGTTCCGATCTCGAGATAGAGGCCGTTGTCACGGGCACCTCCGAGCCGCCGGTCTTGAGATTGAGAAAGAGGGGGGGCGTTTGGAAGCGCGCCGGCATGAAGGAGATAAGTCCCTCCAAGTTGAAGGCGCAGGAGCTTCTTGCCTTTGCGCCGGAAGAGGAAGAGGGCGGTCCCCGGGCGGCCGGTCGGCCCTCCGGCGACGGATCGAGTGGGCGGAGCACTGCGGAAGAGCGCGCGGGGAGCCCGGGAGCGCCTGCTTTCAGCGGTCGAACCCCGGACTCGGCCTCATCTCGGGAGGATCGTCCGGGCCTCCCGGAAACCGCCGGTCACTGCTATGCGGTCACTCTCAGCGGGCTTCAGGAAGACAGAGAGTACTATGTCTCGGTCGGCGACAATCTCACCGAGACGTGGAAGATAAAGGTGAACCAGCCCCCGAGAGCGGTCGCGTTTCGAATGAGGTACGCCTACCCCGACTACACGGGGCTGCCTCCCAATGAGACCGTGTCCGCGTCCGGCGACGTCGCCGCGTTGAAGGGAGCGACCGTTGAGCTCGAGATAAGCGCCAACCGAGAGCTGAAAGGCTCGACCATCTCGTTCGAGAGCGGTGACACTCTGACTATGATACCCACCTCCCCCAGGTCATTCGCGGGAGCCTTCCGCCTGATGGCGGAGGACGCGTATGCGGTGACGTTCACCGAGCCGGACGGGCGCGAGAGAAGAGACCCGAGGCGTTTTTCCCTAACGCCTCTCCCCGACCATAAGCCGCTGGTCAGAATCCTATCCCCCGACCGTTCCATCGACTTGCCTTCCGACATGAAGGTGGACGTCAGCACATACGCCGCGGACGATTACGGGCTTACGTCGCTTGCGCTCGTCTACTTCATGGAAGGGGGCGAGGAATCCCGCGCCCCCATAGGGACATTAGGCAACGCTCCCCGGGAGATTCACGAGGTTTACACTTGGGATCTCACCGAGCTGGGCTTGCTGCCCGGGGAGGTCGTGTACTATAGCGTGGAGGTCCTGGACAACGATACGGTGAGCGGCCCGAAGGCAAGCAGGAGCGAGATACACTCCGTGCGTTTCCCCACAATGGCCGAGATATACGAAGACGTAGAGCAGGATTACGAAGAGGGAATAGACGAGCTGACGGATGCTCTCCGCAGAGGAAGGGAACTTAGGGAGAGGCTCGATGAGATCATGAGGGAGGTCAAAAGCGCCGAGGAGCTCACGTGGGAGCAGCGCCAGAGCATCAGCGGGGCGGTGACCGAAAGAGAGAAACTCGGGGAGAGCGTGAAGCAGGTCACGGAATCCCTTGAAGAGGTCGTTGACAAGATGGGCGGGAGCGAGCTCGTGGATGAGGAAGTTTTCGAGAAGATCATGGAGATCCAAAAACTGCTGTCCGAGATCTCCGACCCCGAGCTGCTCGACTCGATTCAGCAGCTGAACGAGGCGCTTCAGAACGTCGACCGGGCCGCCGTGGCAGCTGCAGTGGAGGAGCTCAAGGCGAACCAGGAGCAAATCCTGAAAAACCTCGACAAGACCATTGAGCTTCTCAAGAGACTCAAAGCGGAGGAGCAGATGCAGGCCGCCCTCGAGCAAATCGAGGACTTGCTGGCCAAACAGGATGAGATAAACAGCAGGCTTGAGAAGGACGGCCCCAGCGGCGAGGACCTCGAAAGAATGGCCGGTGAGGAGTCGGAGGTCAAAGAGGGTCTCGGCGACCTGGAGAAGTCTCTGAAGGAGGTTGAGGAAGCGCTTTCATCGATAGATCCGCAAGCGTCATCCGAGATGGGAGAACAAGCCAAACAGGCGTCCGAGGAGGGGCTTCAAAAGGACGCCCAGCAGGCCATGGATGAGATGCGGGCCGGCGCCCCACAGCCTGCGATGCGGTCCGGCGAAAAGGTCAGCAAGGGACTGTCTTCAATGGCGAAGAACATGAGCTCCGCGATGGAGGCCATGCAGCAAAGGATGACGGCCGAGATGGCCAAGAAGTTGCGCAAGGCGGCGGAGGATCTCGTGTTTGTCTCAAAGGAGCAGGAAGGCGTCGTTTCGTCGGCGGAAGCCGTTTCCCCGCAGGATCTCGCAAGGCGCCAGTTCCAGGTTCACTCCGGCGCCGCCCAAGTCGCCGATGATCTCGAGGAAGTGATACGCAGCAGCTTCTCCATATCGAGCAGGCTGGGTCGCGACCTCGGAGACGCTCTTCTCAAGATGGAGAAAGCCACGAGCGACTTCTCGAACGGAAGGAAGCAGTCGGGCCTTGCCGACGGATGGGACGCCGTGCCGTCTCTCAACAAGGCCGCGATGGAGCTTATGAAGGCCGGTCAAGATATGGCGTCCTCGTCGTGTCCCAATCCCAGCGGGACTCAGTCGGCGAGGCAGCAAATGCAGAAGCTCTGCGGCATGCAGAACGAAGTGAACATGGGTACGCAGGGCTTGGTTCAGAGAATTCAGAAGGAGGGGGGGCGGCTTCAGCCTTCCACCGAGGATCAACTCGCCAGGCTCGCCGCGCAGCAGGAAATGGTGAGGAAGGGCATGAAGGAGGTGGCGGGCGAGCTTGGGGACAGAAAGGACATTCTCGGCAGGCTGGACGATCTCGTTGAAGAGATGCAGGACGTCGTTGACGAGATGCAGAGGCAGCACGTGGATCGGAAGACGGTTCGCAGGCAGCAGCGGATTCTGAGCCGCCTCTTGGACGCGCAACGCTCCATAAGACAAAGGGATCTCAGTCAGGAGAGGATCTCCAGGACCGGCCTGGATCCCTCGGGAAGGACCTCTCCGGACGCCATTCCCCCCGATCTTCTTGAGTCCGTGGATAGAGTGAGGGCCGAGGTGCTGAGGGGAAAGGCGGATCCCGTCCCCGCGTCGTACAGAAGACTTGTTGAAGAATACTTCAGGGCCATATCTTCGAGGGGTTTCTAAGAGAATGTGCGAGATGTCTTGTCTGAAGCGGGTGAAAGTCCGTCGCGCCGCCGGAGCCGCTAAAGGCCGCTTGGGAATCCGCGTGCCCGCCGGTGTAGCCGCGGTCCTTCTGGCCTGTGTTGCGTGCCTGTTCTTCGGCGGATCGGAATCGGCCGGGGCCCAACAACGGAAGACCCCCCATCTACGCCGGAGCATCGAGGAAGGGCGCAGGCTCAAAGTCGTCGGACGCTATGAAGAGGCGGAGGAGCTATTCCGTTCGCTTTATGAGAGCTATCCGGACAACGAGATAGTCATACGCGGTCTCGGCGAGACGCTTCTCAAGAGCAAGAAATACGGCGAAGCGGAGGAGTTCTACCTGGAAGTCCGGGAGTGGGACGGCGGGGCGAGCGCGTACGCCAGGGAGCTCGAGCAAATCCACATGCTCCAGGGCCGGTATCGTGACGCGGCCGGCGATTGTATGGACATACTGGCGGATGAGCCCGTCTCAATCGACTGGATCCGCGGCGAGCTTGTAAGGATAGGCGGGGCCGCCGACGAGGGCATCGATCTCGTCCTTGACGTCCTCTCCGAGCGCGCCGCCGCGGAGTCTTCGCAGCACCATTTTGAGATGCTGGCCATAGAGATGCTCTCAAGGGCAGCCCGCCGGGAGGAAGCGGCGAGTCGCCTCGATGCGCAAGAAGAAGACGGGGAAATGAGCGCCGAACACCTGTACCCCCTTGCGATACGGCTCGACTCTCTTGGCGACGCGGACAACGCCATAAAAGCCCTGCGTTTGTCTCTCAAGAGAGAGGGAACGATCGGCGCCGCCTCGGGGGCCGCCTTCAAGCTGTCGGAGCTTCTTGTCGACGCCGGGCGCCCGGAGGAGAGTAGGGCGGTGCTGGAGGATTTGTCCGCGCGCTATCCCAATACCCCGTTGGCCTTCAAGGCGCAGTTGGAACTGGCGTCGCTTGAAGCCAAGGCGCTCGGCAGACCGGAGAGGGCTCTCGCTCTATACGAAGATCTTCTCTCGCAGGAAAGCTTGCCGATCAAAGAGAACGAGGTGAAGGAAGCGATAGCGTATTGCCTGATGAGGGTGGGACGTCTGGCCGAAGCGAGGGAGAGATTTACTGAAATCGCGAGCGGGAAGACGGAGCCTGCGCCGCACGCGATGTTCATGGCCGCGGAGGTCTCGTTCTTCATGGGAGAGACCGACAGCGCCATGTCACTTTACGCTGATTTGGCCGGCGGGCATCCCGAGTGGGACGAGGCGAATGACGCGCTCGCACGGATGTTTCTACTACAAGAGTGCGCGGGGGCGGGTGCGGAGCCGCTGGCCCTTTACGCCACGGCTGAGCTCCTCGGATCAATAGACAGGCCCGACAGCGCCTTGACGTACCTGAGCTCGATCATCGAGAGCCATCCCGACAGCCCCTTGGTTGACGACGCCATGTTTAGGGCGGGCGAGTTGCATCTCGAGCTCGGCGACGCGGACAGGGCACTGGCCATGTGCCGTTCCGTGGTCGAGCACGATCCCGAAGGCAGGCTCGCGCCGCTTGCTCAGGAGCGAATCGGTGATATCTGGTGGGAGGAAAGGGGCGACGGCCGGCGGGCTCTCGATGAATACACTAAAGGGCTCGACAGCTATCCCAACAGCCTCGTCGCTCCGAGGGTCAGGGACAAGGTATCGCGGCTGCGAAGGGAGGTCGGGTAGTGAAGCGCGTGCCCCGGCCGAATCAAAGGACATTTCCTTCCGGCGCCGCTCGGAGTACGAGGGACGCCGGACCCGGTGGACGAAGGGCTTTCACGCTCCCTGCGCCCGCTCAGTCAGCTAACCGCCGCTGCGCGGCGGTGGATCTTCCTCCGCTCCTGCGCAAACGGTCGCCGCGAAAGCCCATTCGTACGCCGGATGATCCTGGAACACGCCGCATATTCGGCTCGCGCGGCTTTGCGGTTGTCTCGTCCCTTGTGCTGATCGCCGTCCTTTCGGCGTGCCTGCCTATTAGCGCGTCGGCGGCTCTTCTCGTGCCGATGGACTTCGTTCAGACCGATCACCTGCGCGCGTACGGGCTGGCCTACTGGTGCTTGGAGCGCGGGCAGAGCGTTGAGTGGCTGCTGAACTATCGAGGCGGCGCGTTTCTGCTTAACGGGCTGCCGGAGAACGAGCGTGAGGCTCGCATAAAGGGCGTGTTGCTGGAGGAGGTCTCGGGCGCGGGCTTGGCCGCGATATACAGTGAGATCGAACAGAACAACATGGAGGCGATCCTGCTGGAGAAGAGTCCCAGAATCGCCGTCTATGTTCCGCCCAACGTCCAACCGTGGGACGACGCCGTCACTCTTGCCTTGGACTACGCGGAGATACCGTACGACAGGCTCTGGGACGAGGAGGTCCTTGACGGGGAGCTCGAGAACTACGACTGGCTGCATCTGCACCATGAGGACTTCACAGGCCAGTACGGCAAGTTTTACGCCAGCTTCAGGAACGCCGCGTGGTACAAGGAGCAGCAGGCCCTGTATGAGATGAAGGCCAGGGAGGCCGGTTTTCCCTCCGTGGCCGAGCACAAGAAGGCCGTGGCGCGAACAATCAAGGAATACATCGCGAGGGGCGGTTTCGTCTTCGCGATGTGCTCCGCTACGGATAGCTTTGACATAGCCCTTGCGGCCGAAGGTGTGGACATCGTAGACAAGCAATACGACGGAGATCCGCCGGATCCGGGTTGTCAAGAGAGGCTCGACTACTCAAAGACGCTGGCCTTTACCAATTTCGTGCTCGAGATGAATCCTCTGGTCTACGAATACTCGGACATTGACACGAGCAACCACGCGCTGGCTCGAGGCTTCGACCGGGAGTACTTCACTCTGTTTGAGTTCTCGGCAAAACACGATCCGGTGCCCACTATGCTTACTCAGTGCCACGTGTCCGTCATCAAGGGTTTTCTCGGACAAACCACGGGGTTCAACCGAGAGAGAATCAAGGAGTCCTCGTTGGTCTTGGCCGAGGTGGAAGGTACTGAAGAGCTCAAGTACATACATGGGAACTTCGGCCGCGGCACTTTCACGTTCTACGGAGGGCACGATCCCGAGGACTATCAGCACGCCGTGGGCGATCCGCCGACGGATCTTTCACTTCACAAGAACTCACCGGGTTACCGGCTCATCCTGAACAACATCCTGTTCCCCGCCGCGGAGAAGAAAGAGCAGAAGACGTAAGCCCGGTGCCCCCGGCGCTCGTTCCTGCGGTGCCGACGAAAGATCTTTCTTGCTCCCTCCGCCTGCTCAGTCAGCTAACTGCGGCTTCGCCGCAGTGGATCTTCCTTCGCTCCTGCGGAAACGGTCGCTACGAAAGATCGTTCGCCGGCGAAAGGGGCGCTTTGGGCGGTGGGCGTCGGCTTGCCGCTGAGTTCCCGAGCTTCCGTTGTCGGTGTCGCCATACGGATGCCGCGGAGCGCCGGAAGCGCTATCGCAGGCGCTATGGCCAAAACGGTCTTGACATTGGGGCGTCATCCCACGATCATCTATGGTGTGTACGGCCACCGGCCCGAATAGCACGATCGGCACGCACGGATGAGACCATCGTAGGGAGAGAGAATGAAGGGAGGGGGGGACGATGGAGAAATCGTTTCCTGATTGCAGGAAATGCAACGACGGGGTTCTTCTGCCGCTTTCGGACTACGGCAGAGACGGAGCTCCAATCACCTATAAGGCCTGGGTGTGCTCTAACCCGGGCTGCGGGTTCAACATACGCATTGACAACGGCGAGATCAGCTTGGGTCGCACCATAGGCCCCTCGTCTACCAAGTAACGGCTGTCCGGGGTCTCGGCCTGAGGCGCCTCCAGGGAGTACCCATAGCACGCTGTTGGTTTCATCCGTGGCGTCGCTGACCCTTCAGCTTTCCGAAGTCCGAGTCTATCTCTCAACATCGATCTTCCCCGGCGCGTTGCCGCTGAACCAATGCTCTCCGAGTCTCCGACAAATGGGGTGCGCCATGATCAAGGCGATCATTTTCGATCTGGATAACACGTTGACCGACTTTGTGAAGGTCAAGGAGAACTCCATTGAGGCGGCGATCGACGCGATGATCGACGCCGGGATGACGTTGCCGAGATCAGAGATCAGAAGGAAGATTTTCGACATCTACGAGAAGAAAGGCATCGAGCACCAGCGTGTGTTCGACCATTTCCTACAGCAGGAGCTGGGGCACATCGATCACAAGAAGCTCGCCGCCGCGATAGTCGCGTATCGCAGGGCGCGGGACTCGGCCCTGGTTCTCTATCCTCACGTGCACATGACCCTTGTGGAGTTGGTCAAGAGGGGCATAAAGCTCGCGGTTGTCACCGACGCCGCGAGTCTCCAGGCCTGGCTGAGGTTGTGCTACCTGCAGCTTCACCATGTATTCGACCACGTAGTAACCTACGAGGACACGGGAGAGTACAAGCCAAACCCAGCGCCTTTTTTGCGCGCGTTGAGCCTCTTGGGGGTGGCCCCGCAGGAGACGCTCATGGTAGGGGACTGGCCCGAGCGGGATATGGTGGGAGCCGGAAAGCTCGGGATAACGACGGTTTTCGCGCGCTACGGAGACACCTTCGAGACGGTGCACTCCGGCGCCGACTACGAGGTCACCGATATCATTCAGCTTATAGGCGTCGTAGACAAAATGAACGATACGTCCGCCTCGGCGGGACCGGAGGAAGCGAATGCCTGATCCCCCGTCGGGCCCGGATAGGGCCCTTACCAACGCCTTGGGCTCCTTGGCGCGGGCGAACGATTTTCCTTGCTCCCTGCACCCGGTCGCCGAGCTAACTGCCGCTTCGCGGCAGTGGATCTCGGCTCCCTCCTGTGCAAATGGTCGCTTCGGAAGATCGTTCGCCCGCACCGCAGGGGCGAGTCGAGATCCAGCGCGGCAAAGCCGCGGCTAGCTCCGGGAAGTGGGCGCGGGGAGCGTGAAAGCTCTTCGTCCGCCAAAAGGGCTCCGGTAAGCGCCGGGTGACCGACCGGGAGCGTGCCGTTTGTCGGCATGGTGCCGACGGCGCCCGGACCTGAGAGGTTTGCGATTGGCACTATCCGTTGGAGTGGATCTGGTTGAGATCGAAAGAGTCGAGAAGACTCTGGAGCGATACGGCGATAGGTTCTTGCGGCGCATATATCTCGACCGGGAGATCGAGTATTGCATGAGGAAGAGCCGCCCCGGTCCTTCGCTGGCGGCGAGGTTTGCGGCCAAGGAAGCGCTCTTCAAAGCCGCCGCTCCTCTGGCGCCGAAGGGGGAACGGCTGAGGCTCAGATGGAAACAGGCGGAGGTGTACAGGGGATCATCCGGGCCGCCGACGCTGAACCTCACGGGTTCATACAGGGACGTTGCCGAGGGCAAGCATTTGTCACTCAGTCTATCGCACAGTAAGACTCACGCGATAGCCGTCGTGGCAATAGGGCCTTAGTTTCCGACCCAAGAGGGAAGGGACGTTTGACTCGCACGCGGGCGGATCCGCCGGCCCCTGCAAGAGCGGCGGCCCGCTTCCGCCGGGCTCTCGAATACGGCGACTGCGATTCGCGGCTCCGAAGGCGGTACAAGATGAAGCTTGCGACTTCTTCAGAGATGAGAAGCATAGACGCCCGGGCGATGGAGGAGTATTCCGTCGCGAGCCTGGACCTTATGGAGAGCGCGGGATCAGGGATCGCCGCGGTCATTGACGGGAGCTTCTCGCCCATAGCTTCCAAAGCGGTGACCATTGTCTGCGGCAAGGGCAACAACGGCGGGGACGGGCTGGTGGTCGCGCGGCACCTTCGCGAAAAGGGCGCCGAGGTTGACGTCTTCCTTCTGGCTGAGCGGTCGGATCTCAAGGGAGATCCGCTGGCGAATCTCAAGAGATGGGAGTCATTGGGGGGCGCCGTCGCGGAGATCCCCGATGAGGCCTCAAAGGGCTGGACGGAACTCGAGGAGTCGCTGACGAGGTCCGATGTCGCCGTGGACGCGCTCCTCGGCACCGGCGTAACCGGGGATCTCAAGGGTCCGGTCGCGAAGGCGACGGCACTGCTTCAAGAAGCCTCCTGCCCGGTGGTCGCGGTGGACGTCCCAACCGGAGTGAGCGCCGACACCGGAGCAGCCGGGGAGCCCTGTGTGAGGGCCGCCCTCACTGCCACTCTCGCTCTTATGAAGCGCGGTCTCTGTCTCGCCCCAGGTGTTGAGCGGGCGGGTCAGGTGTTCCTTGTGGACATAGGAGTTCCCGACGAGTGCGTCGACGAAGAGGGCATAGAGACCGAGCTGGTGGAATCCGTGCAGGCCGCCTCTCTATTGCCGGAGCGCCAGTTCAACGCTCACAAAGGAACTTGCGGAAAGGTGGCGGTTGTGGGGGGTTCCGTCGGTCTAACCGGCGCGGTTACGCTGGCGGGCCTGGGCGCGCTGCGTTCGGGGTCGGGTCTTGTGACCGCCTACGTCCCCGAGACACTGAATCCGATCCTGGAGGTGAAGCTCACGGAAGTCATGACCTCGCCTCTGCCGGAGACACGGGAAGGGAGTATTTCGAAGCGGGCCCTTCCGCGGATTCTGGATCTGCTGGGCTCCCTTGACGCCGTGCTTCTTGGCCCCGGGCTTTCTCGAAATCCGGAGTCGGCCGAGCTCATGAGAGATATCGCCGTCGAGTACAAGAAGATGCCGTCCCCCAAGGCCCAGGTCATTCTCGACGCGGATGGAATAAACGCCTTTGAAGGCAAGGCCGAGCTTCTAAAAGACACTGGATGGGTGATTACGCCGCATCCGGGTGAGATGGGCAGGCTCACCGGGGAATCCATAAGAGGTATTGAATCAAAGAGGATTGAAGCGGCCCGGGAGCTCGCTCGGGATTTGGGAATCACCCTTGTTCTTAAAGGCGCCCCCACCGTCACGGCGGACGGCTCCGGCGGTTGCGTCGTCAATTCCACCGGCAACCCCGGCATGGCGACGGGAGGCACGGGAGACGTGCTCTCAGGCATGATAGTCTCTTTCCTGGGCCAAGGGCTGCCCGGCCCGGAGGCGGCGGTTCTCGCGGTGTACCTACACGGCTTGGCGGGAGACCTGGCCGCCGAGGAGAAGACCCAGTGGGGCATGAGTGCCGGAGACGTCGTCGATTACCTGCCCCAAGCGCTTCTCGCATTGTCCGAGGGGGACAGTGGGTGAGTTTCGGATGTGATATGATTGCTTGTTCCGGACTGCACGGGACCAATCGGTCCCTTAAAGTGAGGATGATAGGAGGACACAGATGAGAATGAAGACGGCGTCGGCCATTGTGCTGGCTCTCCTTGTGGTTCCGGGCATCTCGTACGGTGGCTGGCTCGGTGTCGGAGGGCACGTGGGCTACTTCAGCGTCGGCGACGACGGGGAGGAGACGATCTACGGCGGGGGCCACGCGAGGCTCAAGCTGCCGCTCCTTCTGAGCTTCGAGGGCGCTCTGGATTATCGGCCTTCGGCCTCCCGCGACGTGGCGGCGGCGCCCGGCGGCGAGCTGGATGTCTCGACGTACCCGATAACCATATCGGCGCTTGGCTATCCGTTTCCCGGACTATATGTGCTCGCGGGAATCGGCTGGTACAACACGACCATCGAGTTGACGGACTCCGGAGTCTCAACCGGCCCCGCCAGCGATACTCACGACAATTTCGGCAGTCATTTCGGCGCCGGGATCGAGCTGCCGGTTGGCTCCAACACATCTCTAAGCGGCGACGTGCGGTATGTCTTTCTGGACTACGACGTGCGGGATCTGGACATCGCGGGACTTTCGGATCTGGATGCCGACTACTTCTCCGTAGGCATAGGCCTGACGTTCTACTATTGATATTGACGGCGCCGTTGTCCGGCGCACAGGGGGCCCTAGGGCGATACGCCCGCCGCAAAGGGGCTATCGCCGTTTCGGCACCGGCCCGGCTTCGCCTCGGGCGGAAGAAATCGATGCCCGGGAGCTACGGCGCGGGGGATTGCCGATATGTGTGACTCGGTGACCAACCCTCGAAGCTGCCGACCGCATCGGCCGGCCTGTTTCGGCGCGACCGAAGAAGCGAATCCCCGGAGCGCACGCCCCGGGGATCTCGCTTCCATGCCACAGGTGCCGAAGGTGTCTTTAGGCGGGCGTCGCCAAGGGAGAACCTCGCCCGGCAAACGCCGCCCGTGTGTTCTAAAGCAGGCCGCCTCCCGATGCCTCCCTTACGGTCTGTATCTGTGACAGCAGCCTGGCGACAAAATTCGGCGACCCGGTGTTCAGCGTCGGAAGCCCGAGATCGAGCATATCGTTGAGCACCACGACGTCGGCGTAAGAAGACGCGTAGTCTCCCGAGTGAAACCTGGCGATGGACCGCACCAGTCTCAGTGTTATATGCGTGACGGCTGGATCGTAACGGAACTCGTACTCCTCCTCGAACCGCGTTATGGCCCAGTGGGAGTTCTCTTCAGCGCGGTCGTAGTTCTTCAAAGCCAGGCTGACAAGGGACGCCCCGGCATAGGTCTCGCGGCTGGGATCGAGAATCTGTGTCAACACGTGCAGGAACGCGGCGTCGGCGTTCTCAAGCTGTCCAAGCCGCGCGTAAGCCCATCCCAGACCGTCGTACGCGTCTCGCTTGTGGTCCGTGTCGCCGGTGGCCTGATTGAACTTGCTTATCGCTGTCTGATAGTCCTCAGCCTCGAAGTGCGCCCATCCCTCGCTGATCAACACGGCCGCGTCCTCTCCGGGCGATTCGCTGTCGCTGCAACCCGTCGTTATCGCGGTCGCAATCAAACAGGCGACCGCAAGGACCGACACGAATCTCATTCTCGAAACAATCGCGGGAGTCATCTTCCTTCCTCCTCTGAATGGCCAACCGATGTGCCTTCGATAAAGTCCGGCAGCCTCTAGTGCGTGAAGATCATCTTCTTCGCTATCGGGGATTCGCCTTCCACGTTCAACCGGTACAAGTAAAGGCCGGAGGGACAAATTCCGCCCTTCTGATCTCTTCCGTCCCAGTTCAAAGCATAGGGCCCCGGCTCAAGATCCGTCTCCAGGAGGGTCCTGACAAGACGGCCTTTGACGTCGAATATTCTGACGGATACCGGTCTTGGCGCGCCTCCGCCTGTCTCGGATACCGTGAACGCAACCGTAGTGCCGGCGGAGAACGGGTTCGGATAGTTCTGGAACAGGGCCGTCGGACCGATCGGGCCGCCGCCCACGCCCTCTCTCAACTGGAACAGCCCCTGTCCGGAGGTGCGACAGAACAACCGACCGGACTCTGGGTCCTTGAAAGTGGGAAGAGGCTCCCATTCGTGACCCCTCCACCTGCATATTTGCAGCGCGGAGGTCGCGTTAGATTCGCTCTTGAATGCCAATTCGATGGGGATCGAGGGATGGGAGGGGGACCACGTGACCGAGTAAACGGGACTCCTCCCGTTAACGGCCCCCGATGCGATCAAGCCGGTCGCGGCGGAAGCGACCTGCGGCGGGGCGGCGGACAGCGTCTCGGCCGCCTCGAATCCGTCGCCCATGTTCTTGACCAGGAAATACGCGTTCTTCGAGAACGCGCCCTCCCTGACGATTACCTCCATGCCCCCGTCGGGGGCGGCGAATGAGGCGCTTGAGGCCGCCCTCAGGATCTGGAAGGTGAAGCTCTTCTCCTCCAGGGTGTTGTTCCCGGCCAGGTCCGTCCCGGAGGCCTCGAACTCAACGGTTCCCGAGGTAGTCATCTCGAACGCGGAGTAATAGACCCTCTTCTTGGAGTCTATCAATTCCAGGTCGATATCTTCCGACGCCCCCCCCCTCGCCATGGACGCTTCGACGCTTGCCTCGAGGTCCTCGTTGGACACGACGTAGAAGTCAAGGTAGGAATCCAGGTAAGGATTCTGTAGGACTCCGATGGTGAGATTCGGAGACGTCATGTCGACCCTGAGCCTCCAGACTTGGTCGCTGAAGGTGGCCGCTCCTTCGTCGTCCGTTGCGATGGCGTGCCAGTAGTAGTTCGCTCCTTCCAGCAGCTCGTCGCCCGCCTGTATGGTATAGCTCGTATCCGTTCCGGTGTCGACCGTTGTAGACGTCTCGAAAGTCGGCTTCGTGTCATACTCAAACTCGAACGTGACCGGACCGCCGTCGGGGTCATGGCTGTCCGACCATACGAACGTGGGCGTGTCAATGTTGAGCAACGCGTTATCCGACGGCTGGACAAGACTCACGTTTGTCGGGAAAGCCCCGCATACTCCCAAGCCGAACGCTCCGATGAGCTCGGAGCAAAGCTCGTTGTTCTCCGGGAGGCAGGGCGAGTTGGAGGCCAGGTCCAGAGTGTCGCCGTCGGTTCTGCAGAAGATCGGGTTCAACAGGATGTCCGTTGGACCGGCCGACATATTGACGTATCCGGAGGGAAGGTTGTTGCTGACGCAGTTGCAGACCGAAGTGATACTCCCCTGCTGGTCGATCGCCAGTCCGCCTCCCGTCGGGGAGCCGAACACCACATTGTTGCTGACCGTGGCTCGCGCGGTGCCCCTAACCAGGATTGTCCCTCCTCCGAGGCCCGCCACGGACCGATTCCGATAGAACGTGTTGCCTCGGACTATGGCTTGCGCGCTGCCCTGGACCAGGATGGCTCCGCCGAATTCGCCGTTGTTTTCCCGGAAGAGATTGTCCTCTATGAGGGGCGTCGTCCCTCCCATTACTATCGCGCCGCCTCCCTCCGATGTAGTCCAGTTGTCCTTGAAGACGTTGTGGCGAACGACCGGGGAGCCCGCATCTCCGAAACAGGACAGACCGGCGCCTCCTCCTTCCCCTTCGGGGGCTTCGATCGTGTTCCTATCGAGCACGTTGAACTCTATCAATGGGGACGAGTCTTCAATCCAGATTCCGCCTCCGAACACGGCGCGGTTGTCTACAAACGTGTTGTTCCTCACGACCGCGTCGGTCCCATCCAGGCAGGCCACGCCTGCCCCATGGGTGTTCTTGGAAATGTAGTTGTTCTCGACGATGGAGCTGGAGGTCTCCAGCCTGATACCGCTTCCCTTGTTCCTGTCTATCGTATTGCCTTCGATGTACGGAGACGACCGCCGGACGAATATACCGCATCCGGCGAGTCCGCTGGTAACGATCTCGATGTTGTCGTGGATGTAGTTTTCGATGATGTCCGGGTCTGCGCCGTCCAGGCAGAGGATTCCGGCCCCGAAATTGGCCCTGTTTCCGTAGATCTCGTTGTTTCTGATCGTAGGCGAGCATTCCTTGCAGTAGATGCCGCCGCCGAGCGCGCTGGTGGCCTGGGGCGCTATCCCCCCGGTGATGTTGAAGCCGTCGAGAACCGTGGCCTTGGTGAGGTTACGCTCGAAGAAGAAGACCTGCGGTATCTCGCCTCCGCCGTCGACCACCGTTGGGTAAGCGGAGCGGTCTCTCGTGGTGAAGGTCGTGTCCCAGCCGCCCAAAAGCACCAGTTCCTTGTCTACTACGACATGTTCGTTGTAACTCCCCGTGGGGCTGGGGCGGACGGCTACAGTGTCGCCCGACGAGGCGGCGTTAATGGCATCTTGGATCTTGGCGTAACTGTCCGGCACTCGTATGAATGCCCCATGAGATGGGCTCGAGACCAGACACAGTATGGCTGCTGAAAGAACAGCAGCGGCGAGCATAGTCCGGCGAAGCTTACTACTCCTAGTCACCTGGGCACCTCCAGTCTAACCGGCGAGCGGCGGCCTATCCCCCAATGGGGCCCTCTTGCCCCGGGTCGCAACCCCTTCAGTCGCAGCCCCGCAGGCGCAGACCTTGGGGTTACAGACGACAGCCTGTCATACCCCGGCCTGACTGGGGCAGGCGTCCCTGTTAGTAGCCAAAAGCCACAAAACCGGCCTCTGGGGCGGAAACACGAGGAAACACGGGCTGCAACCTTCGGGCGTCCGCTGCCCCACACCAAAATGCTATCACTGGGTTATACGAGGGTCAACAGCCTCCGGGTTTCGACGGCGGTGTAATTCCCGGGTTTCCACGACTTCTTTTGACGTGGACGACGGGCTCTCGTCCTCCCCGGGCCCGCTTCGCGGAGCCAACCTTCGCTTCGCTCCGGTGGATCTCCGCTCGCTCCAGCGCAAGGGGGCCTTACGAAACATCCTTCGTCCGCGTTGAGCGGCGCATGGCATTGGTGGGTTTTGTCAGGTGGGCGAGTGTACGCTCCCTCCTGTGCAAATGGTCGCTAGGGAAGATCGTTCGCCGGCGGGAGGGGCGCCTGGGACTGAATCTGGGCTCCTTCCTGCGTTTCGGGCGAAGGGCTTCCAGCCTCCCCGGGCCCGCCGCTCGGCCGAATGGCGGACGCCTCGGCTCTGCACGGACTACCGGCGAAGCAGTCCCGGTAGCCTCCGGGGAGCTCGGATGTTCCGGGTTATGGGCGCTTGGGGGCGGCTCCCGGCAATAAGCCGTGGGCGTCGCGCAGTATGACTTGAGCCGGGCGCGTAGCCGCGCTATTATGCTAAATGGGGGCCGGCTGAACCCGAGGAGACTGAGAATGTTGCGAAGACCCCATTTGCCCTTGTCGGCCCAGGCCCTTCTGTGTGTCGCCGCCTTCACTATGCAGCCGACTGCCGGCCCAGCGCAGGAGATGAAGGCCGCCTACTTCCGCCTTAACGCATCCGGCTACCAAGAATTCACGACGGGAATCAAAACCGCGGAGAGCTTGGGCGCGGTCCTCAGACACCGTTTCTATCCGCACGCCGCCATGGGCTTCATCCCCGAAGGAACCGAGCTGCGAATGGCCTCGGTCGATCCCGTGGTGCAGCTTTTCGTCGGTCAAGTGCAGCCCAACCAGATGATTGGAATGAGCTATGAGGAGAAGAACCTCGCCAAGGCGTATAACAAGCTGTTCTTCCCGCAGGGAGGAGGCCATGCGGCCATCGAGCCGGGGGTGGGCGGGGCGGTGCCGGAGGGGACGTCGGCGGGCCCGGCCGCGGACGGGGGCTACACAGAGCGTTCGGGAACCGCAACCTCCGTCGGTGCGGCCCATGAGCGCCGGTCGGGCGATGCGGCTCGGGAAGGACCGGAGGTCATAGATTTCGAGCCCAAGGTAGTCCCACGCGAATATTTGGATGAAGTCAAGGCCGCGGTTTCCCAAGTGAGTTCAGCGGCGCCGATCCCCGCGACGAGTGAGTTCATGCTGGGTCACAGCGCGGTTGGTGTGATTATGCCTGAGAGCAAGCCCGGCTACGGAGGACAGGACTGGGCGCCCGCCGAGGAGGCGAAGGCCGTCGAGGAAGTGATTTCGGCGATGGACTGGTGGGCGAAGCACAGCCCCGGCCAAAGCCTGAGGTTCAGCTATGAGATAAACTACAGAGTCCCCATCTCTCTTGAGCCTCTCGACTTGGGCGGCATGGAGACGGAGGGCCAGTGGGCGACCGAAAGTCTGGAGAACCTCGGCTATTCGGCTTCGAACCGGTTCACGATGGCCTACCAATACGTGGATGACCTGCGGGCCCGGTACTCATCCGACTGGGGATTCCTGGTCTTTGTGCTGCACGGAACGGAGGGGCAGGCTTTCGGGCGCGCCCTGGCCTACGCTTATCTGGGCGGGCCGTACAACGTGAACGCCTATTCCAACGGTCGTCTGGGGCCAGAAGATCTCGACAGAGTCATAGCTCATGAGACGGGACATACGTTCTACACCCTTGATGAGTATCCCAGTGCGCCGATCACCTGTCAGGTCAGGGCCGGCTATCTATATGCGGAAAACGCAAACAAGCAGGAAGGGGAGCCGGGATGCAAGAGTGACCTCCCTTGCGTAATGCGCGGGTCCGAGCAGGAAGTGCCCTTCCCGATTCTCGAACCGTGCTATTACACGCGGGGACAGTTGGGTTGGTGGGACAATGACGGAGACGGGATCCCCGACATACTCGATACGAATCCCGTTCTGGAGTCGGTGGCCGTGGACACCGCGGAGATGGGAGCCACAGTGTCGGGAGACACGCTCTATTCGACCTCGGTGTCTTTCAAGGGCACCGCGAAGGCGGTTCCCATCCCGAATAGGAACCCGAGGAGTGGCATCCCGGGGCGCGGCTTCACCGTCGAGCCCGTCGGCGCGGAGTACCGTGTTGACGGAGGAATGTGGACCTCGTGTCATCCCGCCGACGGGTGGTTTGACGGGCCTCTCGAGTCGTTCGGCTGCGAGGTGTCGGGTCTCAGTCCCTGGGATTGGCACACGATAGAGTTCCGCGCCGTGACCGCTCACGGCAACGCCACGCCGGATACCCTTTTCAGCTCCTTTGGTTGGTTCGTAGTCCCGGAGCGGCAAGGCGGGTCCGTCTTGGTGTTGACCTCCTCCAATCCGGCGACGCCGCCCGTGGACATAAGTTTCGCCCCCGTCCATCCGTCGGGCGCGTCGCGCCTCCCGGTCCCCGTGGAGGTGGCGGTTTTCGATCCCGCGGGTAGGAAGATAGCGGTTCTCGAGTCGGGAAGCTTCGAGTCGGGTGTTTACCATACAACCAGGTGGGACGGGGCGGATGTGGACGGGAACGTTGCTCCGGCGGGGGTCTATCTCATTGCCATGATTTCCGAGGGGCGGAGCCGGGCTCAGAAGGTGCTTGTGATCCCCTAGCAGAGGCGGCCGCTTTCGATTCCCCCTCCTTTAGTCCGAGTCTGTTTTGCTAAGCCGACATTGGTCTTGCACGTGTGTACCAAGTGCCTTTCGAAGCGACCGTTGGGCCGGAACGAGTCGAGAACGAATAGCCGCGGCAGGCGGCCCGGCGGCTCGCTCGGCGAAGCGGGCGCCCGGAGCCGGAAAGACCTTCGTAGGCCGGTCCGATCAAGGCTGCGGGCCGAAGACCGTTCCAACACTCGCGCTTGAGATAAGTCGCCCGGGGCGTTATCCTTGACTTTGGGGCCGAAGAAACCGAGGGGGTGCAGGGAAATGACAAAGAGGTTCCTTAGTATCTGCCTGTCGGCAACCGTGTTGGCGGTGCTTGGGCAGTCGGCGTTTGCGCCTCACTGCAGCGCACAGGAGACGAGCACGGTCTACATACGCCTGAGCGCCGAAGACCATGAAGAATGGAACGAGGCGATGAACTTCATCGAAGACCTCGGCGCCGTGATGAGGCACAGAATATACCCCTATGCCGCGATGGGCGAAATCCCCGAAGGGATAGAGGTGAAGCTGGGAGGCGCTCCCGCGATGCGCGACCTCTTCATCGGCGAGGTGACTCCGGCTCAGATGACATCGCTCACCAAGCACGAGAAGTTCCTGGCCAGGGCTTACAACAACGTATATTTCCCATCGGGCAAGCAGAGGCCCTATGGCTCCCCGGGGGAGCAAACCGTGCCGATCGATCCGGAGCCGCGCACCATCCCTGAGGAATACTTGGAAGACATCGAGGAAATGGCGGCGGCCAGAGGGGTGCCTCCTCCTCTGTCGCCTGCAACGAGCGAGTTCATGTTGGGGCGCATCGCCGTGGGGGTTATTCTGACCGAGAGCCAGCCCGGTTACGGAACCCAGGACTGGGCTACCTTGGAGGAGCAGATCGCAACCGAGGAAGTGATCTCGGCGATGGACTGGTGGGCCAGGCACAGCCCGAATCAGGAGCTCAGGTTCAGTTATGAGATACACTACAAGGTGCCCGTCTACACCGAGCCCCTGGACAAGGGCGGTGAGCAAATCGAGAGCATCTGGGCCGGCGACAGCTTCAGGTATCTGGGCTACACCCAGGGCAACTACTTCCGGCAGGCCGAAGAATACATCTTCGATATGCGGGATAGGTACAAGACCGACTGGGGTTTCACGGTGTTCATACTCCACGGGAACCCCGGCCAGTCGTTCAGCGGCTTTCTCGCGTATGCCTATCTGGGCGGGCCATTTAACGTGAACACCTACTCCAACGGCTCGCTCGGGCCGTACAACCTGGACAGGGTGATCGCCCACGAGACCGGGCATACTTTCTACACGCTGGATGAGTATCCCAACGACTACGCCACCTGCACGTCCCGGTCAGGCTACCTTGCCGCGGAGAACGCGAACCAGCAGCGCGGAGGCTCCGGATGCAAGTCGGATGTCCCCTGCGTCATGAGAGGCGCAAGCCAGGGTACGCCGTTCGACGTTCTCGAGCCGTGCTACTTCACGAGAGGTCAGGTCGGTTGGTGGGACAGCGACGGAGACGGGATCCCCGACATCTTGGACACGGATCCGATCGTAACCTCGCTCGCCCCCGACACGGCGGGCGTCGGTCCGATCGCGTGCGGAGACACCCTGTATACGCTGAGCCCGTCTTTCAGGGGTGTCGTCGAGGCCGTGCCGATCGAGAACAGGAACCCCTACAGCATGTCGGCTCACCTGGATTTCACCGTTGAGCCCGTGAGGGCCGAGTACCGGGTCGACGGGGGCCCCTGGCAGCCTTGCAGCCCCTCCGACGGGAGATTCGACGGACCGATCGAGGGGTACCGTTTCACACTGAATGACCTGAGCCCGTGGTCCTACCATACGGTCGACGTCCGGGCCGTAACCGCACACGGCAACGTAACGCGCGACGTCTTGATCGCTTCTTCTCGCTGGTACGTGCGCCCGGAGCCCACTGTCCCCTATGTCTGGGTCGTGTCCTCGAATCCCTCGGGCCGTTCCGTTTCGGTCAGCTTCTCGCCCTCGCACAGCTCGGGAGCGGTCGGGGTCGCCGTTCCGGTGGAGGTGTCGGTATACGACGTTCTCGGAAGGAAGCTGACAGTGTTGGATGCGGGTAACTATCTGAGCGGCAATCTCTACAGCGTGGATTGGAATGGAACCGATGCCGACGGCGAAGTTGTCCCGGCCGGCGTCTATTTCATCGGCATTAGATCTCAGGGCCGGATGCAAGCCGACAAAATCATTATGATCCCGTGACAAGCGGGAGCCGGTCGGTTTCCGGGGAGCCTCGCCGGCCGCCCTCGGATCCGGAAATGCCTAGGGGAATCTCGACGTCTCTCGCGCAGCCGGCGATTGGGAGTCCCTAGGACAGACATATCGGGGTTGGGGGCACGTCGCGCGCCGCGGCGACGACTTTTCGGGTGGGTGTGATCGCGGATAGCGAAAAGGGGCACAGGGCGGACCGCGCCCGGTTTTCTCGAATGAGTGCGGGCGACGGAGGCCGGCTGGGGAAGAATGACTGAAGGCGGAGTGGCGGACGGCATTCGGAAGATGTATGAGAAGGTGGCCCTCCGGTATGATCTGTTCAATCGAGTGGCCACTTTTGGTTTGGACGGCGCGTGGAGAAGGCGGGCCGCCGAGCTTTTACCGAAGAGACGGGGCATGACCGTAGTAGACGTCTGCGCCGGCACCGGCGATATGACGCGGGGAATAGCATCGAGGCTCGGCGACGGCTCTCTCGTGGCGGCCCTGGATTTCTCATACCGGATGCTTTCGCGCTGCCGGGACAAGATCTCCGGCGACGCCGAGAACGTCGCGCTTGTGCTGGGCCGGGCAGAAGCGATGCCCATCGCCTGCCGGAGCGCCGACGCGGTCTGCTGCGCGTTCGCCCTAAGGAACCTAGAATCGGTAATGGACGGTTTCTTGAGAGAGGTCTTCCGAATACTGAAAACGGAAGGAACGGCGGTGCTTCTTGAGACCGGCAGGCCCACGGCGCCCCTTCTCAGGCAGGCGCACGGGTTCTACGTTTCCAAGTTGGTGCCATTCGAAGGCCGGGCCATCACCGGGAACGGCCCCGCGTATCGCTACCTGGCCGATTCCGTGAAGAGGTTTCCCGACCCCGGGGAGTTTTGTCGGAAGATGGAGGAAGCCGGGTTTCGCGGGGCGAGTCACCAAAGCCTCTCCGGCGGCATAGCCACCATTTATACGGGACGCAAGAGCGGCCGGCCGCCCGCGGGGGGCGCGGGCGAAAGTGTTTCTATGACGTGCCGCGGCGTGCTTTGATCGTGTGATCCGGAGGATCGGCCGGAACGAAATGGGGGGCTCTTGAGGGTAAGTGGGTTTTCCTTCGTAAGGGATGCCGTGAAGCTGGACTATCCCGTCGTCGAAGCGATCTCGTCGATTCTGCCTATCTGCGACGAGTTCGTTGTTTCCGTCGGAAAGTGCGAGGACGGGACCGCGGAGCTCATAGAATCCATAGACACCGACAAGATAAGAATACTGCATACAGAGTGGGACCCCGGTCTGTTCGTGCGCGGCGCGATAAACGCGCAGCAGACCAACCTCGCCCTCGATGAGTGCACCGGTGACTGGGCCTTCTACGTTCAGGCGGACGAAGTGCTCCATGAGAAGTTCCTTCCGGTGGTTCGGGAGTCAATGGAGCGGAACCTGAATCGGCCTGAAGTCGAGGGACTGCTCTTTAATTACGTCCATTTCTGGGGCAGTTATGAGACGTACCATACCGCCCACAACTGGTACGGGAGAGAGGTAAGGGTCGTCCGCAACGGCATAGGCGTGAGGTCTTGGAAAAGTGCTCAGAGCTTCCGCCGGAATGGGGAAAAACTCAAGGTCGTTCACTCGGGCGCGGACATGTATCATTATGGCTGGGTGAGGCATCCCAAGGTGATGAAGACCAAGCAGAAGGCGCTCGACTCTCTACACCATGATTCCGAGTGGGTGAGGCGAAAGCATCCGGAGGGCGCGGGCGCCGAGTTGGACTACGGGGATCTGAGAAAGCTCGCGAGATTCGAGGGGACTCACCCGGCGGTCATGGCCGAACGAATAGCCAATAAGGACTGGACCGTGCCGATTGAGGGCAAAGGCGTCAAAAGGGCGAAGCACAAGCACGAGACCCTGAGGGTGAGGCTGCTCTCCTTCATTGAGAACAAGGTCTTGAAGCGCAAGGTAGGGGAGGGCGCGAACTACATACTGATTAGGTGAGCCTTTCGTTGAGCCTAAGCCGCGCCCCCGGGGACGCCGGGGCCGGGACACAGCCATCCGCCTCCGCGTCCGGCAAGCGCCCGGCCGACTCCGCCCGGAGCCGGACCGAGGCCCGGCGACTTCCTCGGTCGCCGCCCGACAGGGACCCGCCCATTCACCCCATTCCCACTGGACGTACGTCTCGCTCTTGACATTGGGGCCTAGAATAGCTATAATGAACATGGACGTGAAGAGTCCCCTGTCGCATCCGCGCGTTTCCGGGTTCGTGTCGGGCAAAACCAGCGCAGAGGACGTGCCCTTAAACGACGAGTTTACGCGCGCTCTTGGACCGCGGTGCTGTGGCGGGGGACTTCTTTCTTCGGCGGAAGCTCTTTCCCGAAGCAGTCGACAAGATGCCCTTAGGGGCGCCGAACGTATTTTTCGCGTCAAGACCGAAGTGAACAAGAACCCCCGGGCCGTCCGTCGGGTGAGACAAGGCGGCCGCGGGGGTTTTGTTGTCTCCGGCGCCGCGAATCCGCAGAAGGTCCGCGGTTATCTAAATATATGGGGGGCTGCGACGGACCGTCCCCGCTTCATGGGCGGCGCGACCCGGGCCTATCGAGCCCCGGGCCGGAGCCATAGTCCGTGAAAGGGGTCGGCTTACAAGGGCGGTGTCACATGAAGTTCGGTGTCTTTAGAAAAACGGATGAGAGACTTCGCGTAGGGCAAGCAGATCGAAGCCGGAGCTCCGCTCATGCGTTTATGATGGATTGTTTCCTTCGGAGTAGAGCGGAGTCCGGCAATCCCTCGAACGTCGAGTACGACGAGGAAGACGTAAACGTCTACATAGTGAATCTGCTGTGTCTTATGATCGATCCGGTCTATCACCTGCAAACTCACAAGTACCTCGCGGACCATGACACGGATGTCTTCCGCAAGGTGGAGAAGTCGAGCGACAACAGGTTGCGTTACTGGGTGTACAAGGCCAACGCCGATCGCCTGCTGATGAACCTGGGTTTGTTCAACTCCGACGATGGTTTCTGGAATGCCGGCGAAAGCGAAACCCGGCCGCTCGCTTCGAGGCGGGCTCGCAGCGAGGCCGAAAGAGGCAAGACGTACTACGGGTTCGCGCGCTCCTACGCCCTCAGCCTGCCCAAGTGCTCGGGGGCGATAGCCGACGTGCTCGGGAAGCTCTCCTACGGTTTCGAGAAATACACGGCCATTCTGGATCATATGCGGGGCGAGTATTTCAATATCATGGAGACCTTTTCAGAGGGAGAAATGTTTCATCTGCAGCGCGAGTTGGACAGGCTCAAGAACAAGCAGCTTATAGACAAGAAGTACGATCTTCTGCTCGACCTATACTTGGAGTGGAAGAAGACGGGGGACCCCAATCTGATTGCCGCGATGGAGTCGGCGCTCAACGATCTCAAGGCGCTGGATCCGGGTTGCGCTTTCAAGCTTCCGTGCTTGGACGCTTGAGGCGGGTCGGCGGCTTCGACGGCATCGGGTCGGACCCGAAGTCCCTTCCGAGTCGCCGCGAGGGCGGCGATCGGATCTCAACCGCGAGTAGCTCTCCCTCCCCGCCCGCGATTGGCGTCAGTCGGGCGAGCCGGCGCCTCGCCGCCTCATCATCCGGGCGTGCCTCCGGAGCATGTCGCTGAATCGCTTGTCGTTCTTTGCCGAATTGAACGCGGGGCTTGCAATGATGTCCTTGAAGTGCGCCGGGGACAGCTCAAGTCCTTTGTCCAAGTAGTGAATTGTGCTGTCCACGTCCCCTTTGTATCCCCACAGGGTAGCCATGGTGTAGTGGGCGCTCGCCAGATCGGGGTCCAGCGAGAGGGCCGTCTTCAATTGGTCTTGCGCGGCGTCCATGCTGTCCACCGCCATGAGCGCATAGCCGAGGTTCACCCTGGTGGGCGCGAAGTAGGGGTCCAACTCCAGGGACTTGCGCCATGCCGCTATGGCGTCCAAGGGCCGCTCGCTATCGAAGTAACCCTTCCCCAGGTTGTTGTACGCGGCCGGGTCCTCGGGATTCAACTCAGCCGCTATCCGCCAGTGCTCTATGGCGGCGTCCCGTTCATTGAGCTCGCTCAATGCCGTTCCCAAGTTCCTGTGCGCCTCACCGTTCCGGGGGTCCAGAGTCACCGCCATGGACAACTGTTCTCTGGCGTGTGCGAAAAGGCCTCTCTCAACAAGAGCCGAGCCGTAGGCTGTGCGAGCCATGGCGTCCTCCGGAGATAGCTCGACCCATGTTTGAATTGCCTTCAATTCCGGGTCTTCCTTGAGTAGTCGGGCGAGCTCGCCGCTGCTCTCCTGTGCGGCCATAGGAGGCCTGAAAGGCTCGTCCTTTCCGGCCTCGATGCCATAGATGACAATCGCGGCCGCCGCTACCATCGCGATAATGAGTATTGCTGCAATTCTCCTGCTCATGAGATTCGAAATCCTCCGCTCGCGGGTGTCCCGCCATTCCCGAATTCAAGCAAGACCCCGTCGTCACGAATCCGCGATGGCCTCAAGGGCCTCATTCCGGAAAGCCCGGACGTCTCCGGAGATCTCCACAATCTCGACTCCGCTGCGGGGGCGGCCTCCCACTGTGTACCGCCGTCGATTCGGAGCCTTCGCGGCCTCGCCGTGCCCGTTTCCTCACACCTCTTCCAAGTCCTCTTTCCGAAAACTGTAGATTCTCCAGCCCGCGCCGGGGTCCTTGTGCATCTGGAGTATTATCCGCCGCCTCTCTCCGCTGGTCCTGTCGTCTTGGGCTATCTCGGCAAGCGCTTCGTCCCCCTTGATTGAGACCCTATTTATCTCATTGACCGCCGTAAGATATTGTGAGGCGATCAGCTTGTCGGTGGAAAGAACGGCCAAGAGCAATGACTTTTGGTACTCCAAGTAGTCCTGCTCCTCGTCGGTCAGGCCGGAGGTCGTCGGAGGGCCGGCGCCCCCCGATTCGTCCCCTGGGGCGTCGCTCTTTGAATAGACCGAGTACCACAGCTCCCAGTCGATGATCTTCTCAAGCGTTTCCGCGTTCCCGTTCTTAATGCCGTCAACCCACTGCATGGCTACTTCCTCCACCCGACTCCTGTCGGAGGAGCAGCCGAGGGCCGTGAAGAGGCACAGCGAGATGAGGGCCGCGGCCAAGGCCGAATGAACGATCCCATTGGATCTCCGGGACCCCGTCGGTGACGGTGCCGATCGGGTCAAGGAGCGGCGAACGCTTCCTTCCCGGTCGCCGAGACGGCCGCGCGTACCCGCAGGGCGAAGAGCGCATGGGAGGCCGTGTTGATCCGTAAAGCGGCCGGGACCGAAATGCTGAAAGGTCGCCGGAAGGTCACGGCCGACGAGAAGGCTCCCGATGGCCTTCTCTTGACGCCTCGGGGGTGCCGAGTTCGATCTGTTCGAGTTCATAGTAGCCTCTCTTCCTATATTGCCCAATTACGAGACTATTCCATAACGGCTCCGTCTTTCAAGGGCTTCTTCCGTCCGTTGCGGGTTCGTTGGGAGCCGGGCGGGCCCGCATCCGAGCGGACCCGGGCCCGGTGATACTCCGTCCGGCGGATTGCCCGTACGGTTGAGACACCCTGCTGTCCGGGGCCCCGCTGGACGCAGACGCATGGATTGCCCGGGGGCTATCCGGGGTTCAGCCCAATGGGGGGCTCCGGCGGGCGCGGCCGAGAAACGCCGACGCCGGATTGAGCGGAGCGTCCCAACGCCCCGTGGAGAAGGCGCCGCGTCGAATCGGGATCCACCTTGAACGCACATACGAAACCAAACGCGGCATGACGAAACCGACCCGCTGCCTAGCCACGGCTCGTCTTGACTGATCGAGCCGCTCCTGCTACCGTCTTTGTTGATATCTGCGGAATAGTGAAGGCGGAGAACCTCAATGAATGCCCTCAGCGTCAATCGCGCGACCAAGACCTTCGGTGACTTCACCGCCGTTGACTGCCTGAGTATCGAAGTGCCTCAAGGCTCGGTGTTCGGTCTGCTCGGCCCGAACGGAGCCGGGAAGACCACGACGATCCGTATGGCTATGGGCATAACGCTGCCGGACTCCGGAGAAATAAGCATATTCGGCCATTCTCTGGACGAGGGAACGAAGGAGAAGATCGGCTATCTTCCGGAGGAGAGAGGTCTCTACAAGAAGATGAAGGTGGCCGATGTGATCGCTTTCCTCTGTGAGATAAAAGGGGTGTCGAAGCGTAGGGCTCGCGCGAATACGATGCAGTGGATCGAGCGACTGGGCCTTGAGGACTGGACGCACAGGTCGGTCCAGGACCTCTCAAGGGGGATGCAGCAGAAACTCCAGTTCATCTCCACGGTCGTCCATGATCCGGACCTTGTGGTGCTCGACGAACCGTTCTCGGGGCTCGATCCGATCAACACGGGAGTGCTCAAGGACGTGATGCTCGAGCTCAACAAAGAAAAAGGCAAGACGATCATCCTCTCCACGCACGTCATGGAGCAGGTGGAGAAGATGTGCGACAACATCTGTCTCATTAACAAGGGGAAGAAGATCCTGGACGGGTCCATCTCTTCGGTCAAGAGCCGCTATGGCAGCAACACCGTTGCCATGGAGTACGACGGAGACGGTGAGTTTCTCAAGAGTCTGCCCGACGTCGAGACCATCAACGACTACGGGAAGTACGTTGAGCTGAGGCTCAAGGACGGCGCGAGCCATCAAGCGGTCTTGCGGGCCGCGGTAGAGCGCGTCTCGGTGCGACGCTTCGAGATAGTGGAGCCGTCGCTTAATCACATATTCATAGACATAGTCGGTGCTGAGAATGTCAAAGACGTCGAGAATAGTAAAGCGCGAGTATCTTGAGGCCGTTAGGAAAAAGACGTTTCTCCTGTCCACGATGGTCGTGCCCGTTCTCATGATAGGAGTGATCTTCATTTCGGTCTATTTCGCCGAGAAGGGCCCCGAGAAATCGCTCCGCGTCGCAATGGTGGACGGGACGGGCGACCTTGGCGCGCGCCTTGAAGAGGCCATGGACGACAGCCTGAGCGCCGGCGGCAGGCGGTTCATATTCGAAGAGGTGCCGATGATGGGGCGATCCTACGAGGAGATCAAGGAACGGCTCCGCGGAAGGATGGAGACCGAGGACCTCGATGCTTTTCTCCTGATCCCCCCGGACTTGTTGGAAGGCGCCCCGGCCGAGTTCTACGCGAGATCGGTCGGGGTCCTGGGACTCAACAGACGCTTCAGGGTCGCGCTTGACCAGGTCGTTATCGAGAAGAGACTGGCGCTGGAAGGCCTCCGGGCGGATCAACTTCAGCTCCTTATGAAAGACGTGGAATTCAAGACGCTCCTCATCGAGAAGGGACAGGAAAAAGAAAGCCGCTTTGAACAGGAGTACGCCACCACCATGGCCGGAGTCATGATCCTCTATATGACGATCCTGGTGCACGGCTTGAGCATAATGCGAAGCGTGTTGGAGGAGAAGTCCTCCAGAGTAATAGAGATCATACTGTCGTCCGTAAGCTCAATGCAGCTCATGGTGGGCAAGATAATCGGAACGGGGCTCGTCAGTCTTACACAATACGCTATCTGGGCCTCGGTCGCCCTAATACTCATGTTGGCGGGCCCCGGCGGCGCGACGGCTTTCGACCTGGCGGAGCACATCTCCTGGGGTGAAGTGGCCTTCATGGTGCTCTTCTTCCTTCTCGGCTTTCTCCTTTTCGGGACCGCTTACGCCGCGATCGGAGCGATGTGCAACACCGAGCAGGAGGCCCAAAACCTGCATACGCCGTTGGTAATGCTGCTTATCGCTCCCGTATTCGTAGCCATGCAAGTGATCCAGGACCCGAGCGGCACGCTCGCGAGGGTTCTGTCTTTCGTGCCCTTCAGCGCGCCCATACTCATGTTCATGAGGGTGAGCATCTCTTCGCCTTCCGCGTTGGAGATCGTCTTGTCCATACTTGGAATCGTGATCTCCATTCTGGTGATGTTCTGGATAGTGGCGCGTATTTTCAGGGTCGGCGTTCTGATGTACGGCAAGAGGCCCAGCCTGCCCGAGCTGATAAGGTGGATCAAGTACGCGTAGCGGGGCTTCTCGACCGGCAGGGATTCTCTGAGGTCTCGCGAATCAGGCGGTTTGGGGCTACGGTTGTCTCCCCGGCTCCCGTGTTGTACGTAGAGTGCGGGCGAGAGCCAAGAGCGCCGCCTCTATTGGGCGGGAAAGCCGATGCCCCAGCGGGATTGGGATAGACAAGGAGGTCGGATGATGATCGCTGAGATAACGGCTGAGGATCTTGACACCAAACGGTTCATTGATGAGAAGGTCGCCGAGATAAAGACCGCCGTGGGAGACGGTGAGGCGATCAATGCCCTCTCGGGCGGGGTGGACTCTTCAGCGGTCACGATGCTCGGGCACTTGGCGTTGGGAAAACGCCTGCGAACGGTCTTCATCGAGAACGGCTTGATGCGCGAGGGGGAGCCCGAGCAAGTGGTGGGTCGATTTGCCGAGCTGGGCGTTCCCGTGGAGATAGTGGACGCTCGCGATGAGTTCTTCTCCGCGCTAAAGGGTGTCACCGACCCGGAGGAGAAGCGAGAGGCCATCACCCAGACGTTTTACCGCCGCGTGTTCGGTCGCATGGTGAAGGAAAGCGGGGCGAAGCAGCTTCTTCAGGGGACCATTCTCACGGACGTCGATGAGACGGTGGCGGGGATCAAGCGTCAGCACAACGTCTTCGAGCAGTTGGGGATAGACCCCCAGGAGGCCTTCGGCTATCGCATAATCGAGCCTCTTATTCAGCTTCGCAAAGACGGGGTGAGAAAGGTGGGGGAGGCCCTCGGCCTGCCCGCCGCGGCGTTCGAGCGCATTCCTTTCCCCGGACCGGCCCTCTCTGCGCGCGTGGTCGGCGAGGCTACGCCGGAGCGAATCGAGACGGTGAGAAAGGCTACCACGGTCGTGGAGCGCATTCTAAAGGACACGGGCGCGTTCCAGTACATGGCGATCCTGCATGAGGACCGCGTCACCGGAATGCGGGACAACATGCGCGACTACGGCCTGCAGATCGAGGTGCGCTGCTGGGACAGCGTTGACGCCCGGACCGCGACCCCGACGAAGCTGCCGTTCGAGACCCTTGAGAATCTCGCCGGGGAGATCGTCCGCGAGGTTTCCGGGGTCGTCAGCGTCACTTACAACATAGCGACGAAGCCGCCGTCAACGATCGAAGCCGTGTGACGGGCGGCTCGCTCCAGCGGTGCCGGCGAAAGATCTTCCACGCTCCCTGCACCCGGTCGCCGAGCTAACCGCGGCTTCGCCGCAGTGGATCTCCGATCGCTCCAGCGGTGCGTCCGAAGGTGTTTCTTGGGCCCCCGCGCCCGCTTCGCGGAGCTAACCGTCGCTTCGCGCCGGTGGATCTCCGCTCGTTCCTGCGGTGCGGGCGAAAGATCTTCCTTGCTCCCTGCACCCGGTCGCCGAGCTAACTGCGGCTTCGCCGCAGTGGATCTCGGCTCCCTCCTGTGCAAATGGTCGCTACGAAAGATCGTTCGCCCGCGTTGAGGTGAGCATTGCGGGTTTGCCGCTGAACTCAGCTATCTCTGAGATTCTCGATGATTCCCGCGTCGATCCAGTAGATGCCCTCGATGCCGTCGCGGACGGTCAAGTAGAAGAGGTACTTGCCGTCGGGGGAGAGAAGCGGGCATAGGGCATGCCCTGTTCCGTTTATGGTGGGGCCCATGTCCTTGGCTTCGGTCCAAGTGCCGTCCTTTTCGCGGAAGCTAATGAAGAGGCCTGTGCCTTCGCGCCCGACCCGTGTGAAGATGAGGTAGCTTCCGTCCGGAGCGATCAGCGGGCTGAACTCCGGGCTCTCGCTGTTTATCTTCTCGCCCAGGTTCTCCGGCTCCAGGTACGCGCCTTCTATGAAGCGCGAGACATAGATGTCGCCCGCGCCTATGTCTTGCCCCGAGCTTCCGCCGAAGTAGAGATTTCCGTCCCCGTCCAGGGAGAACTCCCAGTGAATGTCCATTTCGTTTGCGGGAGTGTCAAGAAGCATGGGCTCGGACCAGCCCTCGTTCCTCTTCTCTACGAACCATATTCTCTCGCCGCTCGGCCCACCGGGTTGCAGGGGACGCCTTGAAATGAAATAGAGTCGGTTGCCGTCGGCGGAGAAGAAGGGCACGTCGCAACGGTTCTCCATCTCCCTCGAGAACGGAGCGACGACGGGCAACGTCCATTTGCCGTCTTCCATTCTGGTGTGGAATACCGTTCCGTAACCGTAACCGGCCTCGGGCCTGGAGAACATCGGCGTCCAAAAGGCCTCCGACCCGTCCGGCGAGAAAGCGATAGCGCTGTGCGAGTGGTGGTTCGTGGAGACAATTCCCAAGGCGAAGATCTCGGGCTCCTCTCCCGGCGGCTCCTGGCCGAGGTAAGGGCCTTCCATAAGGGGAAACTTGGGCGGCGATTGATCGGCCCCTTGAGAGGCCAGAAGCTCCGCAACTTCCCGGCGACCGAACTCTTCGGCCACGTTGAAGGGTGTCTTGCCCGACATGGTTCTCGTGTCTATGTCGGCTCCCTTCTCGGCCAGGAACCGGATGACCTCGGCGCGTCCCATCTCCGCGGCATAGTGAAGAAGCGACCAACCGAAATCGTCGGGCTCGTTCATGTCCATGCCGTGATCCAGAAGGGTCTCCACAATCTCCGGCGACCCGCCCCCGGCCGCCGAGTGAAGTAGAGTCCCGCCGTTCTCGGTTCGAACGTCCAGGTTCGCCCCATGCTCCGCCATGTGGTTGAATAGTCTCTCCAGTCCTCTATCCGTCGCGGACTCAAGCACCAGTTTGGCCTCGAATCCCTCAAGCGGCACCTCGGCGCCTTCGTCCAGTAGTACGTCCACGAACTCGCGGAATCCGCGTCACGCCGCGAGCGCCAGCGATGTGGCGCCGCTTCTGTCGGTGGCGTTCAAGTCGGCCCCGGCCTCGATCAACACGCGGGCCGTCTCCTGATCCCCGCTTTCCCTGGCGGCGAGGAGCAGGGGGGTCCTTTCTCGCGAGTTTCTCGCCTCGATGTTCGCCCCCTTCCTAATCAAGAGGGCCGTCGTCTCGCTGTGTCCATCTCTTGCGGCGTAGTGAAGGGCGGTCTGCTCTTCATAGTCCGGGGAGTCCAATGTCGCTTTGTTGTCTATGAGAAGCGCTGCGACCTCCGTGTGACCTCGCGAGGAGACACTGTGGAGAGGCATTATGAGATTGACGTCGGCGGCGTTCACGTCAGCCCCGGCCTCGACAAGATAGCGGGCGACCTCGGGGTGGACGCCCCGGCACGCCCAGTGGAGAGGGGTTCGCTCCTGCTCGTCTCTCTCGTCGAGTAGCGTCCCGTCGCCGGCGATGAGCATCTTGACCGTTTCCAGATCTCCCCGGGCCGCCGCTTCATGAATCTCTCCCGCAATGGCTTGAGATCCCGCCGAAGCGGTGATTGAAAACAAGACCGCCGCCAATAATGCCCGGGTTGCCGTAAGTGCCCGCATAGGTTGCCTCCTCACTTGCCGTGGTCGTCCTGATCCGAGCATGCTTTGCCCGGGCGCCGCTTAATGAGGCAGGGATCCAGCGCATGCCCGCCCCTTGCTCCGCGACGTCGGCACAACCCAGGCTTCGCGCCGTATCCCATCCCCGTTGGCATCGGGATGGCTGCGCCTTTCCCTTTCCTGCGTCGCCTGGAAAGTGCCGTCGGGGGCGCTACCTACCGCCCTTGCCCTTTCTGCCCTCCTCGATCATGTCCTCCAGCGCCCGCAGAAGATCTACGGCCGACAGCATCCCTACCAGGCGCTCCGTCTTATCCAATACGGGAGCGGCCCCGATCTTGTTGCTGAGAAGAAGCCTCACCGCCTTCCGCAGCGAGTCGTAAGTGTGTACGACGTGAACATTGGTTATCATCACGTCGCGCACCGACATCTTGTCGTCGAGATAGTAGGCATGGGCTATATCGTGCGATTCGTCGACCCAATCCGGCCTCCGCAACTCGCGGTCGCTGACTATGCCGACAAGCTTGTTCTTCTCCACGACGGGCAAGTGCCTTATGTGATGGCTCTTCATCTCAAAGAAAGCTTCTCTGATCCCCGTGTCCGGCGGAACGGAAACCACCTTGTCCGTCATGTAGTCGGTCACTTTGGCGGGCATATTAGACACTCCTTTTCATTGGTCGACTTCTGATGGGGCGGCACGTATCCTCCTGCGAAGGGCAAGCATATAGGATCGGCCTCACGTTCGCATCTAAGCGGGCGGACTCATTTCGCAATCATTGCGAGTCGGTCGGCCTAAGAGTCGAAACTGCGCCTATCCGGTGACATCGGCCGTCCTTTTTCCAAAGAGTTCCATCCAAGCCCGAACCGAATCGAAGGGTTCCCCTTCGCCTTTGCCGCCGGTCCGGGTGCCGGCGGCACTCAGGCCCCTTCGCCGAACATCATGATTATGAACTCGCCGTATTGGTCGGGCTCGGCCCAGAGCTCATGTGTCATCCCGGCGGGGATGAACACGGCCTCTCCCTCGCTTATGACGCGCTCTTTGCCCCCAAGCCGGGACGTGAGAGCGCCTCGCGTCATGATGATGAGAGTATGAAACTCATTGGTTTGATCCTGAGGATCGGCGTTGACGTGCATTCCCGCCTTGACCTGATACCAGCCGGTCCGCAGGCCTTTGTCGTAGTAGAAGATCGTGCTGTTTGCGCCGTGCACGAGCCGCGTGGTGCCTTCGCCGAAGGGCACCGTCTCGGGCCACTCCCTATTCCAGAAATGAAAGAGCAGGGGTATGAAGTAGCCGCGGTTCTCGGGGGTCCATTCGAACCCCTCGGGCGCCTTGGGGACGAGAGGAATAGGGTCGGTGCCGCGGGCCTGGCCCATTGCCGTGAACGCGTTCCACTCGCCGCGATCCAATCGGCGCAGAGTCGCGATGTCCGTCTCGAAGCCGAAATCATAGCTCTCGGGCGTACCTTCCACGAGTCGGCCGGGTCCCTCCAATGGAAGTACGATGTTATACTCACCGCCTTCGTCGCCGCTCACCCAGAAAGCCAGAACCGTTTCCCCGCGCAGGTCCATCTCCTCTTCGCCTCGCCAGGCCAGCGCGTATCGGCTCAGAATGTCCTCGGCGCCGTCCCGATCGTAGATTTCTGCCGCCTTAGGCGGATGTGTCATGTCGGGCGGATGTTTCTCATCCTGCGCAGCACAAAGCCCCGGGACATAGGCGAAGACCAACAAAGCGGAAAACATCAGAACGATCAAACGCCTTTGGCGCCGGCCGACTGAGAGAGACCATGAGTATCCCAGCATGTCGTCATCCCCTTCCTTGCCTATGATACCGGCGATAGCCTCATCTGCAGGTCTCCCGAAGGTCTGCGGAGACCGAAGCGTCTTTGCCGGCTGCAAGCGGAGCGAATGGCTTGCCCCCGGCGGCAACACAAAAAGAAGACGGCGCCTCCTCCGCGATCGTCGGGGAAAGCCGTTCAGCTTCTGTGGCACGCCCGAATCGTCGCGATGAGGTCTTCCGAAAGACCGCTCTTCGGCAGATAGGCGGCCGCCCCTGCGCTTCGCATGGCGGCGGCCACGTCCCTGTCTGCGTGCATGGAGAGGCCGATCACTTTGATCTCCGGATCCTTCGCGAGAATCCGCCGAGTCGCTTCGATGCCGTTCATTTCACCCAGGTTGACGTCCATTACTACGACGTGCGGCTTGAGCTTCTCAGCCAACTCAACTGCCTGAGGTCCGTCGGTACCCTCGCCGACGACCTCTATGTCCGACTCGAATTGGAAGAGTCCCGCCAGCCCCTCTCGCATGATCTTATGGTCGTCAACAATGAGCACTTTGCAAACGTTCCGTTTGCCCTGCACCTTCAGCTCTTCATCGCGGGTTCGATCTCCCCTTGCCCGGGATATCTCCGCCGGAGTGGGCTCCGGCCCGCCCGCGGGCACAATCAGGGTGACGACCATGCCCTTTCCGGGCGCGGTCTCAATTTCCATCTCGCCACCGATGTGCGACAACCTCTGTTGAATGCTGAACAGTCCGAATGAGAGGCTGTCGGAGGCGCGCTCGTCTATTGACTCGGGATCGAAGCCCTCGCCTTTGTCGCTCACGGTTAATCTGATTCGGTTGTCATTCGTCCTGACGAGCGTCAGCTCAGCTTCGTTGACGCCCGAGTGTTTCATCGAATTATGGAGCAATTCCCGTGCGCACTCGAAGAGCAAGAATCGTATGTCTTCGGTGGCCGGCTCGGCCTTGTTGTCCGCGCGCAGGGTAAAGGCGAACTGGTTCCTCTCCAGCATGCGGGATGACAGCCAGTTCAGCCCGCCGATCAGGCCGGTTTGTCGAAGTGCCGGAGGGATGAGGTCGGTCGCCAAGGAACGGGAAGTCTCCACCGCCTCGCGAAGCAGTGCGTCGGCCGCTTGTGCCGCAGTCCGAATCCTGTCCGGTTCGCCGGCATGCTTGAGCCACTCGATCTGCATTCGCGCGGCGACGAGTATCTGCTGGAGGTTATCATGAAGGACCTGAGCGAGGCGCATGCGCTCTCGTTGCTCGGTCCGGCTCAGCTGGCCGGCCAGCGCGCGCAGGCGATCCGCCTGGCGGCGGACCTCTGCGGTGCGCTCGGCGACGCGTTGTTCCAACGATTCGCTGAGCTCATGAAGAGCTTCCTCGGCCTTCTTTCGTTCGTCGAACAAGCGGGCGTTTTCCAGAGCGCTAGAAGCGGCGGCCGCCAGTTGGGTTGCGAAAGTGAGTTCCTGTTCGACGAAAGGACGCGGCCCGGAGTGGTAGTTGAAAAAGACAACGCCCAGGGGCTCGGCGCGGGTCATTATAGGAGCGACTAAAACCGCGCGCACATTGCGGCGGCGCAGGTGCTCTCGGTTGACGCGATCGTCGGTAAGGGCGTCCTCAACGGCCACGGGCCGTCCTGATTGCAGCGCCAGCAGAGCGTGGGACTCCTCGTCGTCCTCCGTGCGACGGCCTATCAGATCGGCCGGCATCCCGTGCACCTGAGTCACTATCCAACCTTTCTCGCGCCTCATCGAGATCGCCCCGGAATCGCTTCGAAGGGCTTCCGAGCCTCTGGCCACGAGCCTCTGGAGAATCTCGTTGGGATCGAGCGTTGAATGCAGCACCACGTTTATGAGGTTGAGAGCATCGCTCAGTTTCTTGCCCAGTTGGAACGCCTCGTCGGACTGCTTGCTGAGAAAGGCCTGCACGACGGCCGGAGCCAACCCTTCTATGGCCTCCAGTTGTCCCCGTTCATAGCCTCCCTCGCGGTTGGCCAGGCCGATCATGCCGATAACGTGGTGGCCCCGCATGAGGGGTACGCCCAGGAACGCCGTGAGCGCCGGATGTCCCTCGGGGGTGCCGATGCCGGCCGGATGTGAAGGCGGATCGTTGGTGAAGAACCCCTTCCCATCCAGGATTGCCCGCCCGTAGATGCCTTGGACCGGAAGACCCGCGGACGTCGTTCCATGGCCTGATTGAATCTGCATCCGGCAGACGTCCCAGCCCGGGTCGCTGATGGCGATGTCAACCAGCCTCTTCGTATCGCGGTCAATCTCGCCGATGAAACCGAACTCACTCTCGGTAACCTCCTCTGCTGCCTTCAGGCAGAACCGCGCGAGCTCCTCCTTCTTCTTGCAGGTCAGGGCTTCGTGGAAAATCCTTGCGATGGCCGAAAGAACCTCGTTCTTCCTTTCCGTTCGGGCCTCGCTCTCGGCCAGGGCGGCCGTGGCCTCCTCGGCGCGACGCCGAGCTTCGACAGCACTCCTTATCGCTTTACGAAGCTCCTCAAGGCGTCGTTCCAGTTCCTGCTTCGCTCGCTGCTCCTCCGTTATGTCATGCACCAACAGCATGGCACAGATGGGCTCGCCCGAGCCATCGCGCAGGAGCGAGCCGCTGTATCTGCCGATGAATTCATTGCCCTTGTCGCTACGACGGACGAGCAGCTCGTAATTGCTGAAGGTATCTCCGCGAAGGGCCCGCGGCATGGGCCAGTCCTCGACCGGAACGGGCCTCCCCTCCAGGTCGGAGATCTCCCACTGCTCCGCCACCTCATCCATCGGAACCAGCGCCTCCCTTGGATTCGGGTAACCGTGCAGGTTCATTGACGCGGGATTGTGAAAGACTATTCGCCCCTCCGGATCGGCGAGCACCAGGCCGTCGCTCATGCCCTCCATGACGGCCGTGCGTTCCGCCAAAAGGCGCTCGCGCTCCTCGTCTGCGCGCCTGCGTTCGGTCGTATTCGTATAGATCAGGGCCACCTTGCCCGATTCAGGTCTATAAGCGTAGACGTCGAACCAGGAGTCGAGGTCCTTGTTGAACTGCTCGATGTGCTCCTGCTTGCCCGTCGCTGCCACCCGCCCGAAAGTCTCGATCCAGTACGGTTCGATCTCCGGAAGGACTTCACGCACGTCTTTCCCGATTATATCTTTTCTCTTCAACGTCGTCATACGCTCGAGAGAGGGGTTCGCGTCGAGGAATCGGAAGCTCACCGCTTCCCCGGAGTCATCGAAGGTTACCTCGATCAGGAGTAGCCCCTCGCTCATCGACTCAAAGAGCTGATGGTACCTTTGCTCGCTCCGTCGCAGAGCCTCCTCGGCGAGCTTGCGGTAAGTGATGTCGAAGTTCACGCCGGCCACCCGCAGGGGCTTGCCTTCTTCATCGCGGTAAAGCTTCCCCAGCGCCGCGAGCCATCTGACCTGTCCGTCGGCTCGCACGATCCGGAACTCATCCTCGAAGTCACCGCCGGAGGAAAACCATTGCGTCGCATGCCGGTGCAACCGAGGCCGGTCCTCCTCGTGTATGAACTTGAAGAAGTCCTCACGCGTTATGGGCGGATCGCGGTCTCGCCCCAGCAACTCGTAGAGAGTGTCGCTCCAAGTCGTTTTCTCGGTCCGAAGGTCGCTTTCCCAGAGGCCTATCTCTCCTCCCCCGACGGCGAGGCGTAGCCGCTCTTGCTGTAGACGAAGCTGCTCCTCGGACTCCTTGCGGTCGGTCACGTCCGTTATCGTTACTCTATACGCGTCTCCACCCTCGCCGTGGGTCCCTCCGACCGGCGAGGTCTCCATCAGCGCCCAGATCAAGGAATCGTCCGGCCCGCACAATTGAAGCTCACAGCTCTGCTTGCTCTGGGTGACGGTGACATTGTGGAGGTGCTTGTAGCAGGCGTCCCGACCTTCGGGCATAACCAGCGTCTCAATACGTCGTCCGATCATCTCCCCGCGATCCAGCCCGCAGATCTTCGACGCGGCGAGGTTCGCCCGAGTGATCTTCCACTGCCCGTCCACGGTCAGATATCCGACAGGGGCCTCTTCATACAGCTCCTGATAGCGGTCGCGGACCTCGGAGAGCTCGAGCTGAGCCCTGCGAAGCTCCTCGTTCTGTACTTCCAGCTCGGCGTGCCGGACTTCCAACTCGTGAACCAGCGGTTCGAGGTCTTCGGCGGTCAACCGCGAGACGTCGGGCCTGCGGTCTCTCAAGCGCTTGATGGCCTCTTCGCGCAGCTCGTCCCAATCGGATTTGGGTTTCTTGGGATCGTCGGGTGTCATGGCTCTATCTCCGACCCGCCCTCGGCGGCCTGAACGACCTAATGCCGCGAGGACCGGAGCGCCTCCAGTCCGCCGGCCGACGCGCCGACGGCGACAATGGGATTGACGGCCCTGCGGCCTTTTGTATCGCTGTGATCTTCAGCGGCCCCGGGTTCTCGTTCTCGGCTCTTTGCAGTGCATTCCTTTGTCATCTTTCGGGTCCTCCCCTGGGCTGCTGCTATGGTGGGCCGGTCGGCAAAGGCGGAAGCGCGCTTTCCCGAGGGGGCGCCCATTGCGGATGCACATCGTTGGTCGGCGCCGGTGGCGCCGGTGGGCGAGGGCTCTGATCGGCATGCGCCCCGGACGAGCCTACAAGCCCGACCGGCACACATCTCATGCGCTTATGGTACACTGCTTTGAGCGATTTATCAAGACTCTACTTGATCGCACAGACTTGTGAGCGACCATCCCGAGCGCGTAGCCCTTGAGGCTGGCCCGGTGCCGCACGGCGTTGCGGCTCTCCTTTCGTCCCGTCCGAAGCGACCTTCACGCCAACAGTAGAAGCTTGGCCCCCGCCAGAGCCAGAAAGACTGCGACGAAGGTACGGAAATGCTTCTGAGGCAGTCTATCAAGGAATCTCTTCGCCAGATAGGCGCCGGCAAAGGAGACCGGAACGGCGACGATGAGAGCAATCAGGAGATCATGCTCCAAGCGTGTGCCTCCCAATACGTATCGAGACACTCGCGTAACGTCTATGAACAACGCGATCAGCCCTGAGGTGAATACGTATACTTCTTTCGGTAGATCGAAAGCGGTGAGGAACGCGCCTCGAACTGCGCCGCCGATGCCGAAGAACCCGGCGAAAAACCCGGACAGCAGGCCGCCTGAGACCGCAGTGCCGTATGTCTTGGGCAACGCCCACTCGCGCTTCAGGAATAGGTACGCGACGTAGACAACAAGGAAAGCGCCGAGAAGCCTCTTGAGTTGAAGTTCCTCGCCTTGAAGGGAAAGGGATGCCCCCAGATAGCCGGCCGCAATTCCAGGGAGGCCGAACCCGAGGATCAGCTTCCAATCAAGCCCTCGTTTGAATAGGAGCACCTTCCAGATATCGCCCGACAGGTGGATGACGCCGACGAAAAGAAGGGCGACCGGAAGCGGCACAAAAAGGGCCATGACCGGGATCATCACGGTGGACGTTCCGAAGCCGGTTGCCGTTCCTATTCCCGAGCCGAGCAATGTCAGGAGACAAAGCAATATGATTTGGATCATGCGGCATCTTCCCGTGGTCTCGTCCCCCGCGGACCGTCCATTCGCACCCCCGTCATTGATCAAAGAGAAAACACGGCGCCCACAGCCGAAAGTCGCGCGAACCGCAGGAAGAGAGGGTATCCGCCACCCCACCCATGTCGCGCGGGTAAGGTACTGAGCCGACTAGAAATCTGAGGTCACTGTCCTTATCCCGGCCTCTCTCCGCCCGTCATTCCTCCTCGGCCGGCTCCTCTTGATCGAGCAGCTTGCGCAGCTTTTCCCTTCGGCTCCCGATAGAGCGGGCATGTCCCTTGAGATCGGACCACGGGTCTTTCTTATGGGCCAGACGCTTTGGGATGTTCTCTATCGTCCAGTCGCGCGGGGAGGCGCCTCCTTCTACCTCTTGCCACTCCAGTGGCGTCGCAACCGGCGCGCCCGGGAGTGCGCGCACCGAGTATGGGGCGACCGCCGTCGCGCCGTAGCTGTTCCGCAGCATGTCCAAGAAGATGCGCCCCCTTCGCTTCTTCTTGCGCTGTTCGAGCGTGTATTTGTCTCCATGTCGGCGCACCATCAGCAGAGCCGCGTCGCGAGCGAAGTCCCGCACCTCATCGAACCCCGCGCTGCGATCCAGGGGGACGACGACGTGGAAGCCCTTGGATCCGGTCGTTTGGACCCAGGCCTTGAGATCCAGCTCTTCCAAAAGGTCGCGCATATCAAGCGCGGCCTTCCTTACCGCGCCGTAATCTTCGGTTCCCTCAGGCGGATCCAGATCGCAGATCATCTTGTCCGGGTGCTCCAGGTCGTCAGCTCGCGAGAGATAGAGATGGTGTGTGAGCACCGCCTGATCGGCGAGATAGACCAGGACGGCCTTGCTGCCGACTATCGGGGCGCTGAAGCTCCCGCCCTCGCGCTGGGGAAACTCGACCGTCTTTATCCAGTCCGGAAAGTAGTCGGGAGCGTCCTTGTTGTAGAATCCCTTTCCCTTAAGCCCGTCGGGGAAGCGCTGCATGCTGACCCCATAGAGCTTCATGTGCGGAACCATGGTATCGGCGACGCCTTCGTAGTAGTCGATCAAGTCCCCTTTCGTCAGACCCGCGTCCGGGAAGAACACCTTGTCGCGATTCGATATCTCTATCTCGTGCCCGCCGATCTTCATTTTGACGCTCTACTCATGACCGTTCCTCGTGTTCGGCTGCGTTGTTCCTCGGAGATACCTCGGAGCAACTCGCTCATAGTCTTTGCCTTCCTGCCCGCGGATCTTCTCTGAGGCGCCGTAGGTCGCTCTGCCGGGCCTTCTCGTGCTCCTCCTTGGAGAGTCGCGGGGGCAAGCCAATCATCGTCTGAACTTTTTTCCTTGCTGAGCTTCTCCAAAGTGCGATAGGTCGCTCTGCCGGGCCTTCTCGTGCTCCTCTTCGCAGAGCCTCATGCGCACGTCACTTATTCTCTTCACTGTCGTCCTTGCGGATTTCTTTCAGCGTCCTGCCGGACTTGACGGATTTCGGCTCCGTGGAAGTCGGGTTTCGTCGCGCGTCCGCGTGGTCGTCGTCCATCTTGATAAGCAGCCACCGGACGTTCTTGCCCTTCCCCGTTCGGATGAGCGCGTATCCTCCCGAGATCTTCTCGCCCTCGATCCAAATGGTCACGTGCCCATCCTTGATCTGCTCGGCCACGGACTTCTTCTCCTCGTCTTGGTCCTTGAGGTTTCCGTAGCTTCCGCGGTCCCAGACCATTACCGCTCCGGCTCCGTACTCGCCCTCGGGGATGACGCCCTCGAAGTCCGCGTAATCCAGCGGATGATCCCCCGTGGGCACGGCCAGGCGTTTCTCCGACGGGTCGGTCGAGGGTCCCTTCGGCACAGCCCATGACTTCAGCACGCCTTCGACCTCAATGCGAAAGTCATAGTGGAGGGTCGAAGCATCGTGCTTCTGGATGACGAAAATGGGGCGTTTGTCGGCCCAGTCGAAGCGAGCCTTTCCCCCGCCCGGTTCCGGTGTCTTTCGGAAGTTCCGCTTCTTCTTGTAGCTTTCCAGATTCTTCTTTGAGCTCGCCATTGTGCGTCTTCTTGGGTTCCGCGCCGCCGGAGCACGATCCCACTTAGGCTAGTCACTTCCGGTATTCAAGATGATCCGGTTCATTGTCTCATCTCCCGGACGGCAAAGGTCATTTGTCTCCTCCGGCGCCTCCCTGCTTCTTGGTCTCGAAAACCAGCAGATAAGGCACGGAGGGATTGTTCTCCGCATCTCTGAAATTATTGTGTTTCTCGGTATTGAACCAGATCACGTACGTCTTGCCGCTTTCCAGTTTCACCGGAATGACACACGTGCGCTTGTCGTCGAGATAGTGGATCTTCCCGTTGAACTCCGGAAAAGTCTCAGCCGAGACTTGACATACCGACCACATGTTCTTCGTCGTCATATCCTTGCTGAACGTGACGCGGATCTCCTTTGTCGACGGGGCCACTTCGGTGTCCCCGGCCTGAGGGACGGTCTTGACCACGGAGGGCGGCAGCGTCTTGACGGAAGTCTCCGCGGCTTTCGCGACACCGGTCGTCCACGCGATACATACCGCCGCCAGAATGGACATCGTCATTCTTCTCATTGCGTCGTCTCCTTTCCACGGTCTATTGGTGAAGCCCGGGCCGGCACGCTGCCGTCGCGGCGATCAGAAAGATCGACTCCGGATCCGATGCGCGCGGCCGACCGAGTGCCGTCTCCTGAAGGGCGGAGGGGCCGGCGGGCTCGGGTTGCGCTCTCCCGGATCCGATCTTGGTCGACGCATAGGAGACCGGACGGCTTGCCAAGAACAAGAGCGTTGTGAGTCCCCATGCGGTCGTCCTCATTCGGTGTGATGCCGCCCTCGCAGGGACGGCAGGGGTCGTCGCTTCCCCTCAGGATCGACGGTAAGCCGGCAGCGGAGCGGTGAGTCGCTTGACGGTATAGATGAAGACACCTGTCAACAGCAGGTTGAGCGCCAAGCTGAGCATGGCGATGGTGACGATCGGTCCGCCGATGCCGTAGCTCAGCGATATGACGAGCACGCCCGCGCCCACCTCCCCGCGGGGCCACATGCCGATCGCCACTGCGAGCCTCTCGCGGAAGTGCGCCTCCTTTCGGTAGCAAAACGCGGGGAACATCTTGCCTATGTTTGATAGGACGGTGACGATCAGGACATGAAGGGCGATGAGAGCCCAGCCCATCGCGGGCTGAGCGGCGGTGATCCTGCCGATATCCTGGGAGGCGCCGATCCTGGCCGCGTTGGCCTCGGCCGCGGGCTCGCCGCCGGCGCGCATCGTGGGCTCAACCCTCTCGGTCATCGCTTCGCCCTGCACCCCCGCTTCGCCGCCGATTATTATCGGCAGCGAGAGACCGACCAGAACCATGAAGATGGCGGCAATGGAGGCGGCCGCGCGCCGTTCCGAGGGCCTCTCGATCACCTCGTGGGCGTGGTGGTCTTCTTTCTTCTTGCCGTCGGGGGCGGCCCTCTCGCCGCCTTTCCCCTTCGGGTACGCCATGACGCATCCGAGCACGAAGGCGGGGAGCAGGACTTCGATATGGACCGGCACCGATTCGTCGATGAGCTTGGAGCTCTTGTATACCATCTCGCTGATCGCGGCGATTCCGGCGGAATAGACAAGCACCCACGGCCAGGTCACGGGGATGCGTATCCTGTGAAGAAAAACGTAGGCCGAGGTGAGCATGACCCCCATCACGAAGACGACCACGCCCAATTGCCAAGCCAGACCGACCATGAGCATCTTGAGCGGAATCATAAGCAGCACCGTGTCCAAGTCGTCGAAGATGGCGAGGACGCGGGCCTTGCGGAAGAGCCACGTCGCGCCGAGGTCCGCGGCGGCGAGCATCGAGAACAACACCCCCGCCGAGGTCGGCGCGGCGAAGCGTCCCGCCAAGAGAGTCTCCTTCCACGCGGCCGCCATGCCCCAGAACTCCGGAGGCAACAGCACGAAGACGAAGTACAGCGTGACGAAAACCCAGGGGAAGCTCGCGGCGGTGAAGGCGACGACATAGTCCCAGCCGTATTGCTTGAGGTCGTACTTGTCGATGTCGAACTCATAGCCTACGCGAATCATGATGAACGACAGCGCGGCCATGGTCAGGACGCGAACGATGTCGCCCACGGTGGAATAAGCCGGGCCCACGACGCCCGGCAGCCACTGCGAGCCGATCAGACCCAGGAGAAGAAGCACCGAGAATAGCGTTACCTTGCGCATGGGGACTGATGCGTCCTTTCTTCCTATACGTCGGCCGTCATAGTATCACAAAACCACTCTCTTGTGCACGAGCCGGCCGGGCTGTTTCATTCTCCGTTCCTCGAATCACGATGCACCGGGAGATTCGGTCGTAAAGCGTCTGTCGTCGATTGCTGAGGACCGCGCTCGGAACGTAGGCGACGATCAGCCCCCAAACGAGCGCGAACCCCGCGTACGCTTGCCATGGCGGGGTTCGGTTCCATCTCCTAAACCGTATCCGCCTCTCGCTCGTCCGGTCGGTCCTCTCCGCCCCCTTCGGTCTCTCTGAGCTCCTCCTCAGGAAGACTCAACGCTCGAGTCCGGCTCTCAATCCGCTCGGGGGATTCGATATCCTTGGACGCGGCAATCATATCACGGAACCGCCTCGCGGCCGGGAGGAGACGACCGTCCAACGAGCCTACGGCTTCGTTGTACTTTCTGACGCTGGACTCGATGCTCTTCCCTACGCCCGAGAAGAGATCCAGGAACCTCAATACGCGGTCGTATAGGTTTTTGCCGTGCTCGGCGATGTGCGCCGCGTTCTCGGCGATCCGGTGTTGCTGCCAGCCGTGAGCGACGGTCTTCAACAACGCGAACAGCAAAACGGGGGATACTACAAGAACCTTGTTGTCGAACGCGTACTCGAAGAGACCGGGATCGTGCTGGAACGCCGCTCCAAGGGACGCTTCCACGGGAACGAACATCACAACGACCTCGGGAGTCTCTTCCCTGAACTGCTCCCAGTAGGCCTTTTTGCTGAGCTCCGTCACGCGTGATCGTACGGCCTTTGAGTGTGCGATCAAGCCCCGCTTGCGAGTCTCCTCGTCGTCCGCTTCCATCGCTTCCAAGAAGGCGCCGAGAGACACCTTCGAGTCGATGGGGAGCACGCCCCCTTGAGGCAGGTGGACGATCATATCGGGACGCCCGTGGTCCCCGGAAGCCTGCTCGTCGAAATCCACATGATCCAGCATTCCCGCCAGTTCGGCGAGTCGTCGAAGTTGCACTTCGCCCCAGCGTCCGCGGACGGTCGGTGCGCGCAGGGCCTGCGCGAGTGTCGTCGTCTGCTCCTTGAGTGATTCCTGCAATGTGCGGAGCAGGTTGATCTGAGTGTCGAGCTGAGCGTACGCCCCCTCACGCTTGCTCTCCAGAAGCCTCACGTGTTCACCCAGCTTCCCCAGCTCGTTCTTCAGAGGGGCAACGACGCCTTCGAGCTGTTCCTTGGCGGTCGTCTTCAGGCTGTTGGCGCGTGCCTCAAGCTCTTCTCCGGCCAGAGCCTTGAAGGCGTTCTCAATCTGTTTCTTGCTCTCTTCTGTCCATGCGCTTTTCTCTCGCTCGGCCTCCAGGGACGCGTCCGCTCTTGCCAGACGTACCGTGAGATCCTCCATCCTCGCGCGGTCGCGAGATTGGCGTTTTAGCATGAGCGAAGTCGCGATCGAAACGCCGATGACAAAACCGACCAGAGCGCCCAACAAAGCGTATAGCATCCTGTCTTACCTCGCCGGCTCTGAAAGCTGCAACAAGCTGCAAGCGTGATAGGTGTGAGGCGGGGTTGCGAGGAGTCGGCCTTTTGCCGATTCCGTGCCAAGAACATCCGCCGGCTTCATTGACTTGTTATGCAGCACCCGACCCCGAGGTCCGCTGCCTGAAGACGTAAATCCCCCACCCAAGCGTCTCTCGTCTCCAACGCAGGTACATCGACTTCTCCTTGGCAACTCGCTCGACGATCTCCGGTAGGTCCGCATCATCGGCGTGGGAGCGTGCGTACTCCGAAACAGCGTACCACTGAAGCCCCTCGTATCGGTCCCAGTCATCCTTGTTGCTCACCAGCGTGTATGCGAGTTCCAGTCCCCGTTCCTCCCCGGCAGCGGCGTTTTCCGCGTGAGTCGCGAAGCTGTCGCGAGCGTCGCCGGATGCCTTAAGGTACTCCTCCGCCGGTTCCTGCAGCCAGAACGGCTCTCCGACTACGACCCAACCGCCCGGAGCGACGAACTCATTCAACGCGTCGAGAGTTCGGCCATGACCGCCGAAGACCCAGCTCGCTCCTATGCAGGATGCAAGGGCGAAGCTCCGTGGCGCGTCGGGCACGAATGCCGCCCCGTCCATCTCGCGGAAGACAACCGCGGACTTGGGTACACGGGCCTTGAGCCTTGCCCTGGCGTCACGAACATAGTACGGAGAGAGGTCGATTCCCAGACCCGATACGCCATAGGTCTCCGCGAGACGTACCAGGAACTCGCCTTTGCCGCCGGCGATGTCGACCACGGCCGCGCCCACGGGAAGCCGCAGCAACTCAACCAAGCGATCGAGCTTCTCCGAGCTGAACGGGTTGCATATGAGGTGGTGTCGATGGGTAATGTCGTAGAACTTCCAGATGTCCATGTACTTGAACCTCCGCTGCCCAGCTCCCGCACAACCTCCAGCCGGCCCCGGCGACCTTGGTCTTCCGATGTCACCCTATGCCACTATCTTCAAGTCCCGTGCGGTCTTGTGCAAGGCCTTGTCGAGAGTCCACAGGCAGGATTGGGTAAGCATCGCGGATGCAAGCAAATGAACGTCCACCCAACCGATTCCGCGGCCGCGAAGCTGTTCTACCTCGATGAGATGCAACGCTTCTTCGTGTTCCGCCACACGCGCTTGCGGCAGCGCCGAAATCAGAGCAAGCACTTCGCGACGATTGCCTAGGTTGCCGGAAGCCAACTCGCCGACGACAAACGGGTGGCACAGGACCTGCTCGTCGTGGAGCAGCTCTATCAGGCGCTCGTTCTCCTTGCGTAGATGATCAACCCAAACCGAGGTGTCAACTAGAATCATGCCGCGCTTGCCGGGCGCCTTCTCCGTGGTCGCCGAAGCCTCTTCTCAGTGCCGCCGAGCTCAGCGAGGCGACGCGCACTTTCTCTGGCGATCAAAGCCTCGAGTCCCAGCCTCACGAGAGATGTCTTCTCCTTAACGCCGGTAAGCCTCGACGCCTGCCGGAGGAGGCCGTCGTCTATGTTGAGTGTGGTCCTCATATGCATCAGTATGCATCATACGTGCATATTCTGTCAAGCGCAATCTGCGAAGACAGCTTCTGCATGACCTGGAGGCAGACCCGGCGCAGCCCTCCCTGCCAATATGGATTGGACAGTGACCCCTGATAGTCTGAGCTCCTGAGGGCGGGTGAGGAGGTCGGAGATGTTGCAGGCTGCAAGCGCACCTTCAGAGGATCAGGGGGTCGAGGTATTGGAGAAGGCGAAGCGTCGTAACTTCACTGTTGAGTATAAGTTGGGGATTTTGAGGGAAGCGGATCGGTGCAGGGCGCCCGGTTGATGGCATCGCAAGACCAGGCGGCCTCACGGCCGCCCTAGGGGAAACTCTGCCCTTGACGGCTTGGGGCCTCATACCTGTTATGTGGCTCACATGCAATGCTCACATCTCCGCTTGAACCGATGAGCTGGTGTCTAAGGCACGTTGGTCACTTCAGGGGCTTGTCGACCACCAGTGGGCTTGCAGGGTCGGCAGCCCATTCCTGGAGTGACGCCATGTACACAGCGACATCGGTGAAGCCGAGCCGGACCATGACGAAGGCAACGGATGACGCCGCGATCCCGGCCCCGCAGTAGGTAATGACACGGGCTTTGCGGTCGCCCTCGTACAACGCGGCCAGCTCATCATCGGGCCGGAAGCGCCCTGATTCGTCGAAGAGCGCCATGGCGGAGATGTTGATAGCGCTCGGGATATGGCCGGGACGGCCGTAAAGGGCCATCTCTCCACGATAGTGAGCCTCGTTCATCGTGTCGATCAGAGAGATCGAATCGTCTTTGATCGAGGTGAACACCTCGTCTCGGTAAGCAATCAGTTTCGGCCGAGGCTTGGGTGTGAGGTGTTTCGCCTTGTACTCGGGCGGCTTTGTCGACAGTTCCCGCTCCTCGGCAGTCCAGGCCCTCAAACCGCCATCGAGCAGTGCCGCTCGGTCGAATCCGACCCATCGCAGCATCCACCATACCCGCGATGCCCAAACCGAGTTGAAGTTGTCGTACAGCACCACCCGGGAATCGTCACCTACACCTAACGAACCCATGACCGCACAGAACCGCTCCGGAGTCGGCAGGGCGAAGTCCATCGGACTCTCGAGGTCGGAGAGATTCCCCATGAGATCGGCAAAACCGGCGGATGGAATATGACCGCTGTCGTAGTCGGACCGTCCACTCACCGTTTGCATGCCACCGCCTTCGTTCGGCACCATGCGTACGGTGCAGTCGAGTATGACCAGATCCGGATCATTGAGATGTTGACTCAGCCACTCCGCCGTCACAATCGTATCCATCTTCTCAAGGACAACGGGATCGCTTTGCGATTCCGATACCCCATGAGCTGCGATCGGTATCAGCGCTGCAATCAGAACGAAGAGTACTTGTGAGAAGTAGTGAATCAGCATTACGTCCTCCGTCAGATTAGGCTACCACATATGATACAGGCCAGATAACGTCGGCATCAACTGTGGGCGGCTCCGGCGTGGGCCTTGCCCTTGGGCAAGTGCCTTGGAGCCGGGCCGCAGATTCATTTCAACGCCCATGATCGGGCCGGTCCGCCGGGTGCATGCGTGGTTGTACCGCAAGCTACCGGCTATTCCGCCTCCAAGACTCTACCATGGATCCAGTAGTGCCCCCTCGGCAGTTTCTGCGAAGAAGATCTTGAGCCCGTCCGGATCAGGGACGTAGAAGCGCCGCAGGAGCGGTGAACTGTGGATCTGACTCACGCGAGCACCCTTCGCGGTGATTCGCTCATATTCGGCGTCAACGTCATTGACCCGGAAATAGTAACGCCCACAGCCTACACACTTCGCTTGGGCCTCGTCAACAGGCCTGTGCAAACCGAACTTCTGATCTCCCGCCACGAAACCGGCGTATGTTGGTGGTATTGTGTCTTCCCATGCGGACACATACGAGTTCGTCCCGTAGTCGAAGTAACCAAGGAACTGGAATCCAAGTACATCCCGGTAGAAGGCAGCGCTGACCTCAACGTCGCTCACATAGATTGGAAATATCAAGTGTCCAGTGAAGTCCCCCGAGGGTGGTGGCGCATCAGCGTCGGTGCCAGTGGCATGGCCGTAAGCTGCTGTGCCGAGCCCCGTGACTAATGCGGTTATTGTGGCTACAAGAAAGGTCCGTCTGATCTTACACACGTGTTGCCTCCAAGATAACATCCACTGTCTTCGGTCCTCTCCAGGCAGAATGCCGCCCGGACGGTACAACGTATGCATCACCTGCAAGCGCAGCCTGGCATTGGGATTGCCACTGCAAGCACAGTGACGGGCAAGATTGCCGGGTTCATGCAGGTGATAGGACGCAGTTAACCTGATGCGTCAGAACCATCGGCGTCTAATAGGGGTTTTCCCCCGCGGATACGCCGAGTCCGCGGCGGGTTGTCGCTGGTCATCCGGCCACAGTCCCTGGAGATACGGAAGGGGCGTGGTTGTTGAGTCTCCGTCGTCATTCCGCGCCGAATGGCGCCACGCACGTTCCGGTCTCTGACGTATCAAGGTCAACGTTCGCGTATCTTGACGGTAATCAAGGTGCCGCCTGCGTATTCGATCAGCTTTCTTACCGAGCCCTCGTAGTGCCATTCAGTAGAGAGTATGAAAAGTCGGCCATCATGCTCGAAGACGGCAATTGGCTCCTCGCCCTCTGCAAACATAAAGTCGCAGTCGTCGTGCCATACCCTCCAATGCGCGGGCGCTGTCAAACTTCGATCTCCAATCAGCCAACCCGAGAATGAGACATTCTGGGCGCAGCCCGGATCTCGCGAGCTCTCCCCCAGTTTCAACGTCGCGAAGGCGTACCCCACGAACGAGTCTCCTCGAGGAAGAGATACTATGCTGCGCCTAAGAGTTCTAGTAGTCATCGTATCGCCTATGCCCACGCGGAACCACGAATTGGTCTCCAGTCTTGGTAGCTCGGCGGTGGCTGCGGAATCTAGTTTCGCCTTGATGAGAGTTGTGACGTCATCCCATTGAACATCACCTCTTGTCAGCTCCAGAAACGGGAAAACCATGAGCTCTCTTGAGCTTGCAAAACCGACTGTTCGAGTTGTATTGACCGGCCAGTCATCGGAAGCTTCTGGGGGCATGCTGAAATCAGTCATCGTTCCCCATGTGTCGTGACCCATGCTAGCTTGAAAAATCTTCACAGGATTGCTCCGATTGATTATGCGTCGCTCCCCGTTCAGACCAACGTAGTGCCACTCCATTGGGAGAACCCATTGGAGACGACCTTCATACTCCGGCGTCAATTCGACCCAGGCACTTTCCTCCCACATTGCGACGGGTACAATGAGCCCATCTGCTCGCACCGGGCCAATCACAAGAGGATCCCTGCCGGCTGCGAGGCCCGGTGAGGCGGACAACGCACCGAGGATCAAACTACCGCCGATGACAAACATAAGGTGTTTCATCTTCCAAACCTGTCGGCCCAGCGTTGCAATAAGCTGCAAGTGCGTCCGGCTTTGGCCGGGTTGGCGCGAAATTGGCTTTTCGCCGATTCCGTGCCAAGAGCACTTGCCAGCTTCATTGATATGTTATATGTCGCTTATCCGGAAGTTCCACTTTCAAAGGGATCAACGGTGGTCAGTCTGCCGTCGGGCAGCTCGTAGTAGATCGTACCGTTGTGAGAATAGACGTTGGGCACATTCAGACGGCGGCTTTCTTCCTGAGCTTTCCGGACGGCGCGGTTGCCTATGCGCTGCAACTCCCCGGCCTCGCGGTAAATGTCGACTCCTAAGGAGCGAGGCTTGCTCAAGGCAACTCCTCCTCCGCCAAGCCCAGGAACAGATCAAACAACCCCTTGTCACGAACTTCCGGCGAATCACCCGCTCCCAGAGCCGCCTCGTGGAACCGGGCAGCACCATTATAGAACGGATGCGAAAGCTTCGCCATATGGCGATGGTCATGCCGGGAATACATGACACTCTGGGAGAAGCGGCGACAGACATCTGCTCTTCTATGCCGATCTCTTCAGCGGCTGAAGCCGGGCAATCTCCGCCGCCTTCGTCCCATGCATGGCGTGCCAGAGGTCCCAGTCCTGCTGAAGCCCCAGCCAGAACTCCGCCGACATTCCGAGAACACGCTCCAATCTCAGCGCCGTGTCCGGCGTCACACCCCTCTTGCCCCGGATTATCTCATTGAGGCGGGGGAATGACACTTCCAGCCGAGAAGCGAGCTCTGTTTGCGTTAGCTCCAGAGGAACGAGGAACTCCTCTCGTATCATCTCACCAGGGTGTGTCGGCGGCCGATGGCGGGGCAGCCTCCGCTCGGCAGTATATGGGCGACTACCGTCCTTCACCTTTGAGTGTGATCTAGTGGTAGTCCGTGATTTCGACTTGCGTGGCATGTTCGCTCTCCCAATTGAAGCAAATGCGATACTGATCATTGATCCGAATGCTGTACTGGCCCCTCCGATTACCTCCCAGGCGCTCAAGACGATTGCCTGGGGGCGCTGCCGGCTCTCTCAGCTCGCGCACTCGATTGATCTGATCGAGCTTGCGGCGAGCCACAGCCCAGAGCCGGCGTGGGCCTTGCCCCTTGGGCAAGCGCACTGAGTCGGGCTGCACACTATCTGCAAGGGCCATGACTGGGCCGATCCGTCAGGTGCATGCGAAGTTGGGTATCCACTAGAGAGAAAGCACTAATCGAAGCCCCTCCTCAAGGGCCAGTATTCGCCTCTGCTGGAGTCGACCTATGCGCTCTGTCAGATATGATTTATCAACAGTGATCAACTGAGAAACGTTGATGACGGACTGTCTGGGGAGGCGGCTCTCCCGACGAGTGATGGGCACATTACCGGGGGCACTTGCGAGGCGCGTGTTGGATGTGATGGCGGCCACAATGACAGTGTGAATGCGGCTTTGATTGAACTCATCGGACTGGACGACGACTACCGGTCGCCTGTAACCAGGGCCGGAGCCGCGAGGATCAGACAGATTGGCCCACCAGATCTCACCTCGCTGCACTACCAATCCTCCTTTGGGATGGAAGCTGCCTGCAGCTTTGCAAGCACTGGGTCAAGCTCCGCCTTTTCACGGCCTTCGCCGTAGACTTGGTTCAAGGCCTCGGTCACGCCCCTGCTCTTGTTTTCACGGAGGAACTCCTTCATTGCCCGCTGAAAGAGTTCACTGCGCGAGATTCCGAGCCGCTTGGCGAGGCGATCGGCAGCGCTGAAGAGCGAGTCGGGTATGGAGATGGCAGTCTTCATGGGCCAAGTATAACTCAGGTTATACCCATGTCAAGCACTTTTTTTGTGAGCCCTGCAAGAAGTGGGTGCGACGGACACGAAGGTATAGTCGGGTAGCCGGGGGATGTTGCCATCCCCAAGCCCCCTCAGAACCGTGCGTGAGACTTTCACCTCACACGGCTCAAGCCTCCGTAAGGTCTCCCTTGTGGGGATTCCCGTAAATCTGCATTT